>ERZ889078.3084-NODE-3084-length-11370-cov-12.825806_pt1 | contig 11370 bp, 14 predicted proteins | sample MGYA00521266_ERZ889078 | MGnify/ENA primary metagenome ERZ889078 (study PRJEB32303, sample SAMEA104408618) | aquatic metagenome | biome: Brackish water; feature: Pelagic; material: water | place: Baltic Sea | collected 2014-06-16T06:34:00 | depth 76,534 m ... | reverse complement strand
TCAGGTATAAATGTTTCTAGGATAGTAACTATGGCCTTTTCAAAATATAATGGAGTTGTAGAGTCTGCTTTTAGATATCAATCATTTGAAGACGCCATGCAATATGCAAAAGATAATAAGTATGAGTATCTAGTTTTCCCAACTATATTAGAGTGGGAGGATAGGGCTACAGAGTGGTCAGGAATTCCAGACAGAGTTTCAATCAAAATAACTGTGTTTGATGTTAGTACGCAAAAAAGATTAGACTCAGCAATTGTTAAAGGAAAGAGTGGCTGGGCAACATTTGGAGGTGATCATCCTCAAGATTTATTGCCAGAGCCTGTCGAGCAATATACAGATAGTTTATTTTTATAATTAATAGAGAATTAATATGTTAAGTGAAGAAAATATTGAAAGAGAAATTGCTGAATTAATAGTTGAAACCTTAAACCTTGAAGATGTAAAGTCATCTGATATTGACTTTGATGAGCCGTTATTTTATGACGGTCTAGGCTTGGATTCGATCGATTCTCTTGAATTATCTATGGCGTTATCAGCTAGATATGGCTTCCAATTAAAATCAGATGATCCAAATAATAAGGAGATATTCTCCTCTATTCGATCATTAGCCAAGCACGTTAAGCAGAATAAAGCTTAAAGAAAATTAGTGGCTAAAATTGCTATATGGGCTGCTTTTTATCCAATTATTGCTCATATAGGGGTACAAACATCTAAGATTTATTTGCCTATTATTTATTTAGTAATAATAGGCTTGTTTCTTATTTACTCCTCAAAGATTAAGTCGTGGGCTGCTAAAGTTTTTTTAACAACTGTAATTATCGCTGCCGCACTTATCATAACTATCATTGGAAAGGAGTATCTGGTGATACAGTCAATCCCTGCCCTAATCCTATTGACCTTGATTCTTATTTTCTCTAAGTCTCTTGTATTTAAAGGCACCCCGATTATTACAGTTTTTGCATCATGTGTTGATGAGAAGCCGCTTAATAATGAGAAGAGAAAATACACAAGAAATGTTACGATAGTCTGGTTGATTGGATTTATTTATATGTTTGTTCAGAATATTTTTACTACTATTTGGCTTTCCATTGAATCCTGGTCTTGGATTTCAAGCGTGGGTAGTTACACGCTTATTGCATTAATTATGCTTGGTGAATTTTCATATAGAAATAGAAAATTTAAGCATGATAAAATTAGTTTTAAGACTTTTATAATGCGACTATCGCGTTGCAAATTTAAGTAGCCTTATGAGTAAGTTGTTTAGGTTATTTAATGATTTGGATGGAGGCTTAGTTGCTATTTATCATGGGCGTAGGATACTTAGAGATGAGTTCCTAGTGCATGTAAATCTTGCTCGAGGTCGCCTGTCTTTAAATAAATACGCCATTAACCTTTGTGAGAACAGATATCATTTTTTGGTTGCATTTGCTGCTTGTGTTAGTCTTGAAAAAATTAGCCTATTTCCCAATGCTAAAGTTCCAAAAGAGATAGATAGAATTTCTAAATTATATCCTGATAGTCGCTTAATTAATGACGAAGATATTGCTGACCTATGTATAAAACATATAGATGTTAAAAAAAACTTGGCAAAAAATTTCAACATTGACTTTCAGCAAACTGTTGCAATTCTATTTACATCTGGAACTACAGGTAAGCCAAAAAAAAATCCAAAAACATGGGGACAGTTGAATGAAAGCTCTATAAGGGTGAGGCAAAGATTTTGGCCAGACGGGGTATCTGGAAAATGTATTATTGCTACAGTCCCACCACAGCACATGTTTGGGTTTGAAACATCTATTATTTACCCATTAACCCTGGGGGTTGCGGTACATGATGGCTATCCCTTTTACCCCTTAGATATCCAGCAAGCAATGTCAGAGTCACCTGATTCAAAAATTTTAATTACAACACCACTGCATTTAAAAGCATGTATTAGCTTAACCAGTGGCTGGACTAATATTAATTCTATAGTTTCTGCAACAGCTCCATTGTCCAAAAATATTTCTAACGATGCAGAGAGGATTTTAGATACAGATATATTTGAAATATATGGCTGTAGTGAATCAGGTGCCATTGCAACAAGACACCCAAGCAAGGAAGATGAATGGAAACTCTTGGATGATTACACCATTAAAGAGTCAGAAGGATTTTTCATGTTAAAAGCCACAGGCTATGATGAATTAATTGAAATATCTGATCAAATTAAAATTATTGATGACGAGGTTTTTAGTTTGCTTGGACGGGGTGATGACCTAGTAAAAATTGGAGGAAAGAGGGAGTCTTTATCTGGACTAACATGCAAGCTTATAAGAATTAATGGCGTTGATGACGGGGTTTTTTTTATACCTAAAGAAATAGGCGAAAATCGCTTGAGATTAGCTGTATTAGTCGTATCTTCGGTTTTAAATAAAGATGAAATTATGAAGGCGCTAGCTCAACAAATAGACTCTGTCTTTTTACCAAGACCGATTAAGATTGTTGATCGACTTCCTTATAATCGACTAGGAAAACTCCCTTTAAGTAATTTAATCAAGATGCTTCGTAATGATTGATTTTAAGCGTTTGATTTGGGTTGATCGAGACCAGGTTAAAAATATCCCACATGATGTAAAGACGTGGTTATATGATGAGAAATCTTTAACAAAAAAACTGAAAAATAAATTTAAAATATTTTCTGTTAATGTTTTATCTCAACGCAAGATTGTACTATCTTCTGATGAAGAGTCTTTTTTGATGCAAGATGGGCTATGCATGGAAAGAGAAGTTGAATTAATAGGTGATGGTAATACTGTCGTTTATGCTAGGTCAGTCATACCTGAAACGGCAGATACAGAACAGTTGTTGAATATTGGAGTCAAGCCCCTTGGGGAGGTGTTGTTTAATTCACCAAGTGTAACTAGAGGCGTATTTCAGATTGCAAATATAAATGGAATTTGGGGTAGGAGGTCGATTTTCACTTTGGGCAATACAAAAATTTTAGTTAGTGAATTTTTTCTAGATAGCTTGTTTTCATAGTAATTACTGGCAAAAATATCGCATATGCACATATAATCAATATTTTTTTAAACGTATTCTCTTATGTGCTCATTTAATTTTTCTGTAGATAGTATGCATCCATCTATTTCTGGGCACTTTCCAGGCAACCCTATCGTCCCCGGGGCGGTGATTATTGAAAATGTAATACAAGCCTTCTCTAAGTTGCATGATGTGCAACAAGTGTCATCTTTATCTACAGTAAAATTTACAAAACCTGTTTTAGTAAATCAAAAGATCGCCGTACACTTTAAAAAAATATCTACTGACCTGATTGCCTTTGAGTGCACGTTTAGGGATGAGATTTTAGCTTTTGGTCGCTTGAGGGTTAAATGAATAAATCCAACTGGAAGGCAAGCAAGGAGCGAAGCACCCCCTTTGCTTTGCATTTAATTTGCTGGCTTGCCTTAAATATTTCTCGTGGATTTGCCCGATTTTGGCTGTATCCAATTACTTTATATTTTTTTATTACATCGTCAAAAGTTCGTAGCGCTTCAAAAAACTACTTTAAAAGATTGAATTTGCCTGGTGGCCATGGATATACTCAAGTTCTTAAGCATATCTATTATTTTTCTTCCGTTATTTTAGATAGGGTTTATTTTATTACTGGTAGAACTGAGCAATTTAATATAAAAATTTATAATGAAAATCTTGTGGCTAATTATTCTCGAGAGAATTTAGGCTTTATCCTGCTTGGGTCTCATGTTGGTGGATTTGATGTTCTGCAATACCTGACATCAAAATACGGACAAGCAAAAATTATGATGGACGTATCTCATAACTCGATGATTACTGATATTTTATACAGCCTTAATCCCGTTATGTTTAATGCTATTATTGATGCGAATAGCGACAACGTATTGTTAAAAATTAAGGAAAGCTTGGATGAATCTAGGTTTGTTGCTATATTGGCAGACAGGAATATCAGCAATCAAAAAAAAGTTAACCTCTCTCTTTTGGGTGATGAAATAAGCATAGCTAAATTCCCATTTACAATTGCACATGTTTTAAAAAAGCCTGTAGTTGTTTTTTTTGGAATATACAAAGGCGGCAATGAATATGAAATTCATTTTAAAAAATTAAGAGGTGATTTTGGTGGAGATAGAGCTAGTAGAGAGGTTGACATTGAGACAGATATTCAGTTATACATGGAGTATGTGCAAGAGATGATAAAGACACACCCTTTTAACTGGTTTAATTTTTATGATTATTGGGGAGATGAGTAGTGCGCAGGACTAGTCTTTCAATGCTCTTAGTTATATTTTTTTCCGGTAATTCTTATTCGGTCTTGGATATTGATAATGTATTTAAAATGATTGCTAAAAACTCAGTTAAAACATTAGAATTTGTTGAAACACATAGCGAAACTCTTTTTACCGAAGAAGTTACAGTAACAGGAAGAGTGTCTTTTAGTGCAAATGGGTCAATGAGTAAGTACATTGAAACTCCTAGCAGGTCTGAAGTTCATATAGTAGGTGATACACTCTCCTTAATTGATAATAAAGGGGTAAGGAGTGTGTCTCTTGATAACTACCCTATTCTCTCTAGTAGTATTAATGCCGTAAAGTGGATTCTACTGGGTGAAAAAAATAAAATCTCAAATAATTATTCTATTAATTATTCTCTAAAGGGTGATTATTGGACGATTAACCTAAAGCCAATAAAGAAACAAGAGTTACTCCAAGTTCTGAGTATTTCAATTCAAGGAAAGGATGGAAATATTGATCTTATTACTTTATTGAAAGCCAATGGATCTAGTGTTAAAACAATATTTAATTCATTAAAAAAATGACATCAATATATAAAAATATCTTATTTTTTGTAGCTGTTACGATCTCAGCCCTATACTTGCATGATAACTTGATAGTTGTTTCTAATATTGAGCAATTTATGCCGAGCAATATTCAGGATAAGAATGTAAAAATATTAATTAATCAATCTCAGAAGGGGTCTTTTGCAAACACTATTCTAGTTCAGATTTCAGACTCTAACGAGAGAGAATTATCCAAATTAAGTCGAGAGCTAAAGTTAAATTTAGAAAAGAAAGCCAATATTTTTGATTCTGTGGTTAATTCTTTAGAGCGAGATAATTTCGAGGATGATATTTTATTTAAATATCGATATTTATTGCATGATAGTAATTTTGACATTGAGAGTTTACATGTTAGTTTCAATCAATTCTTAAACTCCTTTACGGGCAATGCCCCAAGTGAATTTATTGATTATTTGTTGTCCGATCCCCAAAGAGTTTTTATTGATTATTTGTCTTTAAACCAGCCCAAGGCCTCTGTCATGATGAAAAATGGCGTTTGGTTTCTTGAGGACTCGGCATTACTAATGGTGAAAATTAATAGAAAATCTGACTTATCTCAAAAAGATGTAGCTATATCAATTATTAAAAAAGAGTTTACGAGTATTAATCCAAATAATGCAAAGCTATTATTATCTGGACCAAGTGTTGTAGCTACAGAGTCACGGATCAATATTAAAAATACTATCCAATATGTAAGTGTCGCCTTGAGCGTGGTAATGTTTTTTGTATTTGTATTTGTGTACAGGTCACCTTATCTTTTAATATTAGCGGCAGGCACCCTTTTAACAGCTATCTTAATAGCAATGACTCTTACACAGTTAATTTTTAGTCAAATACATGGGATTGCATTAGCATTTGGCATTACCACTCTGGGTGTTTGTTTGGACTACCCATTACATATATTTAGCAATACATCGGCCACCATTTCTGCAAAAACTGCAGTTAAAAAAATTTTTACACCTCTAAAAATTGGCGTCTTGACATCTATACTTGCTTATTCCTCTTTATTGGGCACCGGATTTGATGGATTTACGCAGCTTGCTGTCTTCTCTATTATTGGGCTATTGTCAGCTTTTATTGTTAGTATTTACCTGGTTCCAGAGTGGATGCAGGGGTATAAAATAAATAAAAGAGAGGTATTAACTGGAAGGTTGTTGCCGCTAATGCCTAAGATTTTAATTAGTCTTCTGATTGTCTTATTGCCAGTAAGTTATTTATCTTATCAAGACGGGCTTTTTGATGTGGATATTTCCCAACTTAACCCTGCATCAGCAGAATCAAAAAAAGTTGATTCAAAATTGAGAAGTGCATTGGGAGTTGGTGAAATTGGTCATATTTTTTTAATTTCAAATCAAAATTTAGACATAACCTTAAAAAAATCTCATGAAGTGGAGCAAGAGTTAACAAAGCTTGTTGATAAAAACATCATTAAAGACTTTACCGGAGTTAGTTCTCTACTCCCTAGTAAAAAAATGCAAGAGCAGCGACTAGAGGGCCTTCCCAGCAAACAGACGTTGCAAAATAATATCACTCTTGCAATAAGCGGCTTGCCTTTTAAAAAAGGTGCTTTCGATGATTTTGTAAGTGATGTTGAAAATGTCAAGACAATGCCGTTACTAGTTCAGAAGGATTTTGAAATGTCTTTCATGAAAAATAAGCTTCAATCCATATTGTTTCATCAAGATGACAACTGGTATTCATTAATAAGAGTGTCAGGCATTAAAGATGTTAGTCTGTTTAATAAGAAGGTTGATAGTTCCAATATATTGAAAAATACTTACTATTCAGTTACTGTTGAAGCTAGTAATATTATGGGAGCTTATTTAAAGGAGACATGGTTCAGGCTGATAACCATGCTAGCATTAATTTTTATTGCAGTTCTTTGGTTTGCTCGTACAAATAAAAGAAGAATTTGGATTTTTATTCCAGTAATTTCAGGCGTTTTAATTAGTTTAAGTTTTCAAGTTTTTTTAGGAAATAGTATTAATATCTTTCATTTACTGTCATTACTATTGGTTGTAGGATTGGGCTTTGATTACAGTTTATTTTTTAATTATGAAAGTACAAAGAGTGGAGTGCCTTCCAATAGTGCACATGCTGTTACAATTAGTGCAATAACAACTATAATCACCTTTGCCATTTTATCTTTTTCGGATGTAAGCATACTGAGCTCGATAGGACAAATAGTTGTAGTTGGCGTACTTAGTTGTTTTGTTATTTCCAAATTTATTAGCACCCCCACTTTAACTAGTGTAAATAGAATATGATCAGACCAATACACCCTCTTAAAATTTCAGCAAGTACCTTGGTTAACGCTTTAGGTGTTGGAAAAAAATATACAACAAATGCCATGCTTGGTGGCTACAGTGGCTTACGTAGATCTAAATTTCCAGATATGAATTTTGATACTTTTTTAGGATTAGTAAATAAAGTTGAGGGCGTTGAACTGGAGGATGAATTGGTTAAATTCACTTGTAGAAATAATAAACTAGCTAAACTAGCGTTAGACACTGATAATTTTCGTGAAGATGTCAAAGGTGCTATCAGTAAATATGGAAAAAATAGAATAGGCGTCTTTCTTGGTACAAGTACCTCAGGTATTGCAGAAACTGAAAGTGCTTATATAAATAGAGATGGCAAATCGGGAAAACTACCAAGCATGGATATGCTTTACACTGACAATACTAGCTCTATACAAAGGTATGTTTGCCGATCTTTAGGGTTGTCAGGAGTGAGTATGACTATTTCTACCGCTTGTTCGTCTAGCGCCAAAGTATTTGCATCAGCTTATCGATCTATAGAATCTGGTTTTTGTGATGCTGCTATTGTTGGTGGGGTTGATAGCCTATGTTTGACCACCTTATACGGCTTTAATTCATTGCAATTAATTTCTGAAGATATCTGCAGGCCTTGGGATAAGCAAAGAAATGGCATTAATATTGGTGAAGCTGCAGGTTTTATGTTGCTTGAAAGGTCTAATGAGTGCAAAGGTGTTTGTTTAACTGGCTATGGAGAGAGTAGTGATGCCTATCATATTTCATCGCCACACCCTGAGGGTGATGGCGGAAAAATGGCTATGGAGTCTGCATTGTCTGCTGCAGGCGTTAAAGCATCGGATATAGATTATGTTAATTTACATGGTACAGCAACACCATCAAATGACCAATCTGAATCTAGGGGGTTGTACTCAATATTTGGCGATGAAATTGCATGTAGCTCAACCAAAGGGATGACGGGTCATACTCTTGGTGCGGCTGGAATTAATGAGGCGATTATCTGTATGCTGTCATTGGAAAATTCCATTATTCCTGCCAATGTGAATTTGAATAGTATCGATGACCAGCTTCCTATTCAGGTTGTTACAAAAAGTGTTAAAAAAACACTGAAGCATGTTATGTCTAATTCATTTGGCTTTGGTGGTAGTAATTGCAGCCTAATATTCTCATGCTAGATAAAAATATTTATATTAATAATGTCTCTGTAATTGCTCCAGGACTTGAAGATATTGAAAATTCTGAAGAGATTTTAAAGGGTAATTTAGATTGGTTACCAGTTGAGCTATCTAGAATGATTCCTTCTGCATTACCTGCCAATGAGGCAAGAAGAACTACAACAGTCATTAGGCTTGCATTGAAGGTTTCTGAATTGGCTAAAACCACCCCTAAAACTTCTGTAGTTTTTGCCTCATCGGAAGGGGATCTGGATATTACTGACAAGATATGTAAAGCTTTAGCGACAAAAGATAAAATGGTGTCGCCAACGTTATTTCATAATTCCGTGCACAATGCCCCTGCCGGGTATTTGTCAATTTCAAACAATATGAAAACACCGTCAATTAGCTTATCTGCAGGTAATAATACCTTCTCTGCAGGATTAATTGAATCAATCTCACAGGTTTTGGTTGAAGATAATGATGTTCTGTTGGTTGCTTATGACAATATTACCCCTGAAGATTTAGATGAATTTCGTCATTTTGACTATCCCGTTGCCATTGCCTTGTTGCTGAGTAAATCCAAGCAAGCTGATACGATAGGCAGTATTAATATTTCAGTTGAAAGTCAATTATCGAATGTTACTCCGTGCTTCAATCGTTCTCTTGAGGTTGTTAGGAATGGAAATCCTATTGGACTGGGCTTGCCTCTCATCGAAGCTCTTGTTAGAAGAAAAAAAACAAAAATTACTATTCCATATTTAAATCAAAAGCAGTTACTGGTTAGGGTGAATGATGTTTAATAATTCCAAACTATGCGAATTAATCCCACATTCTGGAACGATGTGCCTAATTGATTCTATTGATAAATGGGATGACGAGTCAATTGTGTGCATAACAAGCACACATCTGAAGTGTAACAACCCTTTACTAAGTGAAGGAGTCCTACCTGTATCCGCCCTAATAGAGTACGGCGCACAAGCTATGGCAATTCATGGCGCACTTGTTGCTAACAAATCAGGAGAAAGGATGCAGGAAGGGTATTTAGCTGCCCTAAGGGATGTAGATTTTTATAATAATCTAGATATTAGTGCAATCAGCACACCTTTGGTAGTAAAAGCTACAAGGAAATTTGCTTCTCAAGGAAATATGATTTATGAATTTTTAATCTTATCTAATGATAAGAATTTAATATCTGGACGAGCAACGGTAGTTGCCGTTTTTAACGATTAAATTTAATAAAAATAAGGTTGGTCATGAAAATTAAAAGAGCTTTAGTTACAGGTGGAAGTGGAGATTTGGGTAAAGCTATATGCCTTGAATTATCAAAAAATAATATTGAAGTAATAGTGCACAGCAATACAAATAAAGGTAAAGCCGATAAGGTTGTTGAAACTATAGTAAAAAATGGTGGAAAGGCTATTTCTGTCTGTTTTGATATTACCAATATAGAATCAACTCATAAAGCTTTAGATGAAATTCTTACCCAGGGTCCTATTCAAATTTTGGTTAACAATGCAGGTGTTCATGACGACGGCATCTTTGCAGGTATGAGGCAAGATCAGTGGCATAAGGTAATAAATGTAAATTTGAATGGATTTTTTAATGTAACACAAAAACTCATGCTTCCCATGATGTCTACTAGATGGGGTAGAGTTGTAAATTTATCTTCAGTTGCTGGCGTTATGGGTAATCGCGGTCAGGTTAACTATTCCGCAACCAAGGCTGGAATAATAGGCGCCACTAAATCTTTGGCTATAGAAATGACATCAAGAGGTATTACCGTTAATGCAGTGGCTCCAGGAATCATTTCAGGTAGCATGACAAAGAATACGTTTAGTAAAGAGCATATAAAAAATGTCGTTCCAGCCGGTAGGGCGGGCAGTCCAGAAGAGGTTGCTGCCTTAGTGTCTTTTTTAGTAAGTGATTCTGCTAGTTACATTTCCGGACAGGTTATCGGCGTCAATGGGGCGATGGCTTAAATTATTAAGCAAGATAGTATTACTTAAGATCTAGTTTAGATATTTCTTTTAAACCTTGTTCAATATTCTTTTTTGCTGCATTTTCTACAGCTAAAGCCAGTCTTTCAGTAAAGGCAAAGGCATCAAATGATCCAGTAGTGTAGATTGATTCTATGCTTTTTTTAAACTCTACCTTGTTATTAGATTTGTTTGTTAATGACCAAGCTGCCTCCATTGCTACAGTTAATCCAAAACCTGCATTTGGCCTTGTTAAGTCAAATATTGTGACATTTATATCATAATCTGAATTTTTAGAAACTATCAATGTAAATAGACCACTATTCATAATAGATTCTTCTATTGCTTTTTTAAAATCTTCATTTGTAACTCCTGCAGATCCAAATTTAATTTGATCTTTAGATTCACCACCATGAGTATTAACACTTACAGAAAAATTATGCTTATTAATTATAGATGCTTTTGAAACCATGGCTTTTTTTGTTGCTAGTGTGGAGCATCCAGATAACAGACCCACTAACGACAATATAAATATTGCTGTTATTATTTTTTTCATTATTTGACTTCCTTGTTAAATATATTTGTCAGAACTTCACTTACCATTTCTTCTGGTGATAATCGAGTAAGAGATGTATGGTAGGAGTTTCCACTAGCAAGAGGGTAGTTGGTTTTAGGCTCTCTAACCTTGATGGTTAGCTCAAGCATATACATTGTAAGATCCCACATCCATTTATCCTTATAGGTGACAACAGCATCTACATTTTCAGGCCTTACCCTGCCCGTTGTCGTCTTATAACCCATCCTGTTTAATTTATTTGTGATTATTGTGTTGATACCTCTTTGATCTGGAACGAATCTTTCCACATATATAGTTTTAACTTGATGAAGGTTGGCACTAGGCATTATAGTTGATTTTGCTCTATTAATTGAGCAGCCAGAGAGTGTTAAGACTAATATTAAAGATAGATATTTTGCTAATTTCATTATTTTTATTACTTTTAAAATAGTTCAATTCTACACTATAAATATTCTAGTCATTCTCAATTAGTAAGTTTGTGTACGTAAAACGACCCAAAAGCCGGATTTAGCTTTTAGGTCGAGAGATTTTTCGTTAA
>ERZ889078.3077-NODE-3077-length-11403-cov-7.078957_pt1 | contig 11403 bp, 7 predicted proteins | sample MGYA00521266_ERZ889078 | MGnify/ENA primary metagenome ERZ889078 (study PRJEB32303, sample SAMEA104408618) | aquatic metagenome | biome: Brackish water; feature: Pelagic; material: water | place: Baltic Sea | collected 2014-06-16T06:34:00 | depth 76,534 m ... | reverse complement strand
GCGAAAGAATTCTTCTGGCTCCGTGAATCATTGACCGACGCCGACGTTGACTTAAAGCGCAACGAAGCGCAGACGAGAAATGTATCGGCCGCTTTGGCCACTATCGGGGGGACTACGCATGAACATTCGATCTACTACCGTTCGTTGGGCCATCAGTCTGGGTCTTGTCGGCGGCTTCGCCCTCGTCGCGCCACAGGCAGCGCAGGCTGGCCCCGCTCGGGCGCATCAGGTCCGCAAGGCGAAGCGTCAAGATCACGCCCACCGTCCGCACGTTCAGCAGCAGCGAAAGGCGAAGGTGAACCGTCGCCAAGCCAAGCAGGCGCAGCGAGTTCGGCAGGGCAAGCGCAGCGGCCAGATCACGCGCGCCGAGGGTCGCAAGATTCAACGACAGCAGCGCGGCGTGAAACGTGCTGAGCGTCGAGCCAAGGCCGACGGTGTCGTCACGAAGCGTGAGGCGCGCAAGATTCAGACCAAGCAGAACCGTGCGAGCCGCACGATTCACCGCGCCAAGCACAATGACCGCAAGCGCCCCGGCGCACGCTGAGGCTAGTCAGCAGGCGCAAGCAGGCTTGATTCACGGCACGGACGCCGCCCCGCCACCTCGGCGGGGCGGCGTCTTCGCTTGTGCAGATCGCGCGTCCACGCTGGCGCGGGTCGAGGGGTCGGGAGCGCGGCCTAGAAACGGATCGATTCCCCTGGACGAGTGTGCCATCTTGTGCGGCCTCACAGGAGCATCGCCATGAATCAACGTCTCGTCCCGCTAGCCATCTGCGTCGCCGTCTGTCTCACGCTCGCCGCCTGCGGGCAGGACCCCGACCAGTCCAAATCGGCCGCCGCAGACACCGGAGTTGGCTTCACGGTTGGCTTCGATACGGCTCCCGCCACGGACACGCTTCAGGCAACCGCGGACACGGGCGGCGCCGGCCTCGACGCAGCTCAGTCATCAGATGCCGCGCAGAGCGCTGATGCGACGCTGGCCGCCGACAAGGACGCAACCGCCGCGACGTCGGCAGACACACTGGTCGCGTCGGATGCCGGCGGCGCCGACACCAGCGGCGGCCACCTGGGTTCACCAGACGCGAGCGGCGCCGACACCGGAGCGCCCGACGCGACGGCCCCAGACAGCGCGGCCTCTCCAGACAGCGCCGCATCTCCAGACAGCGGCGCCTCTCCCGACGGCGGCGCCGCGCCGGACACCACCGCGACACCGGACAGCGGCCCGCCCGATGCAGGCGTCGCGCCGGTCGTGCCCGTCGTGCGTTTTGCCGCGCTGGGCGACACCGGCACGGGCAGCGAGAAACAATACCTCGTTGGCAAAGCCCTCGCCGCGCACTGTAAAACCAACGGCTGCGACTTCGTGCTCTTGCTCGGCGACAACTTCTACGACACCGGTGTGGCCGATGAGAACGACAAGCAGTTCGTCGACAAGTTCGAGAAGCCCTACAAAGACGTCGACGCGCCGTTCTGGGTGGTGCTCGGTAACCACGACTATGGTTCGGGCGGCGCGGGCGCTGAGTTCATGAAGAAGGACCACTACCTCAAGTACGCCAAGAAGAACCCTAAGTGGGTCATGCCTGCGGAGTATTGGCACAAGCTCGTCAAGCACGTGCACTTCTTCGCGCTTGACAGCAACTCGATGCTGTACGGCGACGTGCTCAAGTTCATCGTCGCCGATCAACTAGCCGCCATGGACAAGGTGATCGCGGCGAGCGCGGCGCAGTGGAAGATCACGTTCGCGCATCACCCCATGCGCAGCAACGGACCACATGGCAACGCTGGCTGCTATGAGGGCGCAAAAACCGCGCTCATCCCGGCTTTGTGCGGCATCATCCCGCTCGCCAGCGGCAAGGGCGTGGAAGACGCCTTCAACAAGCTCGTGTGTGGCCGGGTCGACGTGCACTTCGCGGGCCACGACCACGGTCGCCAATGGCTCAAGAAGAGCGCGTCGACGAAGCATTGCAAGGGCGTCGAGCTCATCGTCTCGGGCGGCGGGGCGAAGACGACCAGCGTCGAATCGAAGAGCAAGGGTGGGTTCGAGTTCAACCCCGTTCACTTCCAGGACGCGACCACGCCGGGCTTCTTCTACGCCGAGATCAAGGGCGATACGTTTACCGGCTACTTCGTCGACATGAACGGCAAGAAGAGCGTGGTTCACTCCTTCAAGCAGGGGCAGTAGCCCGCGTCACGCTCGCTTTGACGGCGTCGTTCACGCATTCATGCATGCAATCCGCGCCGATGTGAACGTCGAGATGCGCGCGCCGAAGGGTGTCACGCACAGGCCCTCGCACCGTCGCGAGGTGCAGCGCCACGCCCCGCGCCGTCAGCTCGTCCTTGATTTGCTGGAGTGCGGTCGCGGCCGATGAATCGAGCGTATGCACCGCGCTGAAGTCCATCACGAGGGCGGAGGCGGTGGGGTTGCGGTCGAGCAGTCGCTCCAGGGTCGCCTTCAGAAACGTGACGTTGCCGTAGTAGAGCGCCGAGTCGATCCGCACCGCGATGACACCAGGCGTCGGCACGGCCTCCGGGTGTCGCTCAAGATTGCGCCACTCCATGGAGTTCGGCAGCCGCCCAAGCTCGGCGGTGTGGGGTCGCGTCGTCTCAAGAACGAACCACAGCATCGAGCCAGCGACGCCGAGCAAGATGCCCTCCTCGATCCCCAGACTCAGCGTCGCGACAAAGGTCAGGCCCAGCAGCGCGAGGTCTCTGCGATCGGACCGCCAGAGGTGTCTCATCTCCGCGACGTCGAAGAGCCCCGCCACGGCCGTCATGATGATCGCGGCCAGCGTGGCTTTCGGCAGGTAGTGCAGCAGGGGCGTGAGAAACAGCAGCGAGACCGCGATCACCGACGCGGTGATGATCGCCGCCAGCCCGGTGTTCGCGCCCGCCTGCGCGTTCACGGCGGTGCGAGAGAACCCTCCTGTGACGGGATAGGCGCCAAACAGCGAGCCAAACACGTTGGCGAGGCCCAGCCCGATGAGCTCCTGGTTTGGTTCGACGGCGTATCCGCGGCTGCGGGCGAAGCTCTTCGCGACGCTGATGGACTCCATGAACCCCACGAGCGCGATCGTCACGGCCGTCGGGAACACGCTGATCAGCGCGTCGAGGTTGAGCATCGGGATGGACGGCATCGGCAGTCCGCTCGGGACGACGCCGACCACAGCGACGCCAGCCGCGTCGAGCCGCAGCGCCCACACGGCGATCGTCGCGCTCGAGACAACCGCCAACGCCCTTGGAAATCGGGGCGCAAAGCGCTTGAGGACGACCAGGCCGACGACGGACAACAGCCCAATAGCCAGCGTGACGGTGTTGACGTCGGGCAGCCTGCGAGCGGCGGCGAGGAGGATGTTGTGGATGTGTTGGCTGCGCGGGATCTGGACGCCGAGCAGGTGCTTGAGTTGGCTCAGTCCAATGATCAGCGCCGCCGCGGAGGTGAAGCCGCTGACGACCGGGTGGGACAGAAAGTTGACGAGGAAACCGAGGCGCGCGCCGCCCATCAACGTCTGCAGCAGACCGACGAGGAGCGCGGTGCTGACTGCGAGCGCGATGTAGTCCGGAGAGCCAGGCTCAACGAGCGCGCCGACGCCCGTCGCGACCAACAGGCTGACCATCGCGACCGGACCGACGGCGAGCTGGCGCGATGTGCCAAACGTCGCGTACACCACCAGCGGCACCATCGACGCGTACAGCCCAACCACCGGGGGCAGACCCGCGAGCATGGCGTAGGCCATCGCCTGCGGAATCAGCATGACCGCGGTGGTGAGGCCGGCCGCCACGTCGCCGCCAAGGTCCGCGCGGCGATAGTTCGGCAACCAGGTGAGCAAAGGAACGAAGCGTCGCCACGATGGGGTCTTTGGTGTCATGGGGCTCCGTTTCCCTGGGTCCGATGGCTGAGCAGTGCACGCGTGGGGCGCCACCCGTCTCTACAGTTCAAGGCCCACGCCAAGGTGGAAGATAGCGCTAAAACCCGACTTCTTCAGGCCGTTTGGCGTCGCATGCCGGTTCAAGTCGCGGGCGCGAGGCGATGCGGCGATGCGGCGATGCGGCGATGCGAAGGGTTGTCCGGCCCCCGCGTGCCGACTACTTCTTCGGCGGCGGGATCCGTGTCCATGTAGGCGCAGCTCGTCCCGCCGTCTCGTCGGCGCGCAGCCAATACTGCGGCACAAACACCTGAGAGGCGGACACCTTCCAGACCTCGACGGCCGACGTCGGCTCCCCGATCGCGGGATCGAAGTCCAGCGCACCGGATGCGCCTTGCACGTTGATTCCCTGGCCTGCTAGCAGCGCCTTGCGGCCTTCCGAGAACGCCGTCGGCTCGAACGTGACGGTCACGCCGCCAGGCAACGACAGCTGCCGAAGGCCATCGGCGAGGCCAAGACCGTTCACGGGCGGCGTGGCGCCATCACGCAACGCCCAGGCGTGGGCCAAGATGACGCACCAGGTGGCGTCATAGGCGTGCGCGGTGAAGCTTTGCTGGGTGGCGTCGACGCTGAAGAGCTGTTTGAAGCGGTCATTGAAGTCATCGAACACGTCGCCGGGTGGGTCGCCCGGCGTGGTCCCTAGCGCGCCTTCGAGCTGCTTCGAGTCGTTCAATTGCGCGAAGATGTCGGTTCGCTTCAGAAAATCACTGAGCAACAGTTTGGATTTCAAGAGGTGTGCGTGGTTCTTGAAGCCGTTGAGCAGGCGCGCGCCCAACGTGGACGAGCCGATGAGCACGACGTGGTCCGGTGTCTTGCCATCTGCGAAGCTCAGGGCCTTCGTGATGGACGCGTCGGTCAGCACGATAGGCACCACCGTGACGTCCATGTCGGCCGGCGCGTTCTTGCTCACGGTCGCGCTGAGGCCGTCTCCGTACGAATCGGCGCGCGCGAAGACGACCACCCGCTTCGCGCCCGCTTTTTCAAGCAAATAGACGAGCGCGAGCCCTTGCACACGGTCGCTTGGCGCGACCCGCCACAGCAATCCTGCGTCCGCGACGCCGGTGATGTCTGGCGAGGTCGCGGAGATCGACATCACGAGCGTGCCTTTCGCCTGAGTTGCGGCTTGCACGGCGAGTGTGTCGGCGGTGCCGCCGGTGAGCAGCACCGGCGGAGCATCGCTGTCAGCCACGACGGCTGCTGCCAGCTCTGCGGCGACGAGGGCCGTCTCACCGGTTGCGCCACCGCAGTCGCAGATGCGGAGTCGAAACGTGCGACCGCGGACCCCTTGCCGGCTGTTCGCCTCGTTCACGCCGAGCTGGATGGCCCGCGCCCGCGCGATGCCAGCGGCGTCGTCCGACCCAGTCGCCGTGGTCATCGCCAGGATCGCGACGATGTCGAGGGCGTCGACGCTGGCGGCCGTCGCCACGCGGACTGAACAACGCTCGGCGAGAAACTGCGCGCGATCTGGCAGCGCCACCCCGCAGCTAGGCAGCAGCGCCGCGCCGCCGACCAGGCCGACCAAGGCCAGCCACGTGGCGCCTGTCCGACGCGCTGGCGAGCAGCGACGCGGTCCTCGGCGGCCGAACCGCTGGTGTCGTTGCCCTACCATCTGAGCTCCCACACGGCGCCGAGGCGGCCTGGGATCGGGCTCAGCCGCAACGTTGATTTTGCGGGCTTCTCGTCGCCGATGAGCAGCCACGCGCCTGCCGCGGCCGCCAACAGCGCGCCCCCGCCAACGATCACGGCCATCGTGCGTCCAGAGCGGATCTCGTCATCGCGTTGCACGGCCTCTGCGTAGGTCAGGCCTCGGATCAGCTGGGTGCCAGCCGGCAGCGCTAGGTCCGCCTCGAGCGCGCTGGCGTCGGCGTTTGCGTTGAGCAGCAACCAAGTGCCCAGGCTCCCCAGGATGACCGCGCCGCCCACTGCCCCCCAACCCGCGAGCGCACGCCGGGTCATCGGCGGCGCGCTTTTCGTAGCACCGCCAGCTGCCGCGACCCCGGTCGCTGCAGGGGCGGGCGCGGCGACGGACCCGGAGCTGCCAGGTCCGCGCGCCGCGGCCGCAGCAGCCGCGGCCTCCGCCGCGACCCGCTCCTCGGCGACACGTTTGTCCGACGCAGCCCGGCGGGCGACCATGATCTCATTCATGTGGCCATCGGCGCGCTTCCGCAGCGGGTGTTCAGCCGGGGATCGCAGCAAGAACTCGCGGTAGTGACGCTCCGCGACGTCGAGCTGTCCGCCCTTCTGCGCGCAGCGCGCGGCGCTGTACAAGTAGCCGAGGAAGCCCGGATCGAGTCGATAACACTGCTCATACATCTCAGAGCACAGGGTGTAGGCGCCCGCCTTGGCCTTCGCGCCAGCCACAACGCTCAACGCCGCGGCCTCCTGCTTGGGCGGCGCCGCCACCGCCGGTGTCGTGAACCCACAGGCACCCGCCAGCAGGATCGCCACGCAGGCGCCGCGGCGCAGGCACGAGGACCCGACGACCACCGCCAGCTTGGCAGGTGCTCGCGACGGAGGCTGTCTGTCCGGGGAGATCGCGCGGATCATGGCGGTCTAGTCCTCCACCACCCGAGGCTGAATCGTCGCGGGTCCTGTGGCCGTGGGCGTCGGCTTGCTGGTGACGCCTACGGGTCTCCTACGCGCCGGGCGGGCCTGCGATTTAGCGCTGTGCGCGCGACTGCGAGCCACATCCGCCTGCGTATGCATCAGCAGCTGCGCCAACGCCGCGTTGTCTGGGTCCAACGAGAGCGCATCCTTGAGCAAGGTCACTCGCGCCGCGCCGGTGGCGTTCATCGCGGCGGCCACCTTCGCTTTGGCGGCCTTGTGCATCGTCTCGGACATCGCCTCGACACGCTTCTGCGTGATGCGAGCCTGGATCTCCGCGGCTTCAGCGCGGGCGGTGGCTTCGGCGGCAGCGCGGCCCGCCGCCAGCTCGGCCGCGGTCGCGACCCTCGGAGCTTGCCCAGACGGTGCAGCCCGAGTGGCCGCTGTCGGCGCAGCCCGAGTGGCCGCTGTCGGCGCCTTCAGGGTCGGAGCGTTCGCGTCCGACGTGCGGTCTTTCGCCTTACTCTGGCTGCCGTTGACCGCCAACGCGGCCGCCACCAGACACACCAACGCCGCGGTCGCCATCACCAGCTGCTTGCCGTAACGCAGGGACTTCGTAGCGCGTTCAGTGCCGGTGAGGCCACGCTCGGTCGTCAACACCATGCGATAGACGGGCGGCGGGTGCGCGATCCCCTTCAAGTCCACATCTGGCATGAGCTCGGTGGTGACCGGTACGCGACCCTGAATCTGCAGTCGCACCTGCTCGCTGAGGCAGACACCGCCGGCCTCAGCGCACCCCTCGATGCGCGACGCGAGGTTGACGCCGTCACCGTAAATACCGCCATCGCGGTGGATGATGTCACCCAAGTGCAGGCCGATTCGCAGCCACACCTGCCGATTGGCTGGGCGCGCCGCGTTGCGCGTCGCGAAGTCTTCCTGGATGGCGATGGCGCACGTCGCTGCGTTCACCGGCGAATCAAAGAGCGTCAGGAATGCGTCGCCGATGGTCTCGTGCTCGACACCACCGTGCTCCGCCAAGCGCGCTCGCACGGTGTCGCGATGCTCAAGCACCAGCTCCACTGTGGCCTGCTCATCAGCCGACATCATGGCGCTGAAGCCCTTGATGTCGGTGAACATCACAGTCTGCAGACGCCTTGTGCCCGTATCGGTCGTCATGACTACCTCACTCTCACTGCCGCCAGTCGGCGTCCGCGCTAAACCCTAGGGTGCGCCCCCATTCCTATCACATTCAAGGCCTCGTCGGATCCTCGCGTCGCGTTGTGTCGTCGATAGCAGCGCCAACCCCGGCGCCAACCCGAGCGCCAGCGTCAGGTGCGTCAGCGACCGCATAGTCTTCACCGCTGCCCCGTGTCGAACTCCGCCGCGCCGTGTTATGGACGTTACGCACCACGTATGCAGAAGCGGAGCACACGATGCTGACACTTTCGGACCTGCGAGACGGTCGATTGCCGGCCAACCAGCCAGTGCGGCTCACCGACCGGCTGTGGTGGGTGGGGCACCTGCTTCCCGGCGATCCGTTTAGCTGCCACGCCTACCTGCTTGAGCATGGCGACGAATCGGTGCTCTTCAACCCTGGCTCGGCGCGCACGATCCGCCACACGTTGGCCAAGATCGCGCAGGTCATCCCTGTCGACGCGATTCGCTGGTTTGTGTGCCCGAGCGCCCGGCCGGAGGTCGCCGGCGCCCTGCCCGTCCTCGATCAGCTCGTCCGGCGCGAAGACGCGCACGTGGTGACCACGGCTGCGGTAGCGGCGTCGCTGTCGCATGTGGGCTTGGCGCTGCCGCTGTGGCTGACGGAGGACCACGGCGCACAGCTGACGTTGCCCGATCGCGTCGTGAGGTTCGTCGCGACGCCGTGCCTGCCGGACGCGTTCATGAGCTTCGACGCCAGCTCCGGCACCTTACTTTGGGGCGAGCTCGCGGCGCCTACCGCGCCTACCGAGGCGTTTGAGGCCGTCCGCACGGCGGATCTCGACGCCATCTGCGCTTTTCAGGCCAACTCCCTCGCGGCACCGACCGCGCTCGCGCGACTCCGTGAGGCGCTCGCTGCGCTCGCGGTGAGACGCATCGCGCCACGCCAGGGCCCCTTGGTGCCTCGTGAGCACGCGGCGCCCCTGCTGGCGCGTCTGTGGCGCACGCGCGCCGCTGCGACCGATGTGGCGGAGGATCCAGCGGACTCTCCAACCCTGGCGCACCAGGTCTATGGCCACGCCGTGCACGATGAGCTGACCGGGCTGTTCACCTACCAGTACATGGTGGACACGGTGGCGCGCTGGCAACGATTTCAAGATCGCCACGCGGAGCTGATGGTCAGCGTGATTCTGCTCGATTTGGACCATCTCAAGGTGACGAACGCGACGTTTGGCGACGCGGGAGGCGACCGCGCCCTGATGCACGTCGCGGCGCTCATGCTGCAGCAGTGTCGCGATGAGGACCTCGCGGTGCGCATGCGCGGCAACGCGCTCGCGCTCTTTCTCTTGGGCGACAACCCCGACGCCGCGCCGTCGCTGGCCTCACGCATTGTGGCGAAGACCCGGGAAGCCACGTTTGATGGCGCGCTCGCCGCGTTGACGCTGACGCTGTCGGCCGGCACGACGTGCCGCACGCAGGGCGAGTCTATGGCCGACGTCATTCACCGCGCCGAGCGCGCCCTGCAAGTCGCCAAACGCGGCGGTCGCGACCAAGTGGAGACGCTCTGAGCCTTCGGGGTGGTCCAGACACCCCCGCGCGAAGGGGCGACGCGACGAAATCGGTTGCGCGTCGACCCCGGTGACCTCTAGTGTGCTGCCCCTATCGGCTCGCCCCTATCGGATGGCTGCCGCCCCTCGTCCCGACGCGCCCCTCCCTGCGTCACGGGATGACTCCTCAGAGGTTTCTTATGTCGCTGATCGCTGCCCACCCGACCCCAGGCCTGTCGCCTCGGGGCCGCACTCCGAACACGACGACGCGCGCGGCAGCGCGTGCGCTGGTAACGCTGGCGCTGGCGCTGGCGCTGGCGGCTGGTTGCGCCGCCGATCCGGGCAACAGCACGGTCGACATCAGCGCGGGCGTCTTCGACGCGGGTCTCGACACAAGTGTCCTCGACGCCAACGCGCTCGACGCCGCAGCGATCGACAGCGGCGCGGCGCTGGACACCGGCGTAGCGGACAGCGGCGCGAGCGAAGACGCCGGGATCGCGGGCGACGTGACGACTGCGGCCGACGCTACGCAAGTTTGCCCGGGCGCCCCTGGCTGCGACTGTAAGAACAACGATGATTGCGACAACGGACTCTGCAACGAAGACCCAACCGTCGACAGCGTCTACGGCAAGGTCTGCGCCAGCAAGTGCGTGGACACCTGCAAGGCTGGCTACAGCTGCGTGCAGGCCACTGGCGCTGGCGGCGACGCGGTCAGCTTGTGTGTGCCGACCTGGGGGCGGGTCTGCAATCCGTGCGGGGAGAGCAAGGAATGCGAGAGTCTCGGCGTTCCAGGTATGGCGTGTGTGACCTACGGCAGCGACGGCGGCTTCTGCGGCAGCCCTTGCGCGAAGGATGGCGACTGCGACTCGGGCTATCACTGCGCCGAGACGGAGAGCGCTGAGGGTGCCAAGGCGAAGTGGTGCGTGCGCAGCCCCGCCATCAAGGGCGCCGTCGGGTTGGGCAAGTGCCCCTGTTCGCCGAGCGCCACCAAAGCCAAGCTCAGCACGACGTGTTTGGTCGAGCACAAGGACGACCAGGGCGCGGTGACGGCCAAGTGCGCCGGCAGCCGCTCCTGCTTGAGCGCGGGCTTGAGCGTGTGTGTCGCGCCGGACGTCTCCAGCGAAGTGTGCGACGGCAAGGATAACGACTGCGACGGCGAGACGGACGAAGACACCTGCGACGACCAGAACGCCTGCACCACCGACAGCTGTGACGTCCAGGCCGGAAAATGCGTGTTTTCCACGGTGCAGGACGGCTTGGCGTGTGACGCGGACGGCAGCGTCTGCACCGACAAGGACAGCTGCGCGGCGGGGGTGTGTAAGGCTGGGCCGCTGCTCAACTGCGACGACAAGAACCCGTGCACCAAGGACGCCTGCGACCCGGCGAAGGGCTGCGCGCAGACCCCGGCGGACGGCTCGCCGTGCGACGACGACAACCCGTGCACCATCGGCGATCTGTGCAAAGGCAACAGCTGCGACGCGGGCCAGCCGAAGAAATGTGACTCTGGCGACGCCTGCGTCTTGGCGAGCTGCAGCTTGAGCGACAACGGTAAATGCGTCTTCAAGAACGCCATCGCCGGCCTGCCCTGCGATGACGGCAACGCCTGTTCGGAGCAAGACGGCTGCAAAGACGGCAGCTGCACGGCCGGCAAGGTCGCGAACTGTGACGACGGCAACCCGTGCACCTCCGACAGCTGTGACAACAAGGCGGGCTGCGCGCACGCCAACAACACCAAACCCTGCGGGCTCGACGGCGATCCCTGCACCATCGGCGCGCTGTGCAAGGCCGGCAAATGCCAGGGCGGCACGCAGAAGGTGTGCGACGACAAGAACCCCTGCACCACAGACAGCTGCAGCAAGGCGACGGGCGCGTGTGTCTTCGACGGCAAGTCGACGCTCGGCAAGACCTGCACCGACGGCAAATGCGCGGGTGTGGCGAAGAGCTGCGACGACGGCAACCCGTGCAGCACCGGCACCTGCCAGAGCGACAAGGGCTGCGTACAGGTCAATAAAAGCGGGCTCTGCGACGATGGCAACAGCTGCACCAAGAGCGACACCTGCAAGAGCGGCAAGTGCACCGGCGTCGGCAAAAGCTGCGACGACGGTAACCCCTGCACCAAAGACAGCTGCGATGTGAAGCAGGACTGCACCCACAGCGCGACGACCGGACCGTGCACCGATGGCGACGCCTGCACCGAGAAAGACGCCTGCGCGAACGGCAAGTGCGCGGGCAACGCGCTGAGC
>ERZ889078.3076-NODE-3076-length-11403-cov-14.287540_pt1 | contig 11403 bp, 10 predicted proteins | sample MGYA00521266_ERZ889078 | MGnify/ENA primary metagenome ERZ889078 (study PRJEB32303, sample SAMEA104408618) | aquatic metagenome | biome: Brackish water; feature: Pelagic; material: water | place: Baltic Sea | collected 2014-06-16T06:34:00 | depth 76,534 m ... | reverse complement strand
CCATTTACGAGATGGTCGAGATTATGGACTATTCGCAAGCGCATGTTTACAGCGCCATCATGCTGGGCTTAAGTTTTACGGTCTTGCTTGGCGTTTATGTCTTTAATCTCCATCATAAAAAACGTATAGGAATCGCGTAATGATTGACGTAAACATCAGAAAAACCCTTCAAGGTAGCGCCGGAGAGATGGACTTGGACGTGAACCTCTCCATAAAAGAGCAGGATTTTGTGGCTATTTCCGGAGAAAGCGGCAGCGGCAAAACGACGCTGCTCCGCGTTTTGGCGGGGCTTGAAAACGCGAGTGGCGAGATTAGGGTGGAGGGCGAGGTTTGGCTGGACGCGAAGGGCTCTTTGCCCACTCAAAAACGCGGCATTGGTTTCGTGTTTCAAGATTACGCCCTGTTCTCAAACATGAGCGTTGAAGAGAACTTGCTTTACGTCCAAAAAGACAGGGAATTGGCTTCGCGTTTGCTTGAGCTTACCGGACTGGGCGAGCTGAAAAAACGTCTGCCGAACACTTTGAGCGGCGGGCAAAAGCAAAGAGTCTCATTGTGTCGAGCCTTGATGAAACGACCCAAACTCTTACTCATGGACGAGCCGCTTTCCGCCCTCGACCCCTCCATGCGCGCGAAACTGCAACACGACGTATTGACTCTTCACAAAGAGTTTGGAACGACCACCATCATGGTGAGCCACGACCCTAGCGAGATTTACAGACTCGCTTCAAGAGTGGTGGTTCTGGATCATGGCAAGGTTGCGCAAGACGGCTCGCCAAAAGACGTTTTGCTTAAAACGCGGGGTAGCCAAAAGTTCTCGCTAAGAGGCGAGCTTTTGGACGTCGTAAAGGCCGACGTCATTTACGTGGCCGTCGTGGCGATTGGTCAGCAAATAGTCGAGGTGGTGTTGGACGAAGAGGAGGCTTCCTCATTCGTGGTGGGAGAAACCGTTCAAGTGAGCGCCAAGGCGTTCGCCCCCTCGCTTAGTCGTCTTGAGAAAATATAAGCGAGACGCGTTGTTTATTTGGCGAGTTTGTCTCTTGGCGTGAACTCCAACACGGTCGCGTTTATGCAAAATCTTCTTCTGCCGTCCGCTCTAGGAAACACGTGCCCCAAATGGATGCCGCTCTTTTTTGCGATGATTTCAACTCTTTGCATCCCGTAGCTCTTGTCGACCTTTTCTATGGTCGAGTCGTCGACAGACTTGTAAAAGCTCAGCCATCCCGTTCCCGAGTTGAAGCGATCTCTCGTGTCAAAGAGAACGTCGCCGGAGAGTTTGTCGACAAAAACGCCATCTGGCGTATCGTGGAAAACGTCGTATTGTTTACAAAAGCGGCCATCGGTTCCTTGGTTGAACGCCACTTTGTAGCTCTCGGAATTTTTGCCAAGTTTGAAATCGCCTAGAGTCTTGTAAAAATCTTTTTCGTCCATGAAACCCTGATGGCCAATAATCTCTTCGCCGTTCTCGATGAAAAGAATGGTCGGAGTGGCGAAGAGCTTTGTTTCAAGGTTAAAACCTTTTAAATCTTTTGCTAGCGCGGTTCGAAGGGGGATGTTCCCTTTGTAGTTCGAACTCACAATTTCCTCGAATTTTTCGCAATACGGACAGTAGGATTCCGAGGTGATCACTAAAATCTCTTTGCCTTTCATGGGCGCGACGACGACTTTTTTAACGTCCGATTTTGTAAACTTCACTCCGGTGCTATGATTTGGACAGTAGCCGTTTGGATTTTTTTGTAGATAGTCTTGATGGTAGTTTTCCGCGAGATAAAAAGCGTTAAACGGCTCTATCTCCGTGACGATTTTTCCATAACCACTTTCGCTGAGCAGTTTTTGATACTCCGCTTGAGTGCTTTTGGCGACGGATTCTTGTTTCGCGTTCGTGTAAAAAATGGCGCTTCTATAGTTGTTTCCCACGTCGTTTCCCTGCGCGTCCACCTGCGTTGGGTCGTGCAGCTCCCAAAAAGACTTTATGAGAGTTTTGGCGTCGACTTTGGAGTTGTCGTAGGTCACTTTGACGCTCTCCGCGTAATTTACGACTTCGTTGCCTCGCCTTACGCCGCGTTTTTTCAAAACTTCGTCATAAGTCGGGTTCGCGTAGTTGCCGCCGGCGTAACCGGATTCGGCCTTTAAAACACCGTCCATGCGTTCGAAATGTTTTTCAACTCCCCAAAAACAGCCGGCGGCGAATATTATAGACGTTATCATTTGAGAATCCTTTTACTTCGTTCTTGTGACGACGACTCTCGCCACCGGATTGTTGAACTTCTCCATGGAGCTTAAATTTGAAGTCGCCAATCCATCGTCTTTGGTAATTATACCAGCATGGAGCGTTACAATGTCCGAGCTTTCTCTCGCGGAGTTGTATCCTTCTTCTCCAAGCCCGGGAACCGTCGCGTTGGTTTCACTGTTTTCTTCGGTGCCGGCGTCATATGCGTTTAAGTAAAACGTCGCGCTGGCGTTTAACGCCAACGAAGACAAATCTTGATTGTCCAGTCCGGCAAACGCGTCGTTCGTTTTAACTAACATGGTGGCGATTGAAAGCGTTTGCGTTAGCGTATTTACGCTAACGGCGTCGCTTTGCGAGGGCGTTATGAGCTTGGAGCCAGAGACGGAGTCTGCGTTTAACAACTCGGAATTGTCTCCACCCTCGGCCAACTTTTCAAGCGCCGCGGAAGCGCTCTCTCCGACACTAAAGAAGGAAGTCGAGCTTACAAGAAGAGGCGACATTGGTTGACCCGCCGTGACGTTCGTCACTTGCACCTCGTACGCGTAACCTTGGGAACTCGAAGCGGCCATGTCGCCGCCACACCCGCTAAGACCGATTATGGAACCAAGCAGCAGAGCTGATAAAATATTTGATTTTTTCATCTTGAGCCTACTTCACGGTTACGATGACTGAAGCGACGGGATTTAAAAATCTGTCCGTTCGCGCGTCAAGGTCGCTCACTCCGGCGACGCCGTCAAAATCGCCAAGGTTGCCTCTATGAATATGCACAAATCCCTCCGCGCTCGCGCTAACGCCCGTCGCGCCAGAACCAGTGGCCAGCGCCGGAATGTTCGCGGCGAGTTCGTCATTCGCTTCGGTGCCGGCGTCGTGGGCGTTAAGCTCGTACTTGTAGACGCCCGCGAGAGTAGGTATCTTTACGGAGTTCATGGCCACAAAACCATCGTTTGTCGGCAACATCATCGCCACGATGGAGAGGTACTCGTTCCCCGCGGTCGTAGTTACGCTAGTCGTTGTGGAAGCTCCAGCGGACAAAAGACCAGCGGCCGGATTCTCAACCGAGTTCGCGCCAGCCGCGTTTAAGTCGGCGAGCAAGCCCGAGACGTCGCCGCCCTCCGCCATTGACTTTAAGTTTGCCGAAGAAGCCGAGCCGTCGTTGAAAAGTTGCGAGTTGGCCGCGTGAGCGGATACTAAAAGAGGCGTGAAAGAGACGCCTTTGGTGAGGTTGGTGATTGTAACTTCAATCTCTGAAGCGACCAAAGACGAGCTCATGATAAGAGCCGAGGTTAGAGCGATTTTTGTAAAAGTAGATTTCATAATGTGTCCTTTTTGTTTTGATTCTAGGAGTTTAGAATCCCAACCTAAACAAAATATAAACAATTACGTAAGTTTTGATTTTCTTTTTGCCTCTAAGTGACAATGGTAAAAAAATGCTCGCCGTCTACGTACTTGTGCTGTAAAGCGAAGCCATGGCGTTTGAGAACTTCGTGAACTATGTAAAGTCCCAGTCCAAAACTTTCCGTTTCCAGCTCGCCGCAATCCCTTGTGAAGGGAACGAGCAGGTCGTTCACGTCTTGCGTAAACGCTTCGCCCTTGTTTATGACGGACAAGGCGTTGTTCGCGTACTCTATCCTGATTTCCCCATCCGCGCTATATTTCCTCGCGTTGTCCACAAGATTTTTCAGGGCGGTTGAGAAAAGATTGAAGTCGACTTTCACAACTTCTTGGCTCACGTTGGACGCCACGTCCTCAAGGCGTAAAATATCATAAACGTTTTCTAAAACGTCTATGAGCGCGTACTCTTTTATGTCCAGCGATTGCGCCTTGGACGTAATCGCTTCGATGTCGCTCAACTCCTTGAGCTGCGTTTCCATGACCATTAGCGCGTCTAGAAGCTTGTCCTTGTCCGCTAACGCGTCGTCAAACGAGTGCGTTATAAGTTTGGCTCTCGTTATTGGCGTTTTGAGTTCATGCATAACGTTGCGCAAAAACAAAATGCGACTTTTTTGTAGCGCGTCTATCGTCGAAGCCGCCTCGCAAAAAGCGTTCGAGACCTGCGCCACTTCGTCGGAGCTGTCGAGCTCGTCTTTTTGGATTGTTTCGCCTCGTGAAAATTTGTCTATGTTTTTGTGAAGAAGCTGCAACGGATACATGGACTTCTTGATGAATCCGTACAATAAAAAGAGAATCGTCAAAAGCGCCAAAGTGGCAACGCCCAAATACTTTGGAATAGGGGTCATCGGCGTTTCATTGACAAAGTAAAACATGTCCGCGTCCGCTTTGTAGGCGTAAAAATAGTGCTCGTTTTCGACAAAAATCTCTATGTTCGCCTCATGCAGCGTTTTGTGAATGTCCTTGTCCGTCACGAGTTGTTCGCCTCGCTTCATGATTGCTTTGGCCTCGTCGAGCGTAACCATGGTGAGCTGATTCATCTTGAGATATTTTTGGAGCAGTTCGTCCCCCGTTTTGTACTTATGGAGATTGTCGTACAAAACTATGCTCTGCTTGATGGCGCTTGTTTTATCGTTCACGATGGCTATGTAGCCAAGAAGCAGGGTGGTCGTGACAAGAAGCAGAGCCGTTAAAAAACCGATGAGCGTGATGGCTCTAAGGATTGAGTTTTTAGATTTTGTACGCAAAGCGGTATCCTATTCCACGGATGGTTTTAAGCAGTTGAGGTTTGTTCGGCTCTTTTTCTATCTTCTTTCGTATGCGCCCAACGAGCACGTTGATGCTCTCCACGCCGCTGTCAAACCTCATGGAGTCTATGGAGTTCGCAATGTCGGCTCGACTGATGGAACGGTTTGGATTTTGCAAAAACATCTTGAGCATTTGGTACTCCGCCGGAGTGAGCTCCAAGGCTTTATTGTTGTGAAAGATTTGCGAACTCTCTTCATTGACAATAAACGCGGCGTTGTCGTCATGAGCGATTTTTCCAACGCGTTTGAGCACGGTTTTTATACGAGCTTCAAGCTCTCTCGGGTCGTAAGGCTTGGCCAAGTAGTCGTCCGCCCCATGCTCCAAAGCTACGAGTTTGTCGTTTATGTCGCTTCTCGCGCTTGATATGATGATGGGAACGGTCGTGAGTAGATTTAACTTTTTGCAAAGCTCCAATCCGTCTATCTCGGGCAAGGTTAAATCCAAAACAATAACGTCGAAAGTCTCTTTTTTTATTATGTGTAGAGCCTGCGAAGGTCTCGTCACGTGAGTGAAGGCGTACTCCTCCGTGTCGAAAAACTTGCCCAAAAACTCGGCGATTATTTCATCGTCTTCCACCATCAATATCTTTATCATAACGCCTCTTTAGAGTGATTTTGACGTATTTTATGGAGTAAACGTAAACAAATTATAAACCTACTCTAAAAACTCCAAACGCCGCCTATTAATATTTCAAGTCCGCGATTAGGAATGCCATCGCTTGAAATATTCGTCTGAGGTGGGGTGACGTATGTTTCATCTAAGATATTTTTTCCTTGCGCGAATAGATTTAAAGTTGGGTAAAGTTGATATGACGCCTTTGCGTCAACAAGCCAATATGGCGATATCGCAAATCGATTGCTCTCGGCGCCTACGGCGTATTCGCGACTGCCATTGTAAACGCCGCTAAGGTTAAGATTTAGTTTTTCATAATGGTAATTTCCAGTAAGCGAAAGTAAATGTTCGCTTTCCCTATAGGATAAATCTGGCAATTCGTTAAAATAGGTATAGGTTCCTCTGAACATCCATTTAAGCGAAGGCTGATACTGTAGTTCCAATTCAAAACCTTTGACGGGGTCTTGAGCTATATTTTTAAATATCGACCCTTTTGCGTTTGGATTCTCAATTTCGACAATTGCGTTGTTATAATGATTTTCAAAATATCCAAGCGACCATATAGTCGTTTGCTTCCAACTGCCCATCCAAATAAGATCGATATTTTGAATGTTTTCAGATTTCAAATTTGGATTTCCCGTCCGAATAGGATTGTTTTCGAGATAAAGCTCATTGGTGTTTGGCGCTCGAAAAGATTTCGCGTAAATGGCTTTTAGCGTTTGCGCGTCGTTGAGTTGATATACCGCCGCCGTTTTGTAGCTTAGTTGAGTGTCTAAGCCTTTGTAATTATCATACCTAGCTCCAAAAGTTAGTAGTAAGTCTTCCCTGGCTTTTGTCTGATATTGGGCGTAAAGAGCAAAAGTTTCTTGAGTGTTCTTTCTTTGCACTACCGTTAGGATATCCATATTTTGACTAGAGGCTATGGGTAAGTTTTTTTGAGCGAACGCGGCAAGATCAAAGTTCGAAGAGGCGTACAGCGTAGGAGCGACGACTCTGCGATATTCTACTCCAAATTGCGCAGAGTTGTTTGAGTTTATCGTATAATCATTTTCAATTACTCCTCTCCATTCGCTAGACTCTAATCTTGTATCGACAATCGCCGCGTCGGCGCTATATGGGGAACTGACGGTGGCTAACTCTCCCATTGCCGATAATTGTCCTGAAATGTCGGTGTTTAACTGTGAGTACTGAAGCGTTATCTTAGATTTTAGCGCGCCAAAATTTTGAGAATGTTTAAGAGCGAAGATATCATTCGCGATCTCTGTGGCGTTCACGTTATTGGCAATATTCCCTAAGTTGTAAAAGTCTTTAAGCTTTGTTGATGACCTCAAATAATTAAACTGCGTATTCGCGTATTGAAACGTCGCGTATATATTTGCCGCTTTATAGGGATCACTTGTCCGCGTTTGAGAATAAGGAACAGTTTTGTCGAAAGTGTCGTTACGCGTATAGTTTTCACCGCTTGAACGATTATAATTACTCAGTAAATCCACTTGTAAATCATCTTCGCCGTAAGAACCTAACAACGCGCCTTTAAATCGGTCATAGCTTCCACTGGAAAGTTCAAGCGAGTTTTCTTTTTTAACCGTAATTATATTAACGACGCCTTGCATGGCGTTAGACCCATAAAGAGCGGATCCTCCTCCACGAATAAACTCCACCCTCTCTATCCATCCCAAAGGAAACTTTGAGATAGTGGATACGGCGCCGCCAATACGACCATCATTAAGTTTTATCCCATCGACGACGACAAGAACTTCCGCGCTAGACGACGACGTTCGTCTCCCTCTGGAGGAATAGGTATAAAACATACTATGCTCATCCATGCGATAAGACTGAAATCCAGGAACGTAGGCCATGAGTTCGTCAAGAGTGTCGATTCCCATCTGCGCGATTTGTTTGCGTTCAAACACGCTGACCGCGGCAGGGGCGTCTTTGTTCTTTTGCGACGTTAAGGTCGCTCCGTAAACTTCGACGTCAAGAAGCTCTTCAAGGCTCATTGACGCAAACTTGTCAAAATCTTCCTCCGCGTAAAGAACGCCAGAAAACAAAAGAACCGCGCTAAGGCGTAGAAATATGCTAAATCGCATGCTTATCCTTCACAAGATTTATAATAAATTACTATATCTTAATAAAGCTGATAAAATTCTTGTTTATTTCGAACGCGAAACCAAACTCTAAACCATTTGCGGTTATAATCCCATTATGATTGCCCAAGACTCCATAGAAGCCCTCAAGGCTCGACTTGACATTGTTGACGTCGTTGGAAGCTACGTTGAGCTCAAAAAAGCTGGAGGCAACTACAAGGCTCCTTGCCCCTTTCACGACGAGAAGTCCCCATCGTTCGTGGTGAGTCCGCAAAAACAGATTTATCACTGTTTTGGTTGCGGCGCCGGCGGAGACAGCGTTAAGTTCGTCATGGAATACGAAAAGCTCAACTACCCAGAAGCGCTTGAAAAACTCGCCGAATCTTACAACTTTACGCTCACTCACACCGACGACAAACATAACAAACCTCGCTCACAGGTTATGGATTCTCTCAACTCGTGGTATCAAAAACTGCTTACCTCGCAGAAAGTCGCGACGAGCTATCTAAACGAACGCGGGGTTTACGAGAGCAGCGTCGAGAAGTTCGGCATAGGCTACGCTCCCGACTCGAACGCGACCATAAATTATGTAAAGTCGCAACAGTTTAGTATCAAAGAAGCGGTTGACATGGGCGTTGTTGGCTACGACGAGCAGAGCCGTCACACCTTCGCGCGTTTCATAGAACGCGTTACTTTCCCAATCCACTCCGCGAACGCGAGCATAGTCGGGTTTGGGGGTCGAACCATAACGGGACATCAAGCCAAGTACGTAAACTCGCCCGAAACCCCGTACTTCAACAAGTCGCGTTTGCTCTACGCCTATCACCACGCGAAACAGTCCATACATAAACGCGGGGAAATAATCATCACCGAGGGCTATCTCGACGTCGTTATGCTCCATCAAGCGGGCTTTGACAACGCGGTGGCGACGCTTGGAACGGCGTTGACGCTCGAGCATTTGCCGCTTCTTCGCAAAGGAGACCCAAGAGTCGTGATGGCATACGACGGAGACAAAGCGGGTAGGGCGGCGGCTCTTAAGGCTTCGAAACTTTTAAGCGCTTCGGGATTTAACGGCGGCGTCGTCGTTTTTGGCGGAGGTTTGGACCCGGCCGACATGGTGAAAGACGGTCGCGTTGAAGAGCTTTCAAACATGTTTCGAGAGCCAAAGGCGTTTATCGAGTTTGTGCTCGACGAGATACTTTCGCTCTACGACCTTCGCGATCCAAAAGCCAAAGAAGCGTGCATGGGAGAGGGAATAGCCTATCTTAAAACGCTGTCGCCGATACTTCAAGAAGAGTACAAAACTTACTTGGCGTCGCGTTTGGGCGGGCTTGGCGTTTCGCCTTCGCTTTTAAAACTAAACAACCAAACAAACGCTAACAACCCTAACAAGCCGTTTGTTCAAACCAACTCCCACAAAGACGTGTGGGAGTTGTCTCTCATCAAAACGGTATTGGAAAAACCGCATTTCATCGACCAGATTCTGGACGTTCTCGACCCGTCGATTTTGCAGTTTCACTCTTTCGAGTTTGAGTTGGCGCTGAGTCAGAAGAGGGACGCGCCGGAACTTATGTCGATACTCGTCGACGAGAGCGTTGGCGTTTTGCAAGACGAAGAGGCGCTGAGCGCCGAGCTGATTACGTTTTTGACGAGACACTACGAACGCGAGCTAAAAAAAGTGAATATCGCTCCAAATATCACGTTTGAGGAAAAAGCTTTTTATATTCGCAAGTTTCGTGGTAAAATTACGAAACTAAAAAGAGGTGAACTGGTGGGGTTTTACGACTAAACCCCGCTCTTGTGCCCAACCAAGGATAAAACATGTCAACGAACAAAAAAATGAAGGCGATAGCGCTCTTCTCGGGCGGACTCGATTCCACTTTGGCGATGAAACTCATCATAGACCAAGGCATAGACGTCTTGGCGGTAAACATAAACACTGGATTTGGCGGAACCAAGGACAGACGCGAGCATATGCAAAACATGTGCGACCAAGTCGGCGCCGAGCTTAGAATAGTGGACATCCAAGACGAGTACCTCCAAGACGTTCTTTTCGACCCAAAATACGGCTACGGAAAAAACTTCAATCCCTGCATCGATTGTCACGCGAAGATGTTCGCGGTCGCCAAACGCATTATGGAAGGCGAGGGCGCTTCGTTTTTATTAAGCGGCGAAGTGATGGGCCAGCGTCCGATGAGCCAAAACAAAGACGCGCTTCAAATAGTTCTCAACGAATCAAACTGCGACGGACTCTTGCTGCGTCCAATGTCCGCGAAAATGTTGGCGCCGACGATAGCCGAGATAAACGGCTGGGTCGACAGAGACAAACTTGAAGGCATTACGGGGCGAAGCCGCGAGAGACAAATGGAGCTGGCAAAAGAGATAGGTTTGGAAGATTTCGAATCTCCGGGCGGCGGATGTCTTTTGACGGACGAGAACTTCGGCAAAAAGATGTTTGATTTTATAAAGTACGACAAGTTCGAGGTCAAAGACATTTTGGTCATGAAGTACGGTCGCCACTTTCGCTTGGAAAATGGAGCGAAGTTGGTGATCGGAAGAAATCAAGAAGAGAATGAACATCTTCAAAACATAGTGAACGATAAATACTATCACGTTAAAACTCTCGGAGTCCCAGGCCCTCACGCGCTTTTAAGCAAAAGCGCCACGGCAGAGGATAAAGAGCTGGCCACTAGAGCGGTTTTGACGTACTGTAAAGCTTCCGTTGAGGAGACGTACGGCGTCTCTTACGACGGAGAAGAAGTTACAAATTCGCCATTCGATTCGCGCGAAGTGATGAAACCTTTCACTATTCAGTAATATTTTCGCTATACTCATCCAATTCAAAATAAGGTTTGGTTATGGCTGGAATACACTTCTCATTTGACAATTTTAAGCAACTAATGGCTTTAAGCATCGGCATAGCGGAGAGACTTGACGAAAGCCGCGCGGAGAGTTTCACTCTTCTGTACTGTGATTTCTCAGAAATACCAGCGGATCTCATCGACGCCTCGCTAAAAGAGATTTTAAGAACTTCGGATTCCATAGTGAATCATGAGGGCGATTACTTTTTCGTTTTACCGTATACGGATAAATATGGAGCGGAAATCGTCAAAAAAATGTTTGACACTTTTTTTGATAAGTTTTTAAAATCATTTTTGCTTAGTTACCCCGTTGACGGGGAAACTCCAGAAGCTATTTTTGGAGCGATGCAAGACAGCGTCGGCCTTTTTCACAAAAACGAGTTGCATTGTTTGGACAGGTTCGCAAAAGTATATTAAAAACAATCCTCTTCCCACCAAATGGAACAATAAGTGCTGTATTTATAAAAACCCTTAAAAACAGGGCATAAATATAGGAGTACAAGATGATTTCATTAGATGTTAAAGCAAAAGCTTCATCCTCCCCTTTGGGCTTCTCTTCAAAAGAAGAAAAGCCAACCCTCTCTTTTTCAGATTTATTAAAAGGCGTCAGTCTAAAAAAAGATGAAAAGTCGGTTCAAAACGGCGCTTTGGTCTTATCTTTCGCCGATGAGCCAAAAGACGCTAAAACCAACGTCAAGGCCAGCAAAAACGACGCTTTACTTTCATTGCTAAAAAAGAGCGCTCCAAAAGAGTCGCCAATAGCCGATAAAACCGACAGCTTAAACTCGTTATTGAAAAGCGACGTGAAAGAGTTGCGTTTGTCGAACAAAGCCGACGTGAAAGAGTTGCTCGCTTCCGATAAAACAGACGTGAAAGAGTTGCGTTTGTCGAACAAAGCCGACGTGAAAGAGTTGCTCGC
>ERZ889078.3075-NODE-3075-length-11405-cov-10.614626_pt1 | contig 11405 bp, 12 predicted proteins | sample MGYA00521266_ERZ889078 | MGnify/ENA primary metagenome ERZ889078 (study PRJEB32303, sample SAMEA104408618) | aquatic metagenome | biome: Brackish water; feature: Pelagic; material: water | place: Baltic Sea | collected 2014-06-16T06:34:00 | depth 76,534 m ... | reverse complement strand
TTTACAAGCTTTATAGACTTGTCTCTGCCAATTGTAATTGGAATTACAACACCAGGAAATAAAACAGTGTTCCTCAACGGAAGAATCCCAACTAATTCGGGAATTTCTTCTGTATTCATACTCTCTTCATCTTCCGGAGAAAGCAAAGGAATGAACTCCGAATCTTCCTCTATTAGATTAGAAAAACTCACAATATCCTCAAACGGGTCACTCATTGAATAGGGGTTAGACGGCAAAACTAAATCGTTGGCCACCGCGGAAATGTCAACGAATGTGCCGAAGCTTCAAATTGTCAAGAATTCGGTCAAAAGGTCAGTTACGGTAACTCTTTGTCAGTTCAAATACTGACGAAAGGATGTCTTTCTCCGTTTCATCTAACGATTTACCGCGTCTTTGCATCACTCTATCGGCTGTGGCCAAGGCTTTATCTAGGTTATATTCGGTAAAACCAGCTGCTCCGCCCCAATTAAATGACGGAACAAAGGTTCGGGGAAATCCAGCACCAAAAACATTAGTGCTTACTCCCACTACGGTGCCCGTATTAAACATGGTGTTTATACCCGATTTAGAATGGTCTCCCATAATTAATCCGCAAAAAGTTAGACCTGTTTTGGCAAATCTTTGTTCTCCATAACTCCAAACTCTAACCTCATCGTAATTATTTTTCAGGTTTGAGTTATTGGTGTCGGCTCCTAGATTACACCATTCTCCAAGCACAGAATTCCCTAGGAAACCATCATGGCCTTTATTAGAGTACCCTATTAAGACACTATTATTTACCTCTCCACCCACTCTACTATGAGGTCCGACAGTGGTTGGTCCGTAAATCTTTGCTCCCATTTTCACCTGGCTTTCTTCGCATAGTGCAAACGGCCCACGAATAATGGAGCCTTCCATTACCTCGGAGTTTTTACCAAGGTAGATAGAGCCAGAAGTTGTGTTGAAAATGCTCGCTTCAGCCTTTGCGCCTTCTTCCAAGAATACTTTTCCATTTCCAATAACTGTGTTGCTATTAGACAGCTTTACAGATTTAGCGCCAGCAGTTAAAAGTGCCATATCGGCTTCAATAGCTTCGCCATTTTTAGAAAATATGTCCCAAGGGTGGTCAACTGTAAGCACGTCTCCGCCAAATTCTAAGCATTCTCCTTCATTCAAACTAAACTTGGCTCTGCTTTCCATTCTTGCTGCCAATAATCTGTCGGCTTTTACAAGTCTTTTACCTACACCAAGGTTTTGAATTGACCGAACTAATTCATCATTGGGGCTGATGCTTCCGTTTATGAAAATGTTGTCGCCCGTTTGGCTGAAAGGAAACTTAGCTTGTAAATAATCCTCGGTAAGTGTGCTTGTAGTTGCGTTTAGTACGTGTTGCCACTTCTCTCTAATTGTAAGAATTCCAATTCGGAGATCACAAACTGGACGAGTGAATGTTAGCGGAAGTAGATTCTCTCTGGAATCGTCAAAAAGTATGTAGTTCATGCTTTGCTAAAATGCGAAAATAAAAAGCCCCAATCACAATGTGATTGGGGCTAAACTCAGAAATCTGAGTATTTATTATCCTTCGTCCTCCGTCTCCTCTGGCTTAACCTGAGATGCACGGTGAGTTTTGTATCGGTTACGGAACTTGTCAACACGTCCTGCTGTATCAACTAACTTCATCTTACCAGTATAAAATGGATGAGATGAACTTGAAATTTCCAATTTAATCAATGGATACTCTTCTCCATCTTCCCACTTAATAGTTTCTTTGGCTGCTGCACAAGATTTGGTACGAAAAGCCACATCGTTAGACATGTCCTTGAATACAACGTATCTATAATCTTCTGGGTGAATTCCTTCTTTCATTGTTCTGCTTTTTTCAGAATGGAGCGCAAAGATATATAAATCGTTCTTTTATGAAACACACAATTTATCTTTCATCTGTGCGTAATAGGCCCAATAAGTATATTTGCCGTCCATGAAAACCGTCAACTGGAGCATATTTTCGATTATCGTAATCATCTTTTTGGCGGGTGGCTGCAAGAAAGATTCTTTTAATAGAGATGGCGCGCTAACGTTTTCGGAAGATACGGTGCTATTTGATACGGTTTTCACAACCATTGGATCTGCCACTCGGCAATTCAAGATTTACAATCGTCATCAAGAACAGATTACCATCTCATCCATTATGCTTGCTGGCGGGCTTCAATCTAAGTATAGAATGAATCTTGACGGGGTAGCTGGAGTTGCTTTTAGCAACATTACAATTCCTCCAAAAGATTCGCTTTTTGTTTTTGTTGATGTTACGCTTGACCCAAACAATTTGTCGCAACCTGCCATTGTAACCGACAGTATTCTTTTTAATACCAACGGAATTATTCAGGATGTTGATTTAGCGGCATTCGGTTGGGATGCAGATTTCATATATCCAACGGTTTTCGACAACCCAATAGGACCGTATACCTTTTTAGACTGCAATATTACCTGGACTTCAGCCGAGCCGCATGTTATTTACGGTTGGGCTGTAGTGCCAGATGGTTGTACCCTAACTATAGAAGCAGGGACGAACGTCTATAGCCATAAAAGCTCTGGGATTATTGTAGATGAAGGCGGGACACTCATAGTAAATGGCACTTCGCTTAACCCTGTTACTTTCTCTAGCGATAGGTTGGATGAATTCTATGAAGACCAAGCAGGCGAATGGGATAGAATTCGGCTTCTTAATGGAAGTAAGAACAACGTTATTAATGGCGCAATAATTAAAAATGGCAATGTGGGGATTGAGGTTGATACGGTAAGTCCAGGGTCTCCTAACCCAACTCTCACCATCAGCAATACAATTATTGAGAATATGGCTGGCGCGAGTTTGCTCTCATTAGCTGGTACGGTTGATGCTAAAAATTGCGTTTTTGGCAATGCTGGTCAATATTCAGTAGCACTCATTAATGGTGGTACCCACAATTTTTATCATTGCACCATTGGAAATTATTGGGTGAACGGCAATAGACAAACGCCAGCATTGCAGATTACCAACTGGCTTGAAACATCTACAACCTACTATCTCAAAGACCTTAACTCTTACTTCGGCAATTGTATCATCTATGGCAACAATCAAACGGAAATAGGGCTTGATGAGGACCCATCTGCTGCATTCAATTTTGAATTTGACCATTGTCTTATTCGAGTAAATACAGATGATGTAGACGTGAGCGATTTGGCCGAATTCCACGACATCATTTACATCGACCCTGAATTTGTTAAACCAACCGAGCAGAATTTTGCGTTGGACACTCTTTCTCCTGCCATGAATGCTGGGGATATTTCTATCACAAATGATGCTGGCATTTTTGACGATGTAATCGGAAATTTCCGGCCTTTTGGCTCAGGACCCGACTTAGGTGCCTACGAACGTCAAGAGTAAGAACATCTTTATATTTGGCGGTACAACTCCGTCTTTGAAAAACCAAGTCTTAAATACCCTCCACCACATTGGTGTTTCTTCGCTTTTGCGAGCGAAAAAAGACGGGCTTTTAACCGTTCTCAGCCTTCATAGAATATCAGAAGAGCGCAATAGTTTTTGGAACCCAATACATCCGAAAACCTTTGACCAATTGCTTGGGTATGTAAAAAAGAATTATCGGGTAATTGGATTTAATGAGTTGGAAAACGAGAACCATTCCAAGTCAAACAAGCCTTTGTTAATTCTCAGTTTTGATGACGGTTATTATGATTTCTACCAGCACGCATTGCCATTATTGGTGAAACACAACTTGCCGTCAAATCACAATATTGTGAACGAATGTGCTAGTTCAAACCGAACTATTTGGACGCAAAAGCTGAACTTAGTTTTTGAACATCATCTTCAAACATCCTCTCCTTTAACAATTGACTATTCGGATAGGAAAAGCTCATTGGCAGATTTTGGAAATTCGTGGATGACCTATTATCTCGACACTTTCAAAACGCTCCTAAACCTCCCTTTGAATGAAAGAGAATCCGTGCTAAACAACCTGATAGAAGGTTCAGGTATTGATCTTTCCTGCAGAATGATGAATTGGGAGGAAATAAAGGAATGCAGTTCAAATTTGGTTGAAATTGGAAGTCACACTTTTACGCATGATTCTTTGGGAACCATAAAAGATGTAGAAGCTCTTAAAAAGGAAATTCTGGAATCTAAAACTCAAACGGAAAATGCATTAGGAAAGAAAGTTGATGTATTTGCCTTACCTAATGGACAAACAGGTTCTTTAGCTGACGAGGTTATAACCAATTCGGATTATAAATTCGTGCTTTACGCTAATGATGAATTGAATGCAATACCTGATTCAAACTCTCATGGCCCAATTAAAATTTCAAGGATTAACTTGGTGGATGAACCTTTACCTCACATGGCCTTGAGACTAGAGCAATTTCATAAAATGCTCAGAAAATATGTCTGATACGTCTGAAAAATATTTAAAACGAGCTGAGGACTTCTCTTACGACTTAAAGCGAATAGGACCTGAAGATTTCTCTTTACTCATTCCACTTATGAAGGATTGCTTTGGGATGGACGCGGATATCGAATATTTCCGATGGAAATTCACCCAAAATCCAGCTGGTAGTTTCATTGGGTTTATTGCCGTTGATGGCTTTACTAATGAAGTTGGCGGCTATTACGGAGTAATTCCGCAAGTATTTGAGTTGAATGGAGAGACCCGAACAATCTATCAGTCTTGCGATACCATGACTCATTCTTCGCATAGGAGGCGTGGATTATTCAGGAAACTAGCTATGCGCTGCTACGAAGAGTTGGAGAATGAAAACAAATTTTTCGTTATTGGATTTGGTGGTGGTCAATCTACCCCCGGATTTATAAAATTCGGCTGGAAAAGAATTTTCGATTTTCGATATTACTTCAGACCGGCTTTGCTCTGTCGGTTATCAAGAGCATCCAAATCTGAACGAGAACAGGTTTTGGTTACAACCGCTGAAACTGCGTTAAATTCTGGTTTGGACATTACAAGACCAGGATTGGTTGCCAAAGCCAAAGGCGCAAGAAATGCCGAACAAATCAAATGGCGACTAAGCAATCCGTATCACAAATACTTGGTAATTCGTATCAAGGATGAGCCCAAAAGTTACATCATCTTTTATGTGGATAAAGACAAGCTGGTCATTTTCGATATTCATTTTTACGAAAAGAAAAGTGGAAAAATTTTGATGCGATTCCTAAATTATGAGGTTATAAACAAAGGATTTAAGGGAATAATTGCTTTCTGTCAAGAAAACGCATTGGATTCAAGGCTACTTAAATCTTTGGGATTCATCAGTAATCCATTCAGATATGGTCCGCTAAACGAGCGGGTTCCATTCATCTTATTTAGTGCTGATGATGAAATGGATAAATATCTTTCGCCATCGGATTGGTTGGTTACTACTTTCGACCACGATTCTTTATAATCAAACCACTTGAAAAAAGCCCTAATTCTAGCGTACGACTTTCCGCCCTACAATTCTATCGGTGCACATAGACCTTACGCGTGGCTTAAATATTTTAGAGAGTTTGGTTTAGACCCGGTTGTAATTACACGGCATTGGGATATAGAAATTACAGGACCGAACGATTGTAATCTGCCAAGTAAAAACACCCGCGTTACCGAAGAAACCAATGATTTTGGTAAAGTAATTCGCGCTCCCTTCTACCCTAGTTTGCGCGATAAACTTATCTCTCGGTCAGATTTACCCTCGGTATTATTCCGAAAAATTCTTTCTGTGTGGCAGCTGATTACGGAGCATCACATTAAATCCTCAGACAACAAAAGGACCATTTTTGATGCAGCTCAATCCTACTTAAAAAAGAACCAGGTTGACGTGATAATTGCCTGCGGAGAGCCTTTTGTGTTATTCAGATATGCAGCTCAATTAAGCAAGGAGTTTGACGTTCCTTGGATTGGAGATTATAGAGATGGTTGGAGTACCAATTACCGCTGGGATGATGCCAAATTTTATGGCGTTATTCAAAAATCGACACAACAGACTGTAGAGAAAAGCGTTGTGGCAACTTCTACACTGCTTACAACGGCCGCGCCTAGTTTCTCGACTAGGATAGCATTCCTTACAGGAAGAAAAGAGGAAGACATTCCTGTGGTGTACAATGGTTATTTCGAAGAGAAATATGCGAATATCACTTCAGTTCCATTAAAAAACACCTTTACCATTGCACATGCTGGAACGCTGTACTACTTCCAACGTGTAGAGACTTTCTTATCTGGGCTTAATTTGTTTCTAAAGAATCATCCCGAGGCAAAAATTGATGTTACGTTTTACGGATTGAATTTTTATCCTGCTCAAATCGACCGGATAAAGCATGCCGCAGGAGAGGCAACTGTTTACTTTCCTGATAAAATTTCGCATGATGAGATGGTTAAGGAGCTTTGTTCTTCTCATCTTCAACTGCTATTGGCAACTCCAGAAAAGCATCAGGTGTACGCCAAAATATTCGACTACATTGCTTCTGGACGCCCAACCTTGATGGTAGAAAATGACAAAGGGCCATTGGAATGGATTCTAAGTTTTCAGAAGAATTCAACCATCGCATCCTCGCCTAAAGAGGTAGAAAGTTATCTCGAATCGCTTTACTACAATCCAGAAAATCTGGTGTCTACCAGCCGAGAGGGAAATAAATTCACAAGACGCAATCAAACCAAAAGGTTCGCAGAGCTAGTGCTTAACGCAATTGTCAAAAATGATTAATACGATTTACAAAGAAGGTTTATTTGAGGGCAAAATCGTGCTCATTACTGGAGGAGGAACTGGAATTGGGTTGCGCATCGCCCGAGAGTTTTGTCAGCTAGGTGCCAAAGCGATTATCGCTAGTAGAAGTTCAGACAAACTGATCGCAGGCCTTAAAGTCTTAACCGATGAAGGAGCAGATGCTATTGCACTTGAATGTAATATAAGAGATGAAGAAAGCATAAAAAAATGCGTGAAAGCGGGCATTGAGCAATACAGTCGGATTGATATTTTGGTGAACAATGGTGGCGGTCAATTTCCTTCTCCGGCTGAGTACATTAACCGAAAAGGCTGGCATGCAGTTATCGAAACAAACCTTACAGGCACGTTTTTCATTACCCAAGAGGTATTTAACCAGTCGATGAGTAAGAATGGAGGTTCTATCATTAACATTACGATGGACAATAGAAACGGTTTTCCCATGTTGGCGCACTCGGCAGCCGCCCGGGCCGGAGTTCAAAATATCACAATGAGTTTAGCCAATGAATGGGGGAAGTACGGAGTACGCGTAAACAGCATATCCCCTGGAACAATCGAATCGAGCGGATTAGATACTTACGCACCCGAATTTCAAGAATATGTGCGAGGCTATGGAAAGAACAATCAGCATTTCAGGTTAGGAACCGAGGCCGAAGTAGCTGCTACGGTAATCTTTCTTTCATCACCTGGCGCAGCATTCATCACAGGTGTTAATTTGGCTGTAGATGGAGGTGAATCTATTTACACACCGCTTATGCCACCAATTGACAACCAGAAAAATGAAAAATTTGACGATGAATAGACTGTTTTTTCTTCTGACATTAATCTCGCTTTCTGGGTGCGATTGTCTACAACTTGTAAAAGGAACGGTGGTAGACGCGGCTACAGGAGACCCTATAGCTAATGCAGTTATTTACAAGGATGCTGATAATGCGGTAAGAGACACAACTGATATGGAAGGTGCATTTGAAATATCCGATATTACAGGAGCGAGGAATTGCGGCAACGTTACATTGATTGTAGAAAGGATAGGCTACAATGATTTGATTATTACGGCTCCAAACAACGAAGACATCGTAATTCAAATGTCTAACTGATTGTGCTAAACAATTAGCGGAAAATCAATGTAGTTTTATACACTATGCAAAGCCTAGCTGACATACTAAGAAATCTTACGTTTGCTGACTTAGGCAACGACCCAACCGTATATTTCATTCCAGGCTTCCTAATTCTAATTCTTCTTGAATTATACCTTAGCCACAGGCAGCATTTAAGAGTTCATGTTCTAAAAGACAGCGCAGCAAGTGTTGGAATGGGAATTGGGTCTTTAATTATTGGAGTTGGAACGAAATTTTTAGGCTTTGGGCTTGTCGTTTTTCTGCACCAATATGCATTATTCGAAATAGGTTTTGTGTGGTGGGCTTGGGTCTTGATTTTTTTCGCTGATGATATTTCCTTTTACTGGCATCATCGCTTAAGTCATCATATTCGTTTGCTTTGGGCAGCCCACATTAATCATCATTCATCCGAGAATTACAATCTGGCTGTTGCATTAAGACAAAGCTGGACAGAAGTAATATACAAGTACATTTTCTGGCTTTGGCTTCCATTAATTGGGTTTGAACCTGTGATGATTTTTACCATGATGGGGTTTAGTCTCATCTATCAGTTTTGGGTTCATACCAAAACCATCAAATCGCTAGGGCCGTTGGAATTGATTTTAAACACCCCATCCCATCATAGAGTACATCATGCAAGCAATGCAAGGTACTTGGACCGGAATCATGCTGGAATCCTTATTATTTGGGACAGGTTATTCGGAACGTTCCAGAAAGAGCTAGATTCTGACCCTGTTGTGTTCGGAATTACCTCCAACATACATACTTTCAACCTCTTTAAAATCGCGTTTCACGAATTTCGAAACATTTTAACTGACGTAAGAACTGCCCCTACGGTAAGCGCGAAACTTGGCTACATTTTTATGCCACCTGGCTGGAGTCATGATGGTAGTAGAAAAACTTCGGACCAGATGAGGGCCGAAGAGGGAATTTCGAGTAGTTAATTATGAAATCGTTCACGTTGTGAGGATTTGACTATTATTGCAATCAACCTAAACGCTTTTAAAATGAAATCTAAAGTTCTACTTATCGCAATGCTTGCCTCCGTTGCAATGTCAACAGTAGCATGCAAAAAATGTCAGACCTGTGTAGAAACTAACGCACCTGACCTTGAAGTTTGCAGAGACGATTTTGCAACTGTGCAACAGTTTGATGCAGTAATAATTACCTATGAGAATGCTGGTTACACTTGCAACTAATTCGGATTGCACAAAACAAAAAAGGCCGCTCAAGAGCGGCCTTTTTTATTGCGAAAATTTTCTATGCTGCCTTTAACTTATTAATCGTTGAGTTAGAGAGTTTATCCTCTGCATAAGCTCTAGAAATTGTTATCTCTTTTTTATCTGATGATGGCAAATCGAACATGGCGTCAATTAATATTGCCTCACAAATTGACCTCAAGCCTCTAGCACCTAAATTAAACTCAATGGCTTTTTCCACTACGTAATCCAAGACCGGCTCTTCAATAGTAAGTTCAATACCATCCATCTTAAAGAGTTTGGCGTACTGCTTGGTAAGCGCGTTTTTAGGTTCAGTAAGAATTCTTTTTAGTGCATCTGCATCAAGCGGATTTAAGTGAGTCACAACTGGTAAACGACCAATTAGCTCTGGAATTAACCCGAAATTTTTGATGTCTTGCGCAGAGATGTATTGAAGAAGGTTTTCTTCGTCAATCTCTTCATTTTCGTTGTGAGAAGCATAACCAATAGTCTGCTTCTTCATTCTCTTTGCAATCAACTTTTCAATACCATCAAAGGCCCCACCGCATACAAACAAAATGTTCTTAGTATCAACAGGAACCATCTTCTGCTCTGGGTGCTTTCTTCCTCCTTGAGGTGGTACGTTTACAATTGACCCTTCTAACAGTTTAAGAAGCCCTTGTTGAACACCTTCACCAGAAACGTCTCTTGTAATAGATGCGTTATCGCCTTTACGTGCAATCTTATCTATCTCATCGATAAACACAATCCCTTTTTCAGCAGCAGCCTGATCATAATCAGCAGCTTGTAGTAAACGACTTAGAATGCTTTCCACGTCCTCCCCAACATATCCACTCTCCGTAAGAACAGTTGCATCAGCAATACAAAACGGTACGTTAAGCATTTTAGCAATCGTTCTTGCAAGAAGAGTTTTTCCTGTACCAGTTCGACCAACCAATATGATATTTGATTTTTCAACCTCAATATCATCTTGCTCATTATCAGGCTTTTGCACTAATCTCTTAAAGTGATTATACACCGCTACCGCAAGTACCTTTTTTGCTTGATCTTGTCCAATGACATAATCATTTAAAAAGGTTTTTATCTCCTGAGGCTTAAGAACATTTAAAGACTGGGTAATTGTCTTATCCTGCTTATTGGTAAACTCTTCGTTAACTATTTGATAGGCTTGCGCAATACATCTATCACAAATATGTCCGTTAATTCCTGCAATGAGAACCGCGGTATCTTGCTTATCTCGTCCACAAAACGAACACTTGATATTATCTTTTTCCTTGCTTGCTTTCATATTCAAATCCTTTTCACTCAGCACCGCTGTATGCACAGCAAATACCAGCAGTAAGTTTCAAGATACGTGTTATTTGGTTCTTACCAGAACCTCGTCAATCATTCCATACGCCTTTGCCTCATCGGCTGTCATCCAATAATCACGGTCACTATCTGCCCATACTTTATCATATGTTTGACCGGAGTGATTTGCAATAATATCATACAATTCCTTCTTCAATTTGGCTATTTCTCTTGCCGTAATTTCAATATCTGAAGCCTGTCCTTGCGCTCCTCCAAGTGGTTGATGAATCATAACTCTTGAATGCTTTAAGGCAGTTCTTTTACCGGTAGCTCCTGCGCAAAGCAACACTGCTCCCATAGAAGCCGCCATACCAGTGCAAATAGTACTCACATCAGGGGCGATATATTGCATCGTATCATAAATACCTAAACCTGCATACACAGAACCTCCAGGCGAATTCAAATAAATCTGAATGTCTTTCTTATTGTCTGCACTTTCCAAGAATAAGAGCTGCGCTTGAATGATGTTTGCAACCGTGTCGTCAATTCCAGTTCCTAAAAAGATGATTCTATCCATCATCAATCGAGAAAACACGTCCATTTGAGCCACATTTAACGATCTTTCCTCAATAATGTATGGAGTCATCGACCCAATTACACTATCGAACGTTGTGCTGCTTATCCCTCTATGCTTCGTTGCGTACTTTCTAAATTCGTTGCCGTCCATTTATTCCTCTGCTTATTTGTTTAAACGATGAATGCCGAATATCGCAATTTAAAGCAATACTCGACATCCGTTAATTAGGTCAGTTTTGAACTTTTACTTGGTTTCTTTTCCGAGCATTTCATAAAACTTCTCACTGTCTACTTTCTTCTCATTAAGTGTGGCTTGCTCTTTAAAGAGGTCCATTACCTTTTTATCATACAACTGGTCGTTAACTTTTTTCACCTCGTCCTCACGCTTCATGAACTTCTCCACCATCTCGTCCATCATCTCGCCATCGGCTTGTTGCATACCGTAATAAGCAAACTGCTGAAGTAATTG
>ERZ889078.3073-NODE-3073-length-11411-cov-6.930081_pt1 | contig 11411 bp, 8 predicted proteins | sample MGYA00521266_ERZ889078 | MGnify/ENA primary metagenome ERZ889078 (study PRJEB32303, sample SAMEA104408618) | aquatic metagenome | biome: Brackish water; feature: Pelagic; material: water | place: Baltic Sea | collected 2014-06-16T06:34:00 | depth 76,534 m ... | reverse complement strand
CGTTTATCCTGATGGTCTCCCCGCGCCAGGAGTGGGATGACAAGGAGCTCGGAAAGAAGGAGATCACCTTCGTCGTCGACATCTCTGGATCGATGGCGGGTGAAAAGATCGCGCAGGCCAGGGGTGCCCTAAGCTCATTCTTGAGTTCACTCCATCCCGGCGATCGTTTCAACGTCATCCCCTTCTCCACAACCGCGGACAAGTTCTTCAAAAAGCCCGTAGAGGCAAACCTTGCCAACATAAACGAGGCCCGGGACCGCATCGGCAGCTTGGTCGCCGCCGGCGGAACAAACATCGCAGGTGCCATGGAAGCTGCGCTAAAGACGAGGGGCGTAAGAGGCACACACATTCCAATCACCGTCTTCCTGACCGACGGCCTACCCACAGTCGGAATCAAGGGGACGGAGGAGCTACTAGAGAGCGTCGACAAGTGGAACCGGAACTCAACGCGTATTTTTGTGCTCGGAGTCGGTAATGACGTCAACACGATCCTGCTCGATCAGATGGCTGCCGACGCCAACGGGACACGCGGATACGTTCGCCCCGACGAGGATATCGAGGTCATCGCAAGTGACCTCTTTCACAAGTTGAGTCACCCCGTAATGTCGGGGTTAGCCCTCGCGATCGATGGCGTCCGCACGACAAGGTTGGCCCCCGAGGTCCTTCCGGATTTGTTTGTCGGCGAGCGCCTCTCTATCGTTGGTCGGTATGAAGGGGAGGGCTCCGCCCAGATCACTTTGACGGGTTTGGTCGCCGGTGAACTGCGCTCCTTTAAGGCAACAAGGGAGCTCGCCTCAAGAACCGATCAGCGCTTCAGTTTCGTGCCAAGCCTCTGGGCCGAACGCCAAATCGCCGTGCTTCTAGATGTAATGCGCCTGGAAGGCAAGGTGCCCGAGCTCTATGACGAAGTCGTGCGCCTTGGATCGAAGTACAACATCGTGACGCCGTACACATCCCATCTCATTTTGGAGGAGGGCATGAACTATCCCAGCACAGCAAACACCGGTGGAGCGGCAAAACCCACCAGCCCGGGACGTTCCTCGCCGGGCTCCCCCGCACCCGCCCCGGCCACTGGCGCTGGAGACTGGTACCTGGGTGGCGGCCAAAATCCAGTCCGGCTTGCCGAGATGACACAGGGGCAGCTCATCAAGCAGTTGGTCCAAATAGGCGTTTTGCCCGCCGATGCCACAGACGAAGAACTCGCCGAGCTCGCTCTCGCAGTTGCGGCTGAACTGCGCGCCTCTGAAAACTCGCTGAGGGGCCTCGGCTCCACTCATACCGGTAGTCGAGCCGTCGATGACAGCGCGTACTTGGCCAGTTTGATCCAAGGTGTTCCGTGGACCCCTGGTGGAAAAAGTGAGCAGAGCAAAGCCCTGCTAGAGCTCTTCAGCCGCCGTATCGGCGACCGCGTATTCCACTTGCGGGGCGGCTTCTGGACCGAAGCAGGGCACGACGAGGCGAAGTGGAAAGGTGAGGTTTACGAGGTCGAGGCCTACTCATCTAGCTACTTCGACCTGGTCTCGAAAAACCCAAAGATCGCCCTCTACCTTGCCCTGAGTGACCGCATGGTGATCCTTGTCGAGGGTGCGCCTATCCGAATTGCACCCCCTGCACCCGGACCGAAAAACGAAAAGTAGCGCGTGGCGGTACACGTCATCCGGTCCAAAACGAAGGTCATTAAAAATACGAGGCCGGGTGCCGAAACACCCGACCTCGTAAGCTTGAAAGAACACGCTAGCGAGCAAGCCAGTTTGTAACTTTCAAGGGTCCCCCCCAAGAGGTTGTCACCTCTAAGGACCGAGCAATACGCCTGGGAAACCCGTTCGTTTGCAGCTGTCCTCTAGAATTTTTCAGGTTGTCCAAATTCACTGTTTTCTTACTCAGCCCCACCCCAAAAACCTTCGAGTTACGTGCGGAGCGCAAGGTGCCTTCTTAGGCGTCGGGTGACTCTTTCGGTGGGGGTGAAGCCCTCCGGCAGGAGGTGATTCGGATGGAATGGAACGGCTGGGGCCGACCGTCCCCCCATCAGAATAGACGCCCTGCATAGGAAACAACAATTTTGAAGCAGGGGAGGTCGAAGTCGCTTCCATCTGAGTCGCGCTGGAGCAGTCGCGAGGTCCAGCGCAGAGCCAGCCCGCCTGATCACTGTCTTTGACTCCCCATCCGCGCACCTCCGACAAAGTGAGCCTGGGACGCAGAAGGCGCCCAGAGACCTAAGTCCCTGGGCGCCTCCGAATTCTCACGTGAGCTCATCCAAGGAGCTGACGTTTGCATGGCTCTTGAGTTAGCCGCCGAAGATTCCTGTGCTAGAGCGTTTGCGGATGGTGCTTTCTTCGCTCCACAAGAGCTCGCCAGTTTCGATGTTTGCGGCTTCGAGAACGAACTGATAGAAGAGATCCTGCTTCTTGTAGCCGAGGGACTCTAGGCTGCGGCCTTTGATTTTGTCGATGGAGCGCAGTGTTCCAAAGATCACCACGTCCGCGCCAAGTTGCTTGCCGAAGGCCTTCGCCATCGCACCATCCACGCGACCGGATCCCTGCTGGAAGCTCACTTGGTCACCAATCTCAGCTTGACCGGCGTCTGCGACCACAAAACGATACTTGCCCGATTTCATCAACCGCACGCGGATCGAATCGCTAATCCCCTGGGTCTCGATGTGTTCGGTCGTGTGGTTCTCAATCTGACCGACATACATGATGATTCGCTTGTCCTCGCCTTTGCCCGAGTGATCGAGGTACCCCATGCTTGGTGCGGCAAGTAGGGAGTCCGACATGTCTGCGGCCATGGTTTGGAGATCCGTCGAGCCGAAATCGATCGTTAGAGTTTCGACCATGTTCGGGTCGTCGTAGCCAATGGAGGTACAACCAGCGGCGAGGACAAGGGGCAAGGCAAGTAGGAGTTGAAGTGCTTTCTTCATAGTTCAGAGTTCTGTTGGAAGAGGCGCGGTGAACGCCTCGGTTTTTGTTGATCTAGTGCCCCCTCTCGGAAGCAGTCCGTCGGGGGTTTAGTTGGATTCGTTACGAGACCGCGTGGCGAGCTGCCAAGTGTTACAAGCTTCTGTCGGCGCTACCAAAACGAGGTGTTTGGTCGCAGAGCCTTCAAGGACTGTCGGGCGCCACGGCGTGTTGACTTTTACCGGTTCGCCGAAGCTGTCAAACCACTCGACACGCCACTCGAAATGAGTGCGGTGGCTGTTGCTGTTCACCAAGTCGAGGTCGACAAAAAGACGTCCCTCCTCTCGATGAGAGCGCGCGTTTTCTAACTCTACGCCACCGCTTAGTAAGCTACTGCCTAGGTCAGTCTTGACCTCGAAAGAGCCCTCACTTGCACGATAGGTGTTCTGGGAGCGCTGGGACCAATTCGGGCCTTGGCATGCGCCAAGTGCCGTCAACAGGGCCAGTCCGATTATTGTCTTTTTCATGTTTCTATTCTCCTAAGTCGAGCATGTTCTCAACGGGCTCTTCGTTTTGGGGACCGTCGAGCAGCCAGTTCGGTCCGCTGTCTTCTTGTTTATTTTCGATCTCTCCAGGAAGGTCTAGGCCTCTCTTCTGGAGCTCTATGGAGGGCTTTCCGCCGATCACATTTGCAAACAGTTGGTTTTCGACCGTTCGCGCAATCACAATAAGTGTCTCGCCAGGCTCCAGATGGAAGCGCCCCAAGTACGCCGTGCCCGCCGGGCCGGCTTGGAGCTCCAGGCTGTGCTCGCCAGAGTCCACGAAGATTCGTGCGGCCTGGTAAGTGTCGGGCAGGGTCTGCCAAAAGCGCAGATCTGCGCGCTCCGTTGCCGCTGTGAAGATGTCTCCCACGAGCCGGCCAAAGATGCCGTGCTCGTCTTGGAGCTTTTTTGTTGCCTCGCGCTTGGCAAAAGTTCGAGCGACCGACTTGGCGGTCACGAGCACAATGCGGTCCTCTAGGTTCTCCTCAGCGACCCGGAAAACATCCTCGATCACTGCGGTTCGAACACTCGCGCCATCATCCTGCAAAACAAGTCGCAAGCTGCTTACGCTCTGTCCCCGGCGCTTGAGTGTAGGCGCCACAACCTTGAGCAGCCCGTCAAACGTCTCGACTGCAATCCCCCGCTCCTCCTTATAGGGAGCCAAGCCCACGCCCGCAATCACCACGATCGAGGCCGCGTCTAGGGGAGGCGCTTCCGAGAAACCAAAACGGTCTTCCCACTTTACAGCGGCATCATCCCGATGCAGACGTTTCGCAATCCGCAGGAGTGCCGGCCCGGCGACTTCGGTGCCAACACCCTTTTCGGCCATGCGGTTGTAGTCGATATAAGCCTCGTCGTACTCCCCCTTCAGCTCGTAGGTCATCGCCGAGAGGAAGTGCCCCAAACCACCCGCGCCATAGTCTTTGTCGTAGAGCTCTTCTTCGCGCTCTAGCAGCTGGTTGGCAAGTCGGGTTTCGACAAAAACATCTTGGAGTTTGCCCTCCGCCAAGTATGTCAACGCTAGAGACATGTGAAGATAGACCCGCTCGAAGCCCTCGCCTTGATAGGACTGGACGGTGTCATTCCAGAACCACGACCCCAGACTTTCGGTCATGTCCGAGGCGCTCACGAGTGCGCGTTGTTCAAGATCGTTCACCGCGCGCTGGGCACGTTCGAATTCCGTGCGCGCCTCGGCCCAACGGCCGGCGGCCAACAGCACCGTCCCGGATTCGGCTCCGCGCAGGAAATCCGAGTCCACGGAGTTTTCATAAGACGCTACGGAGCCATCGACATCTCCCCGGCGGAAAGCGCCTAGGGCCTCTTCCGTGCTCTCCGCATACGACGCACAACCCGACAAGAGAGCTAGGCATAGGCCAGCAAATCTCAAGTTCGAGCGGAACAGTCGCTTCGAGGCGGGCGGAATTAGGGGTGTCGTGTGCACGGGATGGGTCAGGAGGTGTCCCTTCCAGAGGCCAGAATGGCAAGACGAGGCGCGTTTAGCAACGCCCTCGTCCGTCTGGATGGTGATCGAACGGCTATAAAGCAAAGGCAGTGCCAACTAGTGCGAACCTCGCCAATACCTATCGCACTTTGTAAGTGCGTAATCGGTGTTGAAGTCGATGAAATCTCACTTTCGAGAGGATCCTCTTTCCGCTGCGGTCGCTCGTCCTGTTGGTTACGAAGTGCCCCTCTGTCCTCGCCGCCGTGCTCGCAAGCTCTGTCTTGGGTTGTGGAGTAAATCCTAGAGCCGTACCGGTTGCCGCTGGCCCAGACTTCATCTTGATCGTAATCGACACCCTCCGGCCAGCTCGCCTCAACTGCTACGGCAACGAGCGCCAGACACCTCCAAATATCGATCGCCTGGCCGAGCCCGGGGCGCTATTCGAGAGCACGTTCGCCCCCGCCCCGTGCCCCTCCCAGCACGGCTCCCCTGTTGGCCGGTCGCCTTCCACAGTCACATGGTGCTGGCCTAACGGGGGAAACCCGCGACCTGCAAACAACTCAACCCCAGAACTTTCCAACGGTGAAGGCACCCTAGCAGTGCACCTTCTAGCCAACGGCTACACGACGGACACATTCGTGACAAATCCCGACCTGACCTTTGGTCTACAGCGCGGATTTCAGTCTTTTGAGCATAGAGAACCAGAGGGATCCGACGTCGCCAATTTCACCGCCGCCCCGTTGGCGGCAGCGGATCCGGGCCGGCCTCTCTTCCTGATGCTTCACCTTATGGATAGCCACGACTCTCTCTTGACGCCAGACGAGGATGCCCGAGCTCTATCGGATGCCGGGGTGCTCCCGGAAATATGGAGTCGCACCTTCTCCATGTTGCCCGCAACCGAACAGGGACGTGAAGAGCGCCTTTTGGCCTACGACGCTTCCATTCACTATGTCGACCGCCAAGTCGGGAGGACCTTGGATTCATTGGAACAGACGGCCCGCCTAGAACACGCGATCGTAGTCGTGACGTCAGATCATGGCGAAGAGCTTTTCGAGCACGCAGCCAGCGAAGTAACCCTAGCTTTGGGCTCCCTATCCACCGCCCCCCGCCCTTGGCCACAGCCAGTCTCTTTTTGAAGATGTTCTGCACGTACCCCCTTATCCTTGCAGGCCCTACGATTCCCGGTGGTCAGACCATTGCGGGAGATTCGCCCCTTATCGATGTGCCACCGACACTCCTACACTTGGCCGGACTGGAGAGGGCGTTGCCAAGATTCGACGGGCAGTCGCTCGCCTTTGCGTTGCACGGGGAACCGCTCGTTGAAAGGCAACTCTTGGCGTCCAACCTATTGAGCGGTCGGGACCAACAGGCACTTCTCACCCAAAATTGGAAGTTGATCGAGACCGGCCAGGGCGACGGTGCGCCGACCTACCTTTTCGACAGGACAAAACCTAGATCAGATTGCGAGCGTGTTGATGTCTCTGCGGAGCACCCGGACGCTCTCGTCTCGCTCTCGCGCTTATTGCGCAAACTTGAGGATGAGGCCGCCACCGCGACGGGGGGAAAGTGTCCCCATCGATGAGCCCACCAAAGAGCGCCTCGACACCTTAGGTTATACCGGCGAATAGAGTGATTTTAGGCGCCATCGAAGAGGCGGAAATCCCAAGCGTCCCGCTCCGCTGGCAACCCCAAATGGAAGCCGGCTTCAAAGGTGCCGGCAACCCGAAGCCTAACTCACTCGACGCCCTACCGAGATTTGACAAGAGCCTCAACAGACCGGCCCACGGGCTTCGAGTGGTACTCCCACAATCACAACCGAGCCCGCTGTGCCCCAAGAGGTATCCGAATCGACACAATTTTGCCCATTGCCGTGCGCTTTAGGACCGCGTACTGCTGCTTCGGCCAGGCCTCGGTTAGACTCTGGGTTCTTCGTCAAAACTGCCCGACTTGGGCCGGAACTATGGATCAAAAAGACTTCTTGGATTGGGGGACCACCCAGGCTGAGCCAAAGACCTCGAACACGGATGCGGTTCGAGAGGGTGCGCCTATGGCTCCTTCTTCCGCTCAAGCCGACCGGCCATCGCCAAAGAAGTCCCGCAGCAAAGCTAAGGTCAAGGGCGGTGTCACGCCCATGATGGAGCAGTTCAACCGCGCGAAGAAGGATGCGCCCGGCGCGCTGCTGTTCTTTCGCATGGGTGATTTCTACGAGATGTTCGGCGAGGACGCCGTCATCGCATCACGCGAGATCGGCCTGACCTTGACGGCGCGCGACAAGGGAGCGAACGCCATGCCGATGGCGGGCATCCCCGTGAAGGCTGCGGAGAACTATTTGATCCGCCTAGTTCGCAAGGGTTTCAAGGTCGCGATCTGCGAGCAGCTGCAAGATCCTCGGCACGTGAAAGGTATCGTCGATCGCGGTGTTGTGCGCATCGTGACGCCCGGCACACTGACAGAAGAGAGCGCGCTCGAAGCGAAAGAGAGCAACTATTTGGCCAGCGTATTCATCAGCGGTGGTAAGGGAACGCCACGCGCGGGGTTGGCCTGGGTCGACATCTCAACCGGTAGCTTCTCGGCTGCCGAGCTTTCACCTGGAGAGCTCGACGATGAGCTCGCTCGCGTGAGCCCTGCGGAGCTCTTGTGGCCAATGACACTCGAAGATCGCTGGGAAGACGGTGTCGAGCTGCGCGGTCGGTTAGGGCCGCGCGTCACCGAGCGCGACGACTGGCGCTTCGATCGCGAAGGAATGCGCCGCGCTCTCGAGCGGCACTTTAAAGTCAAGACGCTGGAGGGTTACGGATTCTCTGACGACTCACCCGTAGTGTCCGCTGCGGGCGCACTGATCGAATACCTGGAGGAGACGCAACGCGCCTCGTGCGATCACATCCGCCACATTCAAAAGGTTGAACCGACCGATCACTTGGTCTTGGACCACGCGACGCGCTCGTGCCTAGAGCTGGTTGTGACCCAACGCGGCGAGCGCCGCGAGGGCACACTGCTCGACGCGATCGACCGCACCACGACTCCCATGGGCGCCCGCCTAATGCGTGAGTGGCTGCTCTCCCCATTGACCAACGTGCAGGCGATTCAGCACCGCCAAGCCGGCGTGAGCGAGTTTGTGCACACCGTTTTCTTGCGCGAAGAGGTCCGCGACATCCTGCGTGACGTACTCGACATCGAGCGGCTTGTGGCAAAGCTTTCCACCGGTCGAGCGGCCGGACGGGACCTCGTCGCGTTGGCGGGATCCCTCGCGGTTGTACCCCCAATCAAGATGCAGCTAGCCACGGTGAGCGCACCCGTATTGCGAGATCTTGAACGGGACCTCGACGCACTCGAAGACGTCACTGCAATGATCCGCGCCACCCTTGTGGATTCACCGCCCCTTACGATCAAAGAAGGTGGTTTGGTTCGCGACGGATTTAGCGCCGAGCTCGATGAGCTGCGCAAGATCTCCGGAAGTGGCAAGAAGGCCATGGCTCAGTTCCAACAGGCCGAAGCTGAGAAGACGGGTATCACCGGTCTGCGCATTGGCTACAACTCGGTCTTTGGCTATTTCTTAGAGGTGCCGCGCGGTCAAGTGCACCGCGTGCCGGACACGTATATTCGCAAGCAGACGATCAAAGCGAGCGAGCGCTATATCACGCCTGAGCTGAAGGAGTTCGAGATGAAGGTCTTGAAGGCCGAAGAGCTTAGTCGCGATCTCGAGTACGAACTATTTGGGAACTTGCGCGATACGGTTGCGGTTGAAATCGGCCGCATCCTAGACACCGCGCGCGGTCTAGCGATCTTGGACGTCCTCAGCGGTTTGGCCGAAGTCGCGGCGGAGATGCGTTATTGCCCACCGACAATTTTGGCGGATGACTTGTTGGAAATCACCGAGGGACGCCACCCCGTCATCGAGCAGTCGAGCGCGTGCGATGCGTTTGTTCCAAACGATAGCAAGCTCGACGCAGCGCAAGATTCAAACCGTCGTATCGCGATCTTGACGGGACCGAACATGGCGGGTAAATCGACGTACATTCGCCAAACCGCACTGATCGTGTTGCTCGCCCAGGTCGGCTCCTGGGTACCCGCGCAAGCAGCACACATTGGTGTGACCGATCGCATCTTCACTCGTATTGGTTCGGGCGACGACATCAGCCGCGGGGCCTCAACCTTTATGGTTGAGATGATCGAGATCGCAAACATCCTCAATAACGCCACGGCAAAGTCGCTTGTCATCCTCGACGAAGTCGGCCGCGGAACGAGCACCTATGACGGGCTTGCGATCGCATGGTCCCTGGTCGAGCACATGCACGCGAAAATCGGCGCACGCACGCTGTTCGCGACGCACTACCATCAGCTCACCGCGCTTTCGGAGACCTTCGCCGACGTCTGCAACTTGAATGTTGCGGTGCGCGAGACGGGTGAAGAGATCACGTTCCTGCACCGCATCGTCGAGGGTAGCACGGACCGCAGCTACGGAATCCACGTCGCGCGATTGGCCGGCGTGCCCAGCGAAGTGCTAACGCGTGCGGAGGAGATCTTGGTAGATCTCGAGGCGGAGACGAGCACTCACGATCGCGGAACGATCGCGCCTCGCGAAGCGAAAGCTACCCAAGCGCAAAGCGCGCATGCTAAACCATCGAAAACAGACGAACTGTTGCGTACTTTGGACGTCAACTCCATGACGCCGATCGAAGCACTGTTGAAGCTGCAAGAGCTGAAAGTTCAGCACAGCAGCAACGATTAGAGGCTATCGACCTGCTCCCAAAACTCCGTCTTACGTGCCCTCAAGTCCGTCAAACTCACGTCTAGAGCGGGGAAAAAGAAGGAATCGAAGTGGAGCTTGTAAACACGATCTCCGATGCGAGTTGCCGCTTGGAACTTCAATAGCGATTCACCTGAATGCTCACGCGAATCGCCCCACACCGGCCGCTCTGATCCCGAGTCTGGGTCCCACGACTCAAGATGGAATGGATCCATAAAGGCTTGCATCGAGTACGTCTCGACAGAGCTCGAAGCGGCCGCGGAAACCTCTGCCAAATCCTCAAGTTGCGCGGCCAGGTAAGGGGATTCGGATTCTAGGCGCGTCAACATAGACTCCAAACTGTTCCATGACTTGAACCCAAGAAACGAGGCTGTACGGCTATCGATCTGAGATTCAAGTGTCTTAAGGATGGTATCCTGAGCTATGGAAAGCAGCGCCTCTTCGTATGCCGATCCATGCTCGGATCGCGTCAACTCGCCCCTGACTAGTTTCGCCTTAAAGCTTCGAATCGGGTCCTCGACGACGCTTTGGTCAACCTGGAGGCTCGCAGATGGGCTTCCCTCAGGGCGTGGCAGCTCCCCTCTCGACACTTCGGGGCTGGGTAGTTCCAGCGGGGTCTGCCGAGTTGCGCCTTCTTTGCCAGTTCTCACGGCAGGTCCCGTACCTAGAAAGTCATCGTGTGCGGGCAGTTGCAGAACAAGGCCTATCGCTGCGAGGCCGATTATGACAAGCGATCCAACAAGTGGTTTGTTCATTCTTTGCTGTGTCTAGCGACCCAAAATCAGTTGCTCTATTTATGGCCAAGCCTCCTCAAAGTCGGCCTGGCAGCTTTTGCGAGTGCGTTCTAGAGGGGATGGATAATCACACCGGCACAAGACGTACAGGCGAAGTCGAAAGTGTAGTCGTGGTTCGGCGTCGGTGTTCCTATATACCCACCTGAAGGAGTAGACGTGATCTTAAAGTTGGCCGTCGTGCTCATGGATTCACCGCATTGTACACGGACATTTTTATCGTAGAGAGTGGCGACGCCGTCACCATTCCCTCTGTCCGCGGGCCCACTCTGAGAATCATGCCCGACATATCCACTTCCGGTCACTTCCCAATTCAAGTACCAGGGAGACACCGTGTCATCATCAATGTTTGCCGTAATCGTCACTCTCGGAGCACATGGGACAGCCTGATCACAAAAGTCAATCCCAGTCCCCTCTAACTCCTCCACGACACAGATACCGCTTGCCTCTGTGACGACGATCGCATACGTGACGTAATACCAATCATCGAAGAATGTAGTGTGCGAGTCCATACCAGGAGGGACTGGCGTCGGAGTCAGGTCGCTACACCCTGGGGAAATAACGGACTGCCCATCTTGGGAGTAGGCGACACGGGGAAAGACGAAACTCGCCAAAGAGAATGCGAGCACAAGCATCAAGCTCTCTTTCATTCGATCAAGCCACCCCCCCCTCAGGCCTCGTCAATAGTCTTGCCCTGTATTCTTGGACGAACTACTGCTCAGCGAGTTAGGGGTGCTTGAACAGTGAAGAGCCCAGGCATCTCTCTCATGCGCGCGAAACGCGTATCGTCCTTCACCCACTCTCTGTTTGAATTAGACCACAGGCAAGCTGCGCTCGGCTCGTACTGCGGCCTTGGCTCGCTCGATGGCGTCAGCACTTGCGCGCTTCAAGTCCCAGGTGATCTTCACTTTCGAGCAGCTCCACACAAACCACTTCGTCGGGTCGAAGTGGAACCAGCGGATGCCGTTGCGGTAGTCACCGGCGAAGGTGTGGTGG
>ERZ889078.3072-NODE-3072-length-11418-cov-24.636188_pt1 | contig 11418 bp, 9 predicted proteins | sample MGYA00521266_ERZ889078 | MGnify/ENA primary metagenome ERZ889078 (study PRJEB32303, sample SAMEA104408618) | aquatic metagenome | biome: Brackish water; feature: Pelagic; material: water | place: Baltic Sea | collected 2014-06-16T06:34:00 | depth 76,534 m ... | reverse complement strand
TTCGCGTTTGGAGTTTTTGAGGTCGCGCTCTAACAGCCGATGATGCGATTTCTTCCGTTTTCTTTGGCTTTGTAAAGAGCTTCGTCGGCTTTTTTTATCGCGCTTTCGTAGCGCGCGTCTTTGTCTGGAACGACGCAGCTTATTCCAAAGCTCATTGTCACGGGGTCTATTTTCACCCCTTCAAACGCCAGGTCTTGGCATTTTTTGAGGTTTTCTTGAACCCTTTGGCACAACAACGTCGCGTCGTCGAGGCTTCCCTCGTACATAACTATGACGAACTCCTCGCCCCCGTATCTTGCCACGAAGTCGGTGTTTCTTTTGAGAGACTCGTTCAAAGCCGCGGCCACGCGCCTAAGAACTTCGTCGCCCATTTGGTGTCCGTACGAGTCGTTCACCTTCTTAAAGTAGTCGATATCGCACATCACCAGAGAGACGTTGACGCTTTTTCGTTTTGCGAGTTCCCAAGTTTTCTCCAAATATTTCCCAAAATATCTTCTGTTCGCGAGCCCCGTTAGTTCGTCGGTGACGGACAAAGCTTTTAACTTCTCGTTCGCTTCCACCAACTCTTTGGTTCTCTCTACCACCTTGCCTTCAAGCGATAGGTTGGTTTCATCCAGGATGTGGGTGTATAGGCCTATTTTCTCCACCATGGAGACTATCGCGTTTTGTATAACGCCCACTTCGTCACTTCTGTTTGACTTCGTCAAGGAAAAATTGTTTAGCTTTGGATCGTACGACAACACGCTTTCGTTCAGTTCTTTTAGATGTCTAAACTCTCTTTTTATCATTATCACGAAAAGGCTTAGCGACGCGAGAGTGATGGCGATCAAGTTTAAAGTCAAAAGCCTGTTGGCGGACTGCAATTCTTGAAAATCTTTATCCGAAAAATGAAGACGCACCGAGCCTATGATACTGTTTGAGCTTGGATCGACTATATTTTTATCGCAAAAATTGATATCTTTTTTCGCGCTTTCATCCCAGTTTTCACGCGTGGGATTCCATTCGTCGCTCTTATTCTCATAAATTATTCGCTGCTGAGTATTTTTGAGCTGGATTAAAGTTACGTAAGGATTTTCTTTGACTATATAATCCAAATACTCGCTATTGGCGTCGTCGAGACCAAAAGAAATATTTAAGCCCAAAATAGGCGCGATCATATTGACTAGCAAAAGATTTTTTGATTTTTTAGCTTCAAAAAATTGACTTAAAAGATTATGGGATAATTGGTACCTGTCTATGGAACCCATCGCGAGGGTAAAGAGAACGATTCCCACGACGACTTTAAACTCAATGCTTACTTTTCGGCTAAATTCTCTGATTTTACGAATCATTTTTTAGCCTCCACGTAAATTTTTGAAACTCTCAGCAGGAGATTGTCGAGGAGTATTTTTTTTTCGGATATTGATTTCATGTTAAGGTACGGCGTTACGGTTCTGCCTATAAACAAAGAGACGTCGGCTCCTTTTTCAAGCAAACCAATATCGTACGACATCGCCAGCGCCCCATTTTCGCGCAAATAAAGAAGCGCCCTTTCGATATGTTCGTCATCCGAGTTGAGCATAAAAGCGAGTTGCGCGTTTTTGCAAGCTTCAACATTCGAGTAGTCGCTTAGAACGAATTTTATGGGATATTTTAAAAGACCGTTCGGGTAGTCGCTTTTTATTTTATCGCCGAGCGATCTCGCGACCCTTTCGTCGAGTCTGTCGTAAAGCGCGCATATTTCGATACTGGCGTCTATTTTATCTTTTTGGCTACTCATAACGACAAATCTAGGCAGCATTTTTGAGTAGATATTTAAAATGTCCTCATTGTAATTCGCCGCGTTTAAAAGCGCGGAGTTCAGCATTGATAACGACAAAATAAGACATAAACGAAACACATTCGATTGCAAATTTCACCCCTTGAATTACCTATAAGGGTATGTTAGTCGATTTATAGTAACATACAGCTTATAATAAATTTTTATGTTGGAGTTTTGCATTGAAAAATATTTTTCTGTCGGCGGCTTTTTGTCTCTTTTGCTCGACAATCGCCATCGCCCAGGAGAGCGCTCTTGAGGATTTCGAATCTCTTTTGAACGACATGAGCGACATAGCCACGAAAAAATCTTTAAACGTAGACTATTTGCCATCCGTCGTTACGATAGTGGACGCGAGGACGTTCGTCGACGCCGGAGCGCGAAACGTGGGCGAAGCTTTGGGCATGTTGCCGGGATTTCAAATTCAGTTGAGTCCGATGGGCTACTCCATGACTACGGTCAGAGGTTTGAAAAATCCAAACGCCTATCTTTCGGATAAAATTAAAATACTCGTCGACGGCGTCGCGATCAACAACGAAGTTTCCGGCTCTAGCAACTTGTATATGGACTTTCCGATGCGACTCGTCGAGCGAATCGAAGTGCTTCGCGGACCAAACTCCACCACTTACGGTTCGGGTGCGTTTTACGGAACGGTGAACGTCATCACCAAGCTTGGAAATTCGAAAAAAGAGAATCAAGTTTTTCTCGGAGCTGGTAGCTACGGCTATATGACCGCCGGAGCCAATGTTTACGAGCTTTCTAACGACTGGAAAATCTTCGCGGACGGCTACTGCCAAAGAAACGACAAATCGCTCGACGTTGCGAACGCCGCCCTTGGCACGGACGAAAAGATGAAGGATTTTTCGCTCGGCTTTAGAGCGGTGAACGGCGGTTTCGAATTTTTAACGCGCTTCAAAAAAAACGTCTCTGGAAATTTTTACAGCTTTGAAGGCGATCTCGACCCGATTCCCTCGTCGCCAAAAGAACATGAAAACGCCTATTTTTTCTCTCAACTCTCCTACAATACGCCAATCAACGATTACAACCTCAAAGTAAAAGCGAACTTCTCCCATCGCGAGTTGAACGAGGGCGCGAATATTGGCGATATCGCTGGCGCCGAGGCAAGATTTTCGGTGGTTGGAGTGACCATGCTAGATGGCTTTTATTTTCAAGAGAAGCAAAAAGAGCAAAATTTTGAAACGGAAGCGATTCTAACGCTTCCGGAAATAAAATCGAACGATATCGTCTTAGGCGTTGGAGCGAGATACGTCAAAGTTATCCAAGACGATTATTACAATAGCGTCGAAAACGCCATCGCTCAAAACAAGAGCGCGATTTTGGCGCACCCCGGTTACTCTTCTTTTAGATATAACGCAACGAACGAACCCGCTTTTTGGGCGAATCCGACGAAGAGTTTTTTAAAAGAGGGAGTCAATCGAACTATCGTTTATGGCTATATCGAGGACTTGATATCGCTAAGCGAAGACGTCGACGTTATATTAGGCTTGCGAGCGGACCATTATTCGGACATTGGAACCCAGTTTAGCGAAAGAGCGGCGATCGTTTACAGGGCCACCGACGAGACTATCTTCAAACTTCTCTACGGTTCGGCTTTTCGAGCGCCAACTCTTACCGAAGCGTACGCCAACGGACATATAAACTACCGCGCGGGCGATGAAAATCTAAAACCAGAAGAGACGAACACCTACGAAGCCGCGGCGATTTACTCGCCAAACTTCAACAACAAGTTTTCACTCAACCTCTTTTATTCGGATATAAAAAATATAATCGATCTCGAAGAAATCGAAGGCACTATCCCCGGCTATCAAAACTTTGATAAAAGAACGAGCAAAGGCGCGGAATTCGAATATTTTTTTCGCGAGCGCCAAGAACACTCGCTTTACTTTAACGCGAGTTACGTAGACACGGACTACTCAATTCCTCCCGAGCCGGGAGTGGTCTACGACACTCAGTCAATGCCGGACATTTCAAAAGTCACGCTAAAAGCGATGTACGTTTACTCCCCTATAAACAAACTCTCGCTTGGCGCTGTTTGGCGTTTTTACTCGCGAACGACGCAAACCAAGCTTGACTGGATAAACGAAGACACCACGATCATTCCAACGCATATTTTTGACGAAACGCTCACTTACGGATTTTCGCCTTCGAGCGAAGCGAGTTTTAGCGTAAAAAATCTTTTCAATCAGGACGTTCGACAGCCGAGTTACTATTACAACACTCCGGGCGGGATTCAAAGAGAGGGAAGAAACTACCTTTTTAGCTACGTTCAAAAGTTTTAATAGCCACCCTTGGAATCGTGATGACGAACTCCGCTCCGCTCAACGCCAAATCCTTATACTTATATCTTACCGTGTGAACGACTATGGAGCCGCCAAGATGTTCCGTCACGATTCCATGGGTTATATACAATCCCAAGCCGCTGCCTTTGGTTATATTTTTGGTTGTAAAGTAAGGGTCGAAAATCTTGTCTAAAATATCTTCGCTTACGCCACCGCCGGAATCTTTCAGCGTTATAGAAACGCTGCTCTCGTCGCACGCGACGTCGATGAAAAAGCATTTTTGGACTACGCCCTTCTCCACCATCGCGTCTTTGGCGTTGTTAAAAATATTGAGAAGCGATTGTATCAACAAGCTTTCGTTTTGCGTCAAAACGCAATCTTTGATGTTCGCGACGACTTCAACGCGATTGGCCCTATAATTCTCTTTTGTCAATAGGCACACTTTTTCAATCGCGTTCCTAAGATTAAACTCCACAACTTTGTCCGCGCTCGAGTTCGCGTAATTTCGAAAATCGTCCACGGTCTGCGACAAGTATTGAGTTTGAGCGTTTATTTCGGCGCTAAGCGCGAGTAAGTCTTCCGTCTTAATCTCCTTGCCTAAGAGCAAGGAGGTTTCCATCTGGGCGACGCTCAGCGAAATAACGTTCAAAGGCTGTCTCCATTGATGCGCGATGTTGCTCACAGTATCGCCCATCGCCACTATTTTTGATTGTTGCAAGATAATGTCGTGTTGCGTTTGGATTTCCTCTTTTTGCTTGAGTATTTCCGCATAGAGGTCCTTTTTGGTTAGAAGCCATTTTTTTCTAAAACTGACAAACAAAATGGCGAAAGCGCCACTCGCCAAAACCAGCGCGACAACCAAAAACAGATGCAAGATTTCATTGTAATTGAGCTTGAAAGCGAACTCTTTTGGATGATTGTATTCGTAAACGAACCCGTCCAAGTCTGCGTCTTTTTTGACAAGGCCAAACAGTTTATAAACGTTTACGATATCTTCGAGTTTGCTCTTGTCTAGATAGCCAATACTTCCATTCTCATGAAACGCGAGCCGTTTCAGGGCTTCGCCCTCCTTGACGAGCTGAATCAGGGTTTTGTTTTGAGTGTTGTAGCGTCTGTGTATAATCTCGGCGGTTTGAGCGATGTTTTCAAACGCGTATTCCCAACCTTTGATACTCGCCTCGTAAAAATCTTTCGTTAATTTCGGGTTCTTTTTTATAAAGCCAGAGGAAGTGAAGAGGATGTCGTCATAGAAATGAAATCCATAATCTTTGGGATTGAAAATCTTGTATCCAACCCCTTGGTCGGCCATTCGTATCGGTTCGTTGGAAACGTAGCACAACATAGCGTCGGTATGTTTGTTTACAAGGTCGTCTAGATTGAAACTATGCGGCAAAATCTTCAAATCGCTTTGAGTCAGTCCACATGAAAACAACATCGCAAAAATCGACGCCGAGTCCTTGGCCGAGCCAGTGAGCATAAGGCGCTTGTTCTTGAGGTCTTTGAGAGACTCGACGCCCGTGTCGTCTCTTGTCATCAGTATCATCGGAGATTCTTGGAAAATCGCGCCCAACGCCACGACGTCTTTTCCGTTTATCTTATCAACCAACAAGGCCGAACTCCAAATCGAGAAATCGGCTTTTTTATCGTCAACCACATCAAACAAATTCGTTTTTGAACCACTCTCGCTAATTACGACGTCGAGACCAACCTTTTCATAATATCCCAAATCTTTCGCGACGTAATAACCCGCGAATTGAAACTGATGCATCCAACTAAGTTGCAACGAAACTTTTTGCGACGCGAACGCCAATGTTGACAAAAGCGATAAAATCAGGACCATTCTTTTCATATGCAATCATATCAATTTTAAAATCAATTTTAGTTTAACCTTTATTATTATTTTTTAATTAATTTTATTTTATTCAATAAAATCGACGCTTAAATTTCTTTAGGATATAATCTTAGAAAATAAATTTAAAGAAAAAATATGAATGATTCTCTTCTTTTGGCGTCCGCGATGATAGTGGCTCTGGTCGTACTTCTCCCATTGCTTTTTCATCTGACTAAATATCTAGGAACCTCCAGCGACAACGTACGAAAAAACGAGCCCGTCGAGGGTGGGATTCGAAACACCTTCAAGGACGCTTTTGACGGCTTCAACGTAAAGTTTTTTCTCGTTGGCATCATCTTTTTAATCTTTGACGTGGAAGTGCTTTTTATGTTTCCATGGGCGTTAAATCTTCGCGAGCTTGGACTCTTCGCCCTGTTGGAGATGTTCGTTTTTATGGGTCTGCTTATTGGCGGACTCGTCTACGTATACAAATCGGGAGTATTAAAATGGACGTAAGCAACACGCATCTTTTAGACGAAGCGGTGGTCACCACCAAACTAGACGCGGTGGTAAACTGGGGTCGAGAGGCTTCTTTGTGGCCTTTTGTTTTTGGAACGGCTTGCTGCGCCATCGAGTTTATGTCGACGGCCGCGTCGCGTTACGACATCTCGCGTTTTGGCGCCGAAGTCTTGCGATTTTCGCCTCGCCACGCGGATTTACTAGTTGTAGCCGGAACCATTAGCTACAAACAAGCGCCCATACTCAAACAAATCTACGACCAAATGCCGGAGCCAAAATGGGTCGTGGCCGTTGGAGCTTGCGCTTCGACTGGCGGTTTTTACGACAACTACGCGACGCTTCAAGGCATAGACGAGATAGTCCCGGTCGACGTTTACGTGGCGGGTTGCCCTCCTCGTCCCGAAGCCATCATCGACGCGGTGCTCGACATCCAAAGACAACTCAAACGCGAGAAGAGTTTCGAGGTGAGAAACACCGACTTTAAAGGCAAACTTGATGACGTCTAATATTACGGCTTTAGAAAGCGAAAAACTTTTCGAGACCATAAAAAAAGCCAAAGAAGAGCTCGGCTTCACGCTTTTGCTCGACATAACGGCTATCGACAACCTCAACAAAACCCATCCCTCTTCCACGAGATTCGAGCTTGTCTACATACTGAGGCACTCCGCGTTCGCCGAGACTCTCATCTACAAAGTTCCCGTCCTCGACGAGAGCGTCGGAGTGGACAGCGTATCTTCGCTTTTTGGCTCGGCCGATTGGGCGGAGCGCGAAGTCTACGACCAATACGGCGTAAACTTCATAGGTCATCCGACGCTAAAACGCCTGCTCAACCACAATGAATTCGTTGGACACCCTCTCAGAAAAGATTACGAAATCACCAAAGGTCAGTACTGCGCGACTTCGCAAGATTTGATGGACGAGATGAGACCTCTTTTAAAGATGAGAAACCTTCACCTAAACAAAGACGATTTAATGATAGTCAACCTCGGACCATCGCACCCCGCAAGTCACGGAACCATCAGAACGCTCGCCGCTCTCGATGGCGAAAAAATCGTGGCGGCGGCTTGCGAAATCGGCTACTTGCATCGCGGGTTTGAGAAAAGCTGCGAAAACCACAACTACAACCAAATCATCCCCTACACCGACAGACTCAACTACTGTTCGGCCATCATGAACAACGTCGCGTTCGCCAAAACCGTCGAAGACATGCTTGGCGTCACTCTTCCAGATAGAGGGATTTTCATACGCGTCATCGTGAGCGAACTCTCTCGCGTCATTGACCATCTCGTCTGTTTGGCGGCTGGACTGCTTGACATGGGCGGACAGACGAACTACTGGTATCTGTACAATCCGCGAGACAACGCCTACGACTTTCTCTCAAAACTCACGGGCGCCAGACTCACGAACTCCTACATGCGAATTGGCGGAATGACGCACGATTTGTACGAGGGTTGGCAGAGTGATTTGGAAGACGTTTTAAAAAAGATAGACGCCGGGATAACGGACTCTCTTAAGATGATAAAACACAACCGCATCTACAACGACCGCGTTCAAAACGTCTCTCCCGTGACCAAAGCCCAAGCCATCGACTACGGCTTCACGGGTCCAAATCTAAGAGCTAGCGGCGTTCCATACGACGTAAGGTTCGCTAATCCCTACTACTATTACGACACATTCGATTTTGACATGGTCGTGGGTAGCGTTGGCGACACCTATGACAGAATGATGGTGAGGTTTGATGAAATGAACGAGAGTATGAAAATCATCAAGCAAGCGATACAACGCATACCAGATGGCGAAATCAACGTAAGCGATAGAAGAATCATCTTGCCGCAAAAAGGCTGCGTTTACGGCGGAATCGAGGGAATGATGAACCAGTTCAAACTCGTCATCGACGGCGTTAAAGTGCCTGAGGGCGAACATTACGGCTCCATCGAAGCGGCGAACGGAGAGCTTGGCTTTTTCATAGTGAGCGACTCAAGCGGAACGCCTTACAAAGTGAAAGTCCGACCGCCAAGTTTTTACCACATGGCGGCGTATCCAAAAATCATAGAGAACTATCAAGTCGCCGACGCGATTATGACGCTGGGTAGCCTGAACATCATAGCTGGGGAGATGGATCGATGAGTTTCGCGTTTAGTGATGAAAATTTAACAAAAATCCAAGAGCTGAAAAAACGCTATCCGAGTCCTCAAGCTCTCTGTCTGCCTTGTCTTTGGATGGCCCAGTATCAAGACGGGTTTATCTCGCTTGACGCCATCGACGAGATTGGCGTTCACACGACTTTGCCTCCCATGGAAGTCTACAGAGTCGCCACTTTTTACGCGATGTTACGTTTGGAGGCGCCGACAAAATTACAAGTCGACGTGTGCAAAACGCTCTCTTGCAAACTTTGCGGAAGCGACGAGATACTCAAACATTTGCAAAATAAAGACGTGAAAATCAACCACGTCGAGTGCCTTGGCTCATGCTCGACCGCTCCCGTAATGCAAATCAACGACGTAAACTACGAAAATCTCACAAGCGAAAAAGTCGACGCGATTTTAAAGGAGCTTTTATGAGAGAGTGTAAAATAGTTTCTCGCAAGTTCGAGATTCCCAACAGCCATACTTTGGAAGTCGCCAAAGTTCACGGCGCTTACGAAGCGCTAGACAAAATGAAAGAGTATTCGCCTCTTGACGTCATAAAAATCATAAAAGAGTCGAACCTAAGAGGCAAAGGAGGAGGAGGCGCGCCCGCCGGAGAGAAGTGGGAACTCATGCCCCAAGAGTCTGACAAACCCTCTTTTTTGGCGGTGAACTGCGACGAGAGCGAACCGGGAACTTTTAAAGATAGGCAAATAATCTCTAAAGACCCCCATCTTCTCATAGAGGGAATTTTACTCACTTGTTACGCCATCAAAGCTAAACACGCTTACGTATACGTCCGTGGCGAATACAAACAGTATCAAGACATACTTCAAAACGCCATCGACGAAGCTTACGCGGCGGGACTTTTAAACGAGTGCGACGTAACCATCCATCGCGGAGCCGGCGCTTACATATGTGGAGAAAAGTCTGCCCTTTTAGAGTCCATGGAGGGCAAACGCGGTCACCCGAGACTTAAGCCAAAACAAAAAGAACCCGAGTGGTTTTTTGGCAACCCGACTCTAGTGAACAACGTCGAGACGATTTCCACGGTCCCTTTTATAATTCAAAACGGAGCCGCGGCTTATAGAGAGTTTGGAACGGAAAAAAGTCCGGGAACTATGCTTTTCGCCATGAGCGGACACGTTAACAACCCCGGCGTTTACGAAGCCGAGTTTGGAACTTCCATGATGGAGTATATCAACCATCACGGCGGTGGCGTCAAAAATGGCAAAAAACTCAAAGCCGTCATTCCCGGCGGTATTTCCTGTGGCGTTTTAACGGCGGAGGAGTGTGAAAACCTGACCCTCGACTACGAAGCGCTTCGTGGTATCAGAAGCTCGCTCGGAACCGGCGGAATGATAATCATGGACGAAGAGACGGATATGGTCGAAGCTCTCAAAAACATCTTGGAGTTTTACCACGAAGAGTCTTGCGGACAGTGCACGCCGTGTCGCGAGGGAACTGGCTGGAGCGATAAAATTCTCGCCAAGATTTTGGACAAACGCGGAACGAAAGAGGACGTTGACAAACTCTTCGACCTAGCCGACGTCATGAACGGAAAAACCATCTGCGTTTTCGCGCCATCGGTATCGACGGTATTGGTCTCTTTTTTGACTAAGTTTCGGGACGAGTTTGAGGCTGTTGTATCGTGAGTTATATTTTAGATGGTCGAAAATATAATGCAATCAATAGAATTGTTCTTGCTGTTGTTGAAAAATATATTACAGAGAACCCAGCAGTAACATATGAAAACTTGAAAAAAATATTTCCAGATGAATTACAAGGAAGCACGGGAGTTATCAAAAATAAAATAGAATATGATACATTCGTTGCTAGAACTACAACTGGAGCTACAAGATTTTTTAGAAATAATATTTTAAAAATTAAAGATGATGATATATATGTTTGTACTCAATGGGGTGGTGATTTACAAGATGGAAGAAAAGGAAATAAAAATACTTTTTTTGAATATGTAAAAAATACTTTAAAATATGACTTAATTGACAATACATCGCAAAACGAACAAAATAATTATCAAGAACTATCTGACACTGTTAACGAGGATATAATTATGCATAACATTCCACTAAACCAAATACTCTATGGACCTCCAGGAACGGGGAAGACTTACAAGACTATTAACAAAGCAGTTGAGATTGTGGACAATGAATTTTATCAGCTTCACAAAGAAGAAACTCCAGAAAATAGAAAAGCTTTAAAAGAAAAATTTGAAGAGTATAAAAAAGCTGGACAGATAGAGTTTGTGACATTTCATCAAAGTTATGGTTATGAAGAGTTTGTTGAGGGGATAAAAGCTGAAACAACAAAAGAAGAAAATGTTAAATATGAAGTTACAGCTGGGATTTTTAAAAAATTATGTGAAAAAGCACAAGGGAATAAAGTTTTTTCATTAGGACAATTTATCGGGAAATATGAAGTTGTTGGACTGACAAACGAGTTGTTAAAATTAAAACGCGAGAGCGGAAGCATTATCCCTATACCTATGTATCTGTTGAATGAAGTATTAGAATTAGTTTTAAATCAAACAATTAGTATTGATGATTTAAATAATAAAACCGCTATTGACAAGATGAGTACTTCTGCTGAAAAATTTATAATTAATGGCTATCCAAATGTATTTAGAGATTTAGCACAATATTATGTAGATAATCAAACTCATTCAAAAATAAATCAGAAGCACATCCTAATAATAGACGAAATAAACCGCGGAAACATCTCTAAAATTTTTGGAGAACTTATCACTCTCATTGAACCATCTAAACGCATAGGCGAAGAGGAAGAGATACGAGTGAGACTTCCTTATAGTGGTGAAGATGGCGA
>ERZ889078.3071-NODE-3071-length-11420-cov-19.763308_pt1 | contig 11420 bp, 8 predicted proteins | sample MGYA00521266_ERZ889078 | MGnify/ENA primary metagenome ERZ889078 (study PRJEB32303, sample SAMEA104408618) | aquatic metagenome | biome: Brackish water; feature: Pelagic; material: water | place: Baltic Sea | collected 2014-06-16T06:34:00 | depth 76,534 m ... | reverse complement strand
GCAAGAATGGTGAAGTTTTACTAATGAAAGAGTTTGTGATTCCTGACTCTGGAGATGTTGACGCCATGATTTTTAATACGGTAGTGGACGCAAACAACACTTCAACCCAAGAGCCAACGCTAAAAGAATCAAACGGAGTCTACTCTATAGAGTATAATCCAAACAGCGCGTTGCAATACGTGACGGTAGCTCTCAAAGATAAAAACGCCACTTGTTTCTTGTCTAGGACAACACTACAAATAGCGTCTTTAACTGATAATAATGGTAGCCTAGAATTAAATCCAAGCACTCTTCATTTTTATACTTATACGACAGCTATGACGTCAACAACCATTACATTTGATAGTTCAATCCATGAGCTTGTCTTAATTGACGCGCAATATAGCGGTTCCATAAATGGCGTTTCTTTTTCTAACACTACATCGCTAAGTTCATTAACTCAATGTATAAACTTGGGTAGTTTATCTATCAGATACAACAATGGTAACTATACTTTAGTTTATGATGGAATGATGAGTGGAAATATTGATTACACGGGCATAACGATAGCCGCTGAAATTAATAATCAAGCAATTAGTATAAATCCAACAAGCTTGCAAATGATGTATTATTTTAGTCAAGACATAGGCGACTATAAATCTTTGTCAAACATGAACGTAAAAGTGACGATGAGCAAGAATGGTGAAGTTTTACTAATGAAAGAGTTTGTGATTCCTGACTCTGGAGACGTTGACGCCATGATTTCAGGAGGGCAACTTCCTGGTGATATAAATGACATAGTTGATGGAAATACAACAACTCCAGCTACAACGAATCTAAACTTAGAACTAGGCTGGAACATGGTGTCATTACCTGTAGTCGCTACACTTTCTATATCTGACTTAAACAACACAGACATAGAGATAATCCGTTCTTTCCAAAACGAAGAGTGGTACATTTGGACAAAAAATTCTCAAGTTACAACAGAAAAACTATTGACAGAACTAACAAATGGAAATGGATACTGGATAAAAGTAACAAACACAACATCAATCTCTTTAGCGGGAACAGAAGTGGCGGGAACGACTTCTATAGTAACAGACGCTAAATGGCATATGTCAGGTTCAGCTTCCATAACGGATATGGATGCATTCTTTATAAACAACCCAACTGTAACTACATTATGGAAATACGTAAATGGAGAATGGTTAAGCATATCTAGTAAAATGGATATGCAACAAACAATGTATGACGCAAATATCAACCAAGTAAATGGTATAACTCCTAATGAAGGATTTATGTATAAATAGAAGGGCTTTGCTACATATGATTTATATGTAGTAAAACTGTTTTAGGTAGAGCTAAATTGCTTAAATTCTAGTGGGAGTAAATCTCCCACTCAAACCCACTTAAATTTTTCAACTCTTCATCAAAATTTATCCCAACGAGATAAATCTTTTTATTCTCACTCACATATTTTTGAGCGTAGTTTTTTGCTTTTATCTGCGAGAGAGCGTCACCGCCTCCCATCTTAAACTCAATAATATAGATGTACTCTTTGATCTTCAAAGTCAAATCAATTCTGCCACGGTTTGTTACGTCCTCACCAACAATCTCAAATCCTAAAGACGCTAAATAAGCGTAAATTACGGAAGCGTAATACCCCTCGAAATTTGAGATGTTGTTTTTTACATAGTTATTGTAGGGGATGGAAGCAAATAATGATTCTAAAATTGTTTTCAAATTTTCCAAATTAGCTGTTTGCAAACTCTTTTGAAGCTCCTTTTGCTGTAAAACATAGGTTTTATTATCTGTTAAATAGGTGATAAAAATGGAGTTTAAAGATTTTCTAACCTCTTTATTTGGCAGTCTTAAAGTATATGTTATGAAATTATCTTCATCTATCTCTCTCTCATCTATCGTCAAATACCCAGCCTGAAAAAGTAAAGTCTCAATCGCAATATTTTCAATATGAAAACTATTTAAAAGCTCCTCACCAACTACTAAATCAGCAAGATGTGGAATGAAATAGTTTTTCTCTTTTATAACGTCTATTAAAAAAGTTGGAGTTCCAGTCTCAAACCAGTAGTTTTTGTAAAGGAATTTATTTTTTATAAAAAGTAGGATATCAAAAGGGTTATAAACCTTGTCTCCCAAAAAGTTATAGCCGTTGTACCAAAGTTTGAGTTTTTCTAAATCCACACCCTCTAAGTGTTTTGCAAAACTTGTCTTAATATCCTCATGCGTATAACCACAAATATTTCCATACTCTTCATTCAGACTTATATCTTCAATATTATTGAGTCCACTAAAAATAGAGACTTTCGAAAACTTGCTCACGCCTGTTAAAAAAGCAAACTTCATGTATTCGTCGCTTCCTTTTATTACGCTGTATAGATTTCTAAGTCCATCTCTCATCTGTGCGGCAACTTCAACATCTGTGATATTATCAAGGATTGGTTTATCGTATTCATCTATGAGAACCACCACTTTTTGCTTATATTTTTCATGAGCTTTGATAATTAAGTCTTTAAAACATATATCAGGAGAAGATGTGTTTTTACAAGTTATTCCAAGACTTTTTTGATTGTCTTCTAAAATACTTATAATTTTTTCATCTAACCTTTCTCTAGTATGTAACGTGCCATCTGCAAAAGAGATATGAATAACAGGATAACTCTTTGACCAATCGTATTTGTCATGGACGTACAAACCCTCAAAAAACTCTTTTTTAGCTTTGAAGATATTTTTGAGTGTATCAAGAAAAAGCGATTTTCCAAATCTTCTTGGGCGGGATAAAAATACATACTTATTATTTTCTATCAATTTTAAGGCTATTTCGGTTTTATCAATATAGAGGTAGTTCTCTTCTCTAATTTCTGAAAATGTTTGAATACCTACTGGAAGTTTTTGTAGCATGATAAAACCTTTCTCTTTTTTTATGATTATAGCAGTTTTTGTACATGGCAAATAAACAAGGAGCTACTTACTTAGAGAGAGTAAAGCTCCCACTCAAACCCACTCAAATTTTTCAACTCTTCATCAAAGTTTATCCCAACAAGATAAATCTTTTTATTCTCACTCACATATTTTTGAGCGTAGTTTTTCTCTTTTATCTGCGCGAGAGCGTCACCGCCTCCCATCTTAAACTCTATGATATAGATATACTCTTTTATCTTCAAAGTCAAATCGATTCTTCCACGGTTTGTGACGTCTTCGCCAACAATCTCAAATCCTAAAGACGCCAGATATGCGTAAATTACGGAAGCGTAATACCCCTCGAAATTGGAGATGTTGTTTTTTACGTAGTTGTTGTAGGGGATGGAGGCGAAGAGGGAAATGAGCGTGGTTTTGAAACTGTTCATATCCGCGCATAAAAGATATTCATACAAACTGTCTTGCAATCTAAGCTTTTCTACTCTTTGCTCTGTTAAATAGTCTACAAAGATGTCATTTAGAGACAATCTAACTTCATTATTTGGAACTTTTAGAGAGTAATTAAAACCACCCCTAGATTTTTCTATCCTCTCATCTATCGTCAAATACCCAGCCTGAAAAAGCAAAGTTTCAATCGCGATATTTTCAATATGAAAACTGTTTAAAAGCTCCTCTCCCACCACCAAATCGGCAAGTTGAGGAATGAAATAGTTTTTCTCCTTTATCACGTCTATCAAAAAAGTGGGAGTCCCCGTCTCAAACCAGTAGTTTTTATAGAGAAACCCACCTTGAACAAAAAGCAAAATGTCAAAAGGGTTATATACTTTGTCACCTAAAAAGTTATATCCGTTATACCAAAGTTTGAGTTTTTCCAAATCAACACCCTCAAGGTGATTTGCAAAACTTGCTTTTATGTCTTCATGCGTGTAACCACAGATATTTCCATATTTGGCGTCTAAGGAAATATCTCTGATATTATTTAAACCACTAAAAATAGAGACTTTCGAAAACTTGCTTACGCCTGTTAAAAAAGCAAACTTCATGAATTCATCACTATCTTTTATCACACTGTAAAAGTTTCTTAAACTATCTCTCATCTCAGAAGCTATTGCAAGATCTGTGATATTGTCTAAAATCGGTTTATCGTATTCGTCTATGAGAACTACCACTTTTTGATTGTATTTTTCATGGGCTTTGATGATTAAATCTTTAAAACAATCAGCCACATCATTTTTATCTTCACACGCTACCCCTAACTCTCTTTGGTTATATTTTAAGATTTTTATAATTCTGTCATCTAACTTTTGACCTGAATGAAGTGTTCCTCCACCAAAAGAGATATGAATAACGGGATAACTCTTCGACCAATCGTATTTGTCATAGACGTACAAACCCTCAAAGAACTCTTTTTTAGCTTTAAAGATATTTTTGAGAGTATCAAGAAAAAGCGATTTTCCAAATCTTCTTGGGCGGGATAAAAAGACGTACTTATTGTTTTCAATCAACTCTAAGGCAATTTTAGTTTTATCAATATAGAGGTAGTTCTCTTCTCTAATTTCTGAAAATGTTTGAATACCTACTGGAAGTTTTTGCAACATGATAAAACCTTCTTCTTTTTAGTACTTAAGCCCTATCTTTTTTAGCGCCTTATTTATATTTTTAATCTGAATATTTTTGTTTCTACACCACAATGGCGCTAGAAGCGAATCATCGTCAATTCCCGCGGTAACTCTTTGAACGGAAACGTTCTGAGGTTTCATTTGTATAGATTTTATCAACACGTCAAGATACTCTTCTTCACTTATGGGACTAAATTCGCCACGAGTAAATTCATTTGCGAGAGCGGTCCGTTTCACTACGTAAAGAGGGTGATATTTTACAGAATCTATGCCCCATTCGTAAGCCGCTTTAGAAGTTTCAAGCATCATCTCTTGCGTTTCGCTCGGCAAACCAAAGATAAGATGCCCACAGACGTTTAAACCTGCTTTTTTAGACTTGATTATCCACTCTTTTACGTTGGCGCTGTCATGCCCGCGATTTATTCTTACGAGCGTTTCATCGTAAACGGATTGAATCCCAAACTCTATCCATATCTCTTTCGTTTCGCTGAGTTCGCTGAGATACTCTAAAGTCTCTTGCGTTATGCTATCCGAACGAGTCCCAATGCTAAGGCCGACCACGTTTTCAAAGGAGAGAGCTTTTTGATAAAGAGCTTTTAAAGTTTCAAATGGGGCGTAAGTGTTTGTGAACGATTGAAAGTAGACTAAAAACTTTTGCGCTCCATACTCTCTTTTTTGTCGTTTGGAAATCGCGTTGAACTGATACTCTAGTTGTTGGAGTTGTTTGTCCAAAAAGGGATTTTCGACAGAGTTTAAGTTTAAATGAAAGCCTTTTAGCGCTTGAACCGCGTCCGTGCTTGCGCTAAAAGAGTCGTTTTCACAAAAAGTGCATCCACCTTTGGCCACGGTCCCGTCTATGTTTGGACAAGTGAAACCCGAGATGTTTATGCCTACTTTGTAAATTTTAACGTCAAATTTATTTTTTAAGTAGCTACCATACGTATAAATTTGTTGCATTAAACTATGTATTTACCCGTAAAACAAGCTGTACAGTACTTCTCTTCGGTTATATTGGAGTTGACGCTTCTTAGAAGAGTTTCTTCGGTAAGATAGGCTAAAGAGTCGGCTTCAATGTAATCGCAAATTTCTTGATTCGTCATGTTCGCCGCGATTAGCTTGTCTTTGCTAGGAGTGTCAACGCCATAAAAGCAAGGATCGGTCGTTGGAGGAGAGGAGACTCTCATGTGAACTTCACTCGCGCCGGCTTCTTTTAGCATTCTGATAATTCTTCTTGAAGTTGTTCCTCGAACGATGGAATCATCAACAACGATAATGCGTTTGCCTTTGATAATGTCAGTCATTGGAGATAATTTCATTTTTACTTTTAAGTCGCGCATCTCTTGAGTAGGCTCGATAAAGGTTCTTCCTATATAGTGGTTTCTCATGATGCCCATCTCGTAAGGTATTCCACTTGCTTGCGAATAGCCGATGGCAGCTGGAACGCCACCATCGGGAACGGGTATCACTAAATCGGCTTCAACAGGTTGTATTCTGGCTAACTCTTGACCCATGTTTTTTCTTGTTTGATATACTGATTGACCAAATACATGGGAGTCTGGACGCGCAAAATATACGTATTCAAATATGCAGTGTTTAGGGGTTGGCTCAAAAACTTTTATGCTCTTTGGCTCTTCGCCTTCTTCAAAAATAAGCAGTTCTCCCGGTTCGACGTCTCTTATGTAAGTCGCGCCAACAAGGTCAAAAGCGCATGTTTCACTAGCGACTATATAACCGCCAAACGGCAACTTTCCAAGACTTAAAGGACGAAAGCCATGACGATCGCGCATGGCGAACATCTTCGTTCTACTCAAAAACACAAGTGAAAAAGCGCCTTCGATCCTCTGAACGGCGTCAATGATTCTGTCGATGAGTTTCTCTTTTTCACTTTTTGCAATCAAGTGAATAAGATTTTCAGTGTCCATAAAAGTTTGAAAAATTGCCCCTTTTTTGATAAGGGCGTTTCTGACTTCTTCCGCGTTCGTGAGATTGCCATTATGCACAATCGCCATTTCACCTAAATCATATCTGGCGAAGACTGGTTGAGCGTCAAGTATGGAGTCGTCTCCAGCGGTTGAGTACCTTGTGTGACCAATGGCGTTGTTACCACTTAGCGTAGCAAGATTTTTCTCATTAAAAACGCGCATGACAAGACCGCGATTTTTTATGGTATGAAGTTTTTTCCCATCGGAAGAGCTGATTCCAGCCGCTTCTTGACCACGATGTTGAAGAGCGTGAAGAGAGAAGTAAGCTAACTTGGACGCATCTTCGCAACCATAAATTCCAACAACGGCACATTTTTCGTTCATATTTTCGAGCAAGATAAAATCCTTAGACTACTGTAGTTAAATAATATCGCAATTATACTCAAAATATCTATAATTAAAATGAAAGGGATTTGAATTAGTTTTAAGATTAAAGTTTACGTGTTGGAACAAATTTTGCTACACTTTCATAAATTATTCCAATTAATAGGTCGGATTTATGGATATTGCGTTACGTAACAATCTTATTCTCATCACGACAGGATTTGAAACTTTAAATACTGGATGGATGAAAGAGTTTTTAAATCATCACTCTCGTGGTATGTTGTTTTTGCCAAAAGCGGTGTTAGTCTTTAGAAATGAGACTCTTACGGACATAAGAGAGGAATTTTTAAGCAAATTGAGTAGGTATCACGCTTCAAAACATGAGTTTCCTCATCAGTTTTTTCTACGTTCAATGTTGAAGTATGGAACGCAGCCCATCAAAATAGAACTTGACAAACTAGAAGAACCTCAAAACGTTAAAGTGAATCTCTATGCTTATGACAGAAACACGGTGTTGATTTCACTAGATTATCCAAACGCATGGGTGATTAGTTATTTACGCTCTCAGCTTGAAGTCTACATAGAAAAAGGCACGGACGTCTCTTTGGTGATTGACGTTTCCGATTACAAGGCGAAGGCGAGACTTGAACGCGCGCTTAACAAACGTCATATATTGCATTATCAGATTCAATACTCTTATGATAATCATTTTATGTCCAAACTATACAGTGATTTCGCCAACTTTAGTTTTGGGGACTTATGCGATGATAATAAAGAGGATGAGCGTACGATGTTTTACACGGTATTGGAGTGTCCTGTCGGAGCTTCTCAAGACGCATTAAAAAAGAGTTACAAAAAACTTACAAAAGTCTACCATCCCGATAAAATTTTTAATGATAGTCCGGATATGGTAAAACACTACACTCGAAAGTTTCAACTTCTTCAAGAAGCGTATACCGCGTTAAGAGTGCTTAGTTAATAAAATTTTCTATGAGTTTTTCTTTGGAACTTGATTTGACTAACGCTTGAAAGTCTTCGCTGCTGTATAGGGCGAGTTCTTTGCCTCTCATTTGCATCAACTCTTTTGAAAATCCTCTTTTTGAAAAAAAGATGATTTGAGTGGGCGTTATATGAAGTTTTTCACATTTTTCATAGAGTTTGCGTAACTCTTTTTTGTTAAGTTTGTGATTTTTCCATTTACATTCAGCTACGTATATTTTCTCATCAACAGTGATTGTCAATATGTCTATTTCAATGTCGGCGTCCCAATAACTGCCAGAACTCGCTATTTGAGAATCTCTTAAATTGTAATTGAGCAAAACTTCCGACAACTCTTCAAATACTAAACTAGTGTAACTATTGTGTTTTTCTTGAAAATTTTCAAGCACTTTTTTGAAATTTCCATTTTGAACGTTGCGTATTTGTGGAGCTATAAAATAGAACCAAAATCTTACAAAGGGGTGGGAGAAAAGAACTTTATGAGATATGCGATGCCTAGAGTCTCGTCGTTTGAGCTTTGCGCTTGGATTCTCGTCCCTAGGATTTTTTTCGCGAGAGTACTCCATTTGAATCAAGCCAACCTCTTGCAAGTAGTTCAGAGCGGCTCCTCCATTTCCATTGTTGAGTCCGGCTTTGTTAAAGGCGGAAAATATTCTTCTGTCTCCTACCGCCAAGGCTTGAAGCAGTCGTTTGTTGTTTGGCTCATTTAAGGTAAGTCTCTCTATGCGTTCGTTTAAAAGCTCGAAATTATCAAGTATGATGGTTTTGATGAGTTCCTCTATGGGTTTTGAGGTGTCTATGTCCCAGCCAAGACCGCCAAAAACAGAGAAGTAAGAGATTTGAGTCTCCATGTCGTCTGGATAATTTCTAAAGTAAAAAGAGCGAAATTGCTCTATGAGTTTCGAATTTGTCATAAAATATTGTAGCGTATTAAAGAGTGGATTGACTACATTTCACTAGCAAACTTTATAGTATCTATTCCATACTTCTCTCGCAACTCATGGACGTGGTTTGTAAGGTTGCGCATCTTTGTTTCCTCTTCGAAGCCTATGAGCGACAACTCTTTTTTAGAATCTCTTGTAAAACTAGAACAGTTAACGCTAAGTCTTATGACATGAAGTCGCTTGTGGGTGTCCGCTTCTTTAAACAGCCGTAGACAAAGGGCGTCAAATTTTTTCTCTGTAAATATTTCGGCTAAAGATATGTTTTTGTGGGATGATTGGTTGAGTTCGTAAGATACGCTCAGATGGTAAACAGTTGGGATTACATGTAATTTTAGTATGGCGAAGTTAAGATGTCGAGCTAGTACATGGACTCTTCGTTTGAGTTCTTCTCTGTCAAATAGCGGATCAAAAGTTCTCGAAATTCCGATGGATTTTCTTTTGTGACTTGTGACTATTGGCGCGTCGCTGAGTCCACTCACTCTTTTGTAGAGTTCTTTTGCGTAGGGACCCCAAGATTCGACAGTGCCTCTCCTCGCTCTTAAATCGCCAAGAGTGTGAATATGCACGGAGTGCAATCTTTCTTTCATGCTTTTTCCAACGCCCGCAAAATTTTCAACTTTTATGGGGTTTACGAAGCTGTCGAAATTGCGCGCGTCAATCGTTTTGCAGCCAAAGGGTTTGGCGTAAGTGGTGGCTAACTTTGCGATGTATCTACTCTTTGCCGCTCCAATGGAGACGGGAAGATTTAACTCTCGTTTGATTTCAAGACGAAGATTGTCAATAAACGAGGGAATCTCCTCATCTTCGACCCAACCGCTTAAATCGCCATAAAATTCATCTATGCTCGCTTGTTCAATAAGCGGAATTTTTGTTTGCAAAAACTCATGAAGCTCATGTGAGAGTTTTTGATAGAGCGACATGTTTGGCGCTTTGACGATGAGGCGAGGGCAAAGTTGCAGAGCTTCTTTGATGCTCATGGCCGTCTTGACGCCAAACGCCCGCGCTTCATAACTAGAGGTCGTTAATATCCCGCGAACTTTTCCATCGCTATCTTTAAAAGCGTCCATATCGTCGTCTTTTGCTTCATACGCTTTATAAAAAGTAGGCACAAAAGAACCAGCGTTCTCAAAGTTTAGCGTTTGATTTTTTGAGTCTTTACTAAAAATTTTCGTATCGCTTCTCCCTCCAATGGCGATAGCTTTGCCTTCAAGGGAAGGATCGGCAATTCTAGCGGCGCTTGCAAAAAAGCAATCTATATCTATATGTATTTTCAATTTATAAAGTCCTATTTATAGGAGCAATATAAGATAATTTTATTTTGATATACACTTTTTTATACACTTTATATTGCTCCAAAATGATTTATTTCAGTCATTTTTTTGATAATTAAAGAATTATATTAGATAAATATATAGAGATGCAGTTCTATGTCAAATTGTCAGGTTTTTTATTTATGCTGGTTTTCAAACCATTTTTCAACTTCTTCAACAACATAAACAATCTTTCCACCTTCTACCTTTTGATGGTATGGAAGTTTATCGTGAATTCTACCTCGATAATTTTGCTGTGAAGTTTTTGAAACATTATAGATTTCTGAAAATTCTTTAACAGTTATATTCTTTTTCGACTGTATCTTCTTCATCTGTTGCTCAATGTCTAAAACTTCTTTATTCTGTTCTTCTTTTTTAAGTAGTCTATTGAGTGTGATAAGTCGTTCTTCAAACCTTTCCATAGTTTCACAAATTTCTTTTTCCAAATCATAATGATTCTCTGGAAAACTATTCACTAAACGAGAAGTTTCTTCATTCTCTATTAGTTGTCTTTCTCTAACTCCTAAAAGGAACTCAATAATTTCTTGTATATCTTTTACTGCTTGTTTTTTCATAAAATAATTTTACCTTCTATAAAATTATGTCTTGCTGTTTAGTTTGTTTTGAAAGTGTTTTTAAACACTTCACAAGTAGGAATTTAAAATATCAATCGTAGATTTATTTTTAATTTCCTATCTTGAATACATACTCAATAATGATATTAATTTCCTTTGCGAATTAAATGCGTTTTAGTTCCTATAATATTTATGACTAAAACAAGGAAAAAAATATTATGAAAAAACAGCTAAAAAATTGGTTTGGAAGGTTTGAAACAATCAAAGGTGGCGCCGGTGGTGTTGTCAATTTATCGGATTACATAAACGATAATAATCACAAGAACCATCAAAAACAAGGACATGAAATTATTTCATATGATAAAGATAGAGATTTAATTTTAAGAAATCATTTGTCAATCCAGCAAAAAATGGACAATCTAAAAATGATAAGGGGAGCGGCTGGAAGAAAATCAAGTTTTGGGAAAAGCTTGGTTGTGTCATTTCCCCAAGACATAAAACTATCTAACGAACAATATCTCCTTATAAGAGATAGATACATATATGAACTAATAAATTTTATCTCAAAAGAGAATGATTTAAACTATACAGATAATCAAACAAAAAAATATTCTACTATGTTTATACAATCCACACTACACAAACAAGCACAAAGCAACGACCATTTAAATTTTTTACTTCCAAATGTTTTTGTAGATTACAATAAAAATAATCAACTCAAACGCATTGACTTGGGAAAAATGAAATATTC
>ERZ889078.3069-NODE-3069-length-11429-cov-11.527519_pt1 | contig 11429 bp, 9 predicted proteins | sample MGYA00521266_ERZ889078 | MGnify/ENA primary metagenome ERZ889078 (study PRJEB32303, sample SAMEA104408618) | aquatic metagenome | biome: Brackish water; feature: Pelagic; material: water | place: Baltic Sea | collected 2014-06-16T06:34:00 | depth 76,534 m ... | reverse complement strand
CAATGTTATGGATGTCACCCTGATGGTGACAAGGATGGTCCATGTGGAGATGATTGATCAAATTAAGGATGCTATTGAATACTAAATTTATAAAGACTGCTTTGTCATTAAATCGGATTTCCATTCTGTTGATTCTGTGTACTCTTTTATTCAATCAGGATTCAGGGAAATACCATACCGTTACGGGTGAAATTACCTATGTGACCACTGGCAACTTTTATATTAATACTGGGAAAAATGAAGGCGTTTCAATTGGAGATCCGGTACAGGTTTACCGGGAAAATCAAAAAATCGGCGAAGGTGAAATCAGCAATATTTCATCAAAATCTGCTGTTTGTAAGATTGTAGAAGGAACCGATTTCTTAAAGGGTGACAGAGTGAAAATCATTGTCATCAGACTTATTACAACTGAATCTCTTCCGCAACCAGAAGCCATTTCGGGAGTCACTGGCCCGAAATTAAAATCAACGATAAACGGGAGTGTCACTGCCAAAGCACTCTATGAAAACAATGGAAATGGGCAGTCGTATTCTCAACAACGATCCTTTTTTTCGGTGAATACTCACAATATTGCCAGACTCCCGGTATCCGTATCAGCGTACGGAAATCTGTATATGACATCAACCGGGGGAGAAGCCGTTTCACCACAAATCAATCAATTGGATATTCAATATACTCAAGCTATCGGAAATTGGCAAATTTCTGCAGGGCGATTAATGGATATGTCCTCTGCTGGATCCGGAGCAACAGACGGAATCAGAGTATCCAGAGAGTCAAAAGCATATCATGTGTCGGTCATAACGGGAATTTGGGACTCACCTTCAGGAAAAAAAGATTTTAAAAATACGATTTCAGTCCGATGGAAAGAAGCTCCATTTCGTCTGTCATCTCTGGGGATGGACATCATCACTCAAAAACATGAAAATCATCTGGATGATTTTTTATCGGTCCGATCCACAATTTTAAAAGCTCGAAAATGGCGTGGATCCATTAACGGGTTATTTCATCTCTTCGACGGAACCGATATCAGATTTGATCCCAAACTGATAAATGTTGGTTTTAGTTGGTATTATTCTCCCGAAATCACAACCATTTTATTGTACAATTCTACTGTGGGTACAGGAATACTTGGCGGGTATTCTAATATTCAGAGCCAGAGTTTGAGGAACAGTTCAGTTACTTCATCTATCCGATATGAATTCAATCCGATGCTACGAACAACGTTTTCATCTTCTCTCCATCAGCTTGAAGGAAACGGAGATGGTCATAGCCTTTCATTATTATTGGAACAGGATCGTTGGTCAAAACACATGGTTGATTTGTCTGTCTTCTCAGATTATTATGCATCTAATTTCTATCGTACATATCTCTTTAAAACAGCCATTTCAAAAAGAACAGATATGTGGAGAACCCGGTGCGAAGTGCATGTATTAAATCAAAAATACCGAGCGAATAATCAGAAGCAACACACTTATATTTTACTATTAGACGCTTCAAGGAAAATGGGGGAAATGGCCTATTTGGGCAGTAGAATAGAATTTGCCGCTACCCAAGGATTTTTAGAAACCTATTTTTCGATGGATTATTCGTGGCGATTTTAAAATTACTAATTTATTATTTTGAAAGGTCCTGAATGGAATCGGTTCACATTCATCTGGTATTAAATCATATCCCCATATTAGGCAGTTTTTTTGGATTATGTTTGTTCACGTATGGTGTGTTATTTAAGAATATATCCATAAAAAATGCGGGGTTAGTCACGTTTATCGTCGTTGCCATCCTCACAATTCCTGCATATCTTTCAGGAGGTGGAGCAGAAGAACAGCTGGAAAAAATGCCCGGAATTCATGGAAGTATCATTCATGATCATGAAGAAATCGCTGAAATCGCTTTTTTAATGATGGGAATTTTAGGCATCATTTCTTTAGTGATGTTTGTTTCTTTCAAAAAGGATTCAATAAAAAATTACCTGACCCTGATTATTATCATTTTATCTCTTATTACATTTATCACTATGACTTTTGTAGGATTGGTTGGTGGTAAAATCCAACATACTGAAACATATAGCAAAGCAAAGGTCTCAAAATTTCTGGATCTTAAAACACCCGATTCGGACGATCATTAAATAGATATGGTTACAGGTCGGTAAATATTCTGTGTTGATTGAGAGGAGAATAATTTGTTCTTGACGGTAGCTATTCATAGTAGATTCTTTTAGGGAACAGCACTTTCGACTTTGATGATCATTTAACAATTAAGATCAGGTTGTATGTTTTTCTAACCTTCTTTTTTCTTTTTCGTTATCCCAGATCGCATCCATTTCCTCAAGAGTAGCAGTCTCCACACTCTTCCCTTCGTCTGATAGTCTTTTTTCAATTTGCCTGAACCGGGTTTCGAATTTCGAGATGGCAAACCTAAGGGCTTCTTCGCTACTGATATTTAGGAACCTACCTAAATTGACCAGTGAAAAAAGTACATCTCCCAATTCTTCTTCAATTTGATCACCATCACCGCCACGATAAGCTTCTTTTAATTCAGCAATTTCTTCGTCTAATTTCATCCAAACGGGATCGATTGTTTCCCAGTCAAATCCCACATTTGATGCTTTTTCCTGCACTCGTCGTGCCCGGGTCAATGCAGGAAGATTTTTCGGAACCCCCTCTAAAAGGCTGGATCGTTGTTTCTCTTTTTGCTTAATGGATTCCCATTTTAATTTGATTTCTATCCGGTCCGTTGTGGCATCTGTACCAAATACATGAGGATGGCGTCTTTCGAGTTTATCACAGATGTGTTGAATTGAATCGGCAATATGGAATTTGCCTTCTTCGTTGGCAATATGCGCTTGAAATACCAGATGAAGCATCAAATCACCCAATTCTTCTTTTAACAAATTGGTGTCATTTTCTTCAACAGCCTCTATAATTTCGTAGGTTTCCTCCAGTAGATAAGGAATGAGGGATTTGGCTGTTTGTTCTTTATCCCATGGACAGCCATTTTCACCACGAAGAGCAGTGAGTATATCCATTAGGCGAAGAAATTGGGTAGAAGTCCGTTCCCGGGAATTGTCAATCATAGATAGGCCTCAGTCATCTGGTTAAAATTACCGTTGTTAATCCTCGGTATCCGTTTCCAAGTGATATAATTCTTTTTTTGGACTTATCAGAACTTGTTCAATTCTTGATCCATCAACTTTTACCACGACGAACTCCCTGTCAGCGTACCTGATAAGATCTCCGGGCTTGGAAAAATCTTTCGTTTCCTGCATGATAAAGCCGCCCAAAGTATCGTAATCACGTTCTGATGGAAATTCTATATCAGTTTCTTCTTCCAGATCATAGATTCCCATCCGTGCATCGACAATAATATGGCCATCTTTTTGCTTTTTGATTTTGGGATTATCCTGATCGTAGGGGTCTATCAACTCACCTATGACTTCTTCCACCACATCTTCCAATGTTACCAGTCCCGACGTTCCACCCCATTCATCAACTACGATGGCGATACTGGTTTTCCTCTCGCGGAATTCATCTAGCAGGGCATCCAGTTCTTTGTTCTCGGGAACAAAAAAAGGAGGTCTTGCAAGGGCAGTTAGATGAACATCTGAATCTTCTGTTGACAGGAACGGGATCAGATCTTTAGCAAAAAGTATCCCTTTAATATCATCGATATTTTCTTTGTAAATCGGTATCTTCGAAAATTGTTTTTCTCTAATCACATCTATCACATCATGAATGGATGCTTTTGAAGAAAGTGCAACCATATCTACCCGTGGTGTCATCACTTCATGCACTGATTTTTTATGGAATTCATAAATAGACTGGATCATTTCAGATTCTTCCGTCTGAAGTGTGCCTTGCTCTTCACTGACCTGCGTAAGTATTTTTAATTCTTCTTCTGTATCAAAGATTTTTTCTTTCCGAATCGGTAGGATCTTTAAAATGATTTTCACAATACCATGAAGGATTCCTGAAATCGGATACAATAGATACGAAAAGAATTTTAATGGAACACGAACAATCCTCACAAAATCGCTGGACCTTCTGATAGCGATTATTTTGGGTATGATCTCACCAAATAACACCACAACAATAGTAATGAGGATGACTTCAACTAAAACGATGACATACTCAGGCAGGTGAAGTGTTTCTGCAAATCGGACAGCCAGCATCGCTGCAAAAGCCGCCATCAAAACATTGACAATAGTATTACCAGTTAGGATAGATACCAATAATCGACGAGGGTTAGCTAATAGTTTAGCAATATCGTCATGGATTTTTTCCCGATGTGTACGCAAGTTGAAAATGGCAGTTTCTGTACCCGAAAAAAAACCCGAAAGGATGAGCAATAGAAAGATGAGAATTACATAACCAAAAATTGTCATGAGGATTTATCCGATTGATAAACTTCTGCAAGATACTGATCTTCTAAACCCTTCATGGTTTTTTGATCTTCTGGCAATTGGTCATCGTACCCCAGGAGATGTAAAGTCCCATGAATAATTAATCGGTGTAATTCGGATTCCGTAGATTCTCCGAAAATACGCGCGTTTTCTGCTGCACGTTCCGGACTGATATAAATTTCACCGTCTATGGATTCCCCATCATCTTCGAGATTAAAAGTGATCACATCCGTGTATGCATCGATACTAAAATACTGATTTTTCATTTTCCGCAGGGTTTCATCCGACGTGAAAATAATTGTCACATTCCCTGGGTCAATTTGTTCGCGGTCACAGACATGGTTCACCACTTTCTGTGCAGTTGCCTCATTGATCAGATTTTGAAAAGATGTATCTATTTCAACAGAAACGTGTATCAAATAGCTGGTAATCCTTTTATTAATTCCCTGGAAATGATGATCCGCTGCACTTCACTGGTTCCCTCGCCAATTTCAAGTACTTTGGCATCTCTAAAAAAACGTTCCACATCGTATTCCTTGATGTAACCATATCCTCCCAGCACCTGAATAGCTTCGGTCGTGACCCACATGGCCGTTTCGCTGGCGAACAATTTTGCCATCGCAGCTTCTTTGATCACAGGTAAATTGTGGTCTTTTAACCATGCAGCATGATATACCAAATGTCGGGATGCTTGTATCCGGGTTGCCATATCTGCCAGCTTGAAGGAAATTCCCTGGAATTTGTGAATCGGTTTCCCAAAAGCAGATCTCTCGGCAGAATATTTCAGCGCGAGTTCATATGCTCCCTGAGCGGTTCCCAATGCTAATGCACCAATGGTAATTCTTCCACCTGTGAGAGTCTTGAGAAATTGTTTAAATCCTTTAGAAGGATCACCTAAAATATTTTCCTTGGGTATTCGCATATTATCAAAATAAACGGTTCGGGTATCAGAGGCTTTCCACCCCATTTTCTTTTCGGGAGGATCCATCCTCAATCCATCAGTACCTGCGTCCACCAAAAACGCACTGATTCCTTTTTCTTCACCATCCTCTACTAAAACAGCTGTAAATACGATTACACCTGCATGCCCGGCATTTGTACAAAACACCTTCTGACCGTTAACCGTAATTTCATCACCTGACAAGACCGCTCGAGTTTGTGTATTACCCGCATCACTGCCTGCGCTGGGTTCGGTTAGTCCAAAAGCGCCTAACATTTCACCACTTGACAATTTTGGAAGGTATTTATGCTTTTGGTCTTCAGTCCCAAACATGAAGATAGGAGCGCTACCCAAGCTAGTGTGTGCCATCATTGTGACTGCTGTAGAAACACATACTTTCGCAAGTTCTTCGATGGCAATACACTGTGCGGTAATATCCATACCTGTACCACCATATGCCTCGGGCCATGGGATTCCCATGAGTCCCAATTCACCCATTTTCTTCACAGTTTCATGGGGAAACCGACCAGTCTCATCTATCTCTCTTGCGATAGGTGCTACTTCATTTTTCGCAAAGTCGCGAACCATTTCCTGAAGCATTTTATGTTCTTCAGTAAAGTAAATTCTTTCCATTAATCAACCTTTATTATTTATAATCATAGTAACGACATAGATCATTAATTCTGTCTGTAAAGCCAATAAATTTTCGATAGGAAAATTAATAGCCTGAAATGATGCTATCCCACAGTTTTACCGATAATCTATCAGAACGAGTATTCAATTCAGAGCGATTAAAATCATCGGAATATGGCCGTATACCTGACTTATCAATTACCATTTAATGATTGCGGAAGCCCACGTAAAGCCAGATCCAAAGGATGCAAAAACGATAATATCATTGGGATTGATGAGGTCCTCACGCATAGCCTCAGCCAGAGCGATTGGGATTGATGCTGCCGTGGTGTTTCCATATTTATGGATATTGGAGTAAACCGCTTCCTCCGAGAGTTTCATCCTTCGTCTAACCATTTCAGTAATCCGAGTGTTTGCTTGATGAGGAATCAATAAATTGACGTCCTCCGGTGTGAGTCCGTTTGCAGATAAACCTTCCATGATGACTTCGGGAAATTTTGTGACAGCATTACGGAATACCTCTTTTCCATTCATGAATAAAAAGTGACGTCCCTCATCCATCATTTCCTGTGAAATTCGAGGACGCATTTTACTTGAAGGTAGTTCGCACCACAATTCTTTAAGGAATGCTCCATCCGAGTGGAGGTGAGTTGACAGAATTCCACGATCTTCATCTGTCGCGCTTACAACTACCGCACCAGCTCCATCTCCGAAAATGATTGCAGTATCTCTTCCGCGGTTGGTTAGATCCATAGCCGTAGATTGAACCTCTGCACCGATCAGAAGAATATGTTTATACATTCCGGTTTTTATGTACTGATGAGCAATTGATAATCCGTACACAAAGCCTGAACACTGGACTCTGATATCTAACGCCCCGATGTTTTTGAATCCCATTTCATGTTGGAGGATACACGCGGAACCGGGGGCATAATAGTCAGGAGTAGATGTGGCGAATATGATTAGTTCGATATCAGATACTGTAAGTCCAGCCTCTTTCAGGGCCATTTCGGTGGCAGGGATAGCAAGTCCAGCCGGACCGACGCCATCCTTCACATACCTTCTTTCGATGATCCCTGTCCGTTCCTGTATCCACTCATCTGTTGTATCCATTAATTTTTCCAGGTCAAAATTAGTGACTACATTTTCTGGAAGATGAAAACCTGTGCCAGAAATAATTGCATTATTCATAATCATTTACCCTAATTTAATATCTTTAACTTCAAGTTGGATGGTGGTCGAACCATTCCAGTGGTTTTCTCCGATTTCAAAAGCAATATCAATTGGACGATTCAATAATAATTTTTCAAACTGATCGATCATCTTGAATCCAATTGCTTCAAACTCTCCGCGACCGGACTTAACATTGAACTTGATTGTATCTCTGTCTTTGCCAAGCACTCTCGGCATTCCATTTACCTGTAGCTTCCTGCAAATGAATTTTGGACGCATGTTCCCAGGTCCATAGGGAGACATGGATTCCAGGAATTTGATAAATCTGCCGTCAATTTGACTGATAGCCAACTCACCATCAACATAAATATGGGGTACCAGTTTTTCTTTGTTAATATTCTGGTTCGCCAGCTGAATAAACCTGCGTCTGAACTCATCGATTTTATCTTCTTCAACAGATAAACCTGCAGCGATGGGATGTCCGCCAAAACCTATCAACAAATCTTCGCAGGAATTTAATGTATCGTAGAGGTCGAATGATGATATGCTTCTTCCAGATCCCTTACCAATTCCGTTTTCGACACTGATAATAAATACAGGGCGATTATACAATTCCCTAATTCTGGAAGCGACAATACCGATGACTCCCTGATGCCACCGATCATTTGCAAGTACAATGGCATGGTCATTTTCCAGATTACATTCAGTATTAATCATGAGAACAGCTTCATCTACAACTTGTCTGGTAATATCCTGCCTTCTTATGTTCTCCCGTTCAAGCTCTTTAGCCAATTTCATGGCGTACACAGGATTATCAGAGGTAAGCAATTTTACCGCTCTTGCAGCATCACCTAATCGTCCTGCGGCATTGATTTTGGGAGCAATCCAAAATACCAGTTTCCCAACATTGATGGTGGTATCCTTCATTCCCGATGTTTTGAGTAATGACTGAAAACCCACTTTATGTCCTTCTTGGATTAGTTTTAATCCATAGCTGACGATAATGCGATTTTCGCCAGTAATCGGGACCAAATCTGCAGCGGTACCCAACGCGATGAGATCGGCATGTTTCCACGCAATTTGAGGATCAAGGCTCCGTTTTTCACAAATGGCCAGTGCAAGTTTAAATGCCACCCCCGCGCCGCACAATCCCTTAAATGGGTAGCTACAGTCTGTTTGGTTTGGATTCAGAATTGCAAATGCATCAGGTAGTTTTTTATCAGGTTTGTGATGATCGGTAATGATCACTTCAATCCCTAAACTATTGGCGTACTCTACCTGATGAAAAGCATTGATTCCACAATCGCAGGTAATCATCAATGTTGCGCCGATGCTGTGTGCATAATCAATGCCTTGAATGGACACACCATATCCTTCAATTTCACGATTGGGAATATAAAAATGAACATCAACGTAAAGTGCTTTGAAAAAGAGGTAAAGCATGGAGGTTCCGGTAGTCCCATCAACATCATAATCCCCAAATATGAGTACACTTTTCTTTGAATCGATGGCTGTCAAAGCTTTTTCAACTGCGCGGTCCATGTCTTTCATCAGGAAAGGATCGTGAAGTTGTGTCATGTCAGCGAAGAAGAAATTTCTAGAGTCAGCTCTTGACGAGATACCTCGTAAAGCCATGATGCGTGCATAAATTTCAGGTAATTTGAATTCCTTCTGAATTTCGCTGATCGCTTCAGGTGGTGCAGGTTTGATTATCCAGTTCTTTTCCATAAAAGTCGTATGTTGCAAATATTGAGTAAAAAATATAAAGGTCAGTCTATAAGCCGAATTCTGTATCCCTCGTCGAAACGAGACCGATGGTCATTCATCTGGACTAAACTTTTCAGTTTAGTTCGCGCAAACTACCTGCCCTGATAGCGCGGACTACGCTGGGCTGCTTGTTCTTGCTCCGGGCGGGGTTTACCTGGCTACATCGATCGCTCAATGTACCGGTGGGCTCTTACTCCACCATTTCACCCTTATCCTGATATAAAATATCCGGACGGTTTACTTTCTGTTGCACTTGCCATTCCTGCATTTAACTGCAGGCTCCTCCCGTTAGGAGGCGCCCTGTCCTGCGGAGTTCGGACTTTCCTCTCTTCTGGGATATTTCCCATCCGAGCGACCATCCAACTGACCTGTATTTCAAATATCTTCTAAATATATGTGAGAATCCTAAACATTTGTCCAATCAATAGTAAATCAGATTATCCAGCGGACTTGTACAAGGATATTATCCAACCCTGGATAAAAGTTAATACGTTGTATTTATCCTATAGGTGAAAGCGATTAAACATCATCTTCCCAGAACAGATAAATACCACAATTGGGACACGTTATAAACTTATTATTCTGTTTGATTTCAATTATGGTTTGGGGAGGAAGATGATTAAAACAAAGTCCACAAGCACTTCGAGTCACATTGATGATCCCTCTGCCACCGCGAGCATTCCGAAACCGGTTATAGGTGTTCAGGTAATTCTTATCGATTTTATCTGCCAATCCTTTTCGAATCGGAGTCAGCCGGTTTTCTTCGTCTATCGTTTCTGCCATCGCTTTGTCCAGATCAATTTGACTTTTCTTAAAAGTACTGTTAATTTCTTCAAAAGAGATGGAGTTTCGCTTAACTGTTTCTTCCAATTTTATCTTTTCATCTTCCAAATCAAGAATTGTGTTTTCATGCGTATTAATGGTCTCACGAGTTGTATCCATTTCGTGCTGCAATGCATCATATTCTTTGTTTGTTGTAACCAGATATAATTGATCTTTATAGCGATTCAACTTAATTCGAATGTCGTCAATTTCTGTATTGAGCTGCTGTAATTCACTATTTATAACTTCCAGACGTTCATTTCCTTCAGAGATTGATATATCCAAAAGTTTGATCTGTGTTTTTAACCTTGTTAGCTTTTCAGGAAGGTCACCTCGCTTTGCCCGAAGTGCATCTAGTTGATTGTCGATGTCTTGTAACTGTATTAATTTCAGTAGTTCATTTTTCATTCAGGCTGATTACTCCTAGTAAATACAAAAAATGCACCTTCTCCGGTGCATCTGATTTATTGCCTATCTTGTTGATTATTAATGAGCGCGTTTTCAATAAATTATTCATTTCCAATGATTATAGGATGCTAATTTACTGATTCAATTCCATACACTCAAAGACGCAAAGCTGCGAATATAATAATAAGAAAAAAAATTGAAATGGATTGAAATCAGGATTAACTCCAGTTGAATTTCGTGTAAATAGTTTAAAGCAATTTTTTGACTATTTGTTATGTGCAAAGTAATTCACCCTCTCGGGGATTACCTATAATATTCAAATGGTAGTTCGATATTATATTTTCTATCGGGATTAAGAAAAATTATGGATTACATGCATCTAACCAAACTTATAAAAAAATCAATCAGTTCAGGCTTTCGTTCAATTGCTGAACCCATCAGCTACTCTCCCCTGCCTGGCAGAATTGTAGAAGAATATAATCTCACTCGATTACAGGAAAATATAGGACTCCTGTGCAATGCTCCCAGCAGGTCTCTTCGGTTTACCTATGATGGCAGAGCAATCGTATGTTGTCAAAATCACAGTCATACGTTGGGAACTTACCCAGAGCACACGCTCAAAGAATTATGGTTTGGATCTAAAGCAGAACAATTAAGAGAGCTAATCAGGAAAAATGATTTGTCTTCGGGATGCAACTCAACCGGATGTGAAAGTTGTGCAAAAATGCTAACATCAAGCCGATATTACCACGCATTAGCCAGAGATTTTGATTATCTACCGGAAAACTCGGACGGTTATCCCTCTCTGATGGAATTTGAATTGGATACGACCTGCAACTTGGCATGTATAATGTGTTCACCAACGTTTTCATCTTCTATTCGCAAATTACAAAATATCACTTCCAATCCTCCAATGTGCTATGATGAAACCTTTGTTACACAGTTGGAGGAATTTATACCTTATCTACATGAGACTCGCTTTTACGGTGGAGAACCATTTGTAATACCTCTCCACTTTTATCTTTGGGAAAAAATTATCCAAATTCATCCAGAAACTCTCATTTTTGTCCAATCAAATGGTACAATTTTGACCGACCGGGTAAAAGCAATAATTGAACGTGGCAGATTTCTTATCAGTTTATCCATCGACTCGTTTGTTGAGGAGACATATAACAAAATTCGGGTCAACTCAGATTTCAAAACTGTGAGGCGTAATTTTTCCTACTTTTTAGACTACAGTCGTCGGAAGGATTTGCAGATGACAGTTGTAATCTGTCCCATGCGACA
>ERZ889078.3068-NODE-3068-length-11433-cov-5.269028_pt1 | contig 11433 bp, 22 predicted proteins | sample MGYA00521266_ERZ889078 | MGnify/ENA primary metagenome ERZ889078 (study PRJEB32303, sample SAMEA104408618) | aquatic metagenome | biome: Brackish water; feature: Pelagic; material: water | place: Baltic Sea | collected 2014-06-16T06:34:00 | depth 76,534 m ... | reverse complement strand
GGAGTTTCGGTTGCAGCGCTTGAAGGCGGGATCTTTCCTGATCTTGAAATGGGGGCTGATCCGCGCCTGCTGCTTTAGGGTCTTTTGGGCGTCAGGCTAGAGGCCCATTTCGATCTGGAAGTCCGCGTCTGTGGTATTGAGCACAAGGTCATGCGTGGTGGGGCTGATGGAGGTCATCACGGCCGCACCAAACAGCACGACGCCAGCCGTCAAAACAATCCAGTCGATTGTCGCGTTCCCAACGTCTTCGCTGCAAAAGCGGCCTATAAAGCGTTCCATATTGGACTGGTCCTTTTGTTTCGCACGGCTGGAATGCGCGTGCTCTTAACAAAGGGTTTGCCCTGTAATTGGGGCCGATTTGCGACTTGGACAGGGCCTCTTTAAGGGGCGCTGCGGGCCGATCCCACACCGTTCCGGACGCATTATGTTTGCTTACAACGGGCCATTGCTTGAAAGGCGCTCTTGGACGATCGCGGCAATCTGCGCCACGTTGGATCGTGTTGCCTGTCCGTTGCGTCGTGCGCGCGCAAGCTTACCGACCGCGGCACCAAGACCAGTGTCATTCGCGCTTTGGGCGATGCCGCTGAGGAATTGGGTTATGTAGTCGATAGAGCTGTCTTCTTCTTGTCCGTCCAAAACATCGGCCACATGGGCAAGGTCATCGCGGTAGGCCATCGGATCGGGGCTGATACATTCATCAGTCAGCACCCAAGGCGCGCAGGGCTGGCGATCTTCGGGCAGATGCGACAGGATCATTTGCTGAAATTGTGCAAGTGATTGCACGGGCTTGGCAAAGAAACCATCCGCACCTGCCGCCAGTGCGCGGTCTTTTCCATCGGGATCGCCGCTGGCGCCAAGCACAACATCGACACGCGGTGCGCCGGTCGTCAGATCGTTGATCAGGCTTTCGCCCGGACCGTCGGGCAGGCCAAGATCAACGATCACAACAGCGGGGCGATAGACCGCCAAATGGCGGCGGGCATGTTGCAGGCTGTCAGCCCGCCGGATCCGCGCGCCCGAGCGCAGGCACAAAAGGCGCATCGCCTCGCAGGCGAAACGACTGTCTTCGACCACAAGCACCGTGAGGCCCAACAGCGGGCGGCGGGCAGTGGGTGGTCGTTTCATCATGAAATCATCAAGGTTGTCCATAACATCCCCTCCAGAGATAGCTGTAATCCAAGTTAATCATGATCGGGGTAAACCCGGCGTTAACGGCGCTGTCGAAATGCACCGCGACCCGTTGGCGCGCCCCATTGCGCCGCGTGCCGTGTCACGACATAGATTGCGCGAACGAACGAAAAAGGAGCCTGTTATGATCGGTCGACTGAACCATGTTGCCATTGCCGTGCCCGACCTTGAGGCCGCGATCGCCCAATACCGCGATGCTTTGGGGGCAGATGTTGGCGCACCGCAGGATGAACCGGATCACGGCGTCACTGTTGTGTTCATCACGCTGCCCAATACCAAGATCGAGTTGCTCTACCCGTTGGGTGACGCCAGCCCGATCAATGGGTTTCTTGACAAGAACCCATCGGGGGGCATTCACCACATTTGCTACGAGGTCGAAGACATTATCGCCGCGCGCGATCATCTGACCCAAACCGGCGCGCGGGTGCTGGGCACGGGCGAACCAAAGATCGGCGCACACGGCAAGCCGGTGTTGTTTTTGCACCCCAAGGACTTTAACGGCTGCCTGATCGAGCTAGAACAAGTCTAACGCTTTGGGGACACCCGGAGCCTCTGGCAGAAGTTATTTTGGAAGAAAAAGCGGGCAGTCCGCAGAGAGGCAAAAATGGGTATTACATCGGCTATCGTTTTGTTCGCAGTGGTCTGGTCCATGGTGTTTTTTGTCGTGTTGCCGTTGCGTATGACCACGCAAGGCGAGGCGGGCGAGGTTGTTCCGGGCACCCCGTCAAGCGCGCCCGCAGATCCGCAGCTACACCGCAAAGCCAAGATTACCACGATTTGGGCGTTCCTGATCTGGGCGGTGATTGCCGGAGTTATTTTGTCGGGCGCGGTCACGGTTCGTGATCTGGACTGGTTTGACCGGATGGCGACGCCTGCGCTCAGCGCTGACTAAGGCGGTGATACATATGCGTGAAAGTCGCAGCCCCGAGGATTGGCACAAAGAGGTTGAGGACCGGAATCGTGAGTGGGATAGCCATGAGGCACCCCGCAAGCCAGATTTCATTGCCGTGGCGGCTGCGTAACGCGCGCGCACCGGCCCGTCCTTCGCGGCGTGTGGCCGCAAGGGTGAAGTATTCCCGCCCCAGCAGAAAGCCGTTCAGCGCGTAAAAGATGAACGGCGCAGCGAAGGGCAGCATGATGTAAAGCATTAGTGCCAGCAGGTTCGCGCCGATCAGCACGGCGAGAAAACTGAAGGTATCCGCGATTGCCGTGCTAAGCGGCATTCTTGGTGGGGCAGGCAGATGTGGAAAGTGCTTGTCCTCGACTGCTTGTGCGACGTCATCAAGAAAGACTGCGGTAATTGCGGATGCGACCGGGATCATCAGGAATACCCATGCAAACAGGCTAAGTGCGGCCGTGATCGCGCCAAGGACATAGGACAGCCAGGCGACTTTGCCAAAGAACGGCAGGGAGACGTTTTCGATGTCGATCCATGCCAACAGTTGCCACAGCCCCAACCCGCTGATCACGAAAAGGCCCAAAGTCAGGGCGACGCCAAGCAAAAGCACGCGCCGGAAGCGGGCGTCGCTGAATTGCGCGAGAGCTTTGGAAAAATCCTGAAAGATCATGTGTCGATCCATGTGACCTTGGTGTCCAGATCAGGGCGCGGGCGTTCGGGCGGCGGATTTGTTTGCGTGCCGATATGGATGAAACCGGCGACAGATTCATGTGGCGCAAGACCAAGGCCCGTCTCATTGAAACCGCGATCATGCGAGGCCCAGCCCGAGAGCCAGTTTGCGCCCCAGCCAGCGGCGAGCGCGGCATTGAGCAGCGAAAGGCAGACCGCCCCGGCGCTATAGGTTTGTTCAATCGCGGGGACTTTGGCCGAAATCACCGGCGCGCTGATCACGGCGACGATTAGGCCCGCATCAGCAAAGGCAGCGTGCGCTTTGGGGATTTGCGCGGCGTCGATATTCAGCGCGGCGGCGCGGCTATTCACGAGGGCTGCGAGGCGGGGCAGGGCAGCACCTTGCAACACGATAAACCGCCACGGTTCGAGTTTGCCGTGATCCGGCGTGCGTGCAGCTGCTGTCAGGAGCGTCGCGAGGTCCGCACGATCGGGCACCGGCGTCGTGAGCGTTTTAGCAGGGCGGGACCGCCGTGTGAGCAGAAACTCGAGGGCGGCTTGATTGGCGGCTGGCATGGCGGCTCCGGTCATTGGTTTGTCATGACATAGGGTTTCGAGCGCGCGGGTTCTAGGGGCGTTTCATTGTGGCGGGGCCGTCGGTTTGATACGGCTGGGCGAAGACCTGCAAACAAAGGACAGATGATGATTGAACGGATCGAAACGGGCGCGCGGTCGTCCAAGATCGTTAAACACAACGGGATCGCCTATCTGACGGGCCAAGTGGCCGAAGGTGACACGATCCAAGTGCAGGTGCGGGCCTGTCTGGCCAAGATTGATGACCTGCTGATCAAAGCCGGATCATCGCGTGAACAGATGTTGCGGGTGACGGTTTGGCTGGCGGATATGGACGACTTTGCCGGGCTGAACGAGGTCTGGAACGCCTGGGTTCCCGAGGGCCACGCACCTGCGCGCGCCTGCGTGAATGCGGAACTGGCACGGGCCGAGTTGAAGGTCGAGTTTATGGTAGATGCGGCGTGTGATTGATGGATGGGGGGACTGCCTGTTCTGAACCGCCACTGTAAGAATTCGCCGTCGTAGCGAATGGCGGCTGTGAGGACACAGGCAAGAACTTGCCGCGAGAGTTTGGGTTTGGAACGGGGGTTGTGGCGGCGTCAATTGGGGTGGGTTGTGGATGTTTCAAAGTTGGGGGTTCTTGGAACGCCTCGCGAAGATTGGCAACGTTAACGAAGCGCGCTTTGGCCTTAACGCCCAGCTACACGGGGAGCCAAACCAGCTACGCCATTTTGCTGCTTTCATCAGCTTAAAAATTGTGCTATTCTAAGTTTGACGATTTGTGCCTGATCATCCCTTTAGCGCCAACTTTTGACATAACCCTCAAATCGCAAATTGTGGGTACAATCGAAACGAGCGTAGCTGCTCACTAGATTACCCCATCCGAAGGCTCCCTTGTGGGGCCTTTTTTGTTTTCGGACACCACCCTCAATATTGATGGAGACACCATGCCGAAGCTCATTCGTGAGCTGCTGGTAGGTGCAGCCGGTAGCCTAATTGCCAGTGCGGCAATCTGGGGCTTTTCCGAGCTGTTTCTTTATATCCAGTAGCGCTTGCTGCTGATCGCCATGCGCGGTCACTGACACTCTTTTTGAGATAGCCGATTCAGTGACCGGGAGAGGTGTGTCTGATGGTTGCTCGATCAAGCTGTAAGTATCGACATCATCGAGGGGCCTAGAACCGGCCACTTCCTGTGCAGCGTAGGCCGCTCCAAAAAGGACCGTTTTAGGCACGACGTGGACATTGGTCCCTTCTCGGCCAATGCCTGCGTCGTCCCCCCCCTAAATCGCACCCGCCATTTCCCCGATCACCCCGTCCAAAAATGCATCGAACGCGGCTGAGGGTTGGCGCAGTGGGAACACGTCGCCGAACGGGTCGGGCGCGCTGATTTGGCTGCGCGACATTTCTTGCAACACGGCGTGGCCGCAGAAGGGGACGTAGACTTCGCTGTAGCCGCCTTCGTGCGCCATCATCAGGCGGCCGTCGCAGATATCGTCGGCAAGGTCGCGTACTTGGGCGGTCATTGCGGCAAAGGTTTCGGCCGTTGCCAGCATCCGGCCCAACGGGTCAATCGCGGCGGCGTCATAGCCGCAGGCGATGACGATCACGTCCGGCTGAAAGGCGCGGATTTGTGGCAGGACGATCTGTTCCATCGTGCGCAGATAGCCGATGTGGCCGGTGCCGGGGGGCAGCGGGATGTTGAGGTTCGCGCCGATGCCTTTGCCGCGCCCGCGATCGGCGAAATCGCCGGTGTCCATCGGGTAGTTGCGCTCTTGGTGGACGGAAATGGTCAGGACATCGGGGTCTTCGTAGAAAATAGCCTCGGTCCCGTTGCCGTGGTGCACGTCCCAATCGAGCACGACAACGCGGGAGGTGAGTTTTTGCGCGCGTGCCGTTTGAATGGCGACGGCAAGGTTGGCGAAGAGGCAGAACCCGTTGGGAAAATCGGGAAGGCAGTGGTGGCCGGGCGGACGTGACAGGGCATAGGCGTTGCGGACTTTGCCGCGCAATACGGCGTCAAGCGCGCCGATGGAAAGGCCGGCTGAAACGGCTGCCATCTCGTATCCGCCGGGGCCGAATGGCGTGCGACGACCAAGTTCACCGCCCCTGCCGTCCGACAGGGTTTTGAATTCGGTGAGGTAGGATTGCGGGTGGACGTGCAGCAGGTCTTCATCGCTGGCAGTGGGCGCGCCCTGCATTCCCAGATCGCCGGACAGGCCGGTGATGTCGATGAGGTTTTTCAACCGCCTCTTGGTTTCGGGACTTTCGGGCAGGCCGCCGCTGGACATGGGCTGCACCAGCCCGCCAACCGGCAACATGCCAGCGTAATACCCGCCGCCGTGCCAGAAACAGCGCTCGTCCCAAAAGAAACCTGTGGTCATGATGTTGCCCCTTGTTGAATGCGCCCACCCTTGCTGATGCAAAAGGGGCTGCCAAGGGTGAAAACTGTGATTAGGATCGCGGGCATGGCGAAACGCGATCTTTTACATCTGGCACGGGCTGGCACCGATCTGCATCTGCGTGTCACACCCAAGGCAGCACGCAACCGGATTGTGGTAGATGAGGCAGGCGTGATGCGCGTCTATGTGACCTGCGTGCCCGAAGACGGCAAAGCCAATGCGGCAGTGATCAAGCTGTTGGCTTCGGCGCTGGGCATGGCTAAGTCGCGGCTAACCCTGATCCGAGGGACAACCAGTCGCGACAAGGTGTTTCGTATCGAGGCGCCCTAGGTCAGTTTGGCAAAACCGACGACGGGGTTCTTGCCATAGACTTTGGCACATTTCGGGCAGGTGGGATAGAAGAAGTAGACGGGCGCATCGATGGTTCCGCGCGCAGCCGCAAGGTCTTGCATGTCTTTGTGCCATTTGCCCATTTGCGAGTATGGCCCCTCGAAGGTTTTGGTTGCGAAATCGCCTGACAGCGCAACTTGTTCCTCGTCGTCCAAGGGTTTGGGTGTCGCAAACAGATGTTCCGCGCGCCAAGGCGACAAGTCGCGGCTAAGGACCACGTAATCGGTGTTGTCATAACCGCCGGTTGCCGCGATTTTGTCGAGCACGCGCGAAAACACCGACCCCATATTGAGCGGCATATGCATCAGGCTGCGGGTCGTGGCGCGGGTAAAGGGCTTGTCGGCAAAGTACAGGTCTTGCCCGTCCCATCCTGTGGGATCAAAACGCGGACAGCATCCGGTTTTATTGACGCTGTCATCATAGAAGGGAAGTTGATTGGTTTGCATGATGAACTCCTTTCGATAAGGAGATTATAGCAGAACCGGATGGGTTTTCCTTGTGCGGGGTCAGTCTTTGGCCGGATCGCGCAATTGGTAGATCCCTTCAGGAAGGTCAAGTGCTGCCGCTAGGTCGCGCACCTGTGTCAACGACAGGGTGATGCGAACAACCATGTCGGTGCGTGTATCCACCTGTTCGATAGTGATGCAATCGTCAAAGGCGTTAACTATCGCATCCTCGTTCAGGGGCGCCGCGCCGTCATCGACAAGCGTTATCACGGTGGCGTCAAATTCGTGTTCTATTGTAAACATTGCAATAGGGTAACGAGATGATGGGCGGATGCAAGCCGGCACATCGCATCTGCGTGACCGGGACTGGTCGGGGCCCAAAAAGCTGTTAATTAACAAGCAACCCAAGCCGGAGGCATGAATGGCACTGCGATCCCGTTTTTCAACTACATTTGCAGCACTTCTGGCGCTGACGGTTGCGGCTTGCGATGTCGTTGTCGTGCCAAATGTTACGCCAAAATCTGCTCCTGCTGCGATCCCGCTGACACCCGATGGGCGGGAGTCAGCGCGCAATTTTGTGGCCGTGGTCCAAACGGTCGAGCCAGTCGCCGAAAGTATCTGCCGAAGCCGTGCACCGCGCCTGAACTGTGACTTTCGAATTGTTGTCGACGACCGACCCGATATGCCGCCCAACGCGTTTCAAACTGTCGACGAGCAGGGCCGCCCGATCATTGTGTTCACGCTCGCGCTGATAGCCGATGCGCGCAACGTCGACGAGTTGGCCTTTGTGATGGCCCATGAAGCGGCGCACCATATCGCGGGCCACCTTGAGCGCCAGCGCCAGAATGCGACGATGGGTGCCTTGGTGTTCGGGCAGCTTGCAGGGGTGACGGGTGGCGGCGTCGAGGCCGTGCGCGTGGCCCAGGAATTGGGGGCACAGGTGGGTGCGCGCAGTTATTCCAAAGATTTCGAGCTTGAGGCTGACGCGCTGGGCACCCGTATCGCGGCCCGCGCGGGATATGATCCTTTGCGCGGCGCCGAGTTCTTTTTCCGCATCCCTGATCCGGGTGATCGTTTCCTTGGTACGCATCCGCCCAACGCCGACCGGATCGAGATCGTGCGGCGGACGGTGGCAGGCCTTTAGGCGGTTGCACGATGTGGCGCGACGTGGCGCAATAGCACGCCAATCGCGATCAGTGAAATGACGATCCAGAACGCCTGAATCATCGCAGAGGCAAGGTTGAATGACCCCAACAAGCTGATCAGCACAAAGGACGCGGCAAACCCGTTGATCACGAAATATATCGCTGAATTGCTAGTAAGCTTGTGCCGGGTCAGCAGGCAGTAATTTATCACATAAAGCGAGAACCCAACAACGCCGATCATGTCCAACAGGGCAGAGGGCAACAGTGTCATGAAGTGATCCATGGCGCGAAATCCTATTCAAATCTTGTGTTTGACAATGCTGGTCGGGATTTGTGCAGCGGCTGTGTCTTCAATGATTTGACGATAGGTGTGGCGGGGATTCCTGTCAGGTGTGGACATCCTGACCTTAAGACAGAGTCAGTGCCCCCCAGCAGATCGCGGCAAAGAAACACCCCGATGCTATCAGAACAAACCCGTGCCAAATCGCAGTTTGAAACGGCAGGTTTTGCCAGCTGAAAAAGATCACACCGGATGAATAAAGCAACCCGCCTACGGCGATCAGAATGCTTGCGCCTAAGGGCAACAGCGGAAACAGTGACCAGACAAGCGCCACGCTGAGCCAGCCCATCCCAAGGTAAAGCCATGCCCCCAATCGCCCCGGTGTGCGCCAAAAGAACAGTTTGGCGACCATGCCTGCGGCGGCCAACGCCCAGACAACCCCAAGAATCGTATAGGCGAAACCGCTGCCAATAAACACAACAAGAGGCGTGTAAGTCCCTGCAATCTTTAGGTAAATTGCGGCATGATCAATCCGGCGAAGGGTTGCCCGTCCGGCGGGCCATGGGATCAGATGGTAGCAGGCTGACGCCGCAAATGTTGCAATCAGGGTGGCTGCATAGATTCCGAGTGCCGTGATCGTTCCCGCATCATGGGCCTGAAGTGCGGCAAGCGTGAGCAATACGACAGCGCCCGCCACGGCCAACGCCACGCCGACGGTGTGAACAACGCCATCGGCGATCCGTTCAGGACGCGAGAAGACGGGATATTGGTACGGGTTCTGCATACAGATAACGTAATATTAATATGAACCCAGTAAACCATTCCCTTGCGTTACGAACTTTAAACCGGTCACATTCCGCCCATCACGTGGCGGAGGGCACTATATGTTGAATCAATTGCGCAGGATCAATCAACGGGCCATTTGGTCTTGGGCTGGGTTTGTCCACGTTTATCGCACCGAAGGCAGCCTGATGCAGTGGCTGGTCGCCAACGTGATCTCGGGCGGGCTGGCGATCGCCTTGCCGCTCTCGACGGGCGAAACGGCGCTATTGCTGATGGGCGGGGTTATGGTTTTGGCCGCGGAATGCGTGAACACCGCGATCGAACGCATCGTCGATGATATCTCGACCGAAATCCGCGACGCCGCGCGCCACGCCAAGGATTGCGGCAGCGCTGCAGTGGCGGTGACAGCGGTGGCTGTGGGTGTCGCTTGGATCACGATCCTGATCGGGATGATTGGCTAGCCGGTGCTATCGACCCAAGCGCCGCCCCGCCAATAATACAAACGTTCGAAAAGCGGGTAGGCGCCTGTGGCCAGAACCTCGTCACGCTTTTTGATCAGGAATGCCACGCCATCGACATTGCTGACGGTGGCGAAGATCGCCAGATCGCGGGCAGGCACGACCATCGCGATACTATCGCCGGCATCGGGATTGATCATCAGACTTTGATCTGACGTGTCAATTGTTGCACCCTCCAGCCCTGCATCGCGGGCGGCGACACGCATCTTCACAAGCGTATCCGCGATGGTTTTGGGGCGGGGTGTTTCGGCGGCGGCAGGGCTGCAAAAAGCGCAAACAGGATCGCAAAAGTCAGGTTTTGCATGGGTTGCCCTGCGGCGAGCACGCGCGGGATTCTTGTGAATCTCGTGACTGGCCTAGATCGTTCTTTGATCTGCCTCAAAGTCGGGGGCGTGCTTGCTGGCTAGGGTCGCGCGGTAGCGACAGGAGATTACCATGCACCCGATGGGAGATATGCGGACGCACTTTTTGCGGATGATGGAAATGTCCAAGACCTTGGGCGTCGATCTGGGAAAAGCGATGCGCGAAGGCAATATGAGCGAGAGCGGTTATGCCGATTCAATTACGCGCTGTCGTGGGTGCGATCAGCCTGATGGCTGCCGGAGCTGGCTTAACCAGACGGTCAGCGCCGTTGCGGCCCCCGAATACTGCCGCAATGGTTCGGTGTTTGCTGATCTTGCTTCTGCCAAGCCCGCACACTGACCCCATCCGCAATTAAAACAGCCGCCACCTTGGATTTATGTCCAACGCGGCGGCTGCTTTCGTGACTTAGGTTCAAACCCGTCGCGTGTCCGGGTGAAGGGCTGTGCCCAGAATATGGTTCGCTTGGTGGATCACCTTGGCCGCTGGTCCGACGATTTCAGGTTCGGGCGCGCGGGCGATTTCTGGGTCTTTACCTGGGTAATCCAGCGAGGCGAGGAAGTGGCGCATGCAGTTCAGGCGCGCGCGTTTCTTGTCGTTCGATTTCACCACGGTCCAAGGCGCGTCAGCGGTGTTAGTGTAAAAGAACATCGCCTCTTTGGCTTCGGTGTAGTCGCCCCATTTGTTCAAACTGGCTTTATCAATCGGCGACAGCTTCCACTGTTTCAGCGGGTCTGTTTCGCGGCTGTCAAAGCGACGCTTTTGTTCGGCCTGCGTGACCGAGAACCAGTATTTATACAGGCGGATGCCAGAGCGCGTGAGCATCCGTTCAAATTCCGGCGTCTGGCGCATGAACTCAAGATATTCTTCCGGCTGGCAGAACCCCATAACGCGCTCAACGCCGGCGCGATTGTACCAACTCCGGTCATACAAAACCATTTCGCCAGCCGTGGGCAGATGATCGATATAGCGCTGGAAATACCACTGGCCGCGTTCTTCGTCGGTGGGTTTGTTCAGCGCGACAACGCGCGCGGCGCGCGGGTTCAAATGCTCGGTAAACCGCTTGATCGTGCCGCCCTTACCAGCCGCATCGCGCCCTTCGAACAGCAAGACAAATTTCTGGCCGGTTTCCTGCGCCCAAATTTGCACCTTCAGGAGTTCGGCCTGAAGCTGCGCCTTTTCCGCCTCGTAGGGGCGTCGGGCAAGTTTTGGTGGCATGGCATGGCGTCTGGCGGTTTTGGCGGCGGCGGTTGTCATAAAGTCCCTCTCATTATGTGTTGCGAGAGGGCTAGCACGGATAGGCCCGTGCGGCCTTGATATGGGTCAACGTTGGCGTCAAGTTGCGGGCATGCAGGTGATCGAGAACATCTTTACCGACCGTGGGTCGAAATACGCGGTGTCGGGTGGGCCTTGTACGTCCGCCGAGGAGGCCAAGGCGTTCGTGAAGGCGCTGTGCCGGCGCAAGAAATTCGCCAAGGCGACGCATAATACATGGGCGGTTTTGTTGCCTGAGGGTCCGTTGAAGAACGACGACGGAGAGGCGGGCGCAGGGATGGTGATCGTGCGGATGCTGGAACGCGAAGGCCGTGTGGGCGAGATCATCGTCGTCACGCGCTGGTTTGGCGGGGTGCACTTGGGTGGTGATCGTTTCCGGCGGGTGCAGGATGCGGTGCGGGTTTGGTTTGAGAGGGATGGGGTTTAGGCCGCCCTATGTTGTTACACGACCCATCAGGGGAGCGCTTGGACCGAGGGGGTGAAGGCCGTCTTGGAAACTGTCGAGGACA
>ERZ889078.3065-NODE-3065-length-11453-cov-8.418056_pt1 | contig 11453 bp, 8 predicted proteins | sample MGYA00521266_ERZ889078 | MGnify/ENA primary metagenome ERZ889078 (study PRJEB32303, sample SAMEA104408618) | aquatic metagenome | biome: Brackish water; feature: Pelagic; material: water | place: Baltic Sea | collected 2014-06-16T06:34:00 | depth 76,534 m ... | reverse complement strand
CCATCACGGCAGACAATTGTGGCACGCCGACACCCGCTACTACGCGTGTAGTACAAATGGAGCCTGGGCCAATGCCAACTTTGACGGCATCCGCACCTGCTTCTACCAAATATCTTGCAGCTTCAGCCGTGGCAATATTGCCTACCACGACATCTAGATTGGGAAAAGCCGATTTAACCTTTTTTAAAGCGTCCACCACACCGCGGGTATGACCGTGTGCCGTATCAATAACAATCGCATCTACATGCGCAGAAACCAATAGGGCGACACGATCCAATATATCAGGTGTCACCCCAACGGCCGCAGCTACCCGTAAACGACCATACTCATCCTTATTGGCATTGGGTTTATTTCGCTTTTTACTAATATCACGATAGGTGATAAGGCCAACGAGCGAACCATCACTAGCCACTACGGGTAATTTTTCAATCTTGTTTTGTTGAAGGATGATTTCTGCCTCATCCATGGTCGTATCCTCCTTTGCCGTGACCAAAGGTTGGGACGTCATAATGTCCCCCACCCGTTTTTGGTCTTCCTTCTCAAAGCGCAAATCGCGGTTGGTAATAATTCCTACTAATTGCTTAGCGTCATTAACCACAGGAATACCGCCAATTCTATATTCTGCCATGAGGTTCTTCGCCTCTCCAATGAGGGAATCAGCAGAAAGCGTAACGGGATCCAATATCATTCCGCTCTCTGCCCGTTTGACTTTCCGAACCTCCATGGCTTGCTTTTCAGCCGTCATGTTTTTATGTAATACACCAATCCCACCCTCTTGTGCCATCGCAATGGCCATGCCCGCTTCCGTTACCGTATCCATGGCGGAACTGATAATGGGAGTCTTTAGAATGATATTTCGGGTGAATTTGGATTCAATGCTCACATCACGTGGCAGCACTTCCGAATACGCAGGGACAAGAAGGACGTCATCGTATGTCAGGTATTCTAGGATGTCTTTAGTAAGCTTTGATTCCATGGTGCAATTTACGGTCTACATTGCGTGCGAAGATAACAAAAAGCCGCCCTTTGAGGGGCGGCTTTTTGGCATGCGTAAGGAGAAAGGTTTCCTAGTAAATCAAGAGCAGCGTACCACGAAATTCTATGGGCTCTCCTTGCTTAGATCGATAATTCAATTGATAGATATAGGTGCCTTCACCTGCTTTCGTTCCATCAATAGTGCCATCCCACGCTTCCATTTCATCCTTTGTACTGAAGACCATAGTGCCCCAACGGTCCAAAATCTCCAACTTGTATGAACCGGATTCAATAAATACTTGCTTAGGACGCCAAGACCGGTTTTCTAGAACGTTAGAATTGGGGCTGAATGAATTGGGTATGAAAATACGCGGCGTGTGCTCTGCACAGGCAATATTGGATGTCGAAGTGAAGACGGATCCATCGTAGTCCACAAATGCCAAAGCACTTGGCCCTTCTGTAGCAACTACTTTGTAGCAGAAGATACCCACATTGTCTCCTAATGGTCGCACGTTGTCTGTAAACACCGTATCCATTGTTCTGGACACAAAGCTCATGGCTCCATTCTCCCCTACTGAACGATAAATATCATATTTGGCTACACCACCCATAAAATCACGATAGGGATTCCACGTGAGAATGTTGGTCAAATTGTCCTCGGGTTGCGCTTCTAACAAAATATTCGTACCCATATTGGAAGCGGTATCAATCCCGCCACAACTGTCTGTTGCAACAAAACGATAGCGATAACGGTGGTTCATTGGATCAGCAGAGAAGTCCTTAAAACGAATCTCCCATGGCGCTGAAATTGGCTTGGGTATTAAGCCAAGAGAGATGTATGGCGCGCCATCACGATCTGCCCGCTGAAGGTCAAAGTGAATAATGTCTGCATCTTTATCGATAAAAGCGACAAGTTCCACTGCATTATCATTTCGAACAGAAGTCTTTGCCAGGTAGAGCAAGCGTGACCGCTGAACAGCAAGGGAATTAATGCACACTTGGTTTGAAGAACTAAAACGCGTGGCGCCCGTATCTACGGCCTTCACATAGTAGCAGTAAGACCATCCACCTATAAGATCTCTGGTATTAAAGGCAGTATCTCCCGGCGCCTTGGTTGCAAGTAGAACACCCATTTGGGTCGGGCCACCTGGAGGCGTGACATCTGCTAAAACGCGGTATTCCTTTACGCCACCTACCCAGCCATTGTATTGATTCCAACGAAGACGCATGATGCCCTCACAAGGATCCATGTTTTCTGTGAGCAACATGTTATTATGCTTCGCAACCAGTAAGTCAGAACTTTGATTGCCACAGCTATCCGTAGACATCACTTTGTAGTGCTTAACGCCCGTAGTAGGCGTAGCGCCAGGCAGTGTATAGGGCATGCTGACGGTGTTAGGGACCGTGGCAATAGAATTCCACCCTGTCCCTGGCACCCACTCTAAGATGTCGTAGGTCACAATATCTCCGTTAGTCCCAGGGGACCATGATATCAGCGCAGATGTTCCAATTACCGTGACTGAATCAATTTTCAATACATCGGTATTGTTTTGGTCTGAGAAATACCCTCCATCAATGGTCGAATTACATGCGCCGTTAATGCGGATTTGATATTCCAAGTCTTGGCCACAAATATTGACCGTATCGTTGTAGGTCATGCTCGTCGTAGAGGCAACCTGCGACCAACCTGCGATACCGGTTCCTTGGTTTCGACGCCAAATCTCGTACGTGGGTGTGGCACCTGTCGCAGGAGCGTTCCAATCCAATTGCGCAACCGAGCTGTTGGTAGGCGGTATCGGCGTAACACTCATTTCCATCAATCTTACCGTGTCTGACGTGATAGACGTATAACCACAGCCCCCAATAGTTCGGAGGTAATAATAATTAGAACCTGTCAATGGGGCGTTGTCCGTGTACGTAAGGGTACTATAGTCCCAAACGGTATCAATGGCAATAAAGGGAATGCTGGGAGATGATCCTCTGAATATGACATAGGAATCAAAATTCATCCCGGTATCAAGGGGTGTACCCCAGTCAACGGTCAAACCGCCCCCTGGTTCTTTTGAAACACATGCCTGGCTTAAATCGGGAGGAACAGGGATCGTCGAAACAACGTTAATGACGACGCTGGCTACTCGAATGGCGGGTGCTACACAAAAGTTGTCTTGCATACGCAAGGCAAAAACATAGCGGTTGGTAGGCGCACCACATGAATTCGTTTGATACGAGATATGGTCACAGGTCGTTTGCCAGTCAAAGGCAATTTCATTGTTTAGAACTGAAGTAAAGGAGGTCTGAGGTGACTTTGGATTAACCGTGGCACAAGGTGGATTTAAACATCCTGCATTCGGGTTGTTTAATGGAACGCCTAACTGACCACCGGAAGGGGAAAATTCGATGGTTTGGGGTAAGAAGTTGGGTAGTAACTGGGCATCTTGAGAAACCAAGTCAAATTTTACTTGTTGACCTGCGTACACGGTGGTTTCCCAATACAGCGTGTCACCAGAATTCACCACAGGAACGAGCACGGGAAAGGTGGGAATATTGTTAATCTGAACCGTTGGCGGGGTGTTGTACCCACAATCTGTGCGAATAATGACCGGAATATCACGGTAGACCGTGGCAATTTTCTGGTTACATCGATAGGCAGATACCTCTACACAAGAAGCGAAAGAACCCCCTGCAGATGGGTTGAAGGTCATCGCCCCTGTTTGCTGGTTAAAGCTGACGGAATTGCCCCCATTTGGAAAAGGATTATTGAAAGAATACCCTGTGTTGAATGTGACGGGTGTGTTTACTGTACCCCAAGGTTGAGCCCAGTTGTAGACAACTGAATCCAAATCATCATCAAAAGCATTGTGTGAATACGTATACTCATACCCAGAACAGATAACCGACTTTGGCGGCTCTAAGAATCGTGGAGAACTATCGTAGCAAGGGTTAGCGTTCTGCGGCACACCATTGATGCTATAAGGATACATATAGGCACGCAACGTGTAGGAGTTACCAGAACCATTCGTCAAATTGGTGATACTTGGCCGGCAACAATCCGTAAAGGTGAAAGACCATCCTCCTGCTGGTGGAACTCCCGATAAGGAGATGTAACCAGATTCATACCGGCGCTCTTCTACCGCACCTTGACCTGAAACAACCCCATTACAATTAATTTCTTGCGTGCCATCCCAACAATTTGGCGACACATCAACGGCAGCCCCTACTTGCGCACAGGAAATTGCGCCACCCGGCGCATTCGTCGTAAGCACGACCGGGTTCGGCAAGAAGGTCGATGCACCCGTACCACATTCACGGTATAGGATAACATAAAACTTATACTTACCCGCATTAGGGCCACTGTCAAAACAGCGCCATGTGATCTCACCACCTAGGTAGTGGGACGCATAGGCAGATTGAGCAAAAAGGAGAAACGTAAGAATTCGAAAAACGTGCTTCACAATACGTGTTTTTATACCATCCCAAATGTAACACATAGGACCATGATCATTAGGGCACATATGCAGGAAAGTCCGAACTAAATGAGTAAACGATGGGCCACTTTGACCCAAATCAAATCTAGGCGCGAAGCATTTGACGAGAAATTACCAGTTTTTGAATTTCAGAGGTGCCTTCTCCGATCGTGCACAATTTAGCATCTCTGTAAAACTTTTCGGCTGGATAATCCTTTGTGAACCCATATCCGCCATGTACTTGAACACCTTCACTGGATACGCGCACAGCCACTTCACTTGCATAGTATTTTGCCATGGCTGATTCCTTGGTAACCTTCAGTCCTTGGTCCTTTAACGACCCCGCATGACGGATCATCAGTTCAGCACCATAAATTTCGGTATCCATATCAGCCAATTTGAATGCAATACCTTGAAATTCAGCAATTTTCTTTCCAAATTGTTCGCGTTCTTGGCTATACTTTAACGCTGCATTTCGAGCCCCTTTGGCAATGCCAAGTGACAATGCTGCGATAGAGATTCTACCCCCATCCAGAATCTTCATGCTTTGGATAAACCCCTCCCCTACTTCTCCTAATAGATTCTCCGCTGGTATACGACAGTTATCAAAGAACAAACAGGCTGTTTCACTTGCACGCATGCCTAGCTTATTTTCCTTTTTTCCACCACTAAATCCAGGGGTTCCATGCTCTATCACAAAGGCTGACATGCCGTGGGAATCTCCCTTTTCGCCCGTTCGGGCAAGGACCACTGCAATATTTCCTGAAATAGCATGGGTGATAAAATTTTTGGAACCGTTTAACACCCATTGGTCACCCTCCTTCAGAGCCGTGGTGTGCATACCGCCTGCATCTGATCCTGTACCTGTTTCAGTCAAACCCCATGCGCCAATCCATTTACCAGAAGCCAATTTGGGCAACCATTTTGCACGTTGCGCATCTGTTCCAAATTGATTGATGTGCTGCGTACACAAGCTATTATGTGCCGCCAGCGAAAGACCTATAGAGCCGCAAATCTGTGAGATTTCATCAATAACCGTAATGTACTCTGCATATCCTAAACCAGAACCCCCAAAGGCAGGATCAACCAGCATTCCCATAAAGCCCATCTCCCCCATAGCATGAAATACGTCTATCGGGAAGGTCTGCGCTTCATCCCATTCCATGACATAAGGGAGAATATTTTGATGTGCAAAAGCTTTTGCTGCTTCACGAATTGCAGACAGGTCCTGGCTTTGAATAGCGTTGATTGGATACATAAATTAGATAGAAAAGGAAAAGAATAAAAGAATTTTAACGCGGCAATACCGCTCCATTTTTAAGTTCATATTGGGCTCCACTCTCAGGGCACTCCGCTATTCCTGAAGCATTAAAATGCAGACGATGGCCATGTGCGCTCACCCATCCGATCTGGCGAGATGGATTGCCCACGACTAAAGCATAGGCTGGAATGTCTTTTGTAACGACAGCGCCAGCGCCGACGAGGGCAAAGTCGCCAATAGTATGGCCACATACAATTGTGGCATTTGCCCCAATGCTTGCTCCTTTGCCTACATGTGTCTTGGAATACGCCCCTTTTCGCACAATTGCTGAGCGTGGGTTTGTGATATTGGTAAACACACAAGACGGCCCCAAAAAGACATCCTCATCACACGTGACGCCCGAATAGATACTCACGTTATTTTGCACTTTTACGTTTCGCCCAAGAATAACGTCAGGTGAAACCACCACATTCTGCCCGAGGTTACAACTTTCCCCTATCTGACAACCTGTCATTAGGTGTGAAAAATGCCAAATTTTCGTTCCAGCACCAATTTGGGCGCCTTCATCAATGACAGCAGTAGGATGCGCAAAATATTCCATAACAAGGATATGAGGTGGCTAAGATAGGATGCAGGTGCTCGTCGTATCTTTATCCTTTAAATTATCCTGAAGTTCTATGCGTCATTCTACCCCCTTTTTACCTCGTTTAGTCGTCCTTTCGGCCATTGCCCTACTCCCTTTGAGCCTCTTTGGCTGGGGACAAACGGGGCATCGTGTGGTGGGTCAAATTGCGACAAACTATTTGCATTCTGATGTTCTACATGCCGTTCAGGAAATCTTAGAAAATGAATCGCTTGCTATGTGCGCCAACTGGATGGATCATATGAAATCGGACAAAGGGTACAACCACATGAATCCTTGGCATTATTGCACCATTCCTGACGGCCTGACGTATGAAACATGCGACCATCCTGCTGAAGGCGATGTGATTGGCACCCTCTATAGCTTAATGGAGGAAATTAAAACGCAATCCTTTACGCTGAGTCAAAATGAGTCTAACGCCATCAAGATGTTGGCGCATTTAGTGGGAGACTTACACCAGCCTTTGCACGTGGGCAATGGGACTGACCGTGGTGGCAATGACCTAAAGATCAAGTGGTTTGGAGAGAATAGCAATCTTCATCGAGTATGGGACTCAGATCTCATTGACCATCAGCAGCTGAGCTATACCGAGTATACAGCATGGATCGATCATGCGACCAAGGAAGATATACAAAACTGGCAATCAACCTCTGTCGTAGACTGGGCGCATGAATCCCAAACGATTCGGATGATGATTTATCCCGAAGCAGATGCCACTTCTCTTGGCTATCGTTACGACTACGATTACATTGAAACATTGAATAAACGTTTACTTCAGGCCGGTATTCGTTTGGCAGGTATATTGAATGAACTCTACGCCAAGCCATCTAAAAAATCCAAATAACCATTGCTTAACCGGAAAACCACCTACGGTATTCATGCGCTCCTCTTTTTGGCCCGCCAGGAGGACGATGTATGGACGCCCGCCGGATACATTGCTTCCGCTTTGGGAATCTCAAAAAAGTTTTTAGAGCGTATTCTTTCAGAATTAAGGGCGGAAAGCATGGTGCAATCTCAAAGTGGTCGAGATGGAGGGTATGCTTTGGGGTCAGAAGGTCTGCAAATTTGCTTGGCAGATATAGTGCGCATTCTTGAAGGCCCCATCGCCTTATTGCCCTGTGCCTCTCATCGTTTTTATACGCCTTGTGCCGAATGTCCCAATCCTGATCAATGTGGCGTACAAGATGCTTTGGTCCAAGTTCGAAATGACACTGTGCATAGTTTAAAAGCCACAACCTTGGCTTCGATGCTTCAAGCAGAGCAGGATTTTCAGAAGGGAAAAACCCAAATGAGACGCCCAACGCCCTATCTAGGAATCTAATTCCAGGCCACTTCATCCTACCTTTGAGCATATGAAAACCTCACGCGCAACACCTGCTATTTATCAGAACATTTTAGAAACCATCGGCCGCACCCCTATGGTACAACTCCACCGAACTGTGGAAGGAATTCCTGGAACGGTGTATGCCAAAGTGGAGTACTTCAATCCTGGGCACAGCACAAAAGACAGAATGGCTTTAAAGATGGTGGAGGACGCGGAGCATGCAGGCCTTTTGAAGCCGGGTGGTACAATTATCGAATGCACCTCCGGCAATACAGGAATGGGCCTTGCCCTTGCAGCTGTCGTGAAAGGTTACCATTTGATTTGCACCTTAAGTGATAAGCAGAGCAAGGAAAAAATGGATGTCCTGAGAGCTTTGGGCGCCGAGATCTATGTGTGCCCCACAAATGTTTCGCCAGACCACCCAGATTCCTACTACTCCGTGGCCAAAAGGCTAAATGCAGAAATTCCCAATTCATATTTTCCTAACCAATATGACAATCTGAGCAACCGATTGGCACATTATGAATCAACGGGACCTGAGATTTGGGAGCAAACAGAAGGAAGAATAACACATTTCATTGTAGGTGTTGGAACGGGTGGAACCATTTCTGGTGTCGCTAAATACCTTAAAGAAATGAACCCCAAAATTCAAATTTGGGGGGTCGACTCTTACGGATCAGTTTTTAAGAAATATCATGAAACAGGGGTTTTTGACACGTCTGAAATCTATGGGTACATCACGGAAGGGATTGGAGAAGACATTTTACCCAAAAATGTGGATTTTGACCTAATTGACCGATTTGAGAAAGTTACGGACCGTGATGGTGCACTCGCCGCAAGAGAACTTGCGCGCGAAGAAGGTTTATTGCTCGGGTACAGTTGCGGCTCAGCCCTTCAAGGCCTGCGTCAATTAAAGCATTTATTGCCCACTGATGCGGTTACCGTTGTCCTTTTTCATGACCATGGAAGCAGATATATTGGTAAAATATTTAACGATGATTGGATGCGTGAACGCGGATTCCTTAAAGAGTCAGAAGGTGATCTCGCCGCTGCCGTTGCAGGCCATGCGCACCTTCCGCTTGTAACGATTCAACCTGAAGAGCCACTCCTGAATGCTGTTGTAGCCATGAAACGCCATAGCATTTCGCAATTGCCCGTGCATGACGGCACTTCCTTTATTGGCAGCATCACGGAAAGCCATGTGATTCAAGCATTGACTGCGGAAGGGGGAGGCATGGATATCCTCGTAAAGCATGCCATGGGACCCCTTTTCCCTATCCTACCTGGAAAGGCTAGTATTCAAGAGGGAATACAAGCATTAAGCCCTGCACATAATGCCTTATTGGTGGCTCTTCCCGGCGATAAATTCCACATTTTAAGCAAACATGATTTATTAACGCGGATTGCATAATTCGCATTACATTTGCGCCTCCTTAATTAACCGAGTTTAGGACTCTTTTAAAACAATTAACCCATGGCAACAAAGCTTCGCCTTCAACGCCACGGCCGCAAAGGTCGTCCCATTTACACAATCGTAGCAACTGACTCACGTTCAAAGCGCGATGGTAAATACATCGAAAACTTAGGTCAATACAACCCCAACACCAATCCAGCAACCATTGATTTGGACTTTGAACGCGCTTTGGATTGGATTTTAAAGGGTGCCGTTCCTTCGGACACCGTGTTGGCCATTTTGAAGCATAAAGGTGTTATGATGAAAAAGCACCTTTTAATGGGTGTGTTAAAAGGCGCCTTGACGAACGAACAAGCTGAATCACGTTTTGAAGAGTGGTCTGCTGACAAGTCAAATCGCATTGATGCCAAAATTGAAACGTTGAATTCTTCTGCAAAAGAAGTTAAGGATGCACGCATGAAGGCAGAATCTGCGGTGAATGAAGCACGTGCTGCTGCCATTATCGCCAAGAACACACCAGAACCCGTCGCAGAAGAAGTGGTAGCTGAGGAAGCTGTTGCTGAACTAACGGAGGAAGCTCCTGTGGCTGTTGCTGAATTAGCTGAGGAAGCTCCTGCTGCTGAAGCAATGGAGGAAGCACCTGTGGCTGTTGAGGTAACTGAGGACGTTGTTGCTGAAATAACTGAGGAAGCTCCTGTGGCTGTTGAGGTAACTGAGGAAGCTGTTGCTGAAATAACTGAGGAAGCTCCTGCTGCTGATGCAACGGAGGAAGCTCCTGCTGCTGATGCAACGGAGGAAGCTCCTGCTGCTGACGCTACGGCTGAATAAAAGCATTGTAATGCAAGGATATTTCCAACTTGGATTCCTTCGCAAAAAACACGGATATAAAGGAGAAATTATTCTCCATGTAGAATCAGACCATCCAGCACGCTATGCGTCGCTGGATGTTCTTTTTTTAGAAGAATCGGAATTACCTGTTCCCTATTTTATCGCCTCCATCCGCACCCATATCACGGCTGAATTTATCATTCGCTTAGAAGATGTAGATATTGAATCCCAGGTAGATACTGTAGTTGGCAAAACGGTTTTCTTACCAGAATCTGCCTTGCCTGCTCTTTCCGATACGCAGTACTACTATCACGAAATAATTGGTTACACAGCGAGCGACCCTGCAGTATTAGGCATCATGACCGTAGAAGAAGTCATGGATCGTCCTGGACAGCCTCTCCTTGTTCTACGCCACCCAGAACATGAGAACCCTATTCTCATTCCTCTGGTAGATGAATTTGTCATGTCTGTAGACAAACGCGCTCAGCACATCTTATTAGCGGCGCCAGAAGCCCTTTATCATCTGTAGGGACTTCATATTTTCTTATTGCGCTATCTCTGTTATGCGTTCGTCAAAACGAATGCCCCAATCAGCTAACTCATCCAGGATTGGACCATACACCTCCTTTTTCATAGGCAAGAGGACACCCTTTTCTTGAATTTGATCTAATGCAACTAACCTTGTTGCCATCGCTACGGGAAGTCCCACGGTAAATGCCATCGCGGTGTTTTGGGCACTTTTCCCCTTACACACCATGGACGACTCAAGTTTAAACAGGGTGTTGTCTTTTTTATAGAAAATTCGATGCCACATGACCAACATGTCGGTATCCTCTGAGGTCATCGTCCATTTCTTTTCTAGAATATGTTGTAAGACCTGTGCCGGTGTCCCCGTATTTAATCCCACTGGGACTTCCTTGAATAGTTCTAACCACTCAAACATTTCCATCATTTCAGCATCTTGAGGGATATTCAAGTAGTGCATAAGCTTTAGCTCCACACTGTCCGAAGGATGGTAGGCTAGAAAACTATTTAGAAAGCTTCTATGCGTCATTTCCCCCACATTTTCCAGGGTATAACTATCATCGGTGGCACCAAGTTGTACGAATACATTCCACGAACGACAAAAGCCTGGCCTCCGCAAAGTGCCTCGATACATCGTCGGAATCCCATCCAACCCATATTCTGATATATATTTTAAGGAATCTCTATTTGCATAGCCTTCAAATCGCCCGTAGCCCGGGATCGTCATAAATTCTGTCCGTCGAAACAACTTGTGATATGGAATGTATTTATACAGGTTTTCTTGAATAAACTTCACGGAACCGCCGGCGCCCGCTAACACGACATTTCTTGGATTCCAGGTAAACTTATACTGCCATGGATTGCTCGGGCTTTCAGGCGCTAAGATTCCTCCACAAAAGCTTTCATAGGAAGTGATCTCCCCTCCTATTCCCCGAATGTTCTCAATGATCTCCATCGTGGACATATGGTCAATTCCTGGATCCACGCCACATTCATTGAGAAAAACAAGTCCCTTCTCT
>ERZ889078.3063-NODE-3063-length-11465-cov-10.740578_pt1 | contig 11465 bp, 6 predicted proteins | sample MGYA00521266_ERZ889078 | MGnify/ENA primary metagenome ERZ889078 (study PRJEB32303, sample SAMEA104408618) | aquatic metagenome | biome: Brackish water; feature: Pelagic; material: water | place: Baltic Sea | collected 2014-06-16T06:34:00 | depth 76,534 m ... | reverse complement strand
GGAGTCCAAGGGTGCGAACGATCTTCTATCCAAGTCCGTAAACCGAATGACCGCGGCGCTGAAAGATGCGGCTCGGCAGGCCAACGTTATCGCATCAGGCGACTACACAGCGGACATCAAGCCAAAGTCTGACAAGGATGAGTTGGGCATTGCGCTGCTGGCTATGACCAAGACGCTGCAGAGCGTCGCAGAAGCCGTTGAGGGTGTAGCCGACGGCAACCTGGATATGGAACTGGAGTCCAAGGGTGCGAACGATCTTCTATCCAAGTCCGTAAACCGAATGACCGCGACGCTGCGTGCGGCCAGCGAAGAAAGTGCAGCATGGGACTGGCTGAAGGCAGGAATAGGCAACGTCAGCCAAGTGGTGCGTGGAGAAAAAGACATTTCCACGCTCAGCCGGGACATTATCACCTGTCTTGCCGAATATCTCGATGCGCGGATTGGGGCAATCTTTCTCGTTGACGATAACCATCATCTGGTGATCGCAGGACGTTATGCGTACGAGAAGTGCGAAGCAGTGCCCGATAGGTTCAGTTTCGGTGAGGGATTAGTCGGGCAGGCAGCGGTCGATGCGAAGATGGCACTTATCACCGACGTGCCCAAGGATTACATAACCGTTGCCTCGGGTCTGGGACAGACGCCGCCACGCCATATCGTGGTGGTGCCGTTCTTGTTCGAGGATCGGGTGACAGGAGTCATCGAGCTCGGTACGCTGGACGCATTCTCTGAGCTGCACCTGCAACTGTTGAATCAAGGGGCCGAAAGTATTGCAATAGCCTTCAACGTCGCCCAATCGCGCGATCGGCAACAAGTCCTCCTCGATCAAACCCAGAGACAGGCAGAGGAACTCCAGGCCCAGCAGGAGGAGTTGACATCCGCCAACGAGGAGCTTGAAGAGAAGAACGAACTGCTGGAGCGCCAGAAGAAGGAAGTCGAGAGTGCCAGGAAGGATATCGCCGAGAAGGCCGAGGATCTGGCCCTGGCCAGCAAGTACAAATCGGAATTCCTGGCGAATATGTCCCACGAGCTGCGCACGCCACTCAACAGTCTGCTGCTCCTGGCGCAGGGGCTGACGCAGAACAAGGAAGGCAACCTGACCACGGAGCAGGTCGAATCCGCGAGGATCATTCACGGCGGCGGCATCGATCTGCTCAATCTGATCAACGAGATCCTGGACCTGTCCAAGATCGAGGCCGGTCGGATGGACCTCCAGACCGCCACGGTTCGGGTGAGCGATCTCGCGGACGGCGTCCGGACGTCCTTTCAGCACATGGCCGAGGAGAAGGGGCTCGATCTCGATGTGGTTGTGAGCAAAGACGCACCGGGTGAGATCGTAAGCGACCGCAAGCGCATTGAGCAAGTCGTCCGGAACCTCATATCCAATGCACTCAAGTTCACAGAGTCGGGAAGCGTGGCTGTCACGTTTGGTCAGTTGTCATTCGTCAATGGGCATTGGCAAGACGATACGGGAAAAACCGTCAAGCTTCGCCTCCCTCATGACCAATGGCCAATGACCAGTGACGCGGCGAAGCCGCCACTGACCAATGACCGATGGTTGTCCATCGCCGTCAAGGACACCGGCATCGGCATCGCCCCGGGGCAGCAGAAGATCATCTTCGAGGCCTTCCAGCAGGCGGACGGCGGCACGGCCAGGAAGTACGGCGGCACAGGACTGGGGCTTTCCATCTCCAGGGAACTTGCGCACCTTCTCGGCGGGGAGATCCAACTCGAGAGCGAACCGGGCAAGGGGAGCACGTTCACCCTTTATCTGCCGATAAAGGGTGAGAAAACGCGGAAGTCGGAACTCGGAGCTCGGAGGAAAGAGGAAGATGCTCCGCGTTCCGCGTTCCGCATTCCGCGTTCGATTGAGGATGACCGCGACAGTCTTGAGAAGGACGCCCGGGCCATCCTGGTCATTGAGGACGACCCGAACTTCGCCCGGCTGCTTTACAAGAAGTGCCACGAGAAGGGGTTCATGTGTTTGGCCGCGTCCACCGGAGAAACGGGCCTGGAACTCGCGGAAAAGCACCTGCCCGCCGCGGTGATCCTCGACATCCGCCTTCCCGGCATGGACGGCTGGGCCGTGCTGACAGCGCTCAAGGAGGACACCCGGACCCGCCATATCCCGGTGCATATCGTCTCTGTTGAGGAGGCCTCGACCGAAGCGTTGCGCAAGGGCGCGGTGGGACACGCCACCAAGCCCCTGAACCAGGAGGACCTTGAAGAGACGTTTTGCAGGCTCGAACGGGTGTCCGCCGGAAAGCCGAGGCGCGTGCTGGTGGTGGAGGACGACGCAAAGATACGCCGCGAGACCGTGCAACTGATAGGCAATGGGGATGTGAAGGTGGACGAGGCCGAAAACGGGGAGCAGGCCCTGCAAGCGCTCCGCTCGCGCCAGTACGACTGCGTTGTCCTGGATCTCGGGCTGCCCGACATGGCCGGCGCAGAGCTGATCGCGCGACTCGAGCGCGAAGGCGTGGACCTGCCCCCCGTGATTATCCACACGGCCCGGGATCTTACGCGTGAGGAAGAGATGGACCTTCGGGAACACGCGGAGTCTATCGTCATCAAGGACGTCCGATCCCCGGAACGCCTCCTCGACGAGGTCTCGCTCTTTCTCCATCGCGTGATCGGCAACATGCCCGATAAGAAAAAACAGATGATTCTGAACCTGCACGATACCGACGTTCTGCTCAAGGACAAAAAGGTGCTCATCGTGGACGACGACATGCGCACGACCTTCGCCCTGTCAAGACTCCTGGCAGGAAGAGGCATGCAGACCCTCAAGGCCGATACCGGTGAGAGTGCCCTGCGGCTACTCGGCCAGGAGCCGGACGTAGACCTTGTACTGATGGATATCATGATGCCCGTAATGGACGGTTACGAGGCCATGGAGCGGATTCGCGCCCAGGACAGATTCCGAAAGCTGCCGATCATCGCGCTGACCGCCAAGGCCATGCCGGAGGACCGCGCGAAGTGCATTACCGCCGGCGCGAGCGATTACCTGCCCAAGCCGGTGGACGAGGGGCGGCTGATCTCCATGATGCGGGTGTGGCTGTATAAGTGATTTTGGATTTTGGATTTTAGATTTTGGATTTTAGATCTCGGATCAATACAAAGGGAAAAACTGTGAATGAACATCAGATGAAAAAAAGGACAAAAAACTTTGCTAAGGAAATTATACTGCTTTGCAGAAAGTTGCCTAATAACCGGGAAGGAAATCTGATAGGGAATCAGATCTTTCGATCCGGGACATCCGTGGCCGCCAATTATCGATCAGCATGTAGAGCAAAGTCCAAACCCGACTTCATAGCAAAACTATCCATCGTTGAAGAAGAAGCGGATGAAACCCTCTTTTGGCTAGAACTCATAAAGGAAATGGAAATCCTTCAGATGCCGGAAATAGATGCCTTGATGAAAGAAAATGATGAAATAATCTCGATTATTGTTTCGTCAATAAAAACAGCACGGAAAAACAAATGAATCCAAAATCCAAAATCGAAGAGATCGAAATCGATCTCTTGCTGGAGGCGGTCTACCGGCGCTACGGCTACGACTTTCGCTCCTATGCCCGGGCCTCCATCGAGCGCAGGATCAGGCAGTTCCTGTCCAAGGCCGGGTGCGCGTCAATATCCGGGATGATCTCGAAGGTCTTAAACGACCGGGAATTCTTCTCGCGCCTGGCCCGGTACTTCTCCATCGGGGTGACCGAGATGTTCCGCGACCCGCTTGTTTACCGGGCCGTGAGGGAAAAGGTGGTCCCGCTGCTGAGGACCTGGCCGCACTTCAAGATCTGGCACGCGGGATGCGCTACCGGCGAGGAGGTCTACTCGCTGGCTATCGTGCTCAAGGAAGAAGGCGTCTACGACCGGGCGACCATCTATGCCACCGACTTCAACGACGAGGCGCTGGCGCGGGCGCGTGATGGCGTCTATGAGATCGACAAGCTCCAGGAAGCCACCAAAAACTACCAGCAGGCGGGCGGCAAGGCGTCGTTTTCGGAGTACTACCGCGCCCGGTACGACGCGGCGCTCATGGACGCGGCGCTCAAGGAGCGCATGGTCTTCTCCAGCCACAACCTGGCTTCCGACAACGTGTTCGGAGAGATGCACCTGGTGTTCTGCCGCAACGTCCTGATCTACTTCAACCGGGACCTGCAGAACCGGGCGCTGGGGCTTTTCACGGAAAGCCTGGTGCATGGGGGATTTCTGTGCCTCGGCACAAAGGAAGACCTACAGTTCACCGACGTGAGCGGCCGGTACGAGGTGGTGGACCCCAAGGCGCGAATCTATAGGAAGTCGGAACCTTTCGAACGCGGAGTGCGGAACGTGGAGCGCGGAAGAAAGAGGGCTTGAGTAAGGAAGACGAATGGATCAGGTTGAATATGAAAAAGGGGAAATTCCGAGTTCCGAACTCCGAGTTCCGCGTTCCGACTTCCGCGCTGTGGTGATCGGCGGTTCGGCGGGCGGCGTCGAGGGGCTTACCGCCATCTTCGCGGCGCTTCCTTCGGACTTCGAACTGCCGGTCCTCGTGGTCCAGCATCTGCACCCGAGCGATGACGGGGCCTTTGCCCGGCACCTGGCACGGATCACGCGGCTCCCGGTCGTCGAGCCCTGCGACAAGGAACGGATCGAGCGCGGCCGGGTATATGCCGCGCCGGCGAACTACCACATGCTGGTGGATAGAAACGGGACCATCAGCCTGTCGGTGGACGAAAAGGTGAACTGGTCGCGGCCCTCCATCGACGTGCTTTTCGAGAGCGCCGCCATCGCCTGGGGAGAAGCGGTGATCGCGGTCCTCCTCTCGGGCGCCAGCGCCGACGGCGCGAAGGGCATGCGGTCGGTCAGGGAGGCCGGGGGGCTGACCATCGCCCAGGACCCGGACGACGCCGGGTACCCGTTCATGCCGCAGTCCGCCATCGACGCTGGAGGGGTAGGTGAAATACTGGGGTTGAAGGAAATCGGTCAGCGGCTCATTGAGCTGGCTGGGATGTGTAATCGGTGAAGGGTGGGGAATTTGGAATTTGGAATTTGGAATGCGGATTTTGGATTTAAGGTATTCTACCAATTAAATAAAAAAATAATAGAGCGTAGCGATTCCACAAATCCAAAATCTAAATTCTAAATTCTAAAATCGAAAGCGCGCGATCCACCATGCAACACACCATCAGAAATAGACCCGGGAGGGCACAGACATGGATGAGAAACAGAAAATCCTGATCGTGGACGACAGAAAGGAAAACCTCGTTGCCCTCCGGCAGGTCTTAAGCGACGTGGACGCCGAGATCGTCGAGGCAACCAGCGGGAACCAGGCCCTCAAGACGACGCTCCTCTACGACTTTTCGCTGGCGATCCTCGACGTGCAGATGCCCGGGATGGACGGCTACGAGCTGGCCGAGCTTCTGCGGGGCGACCCCAAGACGGCCAACCTGCCCGTCATCTTCATGACCGCGGCCTATGGCGAGGAGATAGACGTCTTCAAGGGCTACGAGGCGGGCGCTGTTGATTATATCGTGAAGCCATACAACCCGGCTGTTCTGCTGGCGAAAGTGTACATTTTCCTGGATCTGCAGCGTGCACAAAAGGAACTTGCCCGGAGGGTCCTTGAATTGTCCGCCTCCGAGGAACGGTATCGAACGCTCGTTACGACGATACCCGACATCGTCTATCGCATCGATAACGAGGGCCGGTTCACGTTTTTAAACGACGCCGTGAGGTCTATCGGATATAGTCCCGAAGAACTGATCGGGCTGCCGTTCGCAGAGATTGTTATCCCCGCCGACGTAGAGAACGTCAGTCGTCGCTTCGTGCTCCCAAGGTTCGCGGGGAAACGCACCGGCGATGAGGGAGCGCCCAAGCTCTTTGATGAACGCCGAACTCGCTCCAGACAGACCTTGACGATGGAGGTGCGCCTTGTTTCGCGGAGAACCGGGCGAGCCGTGCCTGGCGAACTGCACAGCGGCGGTTGGCCCGTGCTCACCGCCGAGGTGAACAGCTCCGGCCTATATGGCAGCATTGAAGGCCGCCCGCCCACCTTTCTTGGCACCGTCGGTATCATCCGGGACATCTCCCAACGCAAGGAGGCGGAAGATGAGCTGTCCCGGTATCGACAGGGGTTGGAAAAAATGGTCGAAGATCAAACCGCTGAACTGAAGGAGCGGGTCAAGGAGGTTAGCTGCCTTTACGCCATTTCGAGCCTTTTCGCGAAACCATCCAGATCAATCGATGAGACACTGAAGTCTGCGGCGGACTTGATTCCGACGGGTTGGCTGCATCCGGAGGTCGCTCGCGCCCGGATCATCTTCGAAGGCACCGAGTTCGCGTCCGAGGGTTTCAGGGAGACGCCGTGGAGGCAGTCCGCCGACATCGTGCTCTCGGGGGAGACCGTCGGGACGGTGGAGGTCTGCTACCTGGAGGAAAGGCCCGTGTTGGACGAGGGGCCGTTTCTGAAGGAAGAGTGGGGCCTTATTGACGAATTGGCGAGGCAACTCGCCGTCATGATCCAGCGCGATTTTGCTCATGCCCGCCTTGAGCACGTCAACAGCGTGTTGCGATCCATCCGAGACATCAACCAACTGATCGTGCACGAGAAGCGGCGCGGGCCGCTCATCCAGATGGCCTGTGAGAATCTGATGCATACCCGCGGCCTGAAGGGCGCATGGATCGTCCTCACCGACGGGCTGCCCGATCGTGTCGAGGGTGCGCAAGCCGGCTTTAACGACATTGCTTTGTCAGAACTGCTGAACCTGTTTCAGCGGGGGGAGACGCCGACATGCTTTCGCCCTGGCCAAACGGAGTCGGGTAAGTTCGTGACGGATGATCCCGCTGCCGCATGCAGGGATTGCCCTCTGGCGGACTGTCATGGAGGAAGCGGCGCGATCACCATCGAGCTGAAGCACGGCAACCGCCGATACGGCTGCATGGGGATTGCCGTCCCAATGAAATTCGCCAACGACAAGGAAGAGGCTTCGTTGTTTGATGAGATCGCCGGCGACATTGCGTTTGCCCTGCACTCCATTGAACTGGAGAAGGAGCACAAGCAGTCGGAGGAGGAAAAGGGGCAGCTCCAAGCCCAACTTCAACAGGCCCAGAAGATGGAGGCCATAGGAACCCTTGCCGGCGGTATCGCCCATGACTTTAACAACATCCTTTCATCGGTCCTTGGCTATACGGAATTAGCCCTGGACGATGCTGAAGAGGGGACCCGATTGAGAAGCAATCTGAAGACGGTACTTTCAGCCGGAGAGCGGGCAAGGGATTTAGTACAGCAGATCCTCGCCTTTAGCCGTCAGAGCGAGACGGCGTTCAGTCCGATCCAGGTGAAACTCATTACAAAAGAAGCCCTGAGGCTGCTTAGAGCGATCTTGCCCACGACCATAGAAATTCGTCAGGACATTCAGAGCGATTCGATGGTATTGGGTGATCCGACCCAAATCCATCAGATATTGCTGAATCTGGGTACAAATGCAGACCATGCCATGCGGGAAAAGGGAGGGTTATTGGAGGTGACGCTGGCCGACGTGGGGCTTGATTCCCTGTTCACCGCCAAACACCCGGATATAAAACCGGGAACCCACCTGAAATTGATGGTAAGAGATACAGGGCATGGCATACCTCCCCACATACTGGATCGGATCTTTGATCCATTTTTCACAACGAAAGACAAAAGTGAGGGGACCGGTATGGGATTATCCGTGGTCCATGGTATTGTCAAGGCCCATGGCGGGGCCATAACAGTCCAAAGCGAGCCGGGGAAAGGCACTGTATTCAATGCTTTTTTACCGGTCATTGAAAAAACCATAGCGATGGAAGCGCCAATCGAAAAGCCCCTTTCCACCGGAACCGAGAGAATCCTGTTTGTCGATGATGAAATTCCGTTAGTACGCCTGGGAAAATGGATACTCGAACCCTTAGGCTATGATGTTACCACCAGAACAAGCAGCATCGAGGCCTTGGAACTGTTCAAGGCCCAACCGGACAGGTTCGACCTTGTGATTACCGATATGACCATGCCCAATTTGACAGGGAGTGAATTGGCCTTGAAACTCGGCAAAATCCGGCCGGATATCCCCATTATCCTCTGTACCGGTTTCAGCCATGAAATCACAGCGGAAAAGAGCAAAGAGATGGGGATCAAGGCGTTTCTCTTCAAACCAATACTCAGTGAAGTGATGGCGGAGACTGTCCGGAGAGTGTTGGATGAGAAGGATTAAGGGGTTGCGACGAATACGGGAGAAAGATCATGACAAAGATCTTGATTGTGGATGATGAAGAATCTATCAGGTTATTGCTGGAGCAGATCCTGGAGAAAAAGGGGTATGCCTGTGTCCTGGCTGCCGACGCTGCCGAGGCCCGTGATTGTTTAAAAGAGCATGATTGTGATCTGGTCCTCTGTGACATTAATATGCCAGGGGAGTCAGGGTTGGACCTCATCCTGGATGTCTCAGCGAAATACAGGGATGTGGCGGTCGTTATGGTGACCGGCATTGACGACCCTGTGCTGGCAGAGACCGTGTTTGAGGCAGGCGTGTTCGATTATGTCGCCAAACCTATCAGGCGCAACAGGATCCTGACGAGCGTGGCCAATGCCTTGCGCAGGCGAGAGCTGGAGATTGCCAATCGTGCCTACAGTGAAGGCTTAGAGCAGTTAGTGGCGGAGCGTACTTCCCAATTATCGAAAGCATTGGACGGGATCATTCAGGCCATTGCATCAATAGTTGAAATAAGGGACCCATACACGGCAGGGCACCAATTACGTGTGGCCGGACTCGCCTTTGCCATCGCCAGAGAGATGGGACTTTCCGAGGATCAGACGGAAGGGGTCCGGGTGGCAGGGACTATTCACGATCTGGGCAAGATTTCAGTGCCTGCCGAGATTCTCAGCAAGCCCGGCCAGATAACTGAGATGGAATTCGCCATCATCAAAACCCATCCTCAAACCGGTCATGATATCCTGCAGGATATGGAGTTCCCATGGCCTCTTGCCCGGATCGTGTTGCAGCATCATGAGAGGATGGATGGGTCAGGATATCCGCAGGGATTATCTGGTGAAAACACTCTTCTGGAAGCAAGGATATTAGCTGTGGCCGATGTTGCTGAGGCCATGGCCTCCCACCGACCTTACAGACCAGCCCTCGGCATTGATATGGCCTTGGAGGAGATTTCAAAAAACAAAGGGATTCTTTATGATTTTGAGGTTGCAGATGCCTGCATAAGACTTTTTAGCGAGAAATGCTTTGAGTGGGGTTAGGGTGGTGGGCAGTCCCTCTGGGACGTCATTCAGTTGTCATTCGGTAGTCAGAGGTCAGAAAATCGTCAACCCTAAATATTCAATATTCAATAGGCAATAAATTTTAGACCGGTTAACGCCGAGACTTACGCTGCTTTAAATAAGTCCAGATTGCTCCGGTAAAACCAATAATTGCAAGGACGATAAATAAAATGGTCAGGTTACTCATTATCAGAACCTCCATCTATTATGTAGCCCCATATGAAAAAACCTATAGCGGCTAACAAGCCAATAATCAGACTTGAGATATTCCATTGCTCTCTGACAATATTGCCTATGACAGCAACAAGTGCAATACCTTTGCTCATGTCATACAGATATTTAGCAGCGTTCTCTTTTTGTTTGTTGGTCATTAGGATTATTCAATTTTCCATAGTAAATAGGAGCTAAGGATGTTTCTGCTCCGCCTTTTGTTCCCATACGTTTTAATATTACCACATGAAAATCAATAATTCAACCATGATTTGTTAATGTGGAGGGCCAAAATCCAAAGTCCAATGTCCGAGGTCCAGTAAGCAGAGGGCAGTAGGCAGAGGGCAGAGACCACCGAATGACCACCGAATGACGGCGCAGCCCAATGACAGCGAAGCAAATGACGGCCGAAGGCCTAATGACAATTGAACGACGGCGAAGCCCAATGACCAATGGCCCGGAACCTATGAATACAAAGCATAACATCCTTATTGTCGATGACGACCGCGATTTCAGGGGAAACCTTTCTGACATCCTCAGGGACGAAGGCTATGCGCCCGTGACTGCTGCGACGGGAAAGGAAGCCATGGAGATGGTAAGGGAGGACGAATTTGCTGTAGCGTTGATAGACCTGAGACTTGAAGACATGTCCGGCGTTGATGTGATGAAAGAGATCAAGGCGCGATCTCCCATGACGGAGGGTGTCTTTATCACCGGGTATGCAACCCAGAGCTCGGCCATCGACGCGGTCAAACTTGCTGCGTATAGCTATGTGGAGAAGCCTTTCAATGTAGGGCAATTGCTTGAAACGATTCGCATGGCCATTGAGAAGCAGAAGGTAGGCAAGGCGCTTCGGGAAAGCGAGGAGAGGTATCGCACCCTTTTTGAGGGGTCCAGAGACGCGATCTGCATTACCAGCGGAGACAAGCAATTCGTTGAATTAAACCAGGCATCGTTAGAGCTTTTTGGTTATACCAGGGCAGAGTTTATGATGATGAAACCCAGCGGGATATATCTTAACCCTGGGGATCTAATATACCTAAAAAAAGAAATAGAACATAAAGGGTATGTTAAAGACTATGAGGTTAAGTTCCGTAAGAGTGATGGGGAACAGATGACATGCCTGATTACCTCAAGCGGGCGGTTGGCCAGTAACGGAAGCATCCGGGAATATCAGACTATTGTCCGGGACGTTACCGAACAGAACCTGAACCAGCAAAGGCTACAAGAAACATTAGAAACGTTGCGAAGAAACCTAAATGGAGTCATTCAGTGCGTGGCCCTCGTGATTGAAAAGAGGGATCCTTACACAGCAGGCCATCAACGGCGGGTAACCGATCTCGCACGTGCCATAGCTCAAGAGATGGGCCTTTCAGAGGGTAAGAGGAATGCAATTCGTATGGCCGGTATTCTTCACGATATCGGCAAAATATCTATTCCCGCAGAGATCCTCAGCAAGCCGGGTCGGCTGACAGAAATCGAATTCTCTCTCTTGAAGGTTCACCCCCATATGGGCTATGACATATTGAAGGAGATAGACTGGCTTTACCCGGTTCCCGAAATCGTGCTTCAGCATCACGAAAGGATGGATGGTTCGGGATATCCCCACTGCCTATCAGGCGAAGAAATCATGATGGAAGCGAGGGTCCTCGGTGTTGCCGATGTGGTGGAAGCCATGGCCTCCAATAGGCCTTACAGACCAGCCATCGGCATTGACAAGGCATTGGAAGAAATCTCCAAAAGCAGAGGGATCCTTTATGATACTGATGTGGTGGACGCCTGCTTGAAGGTTTTTGCCGAGAAAGGCTTTGAGTGGGGTTAGGGTGGTGAGTAGTCCCTCTGGGACGTCATTCGGTGGTCATTCAGTTGTCATTCGGTAGGCAGAGGTCAGAGGTCAGAAAATCGTCAACCCTGAATATTCAATATTCAGTAGGCAATAAATTTTAGACCGGTTAACGCCGAGACTTACGCTGCTTTAAATAAGT
>ERZ889078.3060-NODE-3060-length-11472-cov-6.483052_pt1 | contig 11472 bp, 8 predicted proteins | sample MGYA00521266_ERZ889078 | MGnify/ENA primary metagenome ERZ889078 (study PRJEB32303, sample SAMEA104408618) | aquatic metagenome | biome: Brackish water; feature: Pelagic; material: water | place: Baltic Sea | collected 2014-06-16T06:34:00 | depth 76,534 m ... | reverse complement strand
GTGCGCAGGCCAAAGCCGATATTCTTGCGCACCGACATATGCGGGTAAATCGCATAGTTCTGGAACACCATCGCGATATTGCGGTCTTTGGGCTCCAGATGGTTGACCACTACGCCGCCAATCCGCACCTCACCGCCCGACACATCCTCCAGCCCCGCAATCATGCGTAATGTGGTGGATTTTCCGCAGCCCGAGGGGCCGACAAAAACCACAAACTCGCCATCCGCGACATCCAGATTGATGGCATGGAGCACTTCGGTCTTGCCATAAGCCTTGGTGAGGTTGTGCAAACTGAGCGTGGCCATACGTTACTCCGGCATAAGGGTTTGAAAGGCGGCGTTGAGGATTTCCGTGGCACGAACCGCGCGACTTTGGCGCAGCATGTTCACCTCAGCGCATTCGCTTAATTCATACACGTAATGGTTCAAGGCCGCGTCCAGTGCTTCCGGGGCCGGGCCGCCAAAGCGGTTGCGCTGCGCGATGAAGTTCTCCGCGCTCACCGCATGGGCAAACCCGTTGATGTCTAGCGTGGGTTCGCGCCCGGTTTCGGCGATAAATGCCAAGGAAAAGGCCTCAAACCCTTGCGCCAAAGGCACCCCGCGCGCGATCACATCCCGCGCGGTTTTCGCAGCGATCTCATGGGCCTGACGAAAACTCAGGCCATCCTCGCGCACCAATGTATCGGCCAGTTCCGTCACCGTCACACAGGCCGCATCCATATTTGCCGCAACCCGGTCCGCCCGGATCGAACAGCCGGAGATCAGGGCGGTGAGCAGTGAGAGCACCCTTGATGCACTGTCAAACGCGGCATAGCCCGCAACCTGCACCTCACCTTCGCTGTCATTCATGTCGGTGAAGGGCGTGTTATGCATGGTGTTAACCACCGCATCACAGCGCCCCACCGTCATGCTTGCCAGATGGCGCAGATGCTCAATCGGCACCGGGTTGCGCTTTTGCGGCATGATGGAAGATATTTGCACCATGGAATTGGGCACATAAAGCTGGCCCACCTCAAACGCGCTCCAAAACTGCATGTCCTGTATGACGCGGCCTAGGTGCAGGAACATCAGCTTGATGGCAGAGTAAAGTCCCGTGACGTAATCGACACTGGCAATGCAGCCATAGGAATTGCGCTGCGGCTCATGAAACCCCAGCAATTCGGCCATGCGATGCCGATTGATCGGAAAGCCCGAAGTGGTGATTGCTGCCGCCCCCATCGGGCAATGGTCGAGCAATTCACGCGCATTGCACAGGCGCGCGCTATCGCGGATAAGCACTTCGATTACCGCAGCGAGGTAATGGCCATAGGTTGTGGGTTGCGCGGGTTGGCCATGGGTGTAGGCCACAACCAGCGTGTCGCTCTCAGCCTGCGCCTTGGCGATCAGCGCCTGCATCAGTTGCAACGCCTGTTCCAGCAGCCGATCCGTTTTGTCGCGCAGCACCATCTTGAATACTGTGTGATCCATGTCGTTGCGCGACCGCGCAGTGTGCAAGGCCCCCGCCACATCGGGGCCAAGGTGGCGCTTCAACTCTGCCTCCACCAGAAAGAAGTAATCCTCATACTCCCCGGTGTATTGCAGCTTGGAAAGGTCCAGCTCCGCGTCTATCTTCGCCAGCGCACGGGCGATTTTTCGGGCAGTGTCGCGCGGCAATATCCCTTCCTCGGCCAGCATCACCAGATGGGCGCGGTTGATATCGCGCACAGGGCCTGCGTAATGCAGCTTGGCCGCCTCAAACAACGGGGCCAGCACCGTGTCACGATAGGCCGGGTCGGGAAATTTGGTTTCGTCGGTCATCCTTTAAGCCCCGCCATTGCCACACCACGAATGATATAGCGTTGGAACACCAGAAACACGATAAGCGTGGGGATCGTGGCCAGTGCAGCCCCGGTCATGATCAATTCCCACTCCACAGTTTGCTCCACGCTGAAGGTCGTCAGACCCACGGGAAGGGTATAAAGTTCCTGGCTGTTGGTCACAATCAGGGGCCAAAGAAAGGCCGTCCAATTGCCAAGGAAGATAAAGATCGCTAAGGCGGAAAGCGCGGGCGTGACCAGCGGCAAGGCTACAAACCACCAGATCTGAAACTCGTTCAACCCGTCAATCCGCGCGGCCTCAAGGAAGTCATCCGGCACGGTTTCAAAGAATTGTTTCATCAGAAAGGTGCCAAATGCCGTCATGATGCCGGGGAACATGATGCCCCAATAGCTGTCCAGCCAGCCAAGGCTCTTGGACATCAGATACCACGGGATCACTAGCATTTCCGTGGGGATCATCAGCGTGGACAGGATGGCAATGAACACGAATGTCCGCCCACGAAACCGGAATTTGCACAGCGCATATCCGACCAGTGCGTCAAAGAATACCGCCGAAATGGTCGTAATCGTGGCAATCAGGAAGGAGTTGGCGAACCAGCGCATGAACCGCCCATCCGAGAGCACATAAGTGTAGTTTTCAAACGTTGGCTCTTTTGGGATAATGTTCAGGTCATACATCTCATACGGATATTTGATGGATGCCGAGAGCATATAGATGATCGGCATCACCATCACGATGGCACCCATTGCCAAAAGCGTCCAGCGCAGTACCGACCACGGGTCACGCGGGCCCTTGGCCGTGGGTGCTTGCATCAAGCTGGCGGAACTGGCGCGGATATCGCTCATGGCTTATCCCTCAAGATGCGTAGCTGGAGCAGGCTAACCACGAGTAAAATGGCAAACAGCACCACGGTTTGCGCCGCCGCATAGCCCATGTCAAAACTGGAAAACGCAGTTTGGTAGATCATCAGAACCAAGGGCTTGGTGCTGTCCAATGGTCCGCCGGGGTTGTTCGTGGTCATGTTGAAGACCTGATCGAAAATCCGCAGGAAACCGATGGAGGAGAACACCACCAAAAACACAATTGTCGGCTTCAGCAGCGGCAGCGTGATCTCTGATAAAATCGTCCAGCTTGATACGCCATCAATCCGCGCGGCCTCGTAGTAACTGGTGGGGATCGCCCGCAGCCCGGCCATGAAGATGATGATCTGAAAGCCAAGGCCCGCCCAGATCGCCGGGATCAGGATCGAGGGCAAAGCGTTGGTGGTGGAGTTCAGAAAGCTGATCTGAGAAATGCCCATCGAGGCCAGAAAATTGTTAAAAAGCCCGATGGGCACGGGCTGATAGAACCAACGCCAAACCCATGCCATCGCCACAGTTGAGGTCAGAAACGGCAAGAAATAGAGGGCGCGCAATGTGCCATGCAAAAGCCGCGTCTTGTCCAAATGATAGGCAATCACGAAGCTCAGCACCAAAGAGATTGGCGTGCCAAGGATCAGATAAACAAAGGTATTCTTGAACACTTTCCAAAAAACAGGATCATTCCACAGCTTCTCGTAATTCTCCAACCCCACCCATTCGCGCGGCCCCAGCAGGTTCCAGCTTTGGAAGCTCAGGACAATCGCGTTGGCGGTCGGGTAAAAGCGAATTACCACGTAAAACAGGATCGGCAGGGCCAGAAAGCCCCAAGCCCAGACCACCTGTTTCTGGCGGATGGAAAGGTTGCGGTAAGTGTTCATAAAACCCCCAAGACCGTGGGACAGCAACATCTTGTCTGAAGAAAAAGCGGCCCGGTTGGCCGGGCCGCTGTTCAGGAAGATTACTTGTAATAGCCGTCCAGAATGGCCTGCTCGGCCACTGCAGCAGCCGCCAAAGAAGCCGCCGCCGATTGGCCTTCAAGGGACATCCGGCTAACGGCATCGACCATCACTTGCCGCTGCGCGGACTCATCGGCAAAGACGGTGGTCGTGGCATAGCCAAGCCCCGCGACAAACGGCCCGAACACCGGGTCGGCAAGATTTGCCGCCGTCATGGCCGCCGATGGTTTTGCGGGCAATTCCCCGACCGTATCCAGCCAGACCTGCATCGCCTCATCCGAGGTGATATATTCCATAAACTTCACCGAAGCGTCATACTTTTCACCCTCGGCCTTGGTGGTGATCGCATTTACCCAGTAGCTGGCATAATTGGATTTTATGCCATCCGGCCCGGCTGGTAACTCCGCCACGCCCCAATCAAGCCCGCGCGTATCCTTCAGCGCACCGATGCGGAAGGAGCCATCAATATGCATCCCCGCGCGGCCCGCCTTGAATGCGGCCTGCGGCTCATCCATGAAGGTTGATGCGGTCACGCCATGCTTCATTTCCAGATCGGCATAGAACTCCAGCGCCTTGACCCCGGCCTCAGAGTTATAGGTCACTGTCTTGTTGTCATCCGAATAGGGCGTGGCGCCAAATTGGCGCAGCAGCACCTCGCGGAACCAGTGGTGGTCCTGCGCAGTCATCCCGCTTGTCATGCCTTCAGCGGTGATATTACCCGCGCCATCTTTGGTGGTCATCTTGGCGGCCATCGCTACCAACTCATCGAGATTGGCGGGCGGGGCCTCGATCCCAGCCTCCGCAAACATCCGCTTGTTATAAAACAGCGCGAGCGAGCGCACAGCCGTCGGCAACGCCATGTAGTTTCCGTCGATCTTCATCGCACGGACCATGGGGAAAAACTCGGCTTCGATCTTATCCGCCGGGAAGTTCGCCGCCGGAAGTGGCTGGATCAGATCGGCCTGCACATAGTCATTCAACCAGCCGTAAAAAAGCTGCACCACATCCGGCCCTTCGCCTGCCGGAATAGCCGCTGCCACTTTGGTGCGGTAATCGGCATAGGGGAAAGTGCTTTGCTTCACCGTGATATCCGGGTTCGCCTTTTGGAAGTTATCGATCAGCACATCCATCGCCTTGATGCGGGCATCAAAGATATACTGCCAATATTCAATCTCCACCGCTCGCGCGGGGGCTGCTGCGACAAGTGCTGCAAGGCTGGTGGCTGCAGCGAGCGTAAATATCTTGAAGGCTTTCATCGTAATCCTCTCCGATTTTGGCCCGCACCCTGTGTCAGGCCCATGTCAGGTCATTGGCACGCCCTTCTTGCCCTTCGCAGGGCCGGGGCACGTCCGATTGATCCAAGTGTTGACGCCTTCGCTACAAAGATCAATACTTTATTCAAATGTTTTGAGTTAAGGCTGCTCCGTGTCCATTCGCCCCCATCAGATCGCCGGAAAAAACGCTGAAAAAACCAAGGCGCATAATCGCCGTGTCGTCTTGGGCTATCTGCAAGGACGCGATGCGGGCCGGGCTGAGATTGCCAGGGCCTCGGGGCTTTCCACACAAACCGTATCCAATCTTATGGCAGAGCTGGAAGCCGAGAATCTCGTGCAGCCCGCTGGGCGCAGGCCATCGGCACGGGGCCAGCCCCCATTGGTGTATCACTTCAACGCGAAAGGGGCGGCGGTGCTAGGGTTTGAGGTGCGCCCTGATGCCCTGACCATGGTGGTGACCGATATCGGCGGCACCCCGATTGTAACCCAGCATGAAAGGCTTGCGCAAACCTCCCCGGAAACCGTGCTGGCCCAAATGGCACAGATGGCGGGTGCTGCGCGAGAAACCCCGGATTACCCCCGCATCCTTGGCGCAGGTCTCGTGATCCCCGGCCCTTTTGGAGTGGAGGGGCTGAGTGCCGCCGGGGCCACCACCCTCCCCGGCTGGGACCCGCTAAGAATCCCGGCGCTGGCCGAAGCGGCCCTTGGCCTGCCCGTCCATCTGGACAAGGATGCCACCGCAGCGGCCCTTGCCGAAGGGATGTTTGGCGCAGCACAGGGGCTTTCCTCCTATGCTTTTCTCTATTTCGGCTCGGGGCTTGGGCTTGGCGTCATCATCCAGGGCCATCCCTTGCGCGGGGCATTCGGCAATGCAGGAGAGCTGGGGCATGTGGTCATCGAGCCCGGCGGCTTGCCCTGCGATTGCGGGAACCTTGGCTGTCTGGAACAATATGTCAGCCGCCTGTCCGTTCAACGCCACCTGATCGCACGCGGTCTTTTACCCGCCGATACGCGCGGCACAGATGCGACCATCGCCCGCTTACTGGACGTTGACGACAACGCTCTTTCTGATTGGGTGGACCAAGCCGCCAAGGCGCTGTCGCGCGCCATCGGCATGTTGGAAAACTTGTTTGACCCGCAAAGCATCATCCTTGGCGGCGCGTTGCCCGATGGACTGCTGGACCTGCTTATCGCCCGTCTGACGCTGCCCCTTGGCTCCGTTTCCCGGCGCGAGGGGCGCAGCCAGCCCCGTGTAGTGCGCGGCACATCCGGCCGCCTCACGGCGGCTTTGGGTGCCGCTGCCCTTGTAATCCATTACACCGTAACCCCGCGGCTTGATGCCCATCCAATGGAACAGCCCAATGCCTTTAACTGACGCCGCCCGCCTCCGCGCGCAAACCACCCAGCCCGCCGCCCTGATGCTGTGGCGCGCGCTACAACCTTTGCGCGGGCTGGTGCGGTTCATGAATTCCGGCGCGCATCCCGATGATGAAATCTCCGCCATGCTGGCCGCCCTCACCTACCGCGATGGGTTGTCGCTTTCCTACGTTTGCTCCACCCGTGGCGAGGGTGGGCAAAACGATATCGGTCGTGAGGCGGGGGCTATGCTAGGCACCCTGCGCACGGCAGAAATGCACTGCGCGGCGGATGTGCTGGGGCTGTCGATGTATTGGATGTCTGAAACTCCCGATGACCCGATCCATGATTTCGGCTTTTCTAAATCCGGGGTGGAAACCCTTGGCAAATGGGGCCACGCCCACACTCTGCGCCGCCTGATCGAGGCGATCCGCGCTGACCGCCCCGATATCCTGTGCCCCACCTTTCTTAATATCCCTGGCCAACACGGCCACCACCGCGCCATGACCCAGGCCGCAGAAGAGGCGATGGCCGCCGCCGCCGACCCCGGCTTTGCGGCCATGGGTGCTGCGTGGCAGGTGGCCAAGCTCTACCTGCCCGCATGGTCCGGCGCGGGTGATGCCTATGATGATGACCTACCCCCGCCGCCCGCCACCATCCATGTGCCGGGTACCGGGCATGAGCCGCTTTCGGGCTGGACATGGGCCGAGATCGGCCAACACTCCCGTGTTTATCACGCCACCCAAGGCATGGGCCGCTGGACAGGCGGCGCGGAACCTGCCCCATGGCCGCTGCATCTGGCGCAAAGCTTTGTCGGCGAGGATACGGGGGCGATCACCGACAATCTGACAAACCATTACGCTGATGTTTTGCCAAACCACCCCAGCGCGCAGGCACTGGATATGGCCCTCGCCGCAACCGTAGCCGCCTTCCCCGACAGTACCCAAATTCTACAGCACGGATTTGATGCGCTTAACCATCTGCGCGCCCTGCGCGACACTTGCCCAAACGGGGCAAAGGCCCAAACCCTACACCGGCTTACCCGCACCGAAGACCAACTTGCCCGCGTGATCTGGCTGGCCTCCGGCGCAAGGCTCACCGCCAGACTGGCCACCGACCACGCGCACCCCGGTGATAGTATCGGGGCCACGCTCGCGCTACTCCCACCCGCTACTCCCTTGATCGCAAGCGCAAAATGGCTCCTTCCACAAGGCTGGACCGCGACGGATACCACCATCATGCTGCCCGCCGATGCCTCTGCCTTCAATCCCTTTCCCATGACCCACCACGCCCATGCGCCCCAAGGGCCCGTCGCCGCCCGCGTAACCCTTACGCTGAGCGGCTCCTCCGTCAGCATTGATCTGCCCACTGAGCGCCAACTCCTCACCCTGCCCGCCGTTGAGGCCAGCGTGGAACCGCGCGCAGCCTTCCTAAACACCACAGCACCCTCGCCCCTCGCCCTGCGCCTCAGCCGAGGGGCCACCCTCACGCCTCCCAAAGGCTGGGCGCTGCAAATCACGCCCGATGGCGCGATCCTGACACCCCACGCCCCCACGCCGGGGCTGGAAACCCTCCCCGTCACTCTCAACGGCAAGCCCGCCCAAACCGTTACCCATATCAACCACCCCCACACCGGCCCGCTGATCCATCCCAGCCCTGCTACCTTGCGCCTGCGCGTGGCCGCGGTGGCACTTGCCCCAGCCCGCATCGCCTATATCGGCGGCGGGAATGACCGGGTGGACCATTGGCTGCGCGCCATGGGGGCCGATGTAACCACGCTGGAGGATGAGGCCCTCACGCCCAGCGGGCTGGCCGGATTTGACAGCCTCGTCATCGGCATATTTGCGCTGCGCTTTCGTCCAGCCCTCGCCCCGCTCATGCCCGCCATTCATGAATGGGTGCGCAAAGGTGGCACGCTCCTCACCCTCTATCACCGCCCGTGGGACAATTGGGACGCCCAACACACCGCCCCCGCCCCGCTGGAAATCGGTAAGCCAAGCCTGCGCTACCGCGTCACGGATGAAACGGCCAGCGTCACCCATCTGCTCCCCGATCACTCGGTCCTGAACGCGCCCAACCGCATCACCCCGCAAGATTGGAAAGGGTGGGTCAAAGAACGCGGTCTCTATTTTGCCAAAAGCTGGTCCCCCGCCTATCAGGCCCTGCTACAAATGGCCGACCCGGATGAGGCTCCGCACAAAGGTGCGCTGCTTTCAGCCCGGATCGGCGCGGGCCAGCACCATCACTGCGCCCTGATCTTGCATGTGCAGATGGAAGCGCTGGTGCCCGGTGCCTTCCGCCTGATGGCCAACCTTGTGGCCCCGCAACGCTAGCATGGCGATCATTCCCCGGCTCACGCCCCCCCCACACCACGCCTGACACAGGCCCCGCCCGCGATAACCTGCGCGGTGCTGTGTGGCTGCTTACGGATATGAGCTTCAACATCTGGGCACTTGCCATCGTGAAATCGCTCGGCGTCGGGCTGCCCGCGTCACAGGTTGTTCTGATGCGCGCACTTGTGGGCCTCACCGTGCTTTTGCCCTTCGTCATCTACAAGGGCGGCGTTAAGCCGCTCACCCACTCCGGCCTTCAGATTCTCCGCATTCTTCTCAGTACGCTCGCCATGACTGGCAGCTATTTTGGCGTGGCCAAATTGCCCTTCGCCCTGTTCACCACCGTTAATTTTACCCGGCCTTTGCTGATGATGACACTGGCCGCGCTGATCCTTGGCGAACGCATCCACCCCAAACAATGGCTGGCCGGAGGTATCGGCCTTGTCGGCATTGTCATCGCGACCGATCCGGCCAGCCTCGGCGCAGGCTCCGCCCTAGGGCTGGCCGCGCTCTTTGTGTCCGTGATCGCGGGCACGTTCGCCGTCATCATCCTGCGGCGGATGCGCAATGAGGATCCGCTGGCCCAAATGATCTGGCAAACAGCAGGCCTTGCTATGCTCAGTGCCCTTCCCGCCGCCCTCTTTTGGCAATCCCCCGGCGCGCAATGGCCGGTTTTGCTCTCTGTCGGCCTCTTCTCCCAAACCGCACAGTTTTGCTTCATGCGCGCACATTACTGGGCCGAGGCCGGGGTGATCGCGCCCTTGGGCTATTCCTCGCTGATCCTCTCGGTCTCGGTGGGCTATTTCATCTTCCATGAGGTTCCCAGCCTCAGCCTCTTCCTCGGAGCCGCCCTCATCATCGGTGCCGCCCTGCTGGCCGGGCATAAACGCAAACGCCGCTAGGCATTTTCGTTCAAACCTCAATGAAAATCACTGCCTTTCATCCAGCACGCTCAACGCTCCTCCTGCCCGACCTCCCCCGCGCGCGTTACGGCTGCGTCATCGCCGCATCCCATTCGCCCAAAAAATTCTGCCGTTTGATCCGGTCCAGATACACCAGCAACCCCGGATCAAGCCGAATGGGGCGCAGATGCGGCGGCAGGGCAGTCTGATCAAGCGGCGGCAAATCCGCCACCCCGTCAATCAAAGCCCGCCCCGTTGGGCCCAGCATGAAATCCAACAGCGCGCCGCCCAGTGCCGCCTGCTCGGCCCCCACCGGAATGAAAGCTGTGCGCAACAGGGCCACGGTGAAATCCTCCGGCTCAATCACTTCAATATCGGGCGCATCGGGCAGGCGCGTCATCGCGTAACTGCCCACCACATTATAGGCCAGCGCCAGCTTGCCGCTTTCCAGATCGTCAATCATATCGCCGGAACAGCAATAAAGCCGCGCGTTCAGCCGCCCCATCACCTCGGCCAAACGCCAAAACGCATCGGTTTGGCGCGCGTCTTGGGTGGCAAACAGATAGCCTGCGCCTGAGACATGCGGATCATAGGTCGCTATACGCCCGTCAAACCGGCCCGGATTGGCACGCAGCAGGTCAATCAAATCCCGCCGGGAGCGCGGCATCGTCAGCCCCTCCATCGCCCGCCGCGAGGCCAGCAGAACCACCGGCTCCAGCGCAAAACCGAACAATCGGTCACGCCAACGCGCCCAGCCCGGCAAGCCCGCCACTGCATCCGATGCATAAGCGGCCGCGAAACCATCATTGGCCAGCTTCATCTGCAAATCCATCGCCGAGGAGATTACCAGATCAAACTGCGCCCCCTCATCACGGATCGCGCGATAAACCTCCTGACTTGAGGCCACGACATAGCGCAAGCGCAACTCCGGGCGCCGCACCAGAAACGCCTCGATCAAAGGCGCGAAAATCTCGGTGTCGGTGGTGGACAGAACAGCGATTTCCACGCTGGTTCCTGTGCCGAATACCCGGCGGTCCTCCACCTCAAATCCCTGCGCCATGCAGGCGCCAAAGCTCAAAGCTGCGGCAAGGATAAACTGGCGCATGTGCCCCCCATTTCGCGTTGCCGCAATTCAAACCGCCCGCCAAGGGCTGTCGCAACTTCCGTCACAATCGTCAGCCCAAGGCCCGACCCTACCACATCCGCCACATTGCCCCCGCGGGTAAAACGGCTGGTCAATTCGGCCACCGAGGCCCCAGAAAGCCCGCGCCCCTGATCAAACACCTCGACCATCACCATGCCATCCGCCTGCGACAGCGTGATCCGCACTTCGGTTTCCACATCAGAATATTTGATCGCATTATCCACCAGATTGCGCAGCGCGCTTTCGATCAACAGCGGGTCGCCCTGGGTCAGCATCGGCACCCCGTCGCCCTCAACCACCAGGGCCAGCTCCTTCAACTCTGCCGTTGGCTCAAAGGCCCGCGCCACGCTGCGCACCACCGCCGAAAGGTCCACCTCCACCCGCTCCAACTGGTCTGAACGGTACAGCACCATCGCATGATCCAAAAGCTGGCTGGCCGAGCGTGCACTGGTTTCCACCCCTCGGATCATCGAGCGCAGACGCACCCGTGTCGCCTCATCGTTGGATTGGCGCAGCGCAATCTCGGCCTCGGTGCGCACGGTGGAAAGTGGCGTGCGGATGTGATGCGCGGCCTCGGCAATAAAGGTTTCGGTCTGCGATAACGCCCCGCGCAACCGCGCCACAAACCCGTTCAGCGCGCCGACCAAAGGCGCAAGCTCACGCGGGGTGGGGTGGCGCACGGGGCGCAAATCACGTGGGCCGCGCCGCCCCACAGCTTCGGCCAAACGGTTGATCGGGTTGAACACCGAACCTGCCGAAAGCAGGCTCAATGGCACCGCCAGCACAAAAAATCCCAAGCCGAACAAAGCTGCGCGGTTGGCCAAACTGTC
>ERZ889078.3058-NODE-3058-length-11476-cov-21.560284_pt1 | contig 11476 bp, 9 predicted proteins | sample MGYA00521266_ERZ889078 | MGnify/ENA primary metagenome ERZ889078 (study PRJEB32303, sample SAMEA104408618) | aquatic metagenome | biome: Brackish water; feature: Pelagic; material: water | place: Baltic Sea | collected 2014-06-16T06:34:00 | depth 76,534 m ... | reverse complement strand
TTCATCGTAGATCTCTCTTTGCCGGACACTATTGATTCCGAACCTGAGGTTATCAATGGTTTGGAGATAGGCCAATCCTTAAAGAACAAAGATTACGACTTTTGTTTTCTAAGCTCTAGTTCAAGCGCGGGTTCAGAAATGCAAGAGATGGGGCTAGGATCGTCGGATTATTACGTAAAATTTAACGACAGCGATCTTTTGCCGGAAGCCTTGAGACATAAGATACTGTTTTCGTTTCGAAACAACATCAGTTGGATTGAGCTTACGACGTTGAAAAGTTTTTTGCATCCACATTCAAATCTTTTGATACCAAGCGCCAAAAAGAATTTATCCAAGGAGGACGTAACGTTCGCTATTAGTCTGTTTCCATATTTTGATAAATTTAAAGACTTTTTAGACAGAACGGAATACGAGTCGAATATATTCACAAAGCCTTTTTTCATAAGATCGCATCCGGACAACTCTTCAGAATTTGAGAATCAGTGTCTTTTGATTATGCTTGCGGATAGAATTTTCCACAACCCCGGCAATGTGCAGATCGAGTATGACGTCTTTTTTAACAATAATTTTCGAATCAAAATAGAAAATAGCTCCGATAATATATTTTGGGCCGTTAAGCTTGATCGAAGCCTAAAACCAGACGAGTTTGAAGAGTTTTACAAAAAAGTTAAACGAAAACAGATTGTTTTTATCGTCGATGACAATGAGTCGGCAGAGAAGTTCTTAGAACGAGTGAATCACGAGCACACTAGTTTGAAAGATCTTCCCTATATAAAAGAAACGGATTTAGATTTAAGAAATATTGTTATACAAAAGTCGATTCAACTCTTTTTAAATCATTTTCACAAACTGGAAAACAAGATTTCCACACGCTATTTAAATCATCCAGAACTCTTAATACATCCAAAAAACATTATGTTTTTGGGCAACCCGAGACTTATGACTTCAAACCTTACCGATAGCCCAGAAATACTAGAGTCGCTGCATAGCGGATTTAAAAGTTTTTTTGACAACGTAAGCAATAGTGACAAAAGAGAAGCCATAGCCGAAGGAAAACCAATCGCCTCGGAATGCCTGCTTCGAGTATCCGATGATATATTAAGCGAAAAGAAAAATTTAAAGACGAATCACAGAGCCCTGATTTACGCGTTGGATGATTGGTTGAAGACCTCTTGGAAATATCCATATGGGATTGATCTCTCTGAAAACGAATGGAAAAAATCATCATTTAGAATATTGCTAATGCTCATTGAAGAGTTTAACGCGACCAAAGAGAGTTTTGACGATCTGGAATTGGAGCCTTTTCTCTCCTCAATCGAAATGGTGTCGGAATTGTTGAAAAGCAGCGCGGTTTGCAAATTGTTAGATGGCGATAAAGAAAATATAAGTTTGTCCGAATGGGAAGACCTGGCTTATTTAAGATGGCCGCATCTACAGTATCCGATGCCAATGCATTTAAATGAGATTCTCGAGCAATCCGACAAACACCTTTGGATACAGCATAAGAACTTTAATTTTATAGGTTATTCCAAAAAATTGATTTTGGAACATAGAAAACTAAACAATATGTTGGAGTATTACGATAAAACCATAGCGCTGATGAAACAGACGCACAAATTTTTTCCAGCCGCGATGCAGGATATGTTTTTATTTATTTTAGATGGAGTGGAAAAGAAAAAAGAGTTTAATCAATCCACTTTAAAAGAAGAACTGTTCGCGCCTTTACAAAACTTCATGGATGAATTTCTAGTGATTTCAATGCTTTTTAGAAGCACGTATGGAGCAAGCAACAGGACTACGGCCTCTGAATTAAAAAAAATTAAAGATTCCATCAAGGTGACTGGAAGTTATGGAAAAGACGTCGGCATTATTGATGGTTCTCTGAAGAAAGAAAAGCCTTTTTCTTTCAAGAATCAAGAATCTCCCGAAGAGTTCGCTATTGTGGATAGCTTTCGAGAGAGAGTCGCTCATACTTTAAAAAAAGAGTATCTAAGCGATAATGACTTTTTACAAGGCATTGAGAAGGTGTTCTCCTCGTCTAGCGTAAAAGGCGCCGCGGACGTTGGCAACGCGATGCTAAATTCCGATTTGCTGCTTCCGCTGGAAAAAGACGTTCAGTGGAAAAATTTAAACTTTATGGAACAAAAAGAGCTTATACAAAACTCGTCGATTATAGATCACGTTAGACAAATATTTTCACAATTTGAATATTTCGATCTTCATTTCAATATAATTAAAAATATTGACTGTTCGACTCTACTGCAATATCTATCGGCGATTAGAAATAAAGTTATAGCCCATAAAGACGCCACCGAAGATAGAACGGTAGACCTAGAATACTTGTATGAAAGCTTCATATATAGCTATGAAGGCATGTTGTTGCAGTATCAGTACGTCATATCGCAAATGAACGAAAAAAGCGCGTTGATGGATGAGCTATTGTTGATTGACGCGAACTATATTCAGCTTAACAAGTCTGGACATCATAGCGAGCGAAGATATGTGGTCAAGCTCACCAACAATAAGTCCGCAATAACGCTAGACGATAGTTTCGCCGCCGCAATCGAAAAATCATACGCCGCCACTTCTAAAATATTGGCGTCGGGGTTTGAAATAAACGCTATTGGAAAAAATGATTTATATAAACTTATAGACGAGTACGAACTAGACAGAGAGGACGTGGTCGTAGTTGGCTTCTTGGATTTGAATCGCTATATAAAAGCCGTAGAGGAAGATGAGACGATTAAAATTATAATTGATTTGGAATGGCTGAAATGATAGTGTTGGAAATTGAAACCAGCCTCCTTGTTAAAGAGATTCGCAATACGTTTGACAACGTCGTAGGCGTCACCTTGAGCTCAAACATTAAAATGAATGAAAATGAGATGATTCACTATCTGCAGCGCGCCATTAATCTGCTTTTTGAAGAAGATCGTCATCAGCAGTATTATCACATAGATAGCGTGGAGAATTTATTTGAGTATTTATTTAAAACTTATAAACGCAACTTTGAAAAATACGTTAAATCGAGCACTGACTTAATATTGTTGTGCGCTATCGCGACTTCGCTATTTTTTAGCAAATCTTCCGCGCAACCTTTGGTTTTAATAACCGCCGTTTTAAATAATCTTGACGAAGCGTCCGAGTACGAAGAGGAGATGCGTCCATATTTGGAATCTTACGACTTAAGAGCGTTGTTGTTTTGGGCGCTTACTAGGTTAAGCTCGTTAGATTTTGACAAATCCAACGAGCTTAATATTAGTTATGAATACGCTCCTCCAAAAATAACTCCCCAATGGTTGAATAAATATCGAAAAACTGAGCAACCGATGGAATTTTGGTTTTACAATTCCATGATAGGAAAGGCGCTTTTTTTAATTTTATTCACTCCAAAGTGCCGTTACGCGAAATGCAGCGGTTGCAATCTTCCATCTTTGAGTTCTCAAGATAAAACAACGTCGCCAAGCGCCGTTTACAAACAAGTTGACTACGTATTGAAGGAATCGGTGTCGATTGGTGAAAAAAACTCTATTAAAGAAGTCATCCTGAGCAACAATGGCAACCTGTTTGACATAAAAACAATGCCCACTTTGTCATTGTTGTACACAATCAACACTCTCATTGAAGAGTTGGCGCAGCTTCAAAAAATAATTATAGAATCAAGAATAGAGTATTTGAGCGAACATCAACTACAAACCATAAACGAGGTTCTCTCGGCTCACGAAGATAGAAACATCCAGATAGAAATCGCTTTGGGCTTTGAGATTTTTGACGACGAGCTTAGAAATGGATACTACCAAAAGGGGTTTTACAAGTCGAGTCTTGAAAAGCTCATGCCTCTTTTCTCGAAATACGGCGTTTCTCTTAAATTTTACATGATGTACAAGTCTGTTCCGCAAATGAGCACTCAAGACGCAATAGTCGATATCAACAACGCGGCGAAATACGCCAGCGAATTGGTTCAAGAACACAACGTAAACATCAATATGCACATCAGCCCAACGTACGTCGCTGTGGGCACGCTCTTGGAAAAAGCCTTTAACGAAGGGCTCTATTCGCCACCGGGTCCAAAAGAGATAAGCTTTCTATGCGACAGTCTTTCTTTGTTTGAGAACGTCTCGTATTACATAAGTCTAAACGACGAGGGCCTTTCCTCAACCCATATTGAAGATGAGTATAAAATATTTTTAACGTTAAAAAATAGGGTGAACTACTTTAACTATCATCAAACTTTTCCCTAAAAGAAACCCTTTAGAGTAGGAACAAATTTGGTTAACGCGATGGAAAAATCGATCTTTCCGATTCAGGCGGTGGGAAGGCTTGTTTTCGACGGCCTTCGCGCGCGACCACAATTCAAAAACCTCCCTTTTAGGCAAGATTTCTGTAAAAAAGTTATAATCTCATTATGACTTGGAAGGCCAACGTCGTCAATCAGTTTTTTACGCGCGCTTGAATATGAAAAAAAGGACAACTATCACTTACTTAACAATACATCTCATACATATATTTTCGGTATTTATCTATGGTGGATTTCTAATCACGGACAATCTAATATTGATGAGAGCGCAAAAATCGCTATCGGCTGAAAAATACGCGGAGGTGAGAAAACATTTCGCGCTTTTCACAAAACAATTGGTGCCAAAGGCGCTAATAGTGGCCGTCGCGTCCGGCGCGTATCTATTGCTCGCGAATTTTGGTCCAATTGATGAGAGTGGATTGTCCAACTTTCAGATTGTTTTGTCCATTAAAGCGTTTTTAGGCGGCTGGCTGGGATTAAGAGGCGTATTGCAAGTTTTCTTTGGCGTTCAACCGCTTGTATTCACCTCTCATAGATTTCCATTTATATTCGTAGTGATTATTATCTTCCTATCGCAAATAATGTTTGTGGTTTGAGAGGAATAGAAATGGCGGCAGTAAACATTGTTAACGATTTAGACTGTTTCGCGGAGGAGTTTAAAGGCGTCAATCTTCATGGCTCAAAGATTGAAAAGGCGGAGTTCGAATCGTGCGTCTTTAGATCTTGCGACTTTAGCGAAACTTTCTTCTCCTCTTGTAGATTCGTCGAATGCCGCTTCGAGAACTGCAATCTAAGTCTGATGAAGCTGACCAATACCAAAATAAGCGACGTTAGTTTCGTATCGTGTAAAATGATAGGGATTGACTGGACGATGGGCGACTGGAAAAGCCTGCTCGCCGCCGATCCCTTGCGATTTACCGAGTGCATTCTAAACGATAGCAACTTTTTGGGTTTGACTCTTGGGGGGCTGGTCATGAAAGAGTGCCGCGCCAAAGACGTCGATTTTCGAAACGCTTCGCTGATAAAAGCCAATTTTACTGGCAGCGACTTCAAAGGGGCGTTGTTTGACAACACGCGTCTGGAAGGCGCGAACTTCACCGAAGCGCAAAACGCCAATATCAACATACGAACCAACCATATGAAGGGAGCGATCTTTAGCCGATACGAAGCGCTGTTTCTCCTTGAAATAATGGGAATCGAATTAGCGTAGCGTCTAAATAATAATTACGCAAGGAAAAAAATGCAAACTGTTACGGAAAAATTATTGGACTTAGGCGTAGGCGACGCTAAGGAGCCAAACGAGTCTCAACTGGTTTTACTCGACGTCAACGAGGATGACAAGTCCCAATGGAGGGCCTTGTCGCTCAACAAACAACTCTCAGACGCGAGAGCCGAACTCTTCGTTTTGCTCAATGGCGTTGAGGACGAAGAGATTCGAGAGAAAATCATTTTCAACTACAAATCTTTGCAAAAGTTCCGAAAAGAAGAGAGCGACGTAGAGCCAAAAGTCGAGGAGAAAGTTCAAACGCCAACTCCCGCAAACGGCGACGTGACCATATACTGCGATGGCGGATGCACGCCCAACCCAGGCAAAGCGGGTTCGGGAGTGGCCGTTTATAGAAATGACGAACTATCCGAACTTTGGTATGGACTCTACGAAGAGATGGGCACGAACAACACGGCCGAACTCGGAGCGCTCCACGAGTCTCTGCTGCTCGCCCAAAAAGAGGTTGAAAACGGAAACGCGGTAGAGATAAAATGCGACTCCACGTACTCCATAAACTGCGTAAAAACATGGGCGATTTCATGGGAGAAAAAAGGGTGGACTAAAAAAGGCGGAGAGATTAAAAACCTAGAAATCATCAAACTCTCGTACCATCTCTACAACTCCATCAAAAAAGACGTAACGCTATCCCACATCAAAGCGCACGCGGGTTTTGAGGGAAACGAGTTGGCGGATAGAATGACGATGTATACCATCCAAGAAAAAAGCGCGTCTTTTGTCAAATACGACAAAGAGATAATCGTTGTCGACATTTTAAAGATGAGGGCTGGATGAAACAATATGAAAATATTATGGGATTTGATAGGGTTGAAAAATAGCGAGAAGAGGACATGCGCGCCTAACCTATCCATTTCCTAATAAATTTGAAATTAGGTATAATTTAGAGTCTTTAAAAAAGTGGGTTTTTACTCAATTGGCAAGCGTCTAGTTTTTAGAGAACATTCCAAACCTAAATATAGGGAGCGCGCGTGCGATGAAAAAAATTATTAAATATTTGTTTATTATCATCGCAACGCTTTTTCTCGTTGTCCTTTTTTTTATGATGGCGCTTGTGGGCGGAGGCGAGTCTGACGCCAAAGAAGAATTCGCCAATGGCGCGATAAGTCAAATTACGTCTTTTTACGACACAAATGGCCACTATCCAAAAAGTTTGCGCGACGTCCCCATCTACAAAGACAAAAAGTTTGTCACCGTTATTAGAAACAACTCTTTTTCTTATTCTTCTTTCGCTGGAGAAAAACCAACGTATGTTTTTTCTTGGAGAGGTGGCGCCATGGGTTGGACTGGCTACCGTTGTACGAATGACGAGTCGACATTCGATAAAAATAAGAATGGAACGATACGAACGCACAAAAGATCCGATGGAAGCGTCTGTACCGTAACAGATCTTCATTAGGTGCGTTAAGTAGAATTAAAGGAATAAAAATGCTCTCTCCAATAATGAAATCCTCCATTATACTTAGTTCGCTCATTCTCCTTTCAAACGTCGCTTATGGGGATACGATTTCAAAAGAATCAATTACTGAAAACCAAAGAACCGTCGGTCGCATGGACGATATTATACAAAAGCGACGAGTCCTTCTTCTTAAAACGCGAAAATCTAACGTAGCGCGATACGCGTCGCTTTATGATGACGTGGCCAAACTGACTATCTCAAAAAATAATTTGCTTATAAACATGGATAAGGCTGAAGATATTGACACTGACGTGACTTGTAAGTTCGCTTTGGAGTATGAAGAGGTGGAGTTTGTTAAAACACAATTTTACAAAACGCCATTTCATGATGAAGTTGCCAAAACGCTACAAAATATCGCTACGCTTTATGAGCAGTGCGAACCTTCCATGGCGGAAAAATATTTAAAGTCCATTCTAAAAATAAAAGAAAGTCTTTACTCTAGGGAGAGCGCGGAAGTTGCAAAAGCCCTTGACGAGCTGGGGGATTACTACCGTATATTTATGGCGGATTTTAAGAGAGCTATTGTGAAATACGAAGAGTCGAAAAGCGTTAGAGAGAAACTATATGGGCTTAAAGATCCAAAAATAACCGAGAACTATGAAAGACTGGCTTTGAGCCTCTATTATCATGGTGACAAAACGGATGGAGCCGAAAAATTACTTCTGCAGTCTATCAACGTGATAGAAAACGCTCCTTCCAATAAAGCGTTTCCTTTGTACGTAGCCTATATGGATATGGGGATACATTATTCCATGGAAGACGAGTATCCAAATAGTATTATCTATTTAGAAAAAGCGTTAAAAGAATTTCAAGGAAAAGCAAACAATAACTATATAGTAATCGTAAGCGAACTTTCTCAGAATTATTTAAATCAAGATAATCTTCACAAGGCTTTAATATATGCGGAAGAAGCGTATATTAAAACAAAAGAATCTTCTGATAATAGTCGAGACTTTAAAGTACTTGAAAGTCTTAGAAGAGTTGATGAGATAAGAGATATGATTAACAAAGAAGAGAGTGAAAAATTCCAAGGAGCCAGCAATGAACAACGTGGATATTGAATATACTACAAAAATTACGCTTGCAATGAAAATACGTTTTATTACGAGCTTCCTTCTTCTTACTATTATAGACCCTACTAATTCTTATGCGGATTTCGCTTCGACAATCAAGAATCTTTCTAGTGATGAACACTTGAAAACATATACAAGCAAACCTAATGCGGTTAACGCAACGGCTTTCGCGCTACATCCTAGTTGGTATCAAATCAAGCGCAAAGCTGAAAATGATCCTGAATTTTACGGAACTCCTATGTCAATTAAAGAAATAGACTATGCTGGTAAAAAATGGAAATGCGGCAATAATTACTGTTATACCTATCAAATTATTATTAATAGACCTGGTAACGACAATGGGTCTGGAATTGTTTATTTTGGCACTACGCCGTTTGAAATACAATATTGGGTGGGAAACGCCTACTCATACGAATCTGACGCTTTAGCGGCAATTACTGGCGGATACGATATATCCAAACTACAAACTAGACCAAAGGAACTGATTTTATCATTCGATAAACCTTTTGTGCCAGGTAATTATAATTTAAAAATCGCTCCTTTTCCTTTTCCCTCCACTTACGGATCGACATTTTCAAAATTTATAGAATATTATCGCCATGACTATAAATCTTCTTTCGACGCGATGGATGGATATCTCGCTTTGGGTTATAGACTCAAGGATGTATTGCAAGGATTGGTATTGGGAAAAATTCGGGATGTTTCTATTGACGCGCTTATGCTTAAAGTTGCTAATCAATATGGCGTTTATTTAAGTCTTGAGATACCTGCCGTTATGCCAAATATAATTGGAATGGATGTGGAAAACGCGCATAATGAATTACTTCAATCTAGTCTTAAACCAGAACCTAGAAACTGGGAATGTATGAAAACCGCGAAAGAACCCCTTATTGGCAAGGTGTTTGAATCCCAATACCGATCAGGTCAACTATTGAAGGCCAATGAAAAAGTAAGATATTCTTATTACTGCGCTAAAGTGGCTATGCCTAATATTAAAGGAATGAATACGACAGACGCGTCTAATATATTAAAACAACTCGGTCTAACGCCAGCGCCCGCTAAATTGCCCACTCATCAGCAAAGACTAAATGGAAAAGTGTTCAAACAGCAGTTTGATACCGGTGATTTGTTAATAGTCGGTCAAGGAGTGGCTTATAAATTTTATGAGTACGAGGAATTAAAGTTAGATTCATCCATACAAGCTGGCAGCCAGTGTCCAAAACAAAATCCAGGAAATATATTTGAAAATAAATGGGATAATAACAATAATCCCAAAGATGGCGCTTATATTCTCTGCAACTATTTTCATGATGGCGCGTTATCATACCAAGCCCAATATGCAAATAATAAAAAAGAGGGTCTTATTCTCATGTATCAGAATAACGCGGGGCATAGATTGGCTAATTCAATTAGATATAGCGATGGCAAAAGAAATGGGATTACGGAAACATACGCGCATGACAAAAATAAGTATTACTTACTTAGAATGACTTCATATAATAAAGATAAAGCGACGCATTCTAAGCAATGGTACAGTAACGGTAAAACAAGTAGAGAAACGACGTATGACGAAGAGGGGAAAGCTCATATACAATACAACTACGCTAAAAATGGAAAACTTACTTATTGTACGGAGTGGAATGATAAAAGACAGCCAATGGATTGTAAAACTAAAATAGTCAGGCATTATTAACGGTCCCGTCCCTTCGCGCATAAACGATTATATTTCTCAACAATCGCTCTTTTGTCTGTTTGCAACGTCTTCATCTCCGCTGTCGCTCCATTTCTCACTTTAACGCTCTGCTTATCTATCGCCTCATTCCACCATTTTCCATTGTATCCTTTCTTTACGGCTTGCTTTACGCTCATACCATGTTTCTTGCACCATGCCGAAAACTCTTGTTTACTGCCTCTTTTTTTCTTTAGCGTTTGTAGCAACCTATTTGTATTACTTTTCTTTTTGCTCATTTTCGCGGTTACGTTGTCATATAAACCTTTTAGCACCACACACTCATTGCCAGAGTAATGGTTTCCATTGTTTTGCACTTGCCCAACAGGATAGGAATGCGCCGGCTTAACGGGATAGGAAGGTAGTGGAACCTGATAAATTTCCTCTCCACCCTTTCCATCAGATCTTATGCCAACCCCGCCCAATTCTATATTATCAGCGCTAAAAATATCACTAGCGAAAAATAACGAAAACAACATCACGACTATAAAGACCTTAGAATTGATTTTATTCATAACGAACCAACCTATATTAATTTTATTACATTAAAACAGGTTATATAAAAATAACCCACCATGTAAATACTACTCCCTATGGACTTTAGTATTTATTAATCCAACTCAATGTAAATTTTGATTTTAACTCTGAAAAAGCATGACCGCTATCGTTTCTACATCCATTCGCCAAGACATACCGCGGCTTCGCGCCTTGCTATTAATCGCGTAAGACTTTTAAAAATTAAAGCTATTTTAAATCATAGTTTTATGAATTTAACTCTTTTTATATCGTATTTTGGATCTATGGAGGTTCCACAATCCCAAAATTAGGAAGCCATTACTTTAAAAATGGGTTAATTTCAAAGAAAAAGTCTAAATTAATATATTAGTTTAAGTAATATATTTGCTTAAATCAAATATAATATTTTAAAATATCCAATAGGAGTTATAAATGAAAAATGTTTTCAAAATTGCGGCGATAGGGTTAGTGTTTTTAGGTTCGGTTGAAATTGGCGCTTCTACCATTGAGGGTGATTCTCCTCTTGAGATTAAAAAACAAATAGCTACCGTGACGCAAAGTTACTATGCGATAAAACATATTCAGAATCCAGATAAAGAAGTTCAATTGGCCGCGGTAAAGCAAAGTTACCACGCGTTGGAATACATTAAAAATCCGGATAAAGAAGTTCAATTAATCGCCGTAAAGCAAGACTCGAGAGCGATAAGCTTTATTGCGAATCCAGATAAAGACGTTCAAGTGGCCGCCGTAAAGCAAAGTTACCACGCGTTGCAATACATTAAAAGTCCAACTAAAGAAGCTGCGCAATTAGCGTATACGGCTATGATGAAGGATTATTGATTGGGAGTCGCGCATATGCGTACAAACGCTCTAAACGGTTTTGTGATGGGATTGGCGCTCTTATGTTTTACCAAAGTTAGCGCGACTTCGCTCTCCAATGAGCCTGAACATCAAATAGCGGCCGTAAAGCGAAGTTACGATTCCGTACGAAATATTTCAGATACGCGAGTACAGACAGCCTCCGTAGCTCAAGTCGCCAAAGCGCCAACGCGTATTGACAAAGAAGTTCAATTAGCCGCTATAAAGCAAAGATACCTTGCGATAACGAAATAGCGAAGGT
>ERZ889078.3050-NODE-3050-length-11494-cov-7.107964_pt1 | contig 11494 bp, 13 predicted proteins | sample MGYA00521266_ERZ889078 | MGnify/ENA primary metagenome ERZ889078 (study PRJEB32303, sample SAMEA104408618) | aquatic metagenome | biome: Brackish water; feature: Pelagic; material: water | place: Baltic Sea | collected 2014-06-16T06:34:00 | depth 76,534 m ... | reverse complement strand
GTGGCCCAGGTCTTCGATCACATACAACACATGCACATCCATCTGAAATTTTTCTCCCAACGATGTCACATAATCCAGCGCTTTTTCCGCATTGGCTGAAAAATCGGTTGGCCAGAGTATTTTCTTAGTTTCCATGCCGTCATCTCCCTGATGAACGTTAATTTTATTGAAATCCTTACCGTTGCTCTTAACCGTGCGCCTTCCCTATATTGGCCCTGAAATCCGGTACGGAGCGAAAGAAATCGTCTACGCCTCGTTCCAGACCTTTTGTGAAAACTAGCGTTGAATGCCAAACGACAACTGACTGATCTCTGGAATGTCCTTGAGTGCAGAGAGCAGCCCCAGCAGTGTTTTGCGAAAGAGATCATCGACGAATTCATTTGTGGGGAGGTAAGATCCGTTCAATGAAATCTTTGTCCGGGCACCCTCAACAGAGACCTCCAGATCTCTGATTTCCTTGACACCTTCGAGAGAGGAAACCATACCGACAACCGTATGGTCCAGAAAATTTTGAATGGTAAACATTATTTCCTTTACACGCGCTGAAATCTGTAGTACACGAGAACCAGGATCTTTGAAAATCCCCACAATTTTTGGTTTGTGTTGATTTGCTTGTCAATCGTCACCCAAATATATAAGGAGGAAAAAGAGATGGAAAGTGGCATTGCAAAAAAGGCAAGAAGTGTTGTTTTGTTATTGTGTTTGCTCCTGATCCCTGTAACCCCCTCGCAAGCAGAGGAAAAGCCCCTCGCCCCGGGGGAAGGGACAACGGTGGCTGAGGTGGACAAAGAAGGTGTAGATCGGCCATCTGCCTCGCTGGACGTTGCCTTTCTCAGTCAATACATCTGGCGCGGTTATGAGTTGAGCAAAGACAGCCTTGTTATTCAGCCTTCCGCAACAGTTGGGTACAAGGGTTTCAGTTTCAACCTGTGGGGGAACCTGGATACGGATAGTTATGCAGGCCCATATGAAGGTAAGGCAAAATGGAACGAAACCGACATGACCTTTGCCTATGACCACAGCTTCGGGCCGGTAGGTGTAGGCGTGGGCTACATCTATTATGCCTTGGACGGCGCAGACGATACGCAGGAGTTTTACGTCAGTGTCGGCGGGGACGTGCTTCTGGCGCCGACACTGACTGTTTACAGAGATGTGGACGAATATCATGGATGGTATTTTCACCTGGGAATATCCCATTCCTTTGATCTTCCCCATGACATCAGCCTTGATCTGGCGGGGTCCGTGGCATATTATATCTCCGATAACGACAGCACCGTTGATTATGATAATAACTTGAATGCAACCACAAACAGGTTTAAGAACTTTCAGGACGGACAGGTTTCCGTGGGGTTGACCATCCCCTTCCTGAATTATTTCAGTGCTGTTCCCATGATCGCCTATTCATTTCCATTGGGCAATGCAGCGGACAATATGCTCAAGGCCACCAGTTTAAGCAATAGCGCGGCGCACTTCTTTGGCGGGGTGACGCTCTCCATGGCATTTTAATGCCCAATCTGCAACCATGATGCAGACGAGACACGTTAACGCAGGAACGGCATTTTTGTGACCGATTTTTTACTGCGGTCGTTGATTCAATGAGTTTTATATTATCGGACAGCCGCTTATGGGCATACCTTAGCAGTTGGGCCGTGTGGAATTTTTGATGTTTGGGACGTTTTTTCATAACCTTAAAATTAACCGAACAACAGATTGGGGAGGAGAAATGGGGGCTTACGCTAAAAGGGGAGAGAGTAGAGAAGAGATCAGAAAAGCGCTGGAAGCGGCCGGCGTGGAATATTTGTGGGCATCGTTCGTTGATATCCACGGTGCCGCCAAGGTCAAGCAGGTGCCCATAGCGGCCTTTGACGACATCATCGACGTTGGCGCGGGGTTTGCCGGGGGTGCGGTCTGGGGGGTGAACCAGGGCCCTCACAGCCATGATCTCATGGCGCGGGCCGACGTCAACACGTTCAAGCAACTGCCGTGGCATCCCAATACGGCGCTGGTTCACTCCAACCTCTACGTGGACGAGAAGCCTTACCCGTCCTGCGCACGGGTGAATCTTCTACGTATGATCAAGCTATTTAAAGATGAAGGCTATCAGCTCAACGGCGGCTGGGAGCCGGAGCATTTTCTGGTGCTGCAGAACGAGGACGGGAGCATCCGGGGGTGGGACCCTCTGGGGATTGATAATCTGTCCAAGCCATGCTATGATGTCCGGGGGATTTCTCAGGCGGTGGACTATCTTCAGGATCTGATGAAGAGCTGCGGCGAGGTGGGGATGTTCGTGTACCAGTGCGACCATGAGGATGCCAACTACCAGTACGAGATCAACTGGCAGTGGGAAGACATGCTGACGTCCTCGGACCTGTGCGTATTTTTTCATATCATGGCGCCGCAAATAGCGAAGAAATATGGTGCGCAAGTGACGTTCATGGCCAAGCCGTTTCCGGACAAGACCGGTTCCGGGAACCACCTGCACTTCCACGTGGCCGATGCCAAAACCGGAGAGAACCTGTTTACGTTGCCGGATGGGGAGAAGGACTGGAAGGACGACCGCCTGGGGTACACGAAGCTTGCATATTATTTCATCGGCGGGATCATGAAGCACAAGGACGCCATCTGCGCGCTGAGTTCGCCCACGGTGAACTGTTATCGGCGGATTCAAAGTGGAGAGGCGGTGTATTCGTCGGGGTCACAATACACCTGGACGCCGGCGTGGAATTCTTTTGGAGACAACAATCGCACGCAGATGCTCCGGTCCCCGGCGAACAACCGTTTTGAGGACCGGTCCATCTCTGCTATGGCGAATCCGTACCTGGTGACAGCGGCGTACATTGCGGCCGGCCTGGACGGCATCAAAAATGAGCTTGACCCGGGAGAGCCGAACATCGGGATCAACGTTTGGAATATACCCTATGAGGAGCGTCGCAAAAAAGGAATGACGCCCCTGCCCCAGAACCTTAGCGAGGCATGTGACGCACTCGAAAAGGACGAAGTTGTGTTGAGTGCACTTGGGGATATCGGGCCCGAGTACCTGCGGCTGAAGCGTGAGGAGTGGTCCCAGTTCATGAGCCATGTTACCCGATGGGAGACCAAACGCTACTTGACGTTGCTTTAGACTGAAATAGCGCCCTGCGGGCGTCTGAATCAAAGATCGAATGGACAGACGCGTGCACGGCCCTATAGTATTTCAGTATAAGAGCAAAGTTTTTCGAGGCACCTTAAATATTAACCTCATAACAGAGGGAGGAGAGGCTATGGCGGTTCGTGACTTGGAATATTACAAGAGCGCGGAATTCAAAAAGAGAATCAACAAGATGTTCATGGGGGACTGCATCTTCGGGTGGATTTTCGTGGTGTGGCTGTGGGCCACCTATGCGTTCGTCTTTTTTATGACTGTTTCACAATCTGAATTTGTCGACGGGGGCGTACGGATCGCACTCATCATCGGGGGGCTTTTGGTCTGCATATACAATACGGCCTCTATTTCGGCAATGGTGCGCCATTACTCCCACGACAAGGAATTTATCTACACGGTCGATCTGCGGCATCTGGACGCCTATCGTGCTTCCAAGAAGTCCGCGCAGTGATATACAGCAGGCGATTAAGCTCATCATAAGGAGGATCATTGATCATGAGCAACAGAGAATACAAAACCCAAGCATCAGGGAAAAAAGCGGATTACGAACCCTTGGAACAGGGCACCGCCGGGCAGATATTCGACTCGATTTTTTGCCTCATCCTCATTTATCTGGTTTTGCTTGCACCCCTGGCTTTGGGGCTCACCGCAGGAGAAACGACAACGGAACTGCCTGCGACCATTACGTGGGAAACCCTGGGTCAAAACGAAGTCATGCAGGCCCAGTGGGAGAGGCTGAAGATAACCCCGGAGAAGGCCGCCGAATATATTTGCACCAAGTTTGTTTACAAAATAAACCCTTGGTCGCTTATTTTCACGGGCCTTGTCATCATCGGCTACTTCGTGCTCGTACTGCGCCTATCCGACAGGGAGTATCGAGAAGTCATCAACGAACACTTCGATTAAGAGGAGGAATGGCGAATGAACATTTTCAACCTTTTGGGATATGCGTGTTGGGTAGGATCCGCCTTTCTGGTACTCTGGTTGCTGGTGGATTTTTTCAAGACCAACTCTCAGTTTGAAGAAGATTTTCTACTGAGCTCGAGAGAGGGGCACGACGAGATCACCGATCAGGAAAAGTCGTTTGCCGCTGATCGTGAAAACAAGAAATAGCGCCTGAGGGAAGGGTCTGCAGAATTCACGGCAAAATCTTTGAAGGAGAGGGTAAAAAAATATGGAGAATGAGAAAGAAGCTGAAGCAAAAGGGAAGGAAGACCGAATATCGCTTCTCAAGGTTCTGGGTCCCGCCCACGTATGGGCACTGGGTGTGGGAATCGTGCTGGTGGGCGAGTACATGGGGTATAACTTTAGCATCGGTAAAGGCGGGGCACTGGGGTCGATTATCGCCTGTTGGTTTATAGGCCTCCTGTATACCTGCGTCGCCATGATCGATTCGGAAGTAACTTCCACAGTGGCGGCGGCAGGCGGACAGTATTCACAGGCAAAACATATCATCGGTCCGTTGATGGCCTTTAACGTGGGCCTCTATCTGGTATTCGCGTACACCATGCTCGAGGCAGCCGACGCGCTTGTGGTGGGCGACCTCATGGTGGAGGCGGCAAGGGACTTCGGCGTTGCGAACCTCGATCCCAAGCCTTTCGTGGTGTTTACCATCGCGCTGCTGGCCTGGCTCAACTATCGCGGCGTTTTCATGACGCTCACTGTGAATTTCATCATAACCGCCATCGCCTTTATCGCCATTTTTGTCCTGTTCTTTGCGGCCCGGGGATGGGCCCCGGACGTGAGTGTCCATCAGGCGGGGCTGCTTACCAAATTACCTTATGGCTGGCTGGGTGTGATCGCCGCATTCCAATTCGCCATCTGGTATTATCTGGGCATTGAGGGCACCTGTCAGGCGGCGGAAGAGGTGCGATCCGTTGCCCGCTCGCTGCCACTTGGAACCATGACCGGCATGATGACCCTGCTCATTGCCGCCACCATGACTTGGTACCTTACCGCGGGTCTGGTGCCGTGGGAATATCTCGGGGTCAGTTTCATTCCCCAATATGACGCGGCACGCGCTTTAGGAAACCCGTTTGTCACCATGGTCATGTTCATCGGTACACTGTTTTCCGCAGTGGCTTCGGCGAACGGGACCATCAACGATGCGGCGCGGGCATGGTTTTCCATGGGACGCGACCGATACCTGCCCAAGTGGTTCGGGGCCGTGCATCCGAGATACAGGACCCCTTACCGGTCTATCCTCTTCCTGGTGCCGGTGGCCATTTCTTTCGGTTTTACTGGACTGCTGGACCAGGTGATCACATTCTCCATCCTGTCGGGACTCTTGGGCTATACCTTCATGCCAATCAATATGTTCAAGTTCAGAAGGCAGTGGCCCCTCGGCAGCATCCGAAGAGGATACGTCCACCCGTTCCACCCCTTTCCGGCCGTTACCCTTTTCGCCCTGTGCTGCGTCACTTATTTTGCCACGTACTTGGGATATGGCGCCCAATTGCTGGCCATGATGACATTCTATATCGCGGCCTCCATCTGGTTCCATTTTTTCCGTTACAAATATGTGAGGCGCGGCGATCAATTTCAGATGAACTGGCCCAGACCCAAGGGATACTAGTGGGGAGGTAATTGAACATGGCTGAATCGATGAAAATACTGTGTCCGACGGACGGATCGCACGCCTCGGGAAAAGGGGTTGATTTTGCGATCAATTTTGCCAATAATTTCTCGAACGTCGAGATAACCTTTCTGCTGATCACCAGGATCAGCGCGGACCCGATGGATGCCCGGTACCGGGGGACCACGCTGATGGATGCGGCGGAAATCCAGGATGAGATGGAATTGAATTCTGCTGCCAAGCGGGCCAAAGAGGGCGGCTTTGCCAATTTCAAACTGGCCAAGGCATTTGCGCGTCGAAATATCGCCGCCGCCATTCTGGACTACGGTGAAAAAGAAAAGTTTGACCACATCATTATGGGCTCAACAGGAAGGACTGGTGTGGAGCGGATTCTTATCGGATCGGTCGCATCCGAAGTGGTGGCCAAGGCACACTGTCCGGTCACCATTGTCCGCTGATACTTTTTCGGCGATTTTTGCGCCCTGCCGCCCCTGCCATCGCAATGAGTGCTCGTGCCTCATCGTGATGGCGAGGGCGGTTCTATCCGACAGGAAAACACCTTACCAATGAGATACGACATCCTGGGAATCCTGGCGGCACTGGTTTGCTACCTCGTCATACACAATCGGCGCGCCCGCTCTGCCGTCAAGGCGGAGCGGGGCGCCATGTTCGATGAGTGTACCTCCCTCTTCGATGACTATAGGGTCAAGCAGGACGGCATCTACTATCCCGTGCTCAGGGGTCTTTGCAAAGGGTATGACATGACGCTGGAACCTATTGCGGACCACGCCGGGTTCCGTACCCTGCCTTCCCTCTGGCTGCTGGTATCGATCAGGGGCAGCGTGCCGTTCGGCGGCATCTTCGATTATCTCAGACGGCCCAAGAACGTGGAATTTTATTCGCCGTCGTGGAATCTGGGAAAGGACATCGTCATCCCCGACGGCTGGCCGGCGGATGCATGGCTGCGAACCGACCGTCCCGATCAGATGCCCCCCATTGAACTGATGGATCCGCACATGGAGATATTTGAAGATCCAAAAACCAAGGAACTGCTGGTAACACCCAATGGCGCTCGGATCGTCTACCAGGCCAATGAAGCTGTCCGCTCCTATTATATGCTGCTGCGCCAGGTGAAATTCGAAGACATCATGCTCAAGATTGGCACGGTCGGTACGCTTGTGGACCGGGTCATTTCCCTATACGAAGACCTGAACAAGGAGACCCCGGAAAGTGGCCAAAAGAGTGAAAAAGCGGCCGTCGTCCAATAAATCCGCCAAGGCGGCTAACGGGAAGGTAAAGGGGCCCCTCAACCCATATCTCGTTCTTGCCATTGCCATCATTTTGCCGGGAGCCGGGCAGGTGCTGAACAACACCCCCACGCGCGGTCTTTTGATGATCTTCTTCATGCTCGTCGGGGCCTGGATCTGCTTCAACACCACCACGCCGGAACACTCTTTTCTTGGCCGCTACGCAGGCGGCTGGTTCGTCTACGCCATTTCCATACTGGACGCATATCGATTTGCACGGGTTCGGCATGAAATTTCCAGGTATCATAATCCTGAATCGGCAGATAAGGCCGGATAAAACCCTAGCCTTTTAAGGATCATAAATGTCATGATGTCGCGCTATCCCCTCCGGGCAAAGTGACCCATCGTGTCACCTCATCCGGATCATACCATCGCACCGGTCCTTCGGGACATTCAGGCCGCACGGACCCTCCAGGGGATACAGGAAATTCGCAACCGCCTGCCCAGCCTGATGAATAACTCGCTGGCAGCCGGCATCTCCGTGCACGAACTCACCGGGTTTTTGAGCGATGTAGCGGATGCCGTTTTGAAGCGATTGATGGCCTGGTCCCTGCGCGAACTAGGGCCCGCACCGGTCGGATTTGCATTTATGCTGATGGGGAGCTTGTGCAGAAAAGAGATGACCCTGAATGGGGACCAGGATAATGCCATTGTATACGAGGATGTGCCGCACGAATTGCAACAATCCGTGAACGCCTATTTCCTTAAACTGGGTAAAACTGTCTGCGCTCTGCTGGATGAATCAGGATATCCTTTGTGCAAGGGCGATTTCATGGCCCGGAACCCGGAGTGGTGTCAGCCGTTATCCGCATGGAATGACTATTATGTACAATGGATACAAGGGGTTGACCCGGAATCGCAGGTACACTTCGGGATGTTTTTCGATTTTCGAGTGGCCTACGGGGAAAAGGCCCTGGCGGACGAGTTGAGGGCACGCCTTTTCCGGGTGCTGGGCGATTCACGGGGGTTCTTATACCATCTGTTGAAAATCGCTCAACAATATGATGTGCCGCTTGGCCGCCTCGGAAAATTTAAAGTTAGCAAAATGGGCCGCGTTCGCGACCTCCTGGACGTCAAGAGTGCGGTGGAACCCATTGTTTTCATCGTCAGAGTGCTGGCGTATCAACATGGCATTGAATCGATCCATACCCTGGGCCGACTCGAGGCGCTGGGAGAACAGGGAATCCTTGAAGCCCATACCTGCCGTTCCGTCATCCAAGCCTATTCCCTGCTGGTGGCGCTCAGGCTCAAAAACCAGATCGATCGAGATAATGCGGCAATACCGGAAAACTTTATAAGCCTCAGTGATCTGACGCCAGACGACCGGTTTTTACTGAAGGAGGCGCTCAGGACCATCAAAGGCCTCCAGGGCAGGGTTTGCCAGTAGCGCCACTTGCTTGAACAGGGAAACCGGCGGAGGAGTGAAATCATGTTCAACAACCTGAAACGGGTCTACAAGGTTTTGCTCGTCATTATGGCGGTGGGTGTCGTCCCGTTTGTCATCATCGGGACCATGTCTCTGGTGAAGTCGAGTGGAGAGCTGACGGTTCAGGTGTTCAATCAACTCGAGGGCCTGCGCGAGACAAAGAAAAAACATATCACGACCTTCTTTGCAGAGAGAGAGCGGGATCTGAATGTCCTTTGCGACATTGTCAGGAAATTAAAATCGGGAATTGGGACGGAATGGGCGCCTCAAAAACTGGATGGCTTCTTCTCCAGATACATTGACGAGTACGAGTATCACGATCTCTTCATCATACATCCCGACGGAGAAGTGTTGTATTCCGTGGCCGGGGAGGTGGACTACGGCACCAATATGATCACGGGGGCTTATGCGGACTCCAATCTCGGGAAGCTGGTGAGAAAAGTGATCCGGAGTAAGAAGTTCGGCATAGTGGATTTCGAGCCCTATGCCCCGAGCGGCAATGCGCCTGCCGCCTTTGTGGCCGAGCCCGTACTGAACGGAACCGGCATAGATCTCATCATCGCCCTCCAGCTTTCCATAGAGGCCATCAACGCCATCATGATGGAGCGGACGGGTCTGGGGAAAACAGGTGAAACCTACCTCGTCGGCAGGGATATGCTGATGCGCTCCGATTCCTTCCTCGATCCCGCAAACCGTTCCATACGCGCATCGTTCAAGTATCCGGAAAAAGGGGCCGTGAACACCGAGGCCAGTCGGGAAGCGCTGGCCGGAAGAAGCGGAGAAAAGATCATCACCGACTACAACGGTAACCCCGTCCTGTCCGCCTACACGCCCATTCTGATCGGGGACGTGCAATGGGCGCTGATCGCGGAAATGGATGTGGCCGAGGCGCTTGAAGTGATCGACAATCTGACATGGCTTATCAGCATTATCGGTGTTGTCGGCATCGCGACCATCGTCGCCGTCGGTCTCCTGATCGGCCTGCTGTTCCTGAACAGGCCAGGGCGGGAATTGATGGGCCTTTGGCGGGAAAGATAGGGCTACCGTCAAAACGCTTCTGCATCGATTTGACAGAAGAGAATGGACCTCTGAACACTCAGAAAAGAAAGTTCGAATGCACAAAAGGAAATTCATATTTTCCGTAGCCGTTCTGTCGCTGATAGTAGCCGTTCTCACCTTTTTGTGGATCATCGCTTTCTGGTACGGGCTGAGCCCGGCGCAGGAGTCCCTGTTCATGTATACGTTCAGGCAGCGGTTCGCGGTTATTCTTGTGTCGGCTTTTTTTTCACTTTGCGCAATAGCGCTCATTCTGGGGGTGATCCTTCACTACTACCTCATACCCCTTAAAAGGCTGGTCGAGGAAACGACTTTGATCGCGATGGTAAACCCCTCACACCGCATACGCGTGGATGGGGCCAGAGACATACTTCAACTTGCGAAAGCCGTCAATGAAGGGGCCGATCGCTTTCAGCGACTTCAGAATACCGTTAAAGAAAAGATAAAGGATTCAACCCGACGGGAAACGGAAGAGCGGAATATCTTGGCAACCGTTATCAGCCGATTGACCGAAGGGGTTCTGCTCTGCAACAACGACGGCGCCATTCTCCTTTACAACGGCCGTGCCAGGCAACTTCTGTCTCCCAACAGCGGTTCGGGGGGTGACGCCTGTGCAACCGTAGGCCTGGGTCGCTCTCTCACCGACATTGTAGAAAAAAGAATGCTGCTGAACGTAATCGAGGTCCTGGATCGACGGCGGGAACTGGGAGACCTCAACCCGACTCATTTATTCGTGACCGCGGTCTCGGAAAATAGAATGGTGCGCCTTCGCATGACCCTTATGATGAACAATGACGATACGAGGCGAGGTTTTCTTGTCACCTGCTACGATATGATGGGGGAGCATTCTCCCGTTCTTCCTGACATAGGCACCCCACAGACGGTATTGGATGGCGCTGGAATTTCCCGATTCCCCGGCCTGGCGGAGCCCTTCGTTGCCGTCGATGAGGAGGCGCCGCTCACAAGGCCGCACGCCGTTCGTTCGAGTCGGCCGGAGTTTTATGATTTCGACCTCTTCGAACAGACGGCAAAAAGCCCACTGGGCGAGAGATGGCTGCTTTCGGAACTGAGCTACACCGTCTTTGATACGGAAACGACCGGTCTGGATCCGGTAGCCGGGGACGAAATCATTTCCATTGGAGCGGTGCGTATCGTCAACGGGAGGATACTGAGCGTCGAGACATTCGACCATCTGGTCGATCCTCAGTGGTATATGAGGCCGGAGGTGATCCGCATTCACGGCATTACTCCGGAAATGCTCGAAGGACAGCCCACCATTGACAAGGTATTACCCCTTTTTCAGAGCTTTGTTGGGGACACGGTTCTTGTGGGGCACAACTGCGCCTTTGACATGCGTTTCCTGCAACTGAAGGAGGAAAAGACCGGGATCCGGTTTACCAATCCGGTTCTGGACACCCTGCTGCTCTCCCAGGTGGTCCACCCCCATCAGGAAACCCATACATTTGAGGCCATTGCCGAGCGCATGGGCGTCGATGTTGTTGGCCGGCATACAGCGCTGGGCGACGCCATCATTGCGGGCAGAATTTTCTGCGGGTTGATTCCGCTATTGAAGAAGCAGGGGATCGGGACGCTTGGAGAAGCCCTGATTGCCAGCCGGCAGACCTATTTTGCCAAGCTCCGATATTAAGGGGGAGGAGCGATATCGTCCCCGTCCTTTTTTTCATCCTCGGCCTCCAGTGACCGAAACTTCCCGTAGACCTTTTTGGGGATGCTTATCTTCGCGAGGATAGTCCTTACCACCACCAAAAAAATGGTAAGAAATCCGATTGCAAACAGAGTCTTGAACACGGACAGCCAATAATCAGAATATCTAAACCGGTCCCACAGCGCCCGTTTTTTAGGATCCCGCCAATCGCCGAGATCCTCACGCACTGCCGCTACTGCATCGTGTGTGAGAACGCCCCGGTCATCAACCAGATTTCGGCCGGCCCCGCATTCAAACTGCAGACACGCGACCAGTTCCTCCT
>ERZ889078.3049-NODE-3049-length-11494-cov-12.551359_pt1 | contig 11494 bp, 13 predicted proteins | sample MGYA00521266_ERZ889078 | MGnify/ENA primary metagenome ERZ889078 (study PRJEB32303, sample SAMEA104408618) | aquatic metagenome | biome: Brackish water; feature: Pelagic; material: water | place: Baltic Sea | collected 2014-06-16T06:34:00 | depth 76,534 m ... | reverse complement strand
AACACCATCATTGAATCCATGACCGCGGCCCTGACCCGAGGTGAGAATATCGAAATCCGCGGCTTTGGCAGTTTTGTCATCAAAAACTACAGTTCCTACGAAGGCCGGAACCCCAAAAGCGGCAAAAAAATCAAGGTCAAGCCAAAGAAACTGCCCTTTTTCAAGGTCGGCAAGGACCTGCGTGAGCGGGTCAACAGCGGCAGCTGAGACCCACAACGCCAGAAAACTGATCTCTTTGCTCGCGGCACAGCTCTGATTGTTTGCCATTCCACGCAAGTGGCCCCATCCACGTGGAATGGCAAACTGCTTTGAGCAACATTTCCGCCCCGCCTGGTCGGCCGGCTCGTTGCACCATTGGCCGGGGGACCCACTGATGCGTCCTTTCAGGCGCGCCCCACAATTTCACCCACAAGATCATAAATCTGGGCTTCGCTGATGCGCACCTGGACGATATCGCCCGGATTGGCCTCTCCATCGGTGATATAGACACAGCCGTCAATATCCGGGGCCTGGAAACGGGTCCGCCCCTCCAGCAGGAGATCACTCTCCCGGCTCAGCCCCTCCAGCAATACCGGCTCCACCCGCCCCACATAGCGTTGCTGAATTTCAGCTGAGACCTCACTCTGTACCGCCATAATCCGGGCCATCCGCTCTTCTCCCTCTTCCGCGTCCACCTGGCCGTCAAACTGTTCCGACGGTGCTCCCGGTTCATTGGCATAGATAAAGGTCCCCACGTGATCGATACGCGCTGTACGGAGAAAGGCCTCAAGCTCACGCACATCAGCCTCTGTCTCCCCCGGGAAACCAACCATCATGGTGGTGCGCAGGGCCACCTCAGGCAGGTACCCCCGAATCAGATCGATCATTGAGTAGAGGTCCCCGGTGGTGTATCTGCGGTTCATTCGCCGCAGCACGGTCGAGCTCACATGCTGCATGGGGATATCGAGATAGGGCAGGATTCTCTCTTCGCGGGCCATGAGCTCCAGCAGGCGCTCATCAACCCCGGTGGGATAAAGATAGAGAAGCCGCAGCCAGGGCAGCGAGGTCCTCTTTAAAAGAACTTCAAGCAGATCAGACAGGGTCGCGCCTGAAACCAGATCATTACCGTAGGCCGTGAGATCCTGGGCAATCAGACTGAGCTCACGCACCCCGCTTTGCTCCAGACGTACGGCCTCAACTAGGAGATCATCCATGGACCGGCTGCGCAGATCACCGCGAATCGAGGGGATCATGCAATAGGAACAGCGATTGTCACAGCCCTCGGTGATTTTGAGCCAGCTGCGATAAAACGGGGTTGAAATCCGGCGAGGCAGGCTGCTGTCCATAAGAAAACGGCCCGGGATCCAGACCCTGTCCTCCACCTTTCCCTGGCGCAGGGCCGTAATCCTGGCCACAATATCAGGCACCGCCTCTGTCCCCAAAAAAAGGTCCACCTCGGGCAATTCAGCCATAAGCTCAGCCCCGTAACGCTGCACCAGACACCCGGTCACCACCAGCGACTTACCCGGGTCCTCTCGCTTCACCTCTGACAATTCAAGGATCTCGTCAATGGCCTCTTCCACGGCTGACTGGATAAAACCACAGGTATTGATCAACAGCAGATCGGCCTGGTGGGCATCTTCGACGATCTGCCAGCCAGCCTGCTCTAGGAGCCCTAGCATCAGCTCGGAATCCACCAGATTTTTCGGACAGCCCAGGCTGACCAGATGCAAGCTAACCATTCTCCTGCCCTCCTGAAGGTTGTTTTGAAAAATCTCCCGCAGCCATCGAGGCCAGCAATTGGAGAATCGTCTGACGCAGTCGAGCCTTGAACTCAGGACGGCTGAAGCCAGGCGTCCACTCCTTCTGCCAGATCTCATCCGAGATCACAAAAAGCCCGGCCAGTTCCACGCCACGAAAGGCGGCAACGCTGCACAGGGCTGTATACTCCATATCCACGGCCACAATGCCATGTTCGTCCTGCAACTCCTGCAGCCGGGGACGCCCTTCACGATAGGGGGCATCTGTGGACCAGACCCGCCCTTCCTGACAGGTCAGCTGCGCCCGGCGCAAGGCATGACGGAGCAAGGCACGCAGGGCCAACGAGGGCTCAGGCTCGGGTTCCGCTGAGTAATAGGCAGAGGTTCCCTCTCCGGACAGGCCCCGACCGGCCAGCAGACAGTCACCGATCGCCAGTTCCGGGACCAGGGTCCCACACCAGCCAAAAAGGACAATGCGTCGGGCACCAAGAACAATCAATTTTTCCAGGGCCATCACCGCCATGGGCGACCCCACGGCCGGTCCAGCCACAAAAAAATTATTATCCCGGCTCACGGTGAGAGTGCTGTTAAAGAAAAAGCGCTTTGTCCCACCCTCGGCCAAAAGCTGCTCTCGGGCCACAGCCGCATCCTGGGGATTGGCAAAGAGACATCCCACGGGGGGTAACTCTTTTTCCTTTTGCCCTCGCGCCGGCTCAATCACCATCTCGCCGCCCCTGTTCTGATCCATCACTCTCCACCTGTCAGGCTGTATTGTACCATAAGCGGTTTCACAAAACAGCCATCAGTCCTGTGCTCAGGCACAAGCCTTAATCAATCAATGAGAAGCTCACTGAAACAACCATGAACGTTCGTCCCTTCAGCACAGCCAATCACGGTCTCCGATAAACGCTCATGAAAAACCTCATCACGTGAACCAAACGCAAAAAGGCTGCAGATTGCTCTGCAGCCTTTTTGCGTCGATTCAGCGAATCGATTTGATCCAATACTTAGCCAATCAGCGGATTTGCATAGAGCAGGATCAGAGAGATAACCAGACCGTAAATGGCAACAGACTCAGCAAGGGCCATACCGAGGATCATGAAGGTCATCAATTTGGGCTGTACTTCGGGATTACGGGCAAGACCCATGGTGGCACCCTGACCAACATTACCAATACCAATACCAGCACCCAGACCGGCCAGGCCGATAGACAGAGCAGCACCAATACAAACTAAACCAAGCATCAAGTTACTTTCCATTGTTTTTCTCCTTGTAGATTAAATGGATTTTTTTGGCCTTCTTCCAATAAACTTTATTAATCCCGAAGGCGCCTAAGTCAATTCACCCAGAAGCCTTCAGGGAGGGGGTAAACCGAAATCAGTGGGCGTGCTCGTTGGCCTGGGTAATATAAACCACGGTCAGCAGCACAAAAACCATGGCCTGAACCAGAGAGACCAGCACACCGAGGATCATGATCGGCAGGGGTGCGAAAAAGGCACCAGCCAGCATGAAAAGAATCCCGAGCAGGGTCTCCTTGGCCATGATGTTTCCGAAAAGTCGAATGGACAGAGAGAGCAGACGGGCAAAGTTACTGATCAGCTCGATGGGAAGCATCAGCGGAATCAGGATGGGCATGGGGCCGAGGAAGTGTTTAATATAGCCAATCCCGTTGGCCCGAAGACCGATCACGTGATGGGTGACCCAGACGATGATGGTCAGGGCCAGGGTGGTGTTGATGGATGAGGTCGGAGACATGAAGCCCGGAATCAAACCAATCAGATTGGCCACTGCGATATACAGGGCAAAGGTGGCAATCATGGGAAAGAGCTTGTCGGTCAGTTCGCGACCCATGTTCTCGACAAAGAAGTCTTCCATGCCGCCGATCAGGATCTCCCAGAAGTTCTGGCCTTTACCCGGAACCATCTCCAGATTTCCAAGGGTCATCTTGCCGACCACCACCAGGAAGATCATGGTGAACCAGGTATAGGTCATGTACGGCGCGCAAATCTGCTCGAGGAAGCCATGTCCGACCGGCCCATGCGGAATCGGCAGCCCCAGCTTCTCCAAAATAATTGAGATGAACAATATCGGATGTTCCATAACCCCGTTACCTCCCGCTGATAAAATAGCGTCCGGCCGCACTCACCGTGGCGAGTATGATCGTAAACACTACAGTTGACAGCCCCAGCAGCAACCCAAAGACATTGGCCCGGCCACTCTTGATGAGCAGCAGCAGGACCAGGCCGATGAGGGCCAGCCGAAGCCAAAATTTAATAATATATTTTGATTTCCCGATTTTCTTGGCCTGCTTCATGACCGTTGTTTCGGCCTCGATTTCAGTCTCAGCCTGACCCTGTTCAACAGCTTCAGGACGGGGCAGATCCAGGGAATTCATGAATCCCATGACATCCCGCTGGGTCGAGAGAAAACTCAAATTGGCCAAGACACCCCCGGCCGCAACCGACCAGGCAAAATCAAACGAAGACATAATGTACCAGGAACCGGCCGTCAGGACCGCCAGACACAGCCAGCTCAACAGCTGGATCCTCTTCAGGGAAATCAGTTCATCCAGCAACAGTCACACCAACCAAAGTCAATCCCGGTTCTGATATTTGACAATGTCATACAGGCTTTTAAAACCTGCGGCAATGCCAAACGCCAGACCGATAAAAGTAAACCAGGGGGCCGTTCGCCCGTCAAAGACCTTCTGGTCCAGATAAATGCCCAGGCCCATGCCGATAAAGATGGCCGCGACAAAGGTAAAACCGATGTGGCCATAATTCCCCAGTAAATGAATCATTTCCTTACTGAGTTTAGACATGATTTATACCACCTCTGCCTCTCGGCACAACTTCTTGGTGAACGATCAAATTTGTTAGCATGGCCACCAGTCAAAGTCAACGGTTTTTTTACGCATCCGCCAATTTTTTGAATGACCATTCAGTCATTTCAAGGGCCTTTTGCAACTGCTTATCACTGTGTGCCGCCGAGATAAATGCGGCCTCAAACTGGGACGGAGCAAGGTATATTCCCTGAGAAAGCATCTGGCGATAATGGCGGCCGTAACGATCCGTATCAGCCGTCATGGCCGAGTTGAAATCAATGACCAACGACTCAGTAAAGAAACCGGTCATCAACGATCCAACCCGGTTGAGTCGGACCGGAATTCCGACCCGCTCCGCGATCTCATTGAGACCTGCGGCAAAGCCTGCGGCCTTGGCATTGAGCCGGTCATAGAACCCATCCTCACTCAGAAGCTTCAGGGTGGCAATACCGGCGGCCATGGCCAGGGGGTTACCCGACAGGGTTCCGGCCTGATAGACCGGTCCGTCCGGGGCGATCTGGTCCATGATCTCGGCCTTACCGCCATAGGCTCCCACCGGCAGCCCGCCACCGATGATCTTGCCCAGACAGGTCAGATCAGGGGTCACACCATAGTACTGCTGGGCCCCGCCAAAGCTGAGACGGAAACCGGTAATCACCTCGTCAAAGATCAGGACAATGCCCAACTCGGCGGTCAATTCACGCAGGGTCTTGAGGAAGGTGGGGCCAGGCGCAACGCAGCCCATATTCCCGGCCACGGGCTCAACAATGACACAGGCAATCTCAAGCGCCGGGTCGCGCAGGGTCTGCTCGAGGGCGGCCTCATCATTATAAGGAATGGAAATGGTATTCCTGACGATCTCGTCAGGCACGCCAGGACTGCCGGGAATCCCCAGGGTCAGGACCCCGGAGCCGGCCTTGACCAGAAACGAATCGGCATGACCATGATAACAGCCGTCAAATTTGATCACCACCTTGCGGCCCGTATACCCACGGGCCAGACGGATGGCACTCATGGTTGCCTCGGTGCCCGAACTGACAAAACGGACCTTTTCCAGCGACGGCAGGGCATCGACCACCCGCTCAGCCAACTCGATCTCCGAGGGGGTCGGCGCTCCGAAACTGGTGCCGTGCTCCATGGCCTCACGCAGTGCGGCCAGAACCGTCGGGTGGGCATGACCAAGAATCATCGGGCCCCAGGAACAGACAAAATCAATGAACTCATTGCCGTCGACATCGGTCACGGTCGAACCGGCTGCTCGCTCAATAAAGAGCGGATCACACCCCACTGCCCGACAGGCCCTGACCGGACTGTTGACCCCACCGGGGATCACCCGCTGGGCCGCTGCAAACATCCGTTCGGAAATACTCGTCTTCATCCTTGACTCCTCTTTCACTCCCACCAGGCCCTGGCCCCAAAAGCAATGGCGTGTACCAAGCGCGTATTATTGTCAGATATACAAAGCAGATCAATGGCCTACCTGAGACCATCCACCCGTCGCAAAGGAGCACTATAGCACGCCCATCAGAAGGATGTCAAACACCTTCACCACCGGGTCGACCAGCCAATCTCCTCATATTTTCCTTGTCATGAAAAAGGGCAACGGTTACACTAACCAAGCCTTACCTGTGCCGATACGACTCCGGGCAGGTGCCGCTCATGAAACGGCCCTGGAGATCTCCTGAAACAGGACCAGATAACAAGACAAGGTAAATTGCCCGGATTAAACCGGGCAGTGCAGCACGACACAACCAACCACAAAACAACACTCTACGGACTCATTAATAAAGAGGAGAAGACCATGGCAAGTGACAAAATAAAAGCAGTCAATGACGCCGATTTCGATGCCACCACCGCTTCAGCCACTCCCACACTGGTGGATTTCTGGGCCCCCTGGTGTGGCCCCTGCAAGGCCATCGGCCCGGTGGTTGAAGACCTGGCCCAGGAGTACGCGGGCAAGGTCACCATCCTCAAGATGAACGTCGATGACAATCCGGCCACCCCTGGCCGTTTCGGCATTCGTGCCATCCCGACCCTGATCCTCTTCAAGAGCGGCGAAGTGGTCGACCAGATCACCGGCGCCGTGGGCAAGGCCCAACTCTCTGAGCTGATCAAAAAGGCCCTTTAATTCCCACCATTCCTGTCCGGACATCACTGTTCCGGACAGGAATGGCCTCCCCTTATTCCGCCCCCTGAACAACAATGGCCAAAACCCATTACCAGCTGATCATCCTGGGCGGCGGCCCCGCCGGACTGACCGCAGGTCTCTATGCGGCCCGGGCCCGTCTTGACCACCTCCTCATCGAAAAAGGGGCGGAGGGCGGCCAGGTCCTGCTCACCGACTGGGTCGACAACTATCCCGGTTTTCCTGACGGGCTGTCCGGCTTTGAGCTCTCTGAAAAGATGGCGGCCCATGCCAAACGCTTTGACCTCCAGACCCTGACCGCCAATGTCACGGCCATGGACCTGAGCGTGTCACCCAGACAACTGACCCTGGAAGATGGCTCCACCCTCAGCTGCGACACCCTGATCATCTGCACCGGAGCCCGGCCACGTCTGCTGGACGTCCCCGGGGAACAGGAGATGGCCGGCAAGGGCGTCTCCTACTGTGCCACCTGCGATGCCCCCTTCTACCGTGGCCTGCGCGTGGCCGTGGTCGGCGGCGGCAACACCGCGGTCCAGGAGGCTGGTCATCTGACTAAATTTGCCGAGCAGGTGACGATCATCCACCGCCGGGACACCCTGCGGGCCACCGGGATCATCCAGGAAAAGGCCTTTGCCAACCCCAAGATCGATTATATCTGGAACAGCCGGGTCACGGCCATCAGCGGTGAAAAGGGCGTTGAACAGCTCAAGCTTATCAACAATGACGGCCAGGAATCAACCCTGGACGTGGACGGCATCTTTGTCCTGGTCGGGGTGATCCCCAACAATGAAATGCTCCCGCTGGACCTGCTGACAGCCGACGAATATGGCTTTATCCCCACCGATGGCGAGATGCGAACGGCCGTCCCCGGAGTCATGGCCGCCGGTGACATCCGCAGCAAAGACGTCCGACAGATCATCAACGCTGCCGGCGAAGGGGCAACCGCTGTTTTGGCCGCAGAACACTACCTCAACTCAACGATTCAATAAGCAGACTCCTATGCGCCTCACTTCTCCCACCCGTCGATCGCCCCTCTCTGTTCTCTGTATCGCCCTGCTCACCCTTGTCCTTCTGAATGGCTGTGCCAAAATGGAGAGCCTGTTCGACTTCAGCTCCAGCAAACAGGAGACCCGGGAGGCCGTTGACAGCCTGACCCTCAAAGGCATGGACGAGTACAATGTCGGCGCTTATTTCAAGGCCCTCCAGTACTTTACAGAGATCCTGGAGAAATACCCCTTCAGTAAACAGGCAATGCTGGCTGAACTCAAAAGCGCTGACTGTAACTTCTACCTCGACCATTTTCCCGAGGCCCAGGCCCTGTACCAGAGTTTTGAGGAGCATTATCCCACCAACGAGGCCATCCCCTATGTCATGTACCAGATCGGGATGTGCAGCTATCAGCGCATCGACCGCATCGATCGTGACATCTCAGGGGCCACCGCCTCCATCCGTGATTTCTCACGCCTGCTGCGGACCTTCCCGGACTCGCCCTATACCCCTGAGGCCCAGGCACGCATTCGGGCCGCCCGGGAATTTTTGAGTAATCACGAATACTTCGTGGTCCAGTTCTACCTGCGTAACAACAAACTCGACCAGGGCGTACGACGCCTCAAGTACATCATCGCCGCTTATCCGGATGCCGAAGTCACCCCCCGGGCCCAGGAACTGCTCAACCAGATCGAAGGCGGCAATCCTCCCAAGGGTGGCCTTGCAGCCTGGTTCTCCGAGCTCTCTCTTCCGGACTGGCGCACCTGGCTGCCCGGCAAATAAGCCCTTCCGACAGACAAGCTTTTTGCAGTTCAAGGCAGGAGATCCTTGAGGGCAGATACGCTCAGCCAGAGACCTCTTCTCCCTCCAGATTCTCCATTCCCCAAGAGACCTCCATGGCCCGCACAGGGCAGATGGGGACACATTGACTGCAGCCAGTACATTTCTCAGGATCAAAAATAACCGCCATATCCGGCCGATGCAGCGACAAGGCCCCAACCGGGCAGACCCCGGTACAGGCCCCGCACTGGAAACATTTCTCATCGTCCCGACGGATACTGGCCGCCAGTCGCTCGACCTTCACCCCGAGGTCGGCCAGATAGGTCAAACCATTCTTGACATGATCCCTGGGTCCTTTGAGTTCAAGGATCATCAGGCCCTCGCGCTGAGGCAGGATATCGGCCTTGAGAATATTCACCTCAACGTCATACTGCTTGACCAGACGATAGACCACAGGATCATTGCTGGTCTCCTTGGGAAAACGAAGCAGATAAATTCGATTGTACACGTGCAGCCCCTTGTTCTTCTCTTAATCGTTCAGCGAAAACCTGTTCGCTCCCCACAAAAGCGGAATATCCCACTCCTGTCTGCCCCAGACCATCTCTTGCCACAACACGGTATTCATCCTACCTCAGCTGCCATCTGCCGCGCAAGCCCTGACACCAATTGAGCCAGTGGTCGATTGGTGTCAATGGTCAGCAACTGCCCGGGCAAGAGCTCATCCGGGGCCTGAAACCTGACCTTCTGCCGCAGATAGATCTCCCAGCGGCCATCAGAGATCGCACTGGGGTCCTGAGCCCGCTGATCCATGCGCTGACGCATCACCTCTTCGGCGCAGACACAGTGGACAAAAAGCAGCTGGCGGCCGGGCCGTTCCAGACGGGCCCGAAGCAGATCACGCTCGGCCAGGCTTTGATAAGAGCCGTCCAGAACCACGCAGGCCTGAGGGTCGGCCGCGAAATGGGTCGATGCCAGATCCAGCAGTCGATCATAGGTACGACGGGACGACTTGCTGCTGTAGATCCCCTGATCCATGGACTCACGCTGCCGGGCCACTGGCTGTATCCCGGCCATCTCCTTGCGCACCCGGTCAGAATTATAATAGACACAGCCTCGAGCCTCCGCCCAGGCCGCAGCCAGGGTCGACTTGCCGGTGGCAATCATCCCGAAGAAGACCAGCAGCCGGCCTTGCCCCTCTTCAGTCTTGGCCGGCACGGGCATATCCATGGGCCAGTTCAAAATAACGGCCCGCCTGGGCCAGACAGTTCTTGCGCACAGTTCCATCGACCACCGGGTCGGCGGCCGTAAACAAACCAATCTTACCCCGAACATAGGCCCGGTAACATTTATAAAAATTGAGCATCTGCAGCAGCCCCGCATCCTCTGAACGGGCGGCAAAACGATCAATAAACAGCCGCGAGAGCTCATTCAGACCATGGAAGTCCAGATCCATGGCCAGAAAAGCCACGTCGGCTGCCACATCCGAATAGCGGAAACGGTCGTTGAACTCGATGCAGTCAAAGATATGGATCTGACCGTCCAGACAGATATTGGCCGAGTACAGATCACCGTGACAGTCACGAATCCGACCGGCCAGAATCCGCTGTTCAAAAAGGTCTTCCCGGGCCAGAAAACGACGTCCGTATTCGCTGATCGCCTGAAACTGAACCCGACTCAAGGCACCCTGATCAACAAAACCCTCGGTCTGCTCAAAATTTTCCAGGACATTGACAGCCACGGCCTGGGCACGACCGAATTTCCGGATCGCCTCAGAGCCATCGGCCTGCTCGTAAAAAGGGACCAGCCGGTCAATGATGTGATCAAGATCGGACTCCCGCAACTTGCCTGCCGCAATGACCCGCGACATCATCCGCTCCTCGGGCATCCTGGCCATCTTCACCCCATACTCCAGAACCTCACCCGAACCGTTCAGGGCCAGAGCGCCATCTCCTCGGTTGATGGTCACGGTCTCAAGGTAGATATCAGGACACAGACGGCGATTCAACTGCAGTTCCTGCTCGCAGCAAGCCTTCCGCTTGGGCAGGGTGGAAAAATCCAGAAAACCAAAATTCACCGGCTTCTTCCATTTATAGACATACTCCCCGGCCACGGTCACAAAAGAGATGTGGGTCTGGATCAGCTCGACCGTCTCCACCGGATGGGGATAAACCGCTTGATCAAGTAAAAACGTTACATATTCGGGAAGTTGTTCAATGGACATCAGGCCCTCCAGTCATAGGGGATGAAAGCAGTTTTTCAGGCAACCGGTACAACGGAAACACTGACCACAAAAATGGTCGACCAGCCGCAACAGCGATACACTGTACCAGAATCAGATTCATCGGTAAAGCATGACAATTCCTTGTCCTTCACCCCTGAGCATGCTAGAGTTCTGCTGCTGAGTACGGAGCAAAAACCACTGCCCCCGTGCACGCATCACTGACCGGGAACACAGCATCTTTTGCCGGTGATCCCGGCGGTAGCAGAGGAGTTTTCAGCAAGTCGCATACCCCAGACACCCAGCCCATTTCCGGTAACGGCCCCGGCCATTTTCCCCTACCCAGAGAACCCTGCACATGGACCAGACAACCCTCCATCAGCTCCTGACCCTGGTCCAGAACGGCCGCTGCAGCGTGGCCGAAGCCGAGGCACAGCTCTGCCATCTGCCTGGAGAAACCCTTTCAGGCGCCTGTCTTGACCACCAGCGCAACCTGCGCACCAACCTGCCCGAGGTGATCTACGGAGAGTCCAAGAGCTGCGAGCAGATCATCACCATTGCCCAAGCCCTGCTCCTTCGCTCCGGCCCGGTCATGGCCACCCGGATTGCCCCGGACAAGGCGACCTCAATCCAGGACCAAGTGCCCGAACTCCATTACCATGCCCAGGCCCGGATGCTGACCGCAAGACCAGTCAGGCTCGACCCTGCGCAGGTACGCGGACCTATCGTTATTATCTGCGCCGGGACTTCGGACATGGCCGTGGCTGAAGAGGCCCGGGTCACCGCAGAAACCCTGGGCC
>ERZ889078.3048-NODE-3048-length-11496-cov-15.374967_pt1 | contig 11496 bp, 14 predicted proteins | sample MGYA00521266_ERZ889078 | MGnify/ENA primary metagenome ERZ889078 (study PRJEB32303, sample SAMEA104408618) | aquatic metagenome | biome: Brackish water; feature: Pelagic; material: water | place: Baltic Sea | collected 2014-06-16T06:34:00 | depth 76,534 m ... | reverse complement strand
CTTCTTCGATGGCTTGTGATTGGCTGTTCATGTTGATCTCCTGCCTGGTGGTGGCGTTTGTTGGCCCGCAATGTGGGGCTTTGGTGAAAACACAGCACAAATCATGCCAGTTGATGTCAAAATAACCTGCGATGGCAATATTTTTGATTTAAAGCCAAAATAGTCACATGCCCAAGGTTGGTGACGCTGATGCGTCACCTTAAAATATATACAATCCCCACATCTGATGAAGCGTGGTTGTTTCATTTGGAGCGTTTCTTAAATTGGTTCCAAAGGTCGCCAATGAGAAAACGTCCGCTGGCAAGTAGTGACAAGCCACCGCAGATGTAAAGCCCGGTTTTTTTCCAAAAGGGATAGTCTATCGGACTGACGAGGGCCGCTGAAAGCAACCAAAGGCCCATTCCGATATACACAAGGGTTGAAATCATTTCACCAATAGACTGACTTCGAGGAGCGTTTTTAGGGCGTTTCATGTTTTTCCTTTATAGGACTTTTCCGTCTTCATTGAACCGCAAGTCGTCGGGTAAATCTAGATCTGGTTCAGTTGGCACCTCTCCGCGATCAAGTTTGTAGATGTAGGCCAAGGCCGCTGCCACGGCGCCGTACAGGCGATCCGAGATTTCCTGGCCAATGTCACCTGTGAAAAACAACGCCCTCGCCAACAATGGGCTGCGAAAGACTGTGACACCGGCCCCTGTCGCTTTTTCGATAATTCTCTTTGCCATGTGGCCTTTTCCCATCGCGATTATAATAGGGGCGCCTGGCTCGCCAGGCGTATATTTGAGCGCAACGGCGAAATGGGTCGGATTTGTGATAACTGCGGTTGCTTCACCGACCTTATCAAGAGCTTCAGCGGTTTGTGTGGCGCGGCGACTGGCCTCCATTTGTAGGCGGCGAATGCGCTGCTTGACTTCGGGTGAGCCGTTGCTTTCTTTATTTTCGTCTTTAAGCTCTTTCATCGACATTTTGAGTTTTGTGGTGTGCTGATATAGTTGCCAGCTATAGTCAATCGCCGCAATAACAGCCATGACGAGAAGTATAGCCAAAAAGACGCCCGTAAAACCTGAGAAAAGCCTTTCAATTGCGCTGCCTAGGTTGCTTGCAGGCAGGGCCAAAAATTGGGGCAAAGACTGCGCGATGACCAATCCCGCCGCTAGGCCAATGAAGGTTACTTTTAAAATAGCTTGGCCCAGCGTCACCAAACCTTTGACTGAAATAATTCGTCCCAAGCCAGAAATTGGATTCAGGCGGCTACCTTTGAACTGCATTGATTTTGGCATGAAATGTAAGCCCCCAACCAACGCCTGGGTGCAAATCACAATCACGAACATCGGTATGCCAAACAGACCACCAATTACTAAAATGGTTTTAAAAGCCATGCCCAAATGTACTAAAATCTGGGTGTCGAGCGCTTCCTGATTGCCAAAGACCAATAAGTTGCTCCAAACAGTCAATTCGGCGGGCAAAAGTTTGGCAACTACAAGAATGCTAAATAAGCCCATTGTCATTGTCGTAAAAACAAACGTGTCTTTTGAACTCAGAAGCTGCCCATCCTCGATCGACTTTTCTAAGCGTCGTTCGGTGGGGTCTTCTGTTTTTTCTTGACTGTCGTCTTCAGCCATTTGCCGCCCCCTGTAGCATTACGTCCATGATTTGAAGCGTGCTGTCTAGCATGTCTTGCATCGCTGCCGCCAATGGATAGACGTAGAGATACACCAAAACAAACGACGTCATCAGTGTTAAGGGAAAACCAAAAGAAAAAAGGCTCAACTGGGGCGCTGATTTTGTGATCGCCCCAATTGCTATATTTACCATCAGCAAAATTCCTGAAACAGGCAACATGAGAATCGCGCCCTTTGCAAACATCACCCCCACTGCGTCAATACCTGTTTGTACAAGTACTGAAAAAGCTATTGGCGCACCGATTGGAATTAGTTGATATGAACTAATTATTATATTTAATGCTACCAAATGACCATTAACCGACAAAAATAGCGTTGTCAGAAATAACATAAAAATCTGCGCTAAAACGGGGCTGGATGCGCCCGTATTTGGGTCGACTTGTGCGGCAAAAGATAGGCCTGCAGTTGTAGCTATCTGTTCTCCTGCAATAGTTGCTGCAGAAAATAAGATTGTTAAAACCAAGCCTGCGCTCAGGCCTAACGAGATTTCTTGCCAAATTATGCCAATGGCCCGTGTGCTGGTCATGACCTCAAGATCTGGGTAAGGAACCAGTTGGAATATAAACAAGGTCAGCGCCATTGTAAAAACAATGCGAATGGGCAAAGGCACCATCCGTGAACCAAAAAATGGCGCGGCTAAAAGAAAGGCACCAATTCGCAGGCTCACTGTAAAAAATTGCAGCATAAGATCCATAATCCCTTGCATTCCAATGCCAGGCAGTGCGCCATAACTGGAGGGATCCAAGGGTAACATTAGTAAATCCGTGTGATTTCGCCAAAGATAAAGGCAAAATAATCCGTCATGTTTGTCAGTATATAGCCTGACAGCAATCCAAGCGTGATCAATACAATCACCAGTTTGGGAACAAAACTGATCGTTTGTTCATTAATTGAAGTGGCAGCCTGCAAAACTCCGATCAAAAGACCAATGGCCAAAGCCGCGCCCAAGATTGGTCCTGCTGTCATTATGATCATGCGAAAAGCTAGTCGCAACTGTTCTATATTGCCATCAAAATCCATTAGCCTCCTGCTCCTGTCATGAAGGTTGCGGCCAAGGATCCGACCGTCATAGCCCACCCGTCAACCAATACGAAAAGTAGTAGTTTAAAAGGTAGAGAAACCAGCATAGGTGACAACATCATCATGCCCAAAGACATAAGGATTGATGCAATCACCATATCTATTACCAAGAAAGGCAAAAATAGCAAAAACCCGATTTGAAACGCGGTTTTGAGCTCTGATGTGATGAATGCAGGCATTAAGGTTGAAAAGGGAATGTCGGCATTGCTTTCATAATCGGGGTCATTGGCCATATCTTTAAACATGATTAGTGCGTCTTCGCGGGTGTTTACGACCATGAATTCTTTGAGGATATCACCGCTTAACATAACGGCGTCTTCTGCGCTCATTTGCTCCGCCATATAGGGCGTAACGGCAGTTTTATTGATGTTATTTAACGTCGGTGACATAATGAAAAATGACAAGAATAGGGCAATAGCAATAAGTACTTGGTTTGGTGGTGTCTGCTGAGTACCCATTGCCTGACGCAAAATTGACAAAACTATAATGATACGAGTGAAGGATGTCATGCCCAGTACTAAAGATGGCAAGACGGTAAGCGCGGTCATCATGGCAAGGATTTGTAATGATAAAGAATATTCTGTGGTCCCATTAGCTCCGGTTGCGCTGCTTAACGCTGGAAGCCCAGCCAGTTGGCTGACTAAACCTTCTTGCCCATAAGCTGGCCAGACCATCAAGCCAAATCCAGCGAGAGTTAGGATGAGGGTACCCAAGCGCCTCATTGCGTTTCTCCAGCTGTGGTTAGAATGGGTGCGTATGAAGGTTCTTTATTTGTAGATGGGACTTGCAGAAGCGCGCATCCAGACGTTTTAGACGTGTAAAGCAAAAAATCTTGTCCCGATGCGCGGACTAAAGTTAACCGTTCCTGAGGGCCCAGGGGGCTCACCTCGATAACTTGAATGTTGCGCGATAATTGATGTTTGAGAAAGCGTTTTGGATTTTTCCGCAACCAGATTTGTAATGCAAATAAAAGGCCTAAAAAGACTAATACGATTACTATTTGATAGGTTTCTATCGCGACCATTTGCCTGCCCCTGAGTTACTCATGTATGGGAAAGCAAGTTTCGTGCCATAATTTTTTAAAACGTAATTTAAATATTTAACTAATTGATAAATAAAGATTTTTAAATTTTAAGAAGCGCCCAAATCTCATGGCTGGGATTGGGCGCGTGCTCCGTCAGGTCTTTGACATGTGTAAAGCGTTTAAATGCTTTCAACACGTTTCTCGGGTTCAACTATTTCACCGAAGCGAATGCCAAATCTTTCGCCCACCATTACGACTTCGCCTTTTGCGATCATTGTTCCATTTACCCTAATATCCAATGGGTCTCCAGCGAGCCTGTCAAGTTCAATAACTGAGCCTTCGTTTAACCTTAATAGATCACGAATGGTTATTTCTGTGCGCCCAACTTCAACTGTCATCTCTACGTTGATATTTTCTAGAACGCGCAGATTTTCAATACCGATCCGATCGCTTTTACGGGGTGCATTCTCTTCGATGGCTTGGGCCATATCATCCAAATCTGACATTAGAGGTTCCTATTCTTTTTCTGCACGAATGCGCTGTTTTAAATATAGTGCCGATTGACCAGCAACTTCGCCCATATCGGCGGTAAACATAGGCTTTCCCTCGATCAAAAGCTCGACACTGCCTGGAAGTTGGATGGGGAACACGTCATTAGTTTCTAAATGTAGTAGGTCACGCATCGAAACGCGGGGCTGTGCCAAACGCGCTGTCGCGGTTAGTGGTATGTTAAGTATTGCAGCTTCCAATCTGTCGCGCCAAGACAGATCATCTTCTGACTTATCATTCTGAACCCTTGACCGAAGTTGTGATGCTATGGGCTTGAGGGATTGCAGTGGATATATCACGTCAAAAGAGGCTGGATCATTTCCGGGTAATTGCACCAAAAATGAACAAATTATTACAGTATCTGCACCATCTACGAATGAAGCAAACTGAATGTTTTCTTCGCGGCCTTGAACGCTAAGCGTTAGTGGCGTTAGGTCGCGCCAGGCCATTTGCATTGAGTTATTTAAGCCATCTGTGACAATCTGAATGACACGCTGTTCAGTAGCTGTAAATTCTCCCACGGGTCGTTTAAAAGATGAAACCGTGCCGCCATAATAGGAGTTTGTGAGCAAAGAAATAAAGTTTGGCTGTAACACCATCAATTGTGTTCCTCGAAGTTCCTCAATCCGACTTGTTGTCAGACTTACGAAATTTTCCACTTTACTAGAATATTCGTCAAAGGTTTTGACTTCAGGTGGAAACGACGAAATCCGCGGTTGAATACGCAGCATAGGTAAAAAAACAGCCCTAGCAAAACGACAGAACCGTTCATTAATCATTCGCAAGGCGTAATAATCGCCAAGCAAAGATAGGTCATCCGACCCAAAGGCGAATGGTACGACCTCAACTCCGCTCGGACTGCGCGCAGGAGCCGGGCCAGCGTCGTCCTCCCCCATGCCCGCAATTAGAGCATCGACTTCTTCAGTTGTGAGTTTGCGCGATGCGACCATTGTTCAAAATTGCCTTATTGAATTATAAAAGAAGTGAAATGCACATGCTCAATGCCGCCAAAACCTTCTAGTTCAACGAGCTTTTCGTTCAAAGCATTTTGGATTGATTTGGCCAAGTTATCTCGCCCTGTTTTACCGGCAACATCTTCTTCTGAAAACTCACTTATTGCCGCTAATACTTCTGAACGAAGCGCGAGCTGATGAGTGTCAACGTTGGTCATAATAGATTCGTCATATTGTGTAGACACACCTATTCCGAGTTGGGCCATTTTGCGTGAGCCGCGCAGATTGGTAGTGAAGGTTCCCGCAAATTCATAATAGGTAGTGACGTAAGTTTCCTGGACAGGAGTTTCTTTGACCATTTTCTTGGGAATTGGGTTGCCGTTGGCATCCAATTCGACGTTCGGGTCTATCTCTGGTTCGACAGAGGCCGTAGCGGCTGGTACTGGCAAGCCATCTGGTCCCAATAATTGTTCTGCGGGTGGGGGTTCGCTGCCTGAGAAAATGAAATAACCAGCTCCCAAACCTATACCTACAAGGAGAAGTCCGCCCACGGCAAAAATGGCAATTTTTACAACGCCGCCGCCGCCTTTTTTAGATTTATCGTCTGCTGGTTTTTCTGCCATGATCTTTTTCCTGTGGGCTTATTTCATGCAATGACGTTTATAAGAGAACGTCCACCTGATTGCGTTTCTATCCCATTTAATTCGATTTGTGTCTTTTGGTTTATATTAATTATGCTCTTGTTGGTAGAGCCTTTGCCTTGCCCCGACTGACGATTGTTTTGACTTTCAGAACCAGGGCCCTGCCCACCGACAAAAGTGCTCAAATTTGACAGTTTGAAACCTTGATCTTGCATCAGTTGCGAAAGATCAGCTTTACTTGCGTTTAGTAAATGTGCTGCAGCCGATGTTTCTGTTTGAATGCCAACGGAAGTAGTGTCGGTACCTATTTCAAGCCGAATATGCAGAACTCCCAAGTTTTTGGGTCGCAAAGACAATTCTAGCCCCAACTTTCCATCCGCCCTCAGGCTGTCGATTTTTGAAATCAGCCTTGTTCCCCATTCGATGCGACGTGTGTCTAGAGTTTGGAGCACCTGCGAAGCCGCTGTTGTTGCTGGACCCGCGGTGCTGTTACCGAGTGCGGAAGACATAGAGCCCGAAATGGATTGCGCTGCCGCGCCACTGCTTTGACCGATACCTTGGCCTCCCGCGGTCAAGTTGTTGGTAACTGCGGTTGTGCTTTTCATATTACTTTGGTTAAGCGCAGTATTTGCATCCTTGACTGAGAGTATTTTTTCTAGCGCGCTATTTTCCTGAGCCTTGTCAAAGGCATTGTTTGCCTCATTTGGTGCTTCAGTTATCTTAGTCTGCGTAGGGCCTGTCGCCAGCTCTGGTTTAGACAGGGCTGGCTGCGACTTTTGTTCTCCATCTAACATCTTTTGACTTAGGCTTGGAATGGGTTTGTCTAATTTTAGGGCTCCCTGAAGAGCCTCGAGGGGCGTGCCATCGACAGCAATTTTAGGTTTGCTATCAAGCGCCTGTTTTTGAATGAGTTCTGCACTCGCGGCAAATACCTTCCACGTTGGGGCTGTACTGACGGGTTCTTCCTGATTAAGGGGCGCGGAGCCAGTAGTGACAGGCAAAGCCTCACTTGCCGCAATAAATGCTTGCGGGTTTAGTGAAAACGAATTTGTAGGGTCTACGTTTACGTTTACGTTTACGTCTACGTCTACGTCTGTGTCTGCCGAAGTGGTGGGAGGGCCTGTTTGGAGCATTGCTGCAGCATGAGTGGCCACACTGATGGCTAGAGCTTCTGCATTTTTGTCTTCTAAGGGTGGCGGCAAAATAGGAACAGCGAAATCAACCGCGATCGGCAATACCCCATCAATTGGCCCATTTTCAGATAATAGATTTGTTTCGCTTACCTTTTCAGTATCAAAACCGATATAATCTAAACTATCTTTGGGTGTGTTTTCCAAAATTGATTGAATATCAATGGTTTTGTTGAAGCGTTTATTACTATCTTGATCATTAGTAGCTAAAGAGACTTTAACTACTTCAGCTTCAGGCTGAGCGGTTTCACCAAATAAATCACCAAAAAGTAACGCGCCTTCTACAGCAGTACCATTGCCACGCTTTGCGCCATGGTGTGCGTCCGCCTTATGTGTTTCGAACTTATGATCTATCTTGGTCATTTTTATTCCTGTTGGCGATGCGCATTAATGCCCAACATGTTCTATGCAAAAATAATGCCAACTTAACGACGGATTTTCCCAAGTTGGGGCGGCAACATTGCGTCATTAGCCGTCTGAACTCGTTCTTGATGAGCCCTTTCTTCTAGTAGGACGCGATCTTTCAAAATACTTTCACGGGTTTGATGTCGAGCCAAAAGTTTTTGAGCTGCTCCGATTTCAGTTTGCAAATAATCGGTTCGATTTCGAGATATGTCGCGCTGTTCTGATAGTTTAGCGGCAAGGCGAGCGGCATTGCCTAGCATGTGCGGAAGAAGCACCACGCCAGATTTTGGGCTATTTTGATCTATCATGTCAGCCAATTGTTCTGTGAGGCCCTGAGTTTTTTCATGTTCAGTATTTAATGCACCTAGGGCCAACGCGCGTCGCTGAACCAATATTTTTTCTTTCTTTCTCATCAATTCTAGGAGATGGGTTTTGGACGTCATTTTGGCATCAATGCGTAAAGTTTTTCTTGTGTTTGGCCGATGGTCTCAGGCTGATCCGGGGCTTGAGAAATAAAACCAGTCATTTGTGGCCACAAAGCGACAGCCATATCAAGTTCCGGGTCTTGGCCAGGTGAATAACCACCCATCAACATAAGATCTCGGTTGTCCATGTAAAGAGAGACAAGCCTACGGAACAACAGGGCCGCACGTTGTTGTTGCACGGGTGTGATATCATTCATTACCCTGGATACCGAGGCAGAGATATCTACAGCCGGGTAAATACCCAATTGAGTTTGTTTACGCGATAGAACTATATGGCCGTCCAAAATTGCGCGCGCTGTATCAACGACTGGGTCATTTGTAGTGTCGTCGCCATCTGCTAAGACTGTATAAATCGCCGTGATAGTGCCCTCATGTGGCAAACCAGTTCCTGACCGTTCGATCAGATTTGGGATCATGGATACGACCGATGGAGGGTAACCTTTTGCTGTAGGTTGTTCTCCCAGAGCCAGTCCAATTTCACGTCGCGCATGAGCAACGCGTGTTAAGCTGTCCATAATCAGCAAGACTTGTTTGCCTTTTGATCTAAAATATTCAGCAATAGCTGTCGCTCGATTTGCACCACGAATTCGTAACAAGGGAGAGCGGTCAGCCGGAACGGCCACGACACAAATTTTAGACTTTGCCGCTCCATGCATTACTTGATCAACGAATGCTCCAACCTCACGACCTCTTTCACCAATGAGACCAACGACGATAACTTCAGCCTCTGTGAATTGTGTCATCATAGATAAAAGGACGGATTTCCCTACCCCTGAGCCAGCAACTATTCCAACGCGTTGCCCGCGACCAATGGTTAGAAGCGCATTCACTACTCGCACTCCAACATCCAGGGGTTTGTCAACAGGAGCCCGAGTTAGAGGGTTGACCGTGTGCCCCATTAGGGGCCAGGTTTCGTTAAGGTCTAGATTTCCCAGCTGGTCTAACGGCAGGCCTTGCGCGTCAATCACTCGCCCTAAAAGATTGTCTCCTACTTCGACCAAACGGCCAGGATCCACAGCTTCAACCCAAGCTCCTACCTCAATGCGAGCGCCAAACTCATACAGAAACAATAAATTGCGACCTTCACGAAATCCGATGACTTCCGCTTCAATCTGAGCTCCATCTTCACCCCGAACAGCACATATGGCACCAACAGACACAGGAAACCCGTCACATTCAATGATTTGTCCATCAAACCGCGTCACGCGTCCACGAACACGTAAAAAGCTGCGGCTTGGCAATTCAGTTATAGCATTGAGTAAAGACCCTACCAAAATATTCATTCGTTTTCCTTGGTGTCATCAAAGGAAAAATCTTCGAGCTCGTCGCTGGTCGTGGATATATCTAAAATTTGTTCTTCAGCCTCAGAGGCTTGTTTAGGGTCTAATGGTGTTTCTGAGATAAAACTTTGTTGGTCTGAACTAGCATCATCGGAGGAACGATCACTAGCAGGTGGAATAGGACCCAAAATGTCAGCCAAGCGTACCCCCCCAAGTGACAGATCAACGTCACCACGCGCCAAGTCCGGGTTGGCTATAAGGCGTACATTTGATAAGGCTTCCGATCCAGATACCAAGGCGCCAATTGCATCAAGGTCAGCTGGGTGAAGTCGTAAAATTGGTCTGGTAGCTATAATTTGTACCCGATCTGCCATTAATTCAATGCGCTTCAAAAAACTGGCGGGCATAGTGTCAATTTGTGACCCTGCACGCACCGAAGCCATCGCTAGTAGGGTTTGCTCCATCGCATGACGCAGATCGTTAGCCGCAGAAATTGGCGTCGCTGTAAAGGCACGACCTGCCGCCTCCATAACGACCAAAGCTTTGGCCATTTCCTGCTCAACATTGCTGGAAACGCTGTCGATTCCGGCTTGGTAACCTTTATCATACGCAGACTTCTCGGCCGCTTCTATTGCCAAAGCTGATTGATCTTGGGCCGCTTTTGTAGCACGGTCTTCTGCTGCTTTTATTTCTTTGGCCAATAGTTCTGCATCTATGATTGGCTCGGGTGTCTCCAGAGCTTCTTGGCCAGATACTTCAAACTCTGTTCCTATTTCGGATTTGGCTGTTGTTTCAACAATTTCGGCGTCAATAAGGTCTTCTTGCCCAGAATTCTGCTGAAGACTGTTAGGTTTCTCTACGATGAGCGGCTTAGCGGCACGAGCCATTTCGATGAGATTGTGTTTTTGAAAAGAAACATCTTTTGGCCGGCTATATCCGGAAACCGGTTGATAGCTGGCTTTACTGGCTGCTTGAATGAGGCGCGAGATTTCCCCGTCACCGAGAGGTGCCTGGATTTCATCTGGTTTTTCAATATTCATTTGATTTACCTCGTCCATTAGACCATTTGATCGCCACCGCGACCGGCTAGAACAATCGTACCGTCATCAGACATTTTGCGAGCAATGTTGATGATTTGCTTTTGGGCTTCTTGTACTTCGGTTAGGCGAACGGGGCCCAAAGCTTCCATTTCATCTTTGATGTTACCTGCAGCTCGTATCGACATACAGCTAAATAGTTTTTCACGTAGAGCTTCATCCGCACCTTTAAGCGCAAGCACCAAAATTTCAGTTTGGACGGATCTTAAGAGAGTTTGCAAGGAGCGTTCATCGGACATGACCAAACTGTCAAACACAAACATACTGTCTTGAATGGCCTGCATCAGTTCTTTGTTTTCTTTGCGAATCTCTTTCATGATCCTTTGTTCCATTGCAGTTTTGGTAAAGTTCATGATTTTGGCTGCCGCCTTCACTCCGCCAATTTGACTTGCGCGCAGTGAAGTATTGGCCTTAAATTTGTCCTGCATAACTCTTTCGAGTTCTCGTACCGCTTCTGGCTGTACCGTTTCCAACGTTGCAATGCGTCGAACAACTTCTGGCTGCATTTCGTCGGGCAAAAGTCCCAAAACATCGGCCGCTAAATCATATTCAAGATAAGATATAATAAGTGCAACGATTTGAGGGTGCTCATCCAAAATTAATTCAGAAATTGCGCGCGCGTCCATCCAATCAAGAATTTCGATCGGACGCTCGCTTGATGTCGGTGTAATTCGGCTCATAACTGATTGGGCTTTATCATTCCCTAACGCTTTGGTTAACACATTACGAATATAATTTCCCGCACCTAAGCCAAGGCCAGTTTGTTTTTTGATAACAGCTAAAAATTCGTCCAATACTGCGTTTACAGTGTCTTGGTCTATGCCACTGACCGAATACATTGCAGTCCCAAGGTGCTGCACTTCACGAGGCGTTAGATACTTCAAAATCTCTGCTGCTTCATCTTCGCCTAGAAGCATCATCAAGATCGCTGACTTTTGCGTTCCTGTTAGCTTTTCTATTTCGGCGTTGTCTCCGTCTAGCGTTGCTACTTCTTCGGCCATGATGTGCTCCTCATGCAGGCTTGATTAAAACAGGTTAACCAATCAGCTGCATATCCTTTTTAATCATTTCTTTGAAAACGTTTGATACCCGGCCAGCTTCGTCCCCTAC
>ERZ889078.3047-NODE-3047-length-11502-cov-7.749716_pt1 | contig 11502 bp, 5 predicted proteins | sample MGYA00521266_ERZ889078 | MGnify/ENA primary metagenome ERZ889078 (study PRJEB32303, sample SAMEA104408618) | aquatic metagenome | biome: Brackish water; feature: Pelagic; material: water | place: Baltic Sea | collected 2014-06-16T06:34:00 | depth 76,534 m ... | reverse complement strand
GGTGTGGTCCGGCGTGATTCCCCCCGCTAATACGGCCTTATCGCGCGCCAGCAGCAGGTACCCGCCCGCGCCGACCACCATGCCCTTCTTGAAGGCAAACACAGGCTGCCAGTCCTTTGAGTTCGTGCTGTCTGCGGCGCGGACCTGCACCTCGTAGCCGTCCAGATCGATCTGCGCGCCGAGGCTGCTGTGCAGCTCCAAGAAGTCATCGCTCGGATCGCACGGATCGCCGACGTAGACCTCGGAGATTAACACCTTCTTGGTGCCCGACAACGCGCAGGCCGGCAGCCCGGTGCCAGGATCGACACACTTGGCGAACGCACCGCACGCGCCCTGGGTCGGCTTGAACACACACCCTGCTTTCGGATCACAGCTGTCGGCGGTGCAGACGTTTTCATCGTCACAGGTGATGTTCACGCCAAAACAGACGCCTTTGCTCGCCACGCAGGCGTCCTTCTCGGTGCACAGGTTGTCGTCGCTGCAAGGGCCCGCCTGGCCGTTGTGGACGCAGCCGCCCGAGACGCTCGCGTCGCACGTATCCTTGGTGCAGACCTCTGTGTCAGCGCAGTCCTTGGGCTTGCCGCCCTTGCACGCGCCATTGTCGCAGGCCTCGCCTTCCGAACACGGGTCCGAGTCGCTGCAGGTCGCCTTGTTGGGCAGCGCCACGCAGCCCTGCTCCGTCTTGCCGTCACAGGTGTTGTCGGTGCAGGTGAGGCCGTCGTCGCAGTTCTTCGGTGCGCCGGGGAGACACTTGCCCAGCACGCCGTCGCAAAGATCGCCAACGGTGCACGTGTTGTCGTCCGTGCAGGGATCCTTACTCGCCGGGAAGATGCAGCCCTTGCCCTGCTGGCAGGCGTCCTTGGTGCAGGGGTTGTCATCTTTACAGACGATGTCCTGGGTGCCGACGCACTTGCCGTCGCTGCACGCGCTCGTCACGGTGCAGAGGTCGCCGTCGTCACACGCGCCGTCCTTCATCGGTTTGGCGACGCAGCCGCCCGCCACTTTGGGGTCGCAGCTGTCCGTCGTGCACGGGTCTTTGTCGTCACACGTATTGGCGCTGCCGACGCAGCCGCCGTCCTTGCACGTGTCGCCGAGGGTGCACGGCGATCCGTCCGAGCAGGCCAGCCCATTGGTCGCCACGGCTTGCTTGCACTGACCGCTGGTGGGTTCACACACGGTCTTCGCGCACGCGCTGTCGGCGAGCCACGTGCCGCCCGCCGTCAGGCAAGCGCCCTCCGTGATCGCGCTCGGCTTACTGCAGAGCCCGACCCCGCAAACTGTGGACTGCAGCGGATCCCACATGCACTTGCCTGATAGTTTCACGCACTTGTAGCCGCCCAAGCACTTATTGCCCGTCCCGAAGCCGGCGCAGTCGCTGTCGGCGCCGCAATTGCACGTGTCTTTGCCAGGCTTGCAGCTGCCGCCGCCGCACGCGTCGTCTTTGGAGCACGGGTTGCCGTCGTCACAGGGCGCGGCGTTCGGCTGGGAGATGCAGCCGAGCTTCGGATGGCACACGTCGTCTGTGCAGGGGTTGCCGTCGTCACAGCTCTTCGCTGTACCGGCGCAGACGCCCTTGTTGCAGGCCTCATCCGGTGTGCACACGTCGCCATCGGTGCAGGTCGCGCCGTCAGCCAGCGGCACGGCCTTGCAGGCGCCGTCGGTCTTGTCGCACAGCATCGGCTCGCAGGCGGTGCCCTTGCTCGGGTCGCACTTCACGACGGTCTTGGGATCCAATTCACAGGTGTTGGACGCCGTCGTGCAGATCCACGTGCCTGCGCATTTGTCGTCTTTCGCGTTGTATTTGCCGCAGTCCGCGGTCTTGGTGCAGGCGCAGATGTTCTTACCGACGCAGCCGCCGTCCTTGCAGGCGTCACCGCCGGTGCAGGCGTTGCCGTCGCTGCACAGCGCCGTGTTTGCGACGTGTTTGCAGCCGCTCTTGGTGTCGCAGCTGTCGTCCGTGCAGGGGTTGGTGTCATCGCAGTCCACGGCGCCGCCACCACACTTGCCGCCGACGCAGACGTCGTTCTGCGTGCACGCGTCGCCGTCGCTGCAGGCGGTGCCGTCAAAGACACCCGTCAGCAGACACTGACCCACGGCCGGGTCACAAGCGGCGACGCGACAGGCGTCCGCCGCCGACCAGACGTGCCCGGCGCCTTCGCAACCAGCCTCGCTCGCAGCGAGGGCGCCGGTCGAGATAGCGCACTGTTTGGTCGCCTTCAGCCAACCGCCGTTCACCTTGGTGCACGCCGCCTCGTCCACCGCCGCCGCGATGCACACGCCCGGGCCGCACACCGGCAAGCTCGCCGTGTCGACCGCACAAGCGCCCGCTGTGCAGACCAACGTGCCGGTGCAAACGTTGCCGTCGTCAAACGCCGCGCAGTCCTTATTGGTCGTGCATTCGCAGACGATGCCGCCGCTCTTGCAGAACCCGGAGGTGCAGCTGTCCCCGACCGTGCAGAGGTTGCCGTCATCGCACGGCACGTTGCTCAGCTGGGTCACGACGCACCCGCCCTTCGCCTTCGGGTCGCACGTGTCCTTGGTGCACGCGTTGCCGTCGTCACACGTCTTGGGCAACCCCACACAGGCGCCATCGAGGCATTGATCCGCTTCTGTGCACGGGTTCTGGTCGTCGCAGACCTCCGCAATGGACGGCTTGGCGTCGCATTTGCCTGCCACGCACTGCCAGCCGAGCGAGCACGGCGGCAGGCTCAGCGCCTTACAATCCGCGACGGAGAGGCAGGAATCATCGAGTTTTTTGCAGGTCTTGCTGCACAGCACGCCGGGTTTGCCATTGTTGGCGCCCTGGTCGCATTCCTCCGCGGTAGCCGGCTTGTCGGTGGGACCGTTCACCTTGCCGTCGCCGCAAGACGGCGCGACGCAGCCGGCGACGTCGTTGACCACCAAGCACGTCTCCTTGGTCTTGGTGCAATCCGTGCCGCCGGGCAGCACCTGGGTACCGTCGCCGCTGCAGCTCGACAGCAGCTCGCCGTTGCAAGTCGGCACGCTCGGCGTACACACCTTCGTCACGCAGCTCGCTGTGCCCGCTTTCGCGTCGGCCACACACGCGGTGGCGCCGCCGCAGTTCTTCTCGTTCGTCTCGGTCTTGCCGTCGGCGCTGCACGCCAACAGCTTGTCGCCGTCGCAGGTCTTCGTGTTGGCCTTGCACTTGAGCTCGGTCGAACACTTGCCGTCCACACACAGAAAGGATTTGCAGTCGGTGAAGAGAAAGCTCGTGCCCCACGCGTTGCACTGCTTGACGCTGGTGCCGTCACAGATCGTCGTGTCCTTCTCGCAGACCTTGGTAAAGCAGCCGCGCAGGTCCTTGTCCGACGCGAGCGGCGCACAGATTTCGGCTTCGGTGCAGGTCTTGACCAGCTCGCCAGGGGTGCCGTCGGCTTTGCAGTCGAGGATCTTCTGACCATCACAATGGTGGCCATTCGGCGCGCAGATGCTCGTCTTGGCGTCGCCTGCGTCCGCCGTGCCGCCGCTGTCGCCGGCGGCGCTGTCGACTGAGGCGTCATGGGTGATGTCCGAGCCATCCGCGTCGGCGGACGCAGCGTCCGAGTCGACCCCAGCCGAATCGACCGCTCCAGCGTCCAGCGGCCCGGTATCCTCGACCGCTTGCGTATCCGGCGTCGGTGGTGGAGCTGGGCTACAGGCCAGTGCGATCAGCGCTGACAGGCAAGCCGTCATGCGAAGCGAGGGCGGGTTCTTCAACGGAGGGCGCATGGGGGTGCTCCTGGGAAAACACGTGGCTCACCGCGGGCGCGACCTTGGCATGTCATCGGGGGTGCCATGTCTCACGCTTCTGCGGTGGCCAATCCTACCGCAGCCGGCCAGCTTCTGTCAGCGTCGCAAAGCCCGGTCGCGCGCGCCAGTCACAGGCCCGCTCACGCGTCGCGCGCGAAAGTGTCCACGCCTACCCGCAGCGGCGCTCAGGGCTGCAGGTAGACTTTCACCACAGCGCCGCCGAGCGCGACGGTGCCGATGGCGATAAGCAGGAAGCCGGCCGCGCCGAGCCAGAACCACGGCATGACGCGGCGCCGTTCATCGCCTTCCTGGAGCAGGTCATTGTACTGCATCGGATTCCAGTACCACCCGTCCGGTAGGAGGCGCTGCGGCGCGAGCGTTTGGTAGAGCCGCACGTGATAGAGCACGCCGGTGGGTAACCCGAGCGCCGTGCCGACCGCCAGCAGCCAGCCCGCGGTCAGCACGAGGGTCTGCCAGGGCAGGAGCAGCAAGGCGCCGGTAGCGAGACTGAACAACGTGATGGCGAGCACCGCAGCAAACTCGATCATGCGGACTCCAGCGACGCGCGCGGGTTCAGTCCGCGCGTACGCGCACAACAACGGTGTCGACGCCGAGTTTAGTCCATCCGGGCGCAAGATTCCGCGGCCCGCTCGACGCGAGCGCAGCGGCGCCCAGACCCCGGAGTTGCAGGTCCTGCGGCGAGCCGGCACCGTAGCGGCACATCCTGGCGGGCCCAGCGACGCCCGACCTCCTACTCCGGGCGAACTCTATGCGATCACCTCTCTTCTTGGCCGTCTGGCTCGGCTTTCTGCTCGCTGTGGGTGGCTGCGGAACCTCCCCATCCGAGCCGGCCGCGTTCGACGGTGCAGCGGGCGATGCGACGGCGAACGACGCGGCGGCGGGTGACGCGGCGGCGGGTGACGCGGCGGCGGGTGACGCGGCGACGCAGGATGACGGCGCTGGCGACACCACCGTTGGGGCCGCTGGAGGCCCAGGAAGCTGGGCCGACGGCGGCGCCACCCCACGCACTACGATCCGGGTCATGAGCTTCAACGTGCTCTGCTCGTTCTGCGTCTTCCCGGACTACGACCCGTGGACGGAGCGGGTGCCCCACCTGCAGCGCGTCATCGCCGACCACAACGTTGATTTGCTGGGCTTGCAGGAGCTGACGTTCGCCTGGGATGACAAGGACGAAGTGGCCGACATGATCGCAGGACTCCAAGGTTTCGCGGCGTTGTACTACCAGTCCCCAAAGGGCGAGGGCGCCCTCCCGGCCTACCCGGACGCCACGATCTATTACCGAAAGAGTCGGTTCGAGCTCGTCAAGAACGGCTACTTCTGGCTCAGCCCGACGCCAGACACCGCATTTTCCAGCGGTTTTGCGGCCAAGGGGTCCCTGCCGCGCATCGTCGCGTGGGCCGCGCTGAAAGACCTGCATCGCGGTGGCCGCGAGGTGCTGTTTCTGAGCACGCACTTCGACAACAACAGCCCGAGCCAAGAGAAGAGCGCGCCGCTACTTGTCGAACGCATCGCGCTGCTGCGGGTGAGCAGCGCCGGCGCGCCGAACGCGCTGCGAGAGCTGGTGGGGGTCGGTGACTTCAACGCCACGCCATCGAGCGCCGCGTACAAGTCACTCACCGCCAAACACGGCGCCGCCGCGCCGCTGATCGACAGCCAGACCCTGGCGACGACGATCGAGCGCATCGGCGCGCCGGCCGACCAGGCGGCTTGGCAGGTCGCGGACGGGATCGACCACATCTTCGTCACCGCGAGCGCCACAGGCGCGCTCCCCACGGTGCTGCGCTGGGCCGTGGATCTGCGGCGCTTCGGCGCCAAGGACCGGTTTCCTTCGGACCACTGGCCGGTGCTCGCCGAAGTGCAGCTGCCCTAGACGGCCGAGAACCCGGGCTAAAAGCGCTCGTCGGGCCGCAGGAAACGAAACTGGCCACGAGGCAGATCCGACAGCCGAATCTGACCGATACGCACCCGCAGCAGGCTACGCACGCTGAGATCGACCAGCTCGCACATGCGCCGAATCTGCCGTTTTTTGCCCTGCCGCAGCACAAACCTGAGCTTGTCGGGGGCGATATGATCGATTTGCGCCGGCAGCAACGCCTCGCCGTCGAGCTCCAGCCCATGCCGTAGCCACGTGAGCGTGCGGTCGCTGATCTGGCCTCGCACGCCGACGATGTACTCCTTGTCGACCGCCCGCTCCGGGCCGATCAGGGTGCGCGCGACCACGCCGTCGGCCGTCAGCACGAGCAGGCCGCTCGAGTCGATGTCGAGCCGACCGGCCGGCGCGAGGTCCCGGCGCCACCCCATCGGCGGGCGGTCGTCACCCCAGGGCCGCCACAGCGCCCGTGGGTCCTGATTCTCGGGGCGAACTAGCTCCACAGCGGCGGTGTAGCCGTCCTCTGGCTGGCCGCTGACAAAACCCGGGGGTTTGTGCAGCAGCACGGTCGGCTTGCGCGCTTGCGCCGCCGTCGCCCGGTCTCCGAGCTCCACAAACGCCGCAGGATCGACCCGGCTGCCCAGCTCCGTCACCACGACGCCGTCGACGCGCACCTGACCCGCGGCGATGTAGCGATCAGCCTCGCGACGGGAGCAGAGACCGAGCTGCGCGAGGCGCTTGTTGAGGCGAACTCCGTCGTCCATGGGGCACTCCCGAGCGGCGATAGTGGCCGCGCGCGCACCCTACTTGCGACGCCCGCGCGCGTCACCCCACCGCATCGTCGCGGCCATGATAGCCGCCCTGGTGGACAGCCCCCCGCGGGCCTCCTACATTTCCGCACTCGCTGGTGGCTCCGCGCGCCGATTGTCGACGCGCCGAGACGCCTCAAGCGACTGAGATTCCAGCATGTTTCAGAAGTATATGGCCAAGATATTTGGCACGCAAAACGATCGTGAGCTGAAGAAGATCGAGCCCATCGTCGCCGCCGTCGCCGCGTTTGAGCCGAAGATGAAGAAGATGGAGGACCCCGAGCTGCAAGCGCAGACCGTGGTCTTGCGGGCGCGGCTGGCCGATGGTGAGTCGCTCGACGACCTGCTTCCCGAGGCGTTTGCCACCGTGCGAGAGGCGGCGTGGCGCGTGCTCGGGATGCGGCATTACGACGTGCAGATCAGCGGCGGCTACTTCCTCCACAAAGGCGTGGTCTGCGAGATGCGCACCGGCGAGGGCAAGACCCTGGTCTCCACCCTGCCCGGCTATCTCAACGCGCTGACCGGTAAGGGCGTGCACGTCGTGACAGTCAACGACTACCTCGCGATTCGGGACTGCGAGTGGATGGGCCGCCTCTACAACTGGATGGGCATGACGACCGGCGTCATTCACACCGGCGCCAGCCAGAGCGACCGCAAGCGGGCCTACAACGCCGACATCACCTACGGCCAAAACAACGAGCTCGGGTTCGACTACCTCCGCGACAACATGAAGTTCTCGCTGGAGGACTACGTGCATCGCTACCTGCCGAGCGCCCACGATCCGCAGGCCGAGAAGCTGCTGCACTACGCCATCATCGACGAGGTCGACTCGGTGCTGATCGACGAAGCGCGGACGCCGCTCATCATCAGCGGCGCCTCCGACGAGAGCACCACACCTTACCTGCGCGCCAACGGCATCATGCCTTTCCTCAAGCGCGACCTGGACTTCATCGTCGACGAGAAGGGCCACACCGTCAGCCTCACCGAGTCGGGCGTCGACAAGATCGAGGAGCGCCTCGGCATCGACAACCTGTACGCCCCGGCCCACATGAAGTGGCTGCACTACGTCACCGCGTCGCTCAAAGCGCACAACCTCTACCGCGCCGACAAGAGCTACCTCATCGACAACGGCAAGGTCGTGATCGTCGACGAGCACACCGGCCGCAAGATGCCCGGTCGGCGCTGGTCGGACGGTATTCACCAAGCGATCGAGGCGAAGGAGGGCTTGGAGATCCAGGAGGAGACCCAGACCCTCGCGACGATCACGTTCCAGAACTACTTCCGCATGTACGAGAAGCTGTCCGGCATGACCGGTACAGCCGAGACGGAGGCGGAGGAGTTCGCCAAGGTCTACGACCTCGACTGCATGGTGGTGCCAACGAATAAGCCGATTATCCGGGACGATCGCGAGGATCTGGTGTTCAAGAACGAGCGCGGCAAGTTCACCGCGGTCATCGAGCAGATCGCCTACTGCCACGAGCACGGCCAGCCGGTGTTGGTGGGCACGATCAGCGTCGAGAAGTCGTCGTTTCTCAGCCACCTGCTCAACGAGCGCGGCATCCCGCATCACGTGCTGAACGCCAAGAATCATGAGCTCGAAGCGGAGATCGTGGCGCAGGCCGGTCGCCTCGGCGCCGTCACCATCGCAACCAACATGGCCGGCCGTGGCACCGACATCATCCTGGGTGGCAACGCCGACCTGCTCGCGAAACGTGAAGTGTTTGGCGTGATCAAGGTGCAGCAGGATGTCGATGAAGATAACGTCGAGTTCCAAGAGGTGTTCGCGCGCTATGACGCGGAGTGCAGCGCCGAGAAGCAGCAGGTGCTGGCGGCAGGTGGTCTCGCGATCCTCGGCACCGAGCGCCATGAGAGTCGCCGTATCGACAATCAGCTGCGCGGTCGCGCCGGTCGCCAGGGTGACCCAGGTATGAGCCAGTTCTACTTGAGCTTGGAAGACGACCTGGTGCGGGTTTTTGGCGGCGACCGTGTCGGCAAGATCATGGAGTGGCTCGACATCCCCGAGGATGAGCCGATCGTCTCCAAGAGCGTGTCGAAGGCGATCGAGGGCAGCCAGACGCGGGTCGAGGGACAGAACTTCGACGCCCGAAAGAACCTGCTCGACTACGACGACGTGATGAATCAGCAGCGCAAGACGATCTACGCGCTGCGCCGGCAGGTGATGTCGGCGTCCGATACGAAGGCGCTCATCGAGTCGGTGATCGACGATGTCATCTACGACACGATCGACTCGTTCTGCCCGCAGGATAAGAAGACCACCGACTGGAACGTGGAGGGCTTGGAAGACGCGCTCTATGAGCTGACGGGCCTCGACATCGATCTGAACACGATCGACAACAACTTTGAGCACCTCGAGGCGGCCGTCACCGGCGCGATGGTGGCCGAGTACAGCGATCGACGCGGTCGCATCATCGACTCCATCAAGCACAGCATGGATCCGGTCGATCCGGAAGACGAGGTGCCCGACGTCGATCTCGACGAGGCGGCCGAGGAGCACTGGCGCTACTTCGAGCGGGAGACGTATCTCCGCGGCATCGACGAGCACTGGAAGGAGCACCTGCGGCAGATGGACGCCCTGAAAGAAGGCGTATTCCTCAACGCTTACGCGCAAAAAGACCCCAAGCTCATCTACAAGAAGAAGGGCTACGACCTGTTCCACGACATGGTCGGTCGCATCCGAGTGGAGGTGGCGCACATCATCTTCCGTGTCGAGGTGAAGACGTCAGCTGAGCTGGAGGCGATGAAGGTCGAGGCTGAAGCGCGACGCGAGGCGGCGAAGCGTGAGATGCACGAGCAGCACGACGACGACGGCAGCGACGGCGACGGTGGCGGCCCGCGCAGTCCATCGGTGGCGCGCAATGACCAAGCGCCGGCGAAGGTGCAGACGCTGCACCGCGCCCGACCGAAGATGGGTCGCAACGACGTGTGCTGGTGCGGCAGCGGCAAGAAGTACAAGAAATGCCACATGAAAGCCGACGAAGGCTCGATGTATGAGGCGTCCGCTGACGACGGGATGAGCCCGCCCGCCTGAACGTGACAATCTGGTGACCACCCCGAGTCGCGCCCCGCTGGGGGGTGTTGCGCCGCGCGCGTCGTCCCTATCGTAGCTCGCGATCGCGACGGTGTGAGCCTGTCGCGGGCTGAGAACCTGACAAATGACCCTGAAGTATCCTGAATTTTCGGGGCTTCGCGACGAGGAGAGTGGGATGAAGACCATCTGGATGCGATCGATGTTCATCGCCGTCACCGCGCTTGCGGTGGCATGCGGCCAAGAGACCTCCACGCCAGCTGCGACCGACAGCGGCGTGACCGACAGCGCGGTCTCCGACAGCGGTGGGGCGGACAGTGGCGCGACGGACGGTGGCGCGACAGACAGCGGCGCGACGGACAGTGGCGCGACGGACAGTGGCGCGACAGACAGCGGCGCGACGGACAGCGGCGGCCAGAGTGATGCCAGCGCAACCGACGCGGGCACGACTGACGCGGGCACCGCTGACGCGGGCACGGCTGACGCGGGCACGGCTGACGCGGGCAGCGCGGACGCTGGCACCGTGGATGCCGGCGCGGTCGACGGCGGCGGCGCGCTGACGACCCCGGCGACGGCCTTGAAGAAGGGCGAGCTGCTCATCACAGAGTTCATGGCGAACCCGGACGTGGTCAGCGACAACGACGCCGAGTGGTTCGAGGTGGTGAACACGACCGCGATGGATATCGACCTCAACGGGCTCATCATCGAGATCGTCGGCGCCAAGCCGCACACCGTCGCAGGCAGCGGCCCGATCGTGCTGAAAGCCGGCGCGTACGGGGTGTTCTGCAAGTCCACCGACAAGGCCAAGAACGGCGGCGTCGACGCGCTGTACGCCTACGGCGCGGCCATTGGGTTTGGCAACAAGGGCGCGACCATCGTGCTGCGAGCCACGGCCACGACGGAGATCGACTCGGTGAAGTATCTCTCCAACGAAGAGGGCTGGCCCTACATCGTCGCCGGCAAGGCCACACAGCTCAGCAGCGCCGCCACCAGCACGGAGATCAACGACAACGGCAACAATTGGTGCGTCGCGCAGGACAAATACGGCGCCGACAACTACGGCTCGCCCGGCAAGGCCAACCCCGCCTGCAAGCCCGACGGGGACAAGGACGGCGCTGTCGACGGCGAGGACAACTGCCCCAACTACGGCAACACCAGCCAGTATGACGAGGACGGCGACGGCAAGGGCAACGGCTGCGACAACTGCCCCGCGGTGAAGAACCCCGACCAGAAAGACAGCGACAACGACGGCGTGGGCGACGCGTGCCCGCCACCGGTCTGCGGCGACAGCAAGGTGGAGGGCGCTGAAGAGTGCGACGACGGCGGGCAGAAGGATGGCGACGGCTGCGACAAGAACTGCAAGAAAGAGGCGCCGGCTGGGTTCAAGGCAGCCGACATCATCATCACCGAGCTGCACATCGATCCGAGCGCGGTTGGCGACACCGCCGGTGAGTTCGTCGAGCTGTACAACACCACGGACAAGGACTTGAACTTGGTGGGGCTCATCCTGCAGGGCAAGGGCACGTCATCTCACAAGATCACCAGCGCTACCGCCCTGACGATCAAGGCGAAAAGCTACTTTGTGCTGACCGTGTCGGGTGATGAGAAGCTCAACGGCGGGGTCAAGAGCGGCTACGTGTACAAGGGCGTCGCGCTCGGCAACAGCGGCTCAGTCGTGGGGATCTACTCGGGCGCGTTGAAGATCAACGAGGTCACGTACCCCGCCAACAAGCAAGACGGCTGGCCGGACTTCAAGGCGAAGGCGTCGATTCAGCTGTCAGCGTCGGCGTTGGATGGCACCAAGAACAATACCGCGGCGAACTGGTGTACCTCGACGAAAGAGATCGTCGCCGGCGGGGACAAGGGCACTCCCGGCGCGGCCAACGACGTCTGCAAGTAGGGAAACTCCCTCGCGGAGGCCGGGTCGCTGCGCGTTTGAGAGGCGCCCGCCCGGCCTTGGTCATCGTTTCGTCCACCACGAAAAAATCAGCGACCGAACAGCAGGC
>ERZ889078.3046-NODE-3046-length-11502-cov-8.855071_pt1 | contig 11502 bp, 13 predicted proteins | sample MGYA00521266_ERZ889078 | MGnify/ENA primary metagenome ERZ889078 (study PRJEB32303, sample SAMEA104408618) | aquatic metagenome | biome: Brackish water; feature: Pelagic; material: water | place: Baltic Sea | collected 2014-06-16T06:34:00 | depth 76,534 m ... | reverse complement strand
ACCTATGTTGATGCTTTGCCTTTACTAGTGAATAAGGATACGAATAGAATACATACTACTTTTAACCAGTCAGTTGCAGCAACAGGTCGTTTGTCGTCCGTAAATCCTAACTTGCAGAATATTCCAATACGAACTAAGAGAGGAATGAAAGTTCGTGAAGCTTTTATTGCTAGAGATGAAAATTATATTTTAATGGCAGCTGATTATTCTCAGATTGAATTGAGAATTATGGCTTCTTTAAGTAAGGATCAGGGGATGCTTACTGCTTTTAATAATGGAGTAGATATCCATTCTGCTACGGCAGCTAAGGTATATAAAATACCTGTTGAAGAAGTCGATAAGACTATGCGTTCACATGCCAAGTCTGTAAATTTTGGAATTATATATGGAATTTCTGCTTTTGGATTATCACAAAATATTGGCGTTTCCAGAACAGAAGCTAAAGAGATAATTGACAACTATTTTGAAGAGTTTCCTAAGGTAAAGGAATACATGGATTGGTCAATTGCACAAGCAAGGGAAAAGGAATATGTGGAAACTGTAATGGGAAGAAGAAGGTACTTAAGAGAAATTAATTCTAGAAATGCTGTGATGCGTGCAGGGGCAGAACGCAATGCAATTAATGCGCCTATACAAGGTTCGGCTGCTGATATTGTAAAAAAAGCAATGATTGATGTTCAAGCAGAAATGGATAAGAGAGGAATGCAATCAAAAATGTTATTGCAAGTGCATGATGAATTGGTTTTTGATATGCATAAAGATGAAGCAGATGACTTAAAAGTCTTAGTAAAAGAGAAGATGGAGCAAGCCATAACTTTAGAAGTTCCTTTAACAGTTGATATTGGTGAAGGAATAAATTGGCTTGAAGCTCATTAAACTACTCAGCTTTCTTTTCAATAAATAGCAAGTACAGTACAACAAGTGCAATAACCCCAATAAAAGAAGGGCCTGCCTGTTGGATGTTCCCAACAGGATCCCATCCTAATATCTTTTCTCCTAAAAGTAGTTGAATAACAACTCCTAAACATAAAAAGGTAAGTGCGGTAGCAGTAAAGTCGACTATGCTTTGGTTTATTTTAGTAAATAATTTTTTCATCTTATTGTTTTGATGTGGTCAAATATAGGTTTTTAAAGTAAAATAGCCCTACCGTTAAGTAGGGCTATTTTATTATACATCTAATTCTTCTTACTTAGTTGTTAAAAGTGAAAATAAAACACATAATCCAACTAAACCAGCAAATCCTGCACCGCCTAGTCCGTTAATTACTGCCATCACATTATCAATAACTGTCATACCGAACATTGAGCCTCCTCCGAAAAGGATTTCTACTGCAATACCAAGACCTAAAACTGTCATGATTAAACCTGTTAAGCCTTTAAAAAAGCCATTGAAATACTTAAATACATTTTCCATAATTTAAAATAATTTAGTTAATACTGAGGCCAAACTTAGAACATAATTGATTTGTTTTGAGTGTTTTGCTACTTTTTTCTTTTAGAATTGCCTTTTTATGTAATTTGTATTTTTAACAATTAATTTTAGTTTTAAAATACTGATATATAATTATTTAGGTAGTTTTTGGATGCGTATTAGCTATTGAAGTGCCTATGGTTTTAAACATAAACTTGTTAAGAATTACAATGCTCTATAACTTTCTGAAAATCAGCTAATAAAGTGTTAAATGACAATAAAAATAGGATAAATGTGCTATTTTAAATTAACATCACGAATTGATAGTATATTCTTGGTGAATTCGTTAGAATTTTGTATAATATAATAAAGCTTTTGGGCAGCAATAGTGGTTGTTTCTAGCTCATTTTTGGAATGGTAGGCTGTAAATTTGCTTAATAATGGGAATAAATGTTCCTCAGTCCCCCGTATAGTTTTTTGCATATTAGTATCCACTATCCCTGGGTGAATGGAGAATACTTTTAAGTTTTTATGATTTTCTTCAGCAATAACCTGGGTAAGCATATCTAGTGCTGCTTTAGTTGCACAATAGGTACTCCAAGAAGGAATTGGGCTGTTAGCTGCCCCGGACCCTATATTAATAAGTAGTTTTTCTTTATCAGGATAAGTAGTAATAAATTTCCTACATAGTATAGTAGGGCTTACTAAGTTCAGGTTACACTCATTTATTATATCGCTAGTTTCTTTTTTATCAAAAGGAACAATGCTTCCAATTGTAGCTGCATTATTTATGAGTAGCACATTATCCGAATTAATAATAGGTAAGGCTAAATCATTAACTTGTGCAATGTCGCTTAAATCAATAACAGTAAAGTTAAAATTAGGATGGTTAATTTTATTTGTTCGGGAATATCCAAAAACCAGATAACCTTCTTTTAATAAAAGTTCAGCTGTAGCCTTACCAATACCGCCCCCAGTACCTGTTATGAGCGCAACCTTTTGCACTTGATCCGCATCTATAGTCTTGATTTTGAATTTCAAATTTCTTTTTTAGGATTTATTTATCTTAGCAAATGTATTAAAAGTTGGAGTAATTAATTTTACTTTTGCTAAAAATAATCCTCTTTGAGTAAGACTACCCTAGCCCATATTTCTTTGTTTTTAGCAAACTTGATTTATGCTATTAATTACACTTTCGCAAAAGATGTAATGCCTAATTTTATTCAGCCATCAGGCTTTATATTATTGAGAGTAACAGGGGCTATTACTTTATTTTCAATTATGTACTTTCTGTTTGTAAAAGAAAAGGTGGATAAGAAAGATATTATTCGTTTAGCAATATGTGGGATTTTTGGTGTGGCCATTAATCAGTTATTTTTTTTTAAAGGGTTAAATATCACCACCCCAATTAATGCTGCAATTATTATGACTTCTAACCCTGTGTTAGTAATCATAATGTCAGCTGTTATTTTACATGAGAAGCTAAATGTCAGAAAAGGAATTGGGATAGCATTAGGATTGATAGGGGCATCTGCATTAATACTAAATGGAGGGAGTTTGAGTGGAAATACTGACTTTTTGCTAGGCAATACCTTTGTATTTATTAATGCAATAAGTTATGGTTTGTATTTGGTGTTGGTAAAACCATTAATGCAAAAATATCATCCGATTACCGTTATGTTTTATGTATTTAGTTTTGGGTTTTTGTATGTATTACCTTTTGGGTATAGCGAATTATTGGCTGTAGAATGGTCTAGTTTTCCTCCAAAAATTATGTGGGAAGTTGCTTTTGTAGTGGTGTGCACTACTGTCATTGCTTATTTGCTAAATTCTTCTGCTTTAAAACAACTTAACCCTTCAACTGTAAGTATTTATATTTATACTCAACCTGTATTAGCTACTCTTTTTGCGATATTTAGGAATTCTGACACCTTAGATGAGATAAAAATTATATCGGCAAGTATCATTTTTATTGGCGTGTACTTAGTAAGTGTTAGCCCCTTAAAGGACAGGAAGAATAAACTTTCTTAAATTTGCAAAAAATATTTTCTGATGATACAATCAATGACAGGCTATGGAAAAGCCGAACTAAACCTAAAAAATGCTAATTTTACTATTGAAGTAAGGTCGCTTAATTCAAAACAAATAGACGCTAATGTTAAGATGTCTTCTATTTATAGAGATAAAGAAATTGGACTAAGAAAACTACTTTCTGAAAAATTACAAAGAGGTAAAATTGAATTGTCTATTTGGAGAGAATCATCAGATTCAAGTGCTAAGTACACCTTGAATACAGAATTAATAAAGGAATATTTTTCTCAAATTCAGGAGGTTACTCGCTCTTTAAGTATAAACAGTAGCGATATAATGCCAAGTCTTTTAAAAATGCCAGAGGTCCTAGTAAAAGGAGAGGAAAAAGCTGAGGATAATGAGTGGGAAGAAATAGCAAAAGGAATTGATATTGCCATTGGAAATATATTGCAATTCCGATTGTATGAAGGTGAAAAATTAGAGAACGATATTACCGAAAGAATTAATAAACTATCTACTTTATTGATTGATATTTCCCCTTTTGCAAAAGGAAGAATTGAAAAAGTAAAGAAAAGTTTAGCAGATAAATTAGCTGAGATTGATACTAAGAATATTGATGAAAATAGATTTGAGCAAGAGTTAATTTACTATTTAGAAAAACAAGATATTACTGAAGAGCAAGTGCGCTTAGAGGTTCATCTTTCGTATTTTATTGAGACTATGAAAGCAGATGCTCCTAATGGGAAAAAGCTGGGCTTTATAGGTCAAGAAATTGGAAGAGAAATAAATACTATTGGGTCTAAATCATCAGATGCTGAGATGCAGAAAATTGTAGTACAGATGAAAGATGAACTAGAAAAGATTAAGGAGCAATTATTAAATATTCTGTAAGTGGGAAAACTAATTGTTATATCAGCTCCATCAGGGGCAGGAAAAACTTCAATTGTTCATCAGTTATTGAAGGTTATACCTGAACTTTCTTTTTCTGTTTCGGCATCTAGTCGAGAAAGGAGAGGGAATGAAGTACATGGAAAAGATTATTATTTTTTAGGTGTAGAAGGATTTCATAAAAAGATAAAAGAAGATGCTTTTCTAGAGTGGGAGCAGGTGTATGAAAATCAGTATTACGGAACCTTAAAATCAGAGATTAAAAGAATTTGGAGTGAAGGAAAAATAGTAATCTTTGATGTTGATGTTGTAGGGGGCTTGAATATAAAAAAAAAATACCCTAAAGAATGTTTGTCTATCTTCATTATGCCACCATCAATAGAAGTTTTAGCGGAAAGGTTAATTGGTAGAGGTTCAGAATCGGATGAAAGTGTTAAAAAAAGATTAGATAAAGCAGAGGAAGAAACATCAAAAAGTGGGCAGTTTGACACTATAATATTGAATGATGATTTTGAGATTGCCTGTAGAGAGACAAAAGAAATAATTACAAATTTTATAAAATCTTAAAATGAAGATAGGTCTGTTTTTTGGTTCGTTTAATCCCATGCATGTAGGGCATAAAATAATAGCATCTTATTTGGCAGAATTTTCTGATTTGGAAAAAGTGTTATTTGTAGTGTCTCCTCAAAATCCTTTGAAACAAAAAAGGACCTTGTTGGATCAAAATCATAGGCTTCAAATTATTAAAGCTGAAGTAGCTGATAATTCTAAATTAGATGTTTCGGATGTAGAATTTAGTATGCCACAACCTTCATACACTATTGATACTTTAGTGCGTTTGAAAGAAAATTATCCTGAGCATGAGTATGCTTTAATTATGGGTGCTGATAATTTGCAGAACTTCCATAAGTGGAAAAACTTTGAGCAAATTCTGGAAGACTACTCTATATATGTGTATCCTAGGGATGGTTATGAAGTAGAGGGATCACATGATAATATACACCTAATTGAGGGCGTTCCTCAAATGGAAATTTCTGCTTCATTTATCAGAAACTCGATTAAACAAGGAAAAGATATTTCGTATTTAATGTCAGAGAAAGCATGGAAATATACAGATGAAATGAATTTTTATAAAAAATAGAATGAAGCTATTGGATTTGAAATATAAGTTTATTATTTTTCTTTTTCTTATTGGATTAATTTCTTGTGCTATTCCAAAAAATATCATGCAACAAGAAAAAATTATTACTTTATCAACTAAAGCGGTAATTTCAGATACAGTTAAAACCTATGTGGGTTGGTGGGTATATGCAGAAGGGCAACATATTTTTAAAGATGAACTAACACTTGATGAATATGATTTAGTTTTTCCTAATGAAAATATGGAGGAACTAGTAGAGTTATATTTATCAGTTTGTGAAATGGAATATTTCCCTATGGAATGCCAAATGTCAGGGATTTTAAGTGGTAGCAAACTGTCAGTTCAAGAGTTTGAAATCCTATATATTCAAGGTTGCGGGGAGTAATTACTTCTTTACTCCATTTTCCAATCTATTATCCTAACTTTGCAAAAAACAATTCCACAAAAGGAATTCCCATATGAAATTTGAAGATTTAAACTTACACCCTACTTTGCTAAAGGCGGTAAAGGACCAAAACTATGTTAACCCAACTGCAATTCAAGAGCAAGCAATTCCTTTAATTCTTAAAGATAATGATGTACTTGGAACTGCACAAACAGGTACCGGAAAAACAGCTGCTTTTGCCTTACCTATTTTGCATCATTTGATAAATGAAAAAAGCAATAATAACAAAACAAAAATTAGAGCTTTGGTAGTAACGCCTACTAGGGAACTTGCTATTCAGATTGGTGAGAATTTTACGGATTATGCAAAGTACAATAATATAAAAAATACTGTAATTTTTGGTGGAGTAAAACAAGGTACTCAAACCAATGCACTAGCCAATGGAGTGGATGTCTTAGTGGCAACTCCAGGTAGGTTATTGGATTTAATGGGACAAGGATTTATTTCCTTAAATGACATTGGTTATTTTGTGTTGGATGAAGCTGATAGAATGTTAGATATGGGGTTTATCAATGATATTAAGAAGTTATTAGAGAAATTACCAAAAAATCGTCAATCTTTATTTTTCTCGGCCACTATGCCTAATAGTATTTTAACACTTTCTAGCACTATTTTGCGTAATCCAAAAAAGATAGCCGTACATCAAGTTTCTACTACTGCCGAAACTATCCAGCAATCAATTTACTACACCAATAAAAGTGATAAAAAAGACTTGTTATTCCACATTCTGAAAAATAAAGATATCAATCAGATTTTGGTATTTTCAAGAACTAAACATGGTGCGGATAGGATAGTTCGTAATTTGCAAAAGAATAATATTGAGGCGGCTGCAATCCATGGCGATAAACCACAAACTCAAAGACAGAGAGCATTGCAATCCTTTAAAGATTATAAGGTAAGAGTATTGGTTGCTACCGATATTGCTGCAAGGGGAATTGATATTGATAAACTAAGTTATGTGCTTAATTATGATATTCCTAATGAGCCGGAAACCTATGTTCACAGGATTGGTAGATGTGGTAGGGCTGGTGAAAAGGGCGTTTCAATTTCAATTTGTGAGCCAGAGGAAAATGTTTATGCTAAGGATATTGAAAAATTAATAAAGCAAAAAATTGAAGCCGTTCAAAATCATCCTTTTCCTCAAACAGAAAAACCTATGAATACTCAGCAGAAAAAGGAATCAGAAAAAGAAAAAAATAGGAAGAAGCAAGAGTTTTTTGCCAACAGAAATAAAAATAAGAATGCTGGAAAATCAAATCCTAGAAACAGTAGGAGGTAGGTAATTAAAAGTTAAGTATTAATATTCCAACAATGAATGATAAAATTAACATTAATAATTCTCAAGACAATAATCCATTACACGGTATAAGATTAATTGATATCCTTGAGTTCCTTGTGGAAGAATATGGATGGGAAGAACTCGGTTATGAAATAAACATCAATTGCTTTACTAATAATCCTTCTATCAATTCCAGTCTTAAGTTTTTAAGAAAAACCCAATGGGCAAGAGACAAAGTAGAACGATTGTATTTGAATACACTTAAGAAGTAAGGCGCATCAAAATTAAAACCCACTCATTTGAGTGGGTTTTCTTATTTTAGCATTATGAATACAATAATCAGAAAAGGAATAAAAAAGGACTTACCATCAGTTTTAAAACTAATAAAAGAACTAGCTGATTATGAAAATGCATCAGATAAAGTAACGATTACTCTAGCTGATTTAGAGCAGGATGGTTTTGGTACTCACCCGTGGTATTGGTTTTTAGTTGCCGAAAAAGATAATGAAATTATTGGTTTATCTTTTTATTGGATTCGCTACTCAACATGGAAAGGTAAATTTTTATTTCTTGAGGATTTCGTGATAAAAGAAGAATATAGAAGGCACGGTATTGGATCTAAATTATTTAAAGAAACAATCAAAATATGTAAGCAATTAAATCTGAATGGAATGATATGGCAAGTATTAGATTGGAATAGTCCTGCAATAGATTTCTATAAGAAGTTTGATGCTGAGATTAGTAAAGATTGGCTAAATGGAAAGCTTACAAAACTACAAATTGAAAATATTAATAAACTTCTTTAAAAGAGGTCCCCACACCTCAAATTATGCTGAACTTCCTCTATTCAGTATAGATAACCTCCAACAAAGTTTGTCCTACTGCATTTAGCGTGTTCTTATCAATATTATCCATATTATCTTTATGGGTATGCCAATGCTTGTTAAAGTTGCTTTCTGTTCCAGGATCGTATTCAATAATATCAATTGTTGGTATACCTGTAATTGTATTTACATAATAATGATCATCCAATATCTGATTGGCACTTTCAAATACAAAATGGTTACCAAAACCTAAACGACTTGCCTTACGCCACACTTTCTGTAAGATGTTTGATGCATAATAAAAGGAAATCTGCTCGTGCCTAAAAGTTGCATCTTTTGCTCCTACCATATCTAACAAAATCCCATATTGAGCAAAGTAGTTTGGTTTGTGCGGATTATTACTCCAGTATTGTGAACCTAAACACCAGGAATCCTGCATAACTGGAAAGTCAGAATTTTCAGGCTGACCATAATCTTCTGCATCAAAAAGGATAATATCCACTCCTATCTTAGGATTTTTAATACTGAATTGTCTTGCCATTTCTATTAGTACTCCAACTCCGCTTCCCCCATCATTCGCCCCAAGTATTGGCTCGTTTTGATTTTCAGTATCATGGTCGGCAATGTGCCTACTATCCCAATGCGCAAAAAGGGCTACTCTATTATTTTTTTCTGGGGAAAAAGAAGCAATTATATTTTTTAAAGTATGGTTCTTTCCATCATAAGTAGTAATTGGTGCTTGTTGAACTATTACAGTTGAAGTGTAGGTTTTGAATTTTTTTTCTAACCAAATTGCACAGTTTTTCCATCCTTTGCTTGAGATTACTCTAGGACCAAAACTAACTTGTTTTGCTACAAAGGCATAAGCAGAATCTGCATTAAAAGTTGGGACTTTAATTTTTACTTTTGGTTTTGAAACGGTTTTAGTTTTCTGCTGAGGTTCTGAAGAACATCCAATAATTAACAAAGTAGATATGATAAAAAGGGCTCGACATGACATATATTTTATTCTCTGTGTATTCATCTTTTTTATAACAACTACTAACTATTTCACCTCCCAGCTACTGCCTTCTCTTTCATCTTTTATTTGGATTCCAACTTTATCTAACTCATCTCTAATTAAGTCTGCAGTATCAAAATCTTTGGATTTTTTAGCATTTCCTCTTAGTTGCAATACCAATTCCATTACTTCATTGGTTAGGTCGTTTCTACTACTTTCTTTATGAGAGATAAATCCTAAAATATCAGTAATAAAGGTGTTGAATATCGTTTTTAATTGTTCCAAATCAGCAGCATTTAAACTTTCTTTTCCATCTTTTACAGAATTAATAATTCTAACGCCATCAAATAAATGAGCAATTAAAATTGGGGTATTGAAATCATCATTCATTGCTGTGTAACATTTTTTTTGTAATGCATTTACATCATAAGTAGAATTTTCTGAAGCTGAAATCTGACCTAATGTTTCCATTGCATTCATCAGCTTTGTAAATCCTTTTTCAGCAGCTTGCAAAGCTTCATTGCTAAAATCTACTGTGCTTCTGTAGTGGGCTTGCAAAATGAAAAATCGAATAGTCATTGGTGCGTATGCCCTTTCTAATTTATCATGACTGCCAGTAAAAAACTCTTCCAAATTAATAAAGTTTCCAAGAGATTTTCCCATCTTTTTTCCATCTACAGTAATCATGTTGTTGTGCATCCAATAATTTGCAGGATCACAACCATTACTAGCATTACTTTGCGCAATTTCTGCTTCATGATGTGGGAAAACTAAATCCATTCCACCTCCGTGAATATCAAAGGTTTCACCTAAGTACTTTTTACTCATTGCCGAACATTCTATGTGCCATCCAGGAAATCCTTCTCCCCAAGGGGAAGGCCATCTCATAATGTGCTCAGGATTTGCTTTTATCCAAATGGCAAAATCAACAGGACTTTTCTTTTCGGATTGTCCGTCTAAAGTTCTAGTTCCTTCTAAAGTATCTTCTAAGTTTCTCCCTGATAAAGTTCCATAAGAATACTTTTCATTGTATTTATTTACATCTAAATATACGGTTCCATTTACCTGATAAGCAAATCCATTTTTTAGGATTTGTTTTACCATTTCAATTTGTTCAATAATATGGCCAGTTACAGTAGGTTCAATACTTGGTGGTAAACAATTTAAGTCTGCCATTGCTTTATGATAACTTAGGGTGTACAATTGAACAATTTCCATAGGTTCTAATTGTTCTAATCTCGCTTTTTTAACAATCACTTGTTCTCCTTCATCTGCATCATTCTCTAGATGACCCGCATCCGTTATATTTCTAACATACCTTACTTTGTAGCCTGAATGTTTTAGGTATCTGAAAACTACATCAAAAGTAATTCCTGGCCTAGCATGTCCAAGGTGTGGGTCTCCATAAACAGTAGGACCGCAAACATACATTCCTACATGGTTTTCTAGTATAGGATTAAAGACTTCTTTCTGTCTTGTAAGGGTGTTGTATATCTGAATTTCTTTACTCATTATGCTGTAATTTTATATTGTTCCTTCAAGTTTATCATCATGTCGGAAGTCATTTTTTCTAGATCATACTTTAATTCCCAACCCCAATCTTTCTGAGCATAACTATCATTAATGGAAGATGGCCAAGAATCTGCAATCGCTTGTCTAAAGTCAGGATTGTAAGTCATTTCAAAATCAGGGATATGCTTTTTAATTTCTGATGCAAGTTGTTTTGGGGTAAAGCTTATTCCTGCCAAATTATAAGAAGAACGAATTTTCACTTGTTCGGCAGGCGCTTCCATTAGCTCAATAGTTGCACGTATTGCATCTAGCATATACATCATTGGAAGACCTGTATTTTCAGATAAGAAACTTTCGTATTTCTCATGTTGAATAGCTTGATGAAAAATATCTACTGCATAGTCGGTAGTTCCACCACCTGGAGCTGCTTTCCACCCAATGAGACCAGGATAACGGATACTTCTTACATCCACTCCAAATTTATTGAAATAATATTCATTCCATCTTTCGCCTGCTTGCTTAGTAATTCCGTAAACGGTATTAGGTTCCATTATCGTATATTGCGGTGTGTTTTCCATTGGTGTTGTTGGTCCGAAAACCGCAATAGAAGAAGGCCAGAAAATCTTTTTTATAAGTCCGTCTTTTGCTAAATCCAATACATGAGAGTGTGAGCGCATGTTTAAACTCCAACCTAATTCTATATTTTTTTCGGCAGTTGCTGAAAGTAAAGCTGCTAATAAATAGACTTGTGTGATTTTGTATTTTTTTACAACATCTCGTAATAATTTTTCGTCCATTATGTCTAATTTTTCAAACGGACCTGATTCCATCACTTCACTTGATGAAGGTCGAATATCAGAAGCAATAACATTATTATTCCCATACATACTTCTTAGTTCCATGACTAATTCAGTGCCAATTTGCCCTGAGGAACCTATTATTAATATTCTTTCTTTCATCTGTGATTTAAT
>ERZ889078.3044-NODE-3044-length-11502-cov-46.443435_pt1 | contig 11502 bp, 9 predicted proteins | sample MGYA00521266_ERZ889078 | MGnify/ENA primary metagenome ERZ889078 (study PRJEB32303, sample SAMEA104408618) | aquatic metagenome | biome: Brackish water; feature: Pelagic; material: water | place: Baltic Sea | collected 2014-06-16T06:34:00 | depth 76,534 m ... | reverse complement strand
GTTATAGAATGTCAATTATCAAGAAACTACGCAGAACCTTGGCGGCCAGCCTAATGCTTGCAGCTGGCCATTTCACACCAGCGACAGCACAAAGCACAACCGATGTCTGGTTTTGCAACAACACCGGATCAGACGTGTTCATCGCCATGGTCTACTGGCACTACCAAAACAACCGCTGGCAGCTTTATGCGTGGCAGCGTCAAAACCCCGGCTCGTGCGATTCGATTGGTTCAGTCGGAAGCGGGATGATCTATTATTTCGCCGAAAAAGAAGGCCGTAAATTTCATTGGCCCGCTGAGGCCTATGTCGACAAGCGCTATTGCGTTCCGAACTATGCCGTCAACCGCCCGATGAATGGCGGCAATTGCCCCAGCGACGAGCGTTTGGTTGGTTTTGTCGGCCAAAGCGTGAACGGATCCTCCTTTACGATCAATCTGAACAATAACTGACGCAGCGACACGCAGGCGGGGATTGGCAAATCCCCGTCAGCATTGTATCGCGAATACATGCCTATTTACGCCCTCAAGATCGAGTATCACGGCGGCCCCTTCGCGGGGTGGCAGCGGCAGAAAGACCAGCCTTCTGTTCAGCAAACGCTGGAACAGGCACTGCGCAAACTTGATCCTGACATGCCGTCGATTGCTGCCGCTGGCCGGACTGACGCGGGCGTGCACGCAACCGGACAGGTCGCGCATTGCCAACTGGCCAAGGACTGGGATCCTTTCCGCCTGTCCGAGGCGCTTAACTTCCATTTGCGACCAGCGCCGATTGCCATTGTTTCAGCCACCCGCGCGCCTGATGATTTTCACGCGCGTTTCTCGGCGATCGAACGGCGCTATCTGTTTCGCCTGATCACCCGGCGGGCGCCTTTGGTGCATCAGGCCGGTTTGGCGTGGCATATCAGTCATGACCTTGATCTGACCGCGATGCAGGCCGCTGCGCGACACTTAATCGGCCTGCATGATTTCACCACGTTTCGTGCAACCCATTGTCAGGCAAAGTCGCCTATTAAGACCCTGGACATGCTGAACATCACGGCCCAACCTTATGCCAGCGGCACGGAATTCCAATTCACCCTCAGTGCGCGCAGCTTTCTGCACAATCAGGTCCGCAGCATCGTCGGCACACTGGAACGCGTCGGTGCGGGCGCTTGGCATCCCGATCGGGTGAAAACCGTGCTCCAAGCCCAAGACCGCACAGCCTGCGGTCCGGTCTGCCCACCGCAAGGCCTATACCTTACAGGCGTCGGTTATCCCAAAGACCCCTTCGCACAGACTTCATAACCCGACAAATGCCCAAATTCGCCGCGCAGCGGCGAACAGGCACGGCCCGGAACGGGCCTCCGCTGGATTACCTCAACCCGTCCACACCCACAACATCGGCCGCCTCAAGCCCGCCCATCCGCGAGTTGATCCGCGCGCCCTTGCTCATCGCCAGTGCGAACAGCAATTCACCTGCCTTGGGACCGTCCGGCACTCCAACCTCGATCGCGTCAAAATGCGAACGCACATAGGCGGCGTTGATATGCCCAAGTGGCACGTCAATCCGTGTGCCAACCCCGCCGATTTTCATCGCTGAGGGCACAATCGCCTTAGCCATACCCAACCGTTCGCGCATCGCATAGCCGCCCGGCACATGCCAAAGCGCGGTATGCTCAAGCTCGCCATCCTCGCCCACCAGCCCCGCCTTACCGTAGCCGTCAATCCCCGCAATCCCGCCCAACGCGGTGATCAGCTTGTCGGTCATCATCAAGCCCAAAGGTTTGAGCGCCTCCATCGCGCTTTGCAAATCTGCCTCGTATCGCCCGGCAAACGGGTTGGACACCAAAGCCACAATCGCCGCCCGCAACCGTGGCACAGGTGCTACCTTACCCCCATCATGTTGAATTTCTTCTATAAACAACATGGTCTTACGCAATCTGAAGTCGTGCATCCTCTACCCCTTTTGTCAAATCCAAGCCACCCAGCATGACCACCTCGCCCGCCAGAAACAAAGCCGCCGCGCTGATGAAGCCCCGCGCCTGCATCTGTTCCGCAACCTGCTTTCCTGCCACTAAAGCCTGCGCCACGTCCGCTGGCCGCAAGTCCCCAACGCCGGTCGTCACCAACCGCATGCCAAGATCACTGTCCGGCGACAGATCGCATGCTGGCGCGCGTAAAACTGCCGGATGACCGGGCAAATCCACCGCATTGGCAATCAGCGTTGCCGCCGCATCGGCCATCGCCGCGTTTGCCGCAACCACCGTCACTGCATCAGCAATCCCCAACGAGTAAGACCGCCCGCGCCAGCCGGAACTTGCCAGCCCGCGGCCCGTCTGGTCCCAGCCAAGTCGCACCCGCCCAGCGTCGCAACCCGAATGGATCGCCGCAGTCAGGTCCTGCCCCTTGGTCAACCAAAAAGCGATGTCACCGCCGTTATTGACGTAAGCTTTTTCAAGCGCGCATGCCGCGCACATCGCCGCCAGAACCTCGTCCGCTACGGAACCCGCCACCGCGGCCATTGGGGTTACGAACATATCCGAAAACGGCTTTACCGCCGCCGCCATCCGCTGTGCCACTGCACCTTTTGGCCGCACATCGCCCAAGGGCGTGCGCAACAGGGGCAACTCGGCCACCAACTCGTTCAGAATGCTATCAAACCGCACCTCGGCGGCCTTCAATGCGCGTTGCCAGTCGCGACCAAACGCCTCAATGATCAGGTCAATCGGCCCGTGGTGCAAATGCAGCCGCCGGTCGTCCAGCATCCGCACTTGCGCACCCGCGTTCATAACCGGTGCCACGGCAAATCGCTGGGAGCAGGCGAGATTACCCGGCTGTCTTTGCCGTACTCACCGCCGGTTTGCAGAATATCAGCCACCGTTCGGATCGAGGCCAGATGCCCGCCCAATTGCGCATACTCAGCGCGTGGCATGGTGAATTCCAGCGGGGCGACAATTGCCGGGGTTGGCACATAGCCAAAAGATTTCTCGGGCATCTGCATCACATCAACCATCAAGGTGATCCCGCCCCCCGGCCAGATATAAACCGGCGCACCGCCGCACGTCACCGTGGTGTGCTGCGCCTTAACGGATCGGGTCAGTTTGACCGGGTTCTGCGTGACACCAGAACGCAGGCTGCCCCCGGCCCCCCCCATGAACAGTACCGTACACAAAGCCGGTTCGCAATTTTCATCAATCAACTCGACCGACCGGCGCAGGGTCTGCGGCAGGTCCAGTTTCACCGGCTGCAAGTCTGCGTCCAACTCGTAATAGGCGAACTGCTCGCCGGTGGTTGAGACCATCATCAACCGCAAACCGGGCCGCGCGCCTTTCTTGGGGTTCCACGGACCCAAAATCGCCAGCGGGTCGTCGATATTGGTGCCGCCCCAGCCAAGCCCCGGATCGGCCACCTGAAAATACCGCCCCGGCGTGGACCGGCGGCCAAGAATTTTGATGCCGGTTTCTTCCCAACCCAGAACTTTGCCCGCCTGATGTTCCGACACGACGCCGGTGATATGATCGTCCACCACCACCACTTCATCAACCAGCCCGCGCCATTGCGAGGCGAACATCCCGATCGTTGCCGACCCGCAGCCAACTCGCATCCGCGCTTCGGCCTTGCCGTCAACAATCGGCGCAGCCCCGGCCTGAACCACGACGGTCGAGCCACCGTCGACCGTCATTTCAACCGCCTCGCGGTTACACAGCTTCATCAGCGCGTCACAAGTCACCCGACCTTCGGTTTTGCTGCCGCCCGTCAGATGATCCACGCCGCCAAGCGACAACATCTGGCTGCCGTATTCGCTGGTCATCACATGCCCGACAGCCTCGCCTGCCACCCGGACAGTGGCCGCCTCGGCCCCCAGATGCCGGTCTGTGTCGATCTTCACTTTGGCGCCGCAATAGGAAAATATCGCCTCGGTCACGACCGTCACCATATCAACCCCGTCGATCTGCTGGCTGACGATAAATGGCGCTGGTTTGTAGTCCGGATAGGTGGTTCCTGCCCCGATGGCGGTGACAAAAGTCTGGCCACTATCGACCAAACCGCCATCCCAATCGCCGGTCAGAAACGGCTTCACTTCGTCACCGGCTTTGATACGAGCATCAAGCAGTGTCAGCGGATCGACCCTGATGATCTGCCCGTCGATATTGGCATAACGGTCGCAGGCCCCGGCCTTGCCTTCGGCGACATAGCACATCACCGGGCAAGCATCGCAGCGGATTTTATCGGGGCGTTCGGTCATGAAATGCCTCGCAAATTGATAGTTCCGCCCGGCTCAAGGTTCGTCAATGTTTCAGTCATTCCCCGCCTCTCTGATCGCTGCCAAAACCCGATAAGGCAAGGCTGGCAATCGCGTCACCCGCGCCCCGCTGGCATTGCGGATCGCGTTCAAAATCGCAGGTGCCGTCGGGATCAACACGTGCTCGCCCAGGCCGCGCGCCCCAAACGGTCCTTCTGGTTCCGGTTTTTCAATGAAAATCGAGCGTATCTTGGGCATGTCCCCAAAAGTCGGGATCAGATAGTCATGCAGGTTTTCGGTACGGCCGGGAATATATTCCTCCATCAAAGCCATCCCCAGACCTTGAGCCACCCCGCCTTCGACTTGGCCTTCTGCCAGCATCGGGTTGATCGTGCGGCCCAGATCGTGTGCCGCAACCAATTCCAGAACCTTGACCGTACCAAACCGCAAATCAACCTGAACCTCGGCCATGTGCGCGCCATATCCGTACACCGCATAGGGCTGGCCCTGGCCATTTTCATCCAAGGGAACCGTCGGCGGATCATAGGTTTCCTCAACCGAAACAACATAGCCTAGCGCGTCCAGCGGCATATCCGCCACCCGCCCCCGCCACGCCGCACCTTCGCCGGAATTTGACAGCTTGGCACGCAAAGCTTCGCCGGCCTTTTGCGCCGCGCGTCCGGTCACAAACGTCTGGCGCGAGGCCGAGGTTTTGCCGCAATCCGGCGTCAGTGCGGTGTCAGGGCCGATCAAGGTGATCTGATCAACCGGCAGGCCTGCCGCATCGGCGAATATCTGGCTGATCACCGTGTTGGACCCCTGCCCGATATCGGTCGCGCCCTGATGCAGCACAATCGTGCCATCCTGCCGGATTCCGGCGCGAATGGTGGACGGGTTCGGAAGGCCAGTATTGCCGCAACCATACCAGCACGACGCCACCCCAACACCGCGTTTGATATGATGGTTGGTGGCATTCCATTCTGCGGCACGGGCTTTGGCCGCAGCCCACGGCCCTTGCAATGCCTCCAGACATTCGCCAATGCCGGTCGAGTGCAGAACCTGCCCAAAGGTCGCCCTGTCACCATCTCGAAACGCGTTCCTGATCCGAAAAGCCAACGGATCCCAGCCACCGGCCAGCGCCAGATCCTCGTAAACGGTTTCCTGCGCCAGCGCCGCCTGAGGCACCCCAAAGCCGCGAAACGCACCCGAGGTCGGGCCGTTGGTATGAACCGCCCGCGCCGATGCATCATAGTTCGGGGTTTTGTACGGCCCCGAGGCATGAACCGGCACCCGCCCGGCAACCGTTGGCCCCCAACTGGCATAGGCGCCAGTGTTGAAATCACCGCGATACATCAGCGCGGTTATCTGCCCGTCTGCGTCACAGCCAGCCCGCGCAACGGCGTAAGACGGATGCCGCTTGGTCGTCGAGGTCATGCTTTCCGCACGGCTGTAAACCATCCGGCATGGCCGCCCGGTCACCATCGCCGCCAGCCCGATCAACGGTTGCAGCGACACATCAAGCTTGCTGCCAAAGCCGCCACCAGTGGCCGAAGGAATGATCCGCACCCGGTGTTTTGGCAATCCCAGAACCTTGGCAGTTTCCTCCTGATCCATCACCGGCGCCTGCGTGCAGGCCTGAACGACCAGCGTGTCACCGTCCATCCAGGCAATCCCCGCCTCGGGTTCAATATAGGCGTGTTCGACATAGGCGGTTTCAATCGTCACCTCGGCAGTCAATGCGGCAGCAGCAAGGGCTGCCTGTGTATCGCCGCACTGCACATGGCCGCTGGTCAGAATATTACCGGGGCGCGCTGCGTGGATTTGTGGCGCTGCCTTGGCCAAAGCCTCGGCTGTGGTCAGCACATGCGGCAGCACCAACCAAGTGATCGGAAAACCAGCGAGATCAAGCGCGTGCACCGCGTCAGGGTCACCGACCACCAGCGCCACCGCCTCGCCGCGCAATCGGGCGTGGGTTTCGGCCAAAGCAGGCTGGTCGGCAAAGGACGGAATGGTGCCAAAACAATTGACCCCGGGAATGTCCGCCGCCGTCAGCACCGACACCACACCGGGATGCGCCGCCTGCCACACGGCCAGATCGCCAAAGCTGAACCCAGCATGGAAATGCGGAGACCGCACCGCCCTGACCAACAGCGCGCCGGTCGGTGTGGCATCGGCCCCGAAGATTTCGGTGCCGTCAACTTTGGGGTGGCCATCAAGGCGTTCAAGCCGCGCACCGACCGCTTGGCCGATTTCGGCTTTCAGCGGCTTTGGCTGCGGGTCATTCGCACGTTTCACTGCCTCGACAATTTTTGCGTAACCGGTGCAGCGGCACAAAACCCCACCCAGCGCGTCCTCGACCTGTTGGGTGGTCGGGTGCGGCACTTTACGAATAAGTGCGGCTGCCGCCATCAACATTCCGGGCGTACAGATCCCGCATTGCGCCGCGCCAAAACGCAGAAAGCTGGCCTGTAGAACCGCATATCCGGCCTTGGGAAGGCCTTCGACAGTCGTGATGTCAGCCCCGCGTGCCTGCGCAACGGTGGTCAAACATGCGCAGACCGGTTCCCCGTCAAGCAACACCGTACACGCCCCGCAATCCCCGGCATCACAGCCGATCTTGGTGCCTGTCAGGCCCAATTCGTCGCGCAACACATCTGACAGGCGTCGCCCGGTCGGTGCCGCGATATCGCGGACAACACCGTTGACATTAAGCGGTGTGTTTGGGGTTAGCCGGGTCATTCGCCCTCCTGTGCGGCAGCCGCAATTGCCTGATCGATCAGTTCGGCGACCGCGTTTATCCGATATCCGACGTTAGCACGAATATCGTCAATCGGGTCCAGTCGCGCGGTGATATCCGCTTGCAAGGCGGCGCGCCACGCCGAGGGTTGCGCGACGTTTAGTCCCCTCAATGCAGCTTCAAAACCGGTTAGCCGTCTGGCCACCGGCGAACAGGCACCGACCGCAACCGCAGCCTGTTCGATCCGTCCATTATGCAATACCAAACGCACCGCCACCATCGCGATTGAGATCACCAGATATTTTCGCGCACCGAGTTTTTGAAAGGCGGAAACGCCCGACGTAGCTGATTTAGAAATTTCCAGCGCCGTCACAATCTCGCCCGGCAGCAGCGCAGTCCGCCGCACGCCCGTTATGAATTCCGCCAATGGGATCAGTCGTTTGGAGTTTGCACCGCTAAGTTCCACATCAGCGTCCAGCACCAACAAGGCCGGCACGCCATCAGCAGCAGGCGAAGCGTTCACGATGTTACCCGCCACGGTACCGCTGTTTTGAATTTGAACCGACCCGACCTCGTGCGCCGCTTGTTTCAGGGCATCAAAAGCCGCTGGTAAGTCGGCTGCAATCACATCGCTCCATCGGGTTGTCGCCCCGATCCGATACCTTTTGGCGCTTTCTGTGATGCCGCGCAGGCCAGTGACAGCCGTCAAATCAAGGACAGTTCCGGTCAGATCACGGCCTTGCAAAGCCGGCAAAATATCCGTGCCGCCCGCCAGCACCCGCGCGCCCATGGCGGCCAGCTCCAACGCCTGATTCAATTGCAAAGGGCGGTGATAAGTCATGCAATGATCCGGTCCCGATTGTTCGTATACAAACGGATTTTGCGACCTTGCCGCTTGCCTGTCAAATGCTTTTGCGCCAATTTGGACCGCAATGGAAAAATCGCCCGAAACCGATGCCGCGGCATCTTATAAATTGGATCGCCAGATCGGGTTTGTGTTGCGCCGGGTCACCCAGCGGCACTTGTCGATATTCGGCACATCCATTCCCCAGATGACACCAACCCAATTCGCGGCCCTCGCCAAGCTTTACGAGGTCGGGCCGATATCCCAGAACGCGCTTGGACGGCTGATCGCGATGGACGGTGCCACCATTAAGGGTGTGGTTGACCGGCTGGTCGTGCGTGGCCTGCTGGCAACCGGTCGCGACGCGGGCGACCGGCGGCGCACGATCGTGACCCTGACCCGTGAAGGCGAAACCGTCTATCGTGTCTTGGCAGACAAAGCGGCGCAAATCTCGGCTGAAACGCTGTGTCCGCTTGATGCAAGCGAGCAGGTCGTGTTGCTGGCCTTGCTGCACCGGATGACCTGAAGCCGCAACGTTCACCAAAATCCAGACAGGCCGTGTTTGAGGAAAAGGAGTTCTCCCGCCCGAAATCGACCTTCGGTCAATTTCCGTTGGGCCCGGCGCAAAGCTGCGCTTTGCGCTAAGCCGGGGCGCTGCCCCGGACCCCGGGATATTTTCACCAAAGAGAAGCGCAAGTCAGGGTAAAACCTTGCCCGGGTTCATGATATTATTGGGGTCAAGAGCAGCTTTGATCATGCGCATCACCGCCAACGCGGCGGGGTTCTTACGCCGCGCCATCGAACCGAGTTTGGCCACGCCAATGCCGTGCTCGGCGGAAAATGACCCGCCGAGATCCGCCAGCACATCTTCGACCATTTCATAAATCGCGGTTTGCAGTGCTTTGGCGACAGGGCCTTTATCATCCGGATCAACGCACATCGTATAATGCACGTTGCCATCGCCAAGATGTGCCACCTCGATCAACTCAGCTTTAGGGGCAAGTTTCATAAGTCCGATATTCGCCCGCGTAAGGAAAACCGCGACTTTGTCCAAGGGGACGGTGATATCGGTGGTCACCGGCGTTCCGGCGGAATGCGCTACTTCAAAGGCCATTTCCCGTTGCCGCCACATCTCCAAACGTTGGGCTTCGCTTGTTGCAACTGTTGCGTCCAGCACCTCGCCGGTTTCCATCAGGTCTGACAAGGCGTCCAGCAAGGTGTTTTGCACCGGGATCGAACCATCCTCTAGCGCAATTGCATCGCGCTGCGAGGCCGCTGCAACCTCGATCAATATGCCGATCTCGGCAGGTTTGGCAAAAGGCATCGGCGCGTTTGGGTCAAGCATTGCCAAACGGCGGAAATAATTGCGCGGCATATACTCAAAGGCTTCAACCGCGCCTCCAGACACCGCCTGAATTTTATGCAGCAACGCAAGAGCCGTATCAATGGACGCCACCGACACCATCGCGGTGGCATAGGCTTTGGGCGTCGGCACCAGTTTCAGAACCGCCGCAGTAATCACGCCCAACGTCCCTTCAGCCCCGATGAACAGGTCCTTCAGATCGTATCCGGTATTATCCTTGTGCAGCTCGGACATCAGATTGACGATTTCACCCGCCGGTGTGACAACTTCAAGCCCCAGACACAAAGCCCGGGTATTGCCGTACCTCACAACGTTTGATCCACCGGCATTGGTCGACAGATTGCCACCGATCATGCAAGACCCACGCGCGCCAAACAGCAAAGGGAAGGTCAGGCCATGTTGGGCCACGGCGGCATGGAGATTGGCAAGGACCACCCCCGCTTCAACCTTAGCCACGCGGCTGACGGGGTTGATATCAAGGATGCGGTTCATCCGGTCCGTCGACAGGATAATCGTGTCCTGTAGGGCCGAAATACTGGCCCCGCCTGCAAGCCCGGTATTGCCCGATTGCGGCACCACCGGCACGAGGTGTTCATTGGCAATCTTCAGGATTGCTGCGACTTCGGCAGTATTGGCCGGGCGCAGAACGCACAGCGACTTTCCCAGATATTGCCGTGTGATATCATAGTCATATTTCTCGCGCGCATCATCACCAGAAAGACAAAACTGCGCCCCGACAATCGCCGAAAACAATGCAACCACATCAACCATCTATAACCTCCGCAAACCTTTTCAAAAAAGCTAGCCACGCCGCGTCACATTGACCAGCCCTATTGCCATCTCAATGGTGAAAATATCCGCGCCGCAGGCATCGCCCCGCAGGGGCTTATAGGAACGGCCCGGAACGGGCCTCCGTTTCATAACACTGCGAGGCTGCGCCGACGCGCACTATATAGGATAAGCAACATCACACCGAGATTGAGGAAATTCCACGCGATCCCGTTCAGGAAGGCCGCTTGATAGGACCCCGTCAGGTCATAAATCCAGCCAGACATCCAGCCCCCTATCGCCATCCCCAAAATGGTTGACATGACCACCAGACCAACCCGCGCACCCGCCTCTCGGGCTGGCAAATACTCACGAACGATCACCGCGTAACTGGGCACGATCCCGCCTTGCGACAGGCCGAAAATCAGGCTGACCACGTAAAGCGGCACCAACCCGTCAAATGGCAGATACAAAAACAACGCCAGACATTGCAGACTTGACCCGATCAGAACGGTGCGTATGCCGCCCAGCCAATCGGCGACAAACCCTGAAACTAACCGCGAGGCGACACCGCCAAACAGCATCAGGCTCAGCATTTCCGCCCCCACCGCCGGGCCATAACCCAGATCAACGCAGAACGAAACGATATGAACCTGCGGCATCGACATCGCGATGCAACAGCTTAGGCCCGCCAGCCCCAACAGCAACTGCAATGCGCGCGGCGACAGGCTCAGCGATTTTGATTTGAGGCGGGCGGCAACCTCGGCAACTTCAGCAGCCCCCTCCGGCACCCGGCGCAGCAGCAGCAAGGATAACGGCACCATGACCGCCACCACGGTTATTGCGATCGCCATATAGGCTGCCCGCCAGCCCTGATCGGCCATCACGCCTTTCAAAAGCATCGGCCAGATCGCGCCGGACAGGTAACTGCCACTGGCCGCCACCGCCACCGCAATACCGCGCCGACGCACAAACCAATGCGAGATGTCCGCCATCAAGGGTCCAAACCCGACCGCCGCGCCAAATCCGATCAGGATTTGCCACAGCGTTAAAACCTCGATGGATTGCGCCGTTGTGGCCCCAAAAAACCCGACCGCCGTGGCGCAGGCAGCCAGCATCAGCGACCATGTCACCCCGAACCGGTCCACCAACCGACCGATCAGCAGGTTCCCCGCAGCAAAGCCAATCATCGTCAGAGTATAAAGCATCGAGGCAGCACCCCGATCCACGCCCAAATCCGCCTGCACCAACGGCAGGACAATGATAATGGCCCAGATCCCAACCGAACCGGCAGCACTGATCGACAGGGTCACACAGAGGCGGAACCAACTGTAAGGGCTGTCATGGATATTTGAGTCGCTCATCCGCCGGACGTTAAGCGGCGGCCACAGGATTGTCTAATGCCAGTTGGTCCCGACTCCGGCTTGGGTCACTTCAAACCAGTCGGGCTGGATGAAGCGGCCGAGTTCGGGGTCGCAATAGCTGGCGTTGAGGTTGAGGAGGGATCAGGGAAAGCGAGAGTGTCCGATCTTCTGTGTATGAGTAATTTGGTCCATGCTTCCCCAACGA
>ERZ889078.3042-NODE-3042-length-11505-cov-11.652751_pt1 | contig 11505 bp, 10 predicted proteins | sample MGYA00521266_ERZ889078 | MGnify/ENA primary metagenome ERZ889078 (study PRJEB32303, sample SAMEA104408618) | aquatic metagenome | biome: Brackish water; feature: Pelagic; material: water | place: Baltic Sea | collected 2014-06-16T06:34:00 | depth 76,534 m ... | reverse complement strand
ACTTGCTGCATATATTGCGGGCTTTTTCAAACGGAGTCGACGGTATTTTCATAGGTGGCTGCCATCTTTGTGACTGTCACTATGTTACCAGTGGAAATTTCAATGCGTTCAGCATGGTCCGGGTATGCAGAAAAATACTCGGGCACATAGGGGTGAATCCCGAAAGATTGAGACTTGAATGGGTATCTGCAGGTGAAGGAATCCGTTTTGCCAATTTCATGAATGAATATAGTGCAGAACTTACAAAAATGGGGCCTCTTGGAAAAGCCGAAGGTATAGATGAAAACACATTGGCATTCAGACTTGAATCAGTTGGGAAGCTCATACCCTACATCAAACTCTTGTTGACACAGAAGATTTATGTCCCGGATAGAACCGAAAAAGCGTACCACGATTTTTTTAACAGTGCTGAATTTGCTAAATTGTTTGAAGAATTAATTGCAGATAAACTGGCAATAAGCCAGATTACCTCACTCCTTCAGGAAAAATCCCTTTCTACCGGTGAAATCGCTGATTCTTTAGGTCTGAGCCCTTCAGAAGTAGCAAGACACATGAATGGTTCAGCAAAGCAGGGATTGGTAAATTATGATGTAAACACCAAGTGCTATGCTCTTGCATAAAGCCCCAAATTCCAAGTTCCAAGCCCCAAGGTCAAGGATCCGGGTTTTGCTGGCAAGTCCTATTGGAATTTGGATATTGGAATTTGGGACTTGGAAATTATTAAAAGAAGATGGATAACAAACGAATCGATCAGATCATAGATAAACATCGTGGAGAAGCCAGTTCGCTCATTCAGATTCTGCTTGATATTCAGAGCGAGAATCATTGGCTCCCGAAGGAGGCGTTGGGAAGGGTTAGTGAAAAACTGGAAGTTCCTTTAAGTCGGACGATGCATATCGCCAGCTTTTACAAAGCCTTCAGCTTAGTACCTAAAGGGCGTCATGCAGTTCACATTTGCATGGGTACTGCCTGCCATGTTCGTGGTGCGAAACGTATCCTCGAAACGGTGGAAGAGTTGACAGGATTAAAACCTGGCGAAACTGATGTGGAGATGAAATACAGCCTTGAAACCGTTAACTGTCTTGGATGTTGTGCACTGGGACCGGTGATTGAAATCAATGGAAAAGCACATGGGAAGGTCTCGGTGAGTGATACATCGGGGGTTCTGGAACATTATAAATAAGCGGATATGAAAGTCCCAAGTCTCAAATTCCAGGCCCCAAATTCAAAATTAAAGAAAAATAAAGAAAGTTTTTATGTGGTTCAATACGCCTGAAGAGCTGGAAAAATTCAGAGAAGAGCTTCTCTCTGGGAGAGACCCGGAGAAGCCATGTATTTCAATTTGTGCAGGAGCCGGGTGTCTTGCCTCTGGTGCAAGTGAAGTCATCGCCGCATTTAAATCGGAGATTGAAACACAAACCTTAGAAGCGGCTGTTGATATAAAAGGAACCGGATGTCCCGGATTTTGTGAGAGAGGACCTGTGGTTGTTATTTATCCCGAGGAGATATGCTACCTGCAGGTAACACCAAATGACGTTGCGGAGATTGTATCACAGACTATAAAGGAGAAGAGGGTTGTTGAGCGGCTGCTTTATGTTGACTCAATTACCGGCGAAAAAGCAATTCATGAATACGATATCCCTTTTTATCAAAATCAGGAACGAAACGTAATCTGTAACAATATAAAAATTGACTCCAAACGTATCGATGACTATCTGGCCATCGGTGGTTATTCTGCATTGGCCAAAGTTCTTTCCCGGATGAGCAGTGAGGAGGTTATTGAGGAGGTTAAAAAATCCAGCCTGAGAGGAAGGGGTGGTGCCGGCTTCCCCACAGGAAAAAAGTGGGAAGGCTCGCGAAATGATCCTGAAAAAACAAAATATGTCATCGTAAATGCTGATGAGGGAGATCCGGGAGCATTTATGGACAGAGCACTTCTTGAAGGAAATCCACATTCAATCCTTGAGGGGCTGATCATCGGAGGCTATGCCATAGGCGCCCGCGAGGGTTACATCTATGTTCGCCAGGAATACCCTCTTGCAGTTGTGAATATCAATCTTGCGATCAGGCAGGCTGAGGAATATGGTTTACTTGGGGAGAATATCCTGGGCTCAGGTTTCGACTTTGTTGTCAGGGTACACCAGGGGGCCGGCGCTTTCGTTTGCGGTGAATCAACAGCCCTGATGACTGCATTGGAAGGCAGGGTTGGAGAGCCCCGGCCAAAGTATGTCCGCTCCAACATCAAAGGCCTCTGGGACAAGCCCACGGTGTTGAACAATGTTGAGACATGGGCAAATATCCCTCTTATCATCAACAAAGGTGCCGACTGGTTTACTCAAATAGGCACTGAAGGAAGCAAGGGCACAAAAATATTTTCCCTGGTGGGTAAGATAACCAATACCGGGCTTGTGGAAATACCTATGGGTTTGTCCCTGAAAGACATTATTTACAAGATTGGTGGTGGAATCCCGGGAGGCAAGAAGTTCAAAGCAGTACAAACCGGGGGCCCTTCGGGAGGTTGTATTCCAGGGGATCAGTTGGATCTGAAGGTTGGTTTTGATGAACTTGCCAGGGCTGGTTCAATGATGGGGTCGGGTGGAATGATTGTTATGGACGAAGATACCTGTATGGTTGATGTGGCCCGGTACTTCATACACTTCCTCACGGATGAATCCTGTGGAAAATGTCTCCCCTGCCGTGAAGGGCTGAGGCAAATGGATAAGATTCTCACCAATATCACGGAAGGAAAGGGAAAAGAGGGCGACATCGAACTTCTGGAAGTTCTGTCTGAAACAGCAATGGAAGCCTCCCTTTGCGCCCTTGGCAAGAGTGCACCTAATCCGTTTCTAAGTACGCTACTCTATTTCAGGGATGAATATGAGGCACATATCCGGGAGAAGAGATGCCCGGCTTTGTACTGCAAGGAGCTGATCAACTACTATATAGACCCGGAAAAATGCACTGCCTGTATGATCTGCTTTACAAAGTGCCCGGATAAGGCAATCGACGGGGCGAAGAAGATGATCCATATCATTGACCAGGAGAAATGCACAAATTGCGGAACCTGTTTTGAAGTCTGCCCCTCTAAATTTGGTGCGGTGGAGAAGATATCAGGCAAGGTTGTTCCGGAGTCTATCCCGGAAGAGGAGCGAATGATTGTAAAACCTGCATAATGTTAAATTCCAAATTCCAAATCTCAAGATCCAAATTCCAAAAAGTATTTCTTTGGAACTTGTGGCTTGGAGCTTGGAACTTGTGGCTTGGAGCTTGGAACTTTTGGCTTGGAGCTTGGAACTTGGGGCTTGGAGCTTGGGACTTAAATGGAATTGACTAGAAATAGAAAATAATGAATGAGATCCTTTTAGAGATTGATGGGAAAGAGGTCAGGGCCAGGGAAGGGACAACCCTTCTGGAGGCAGCCCAAAATGCGGGGATATCCATACCCAAACTCTGTCAACACGAAAAATTGATACCGTTTGGCGGATGCCGGCTTTGCCTCGTAGAAGTTGAATCCGGCAGTCCTACTAAGCTTGTTGTTTCCTGTGTGTACCCTGTTGAAGAAAGCCTTGTAGTCAGAACCAGGTCGGAGAAGATAGACAGGATTCGTAAAACCCTCCTGGAACTCCTACTGGCTCATGCTCCGAATTCCCTGCAATTGCAAGACCTGGCAAAGGAGTACGGCGCCAACAAAGATCGTTTTGAAAAAGAGGCCTCTTTTTGTATTCATTGTGGACTTTGTGTCCGGTACTGTGCCGAGGTTAAGAAGCTGAATGCTGTTGGGTTTGTCGACAGGGGAATTAATAAGGAGATCAGTTTCATTCCGGAAATAGCCTCAAAGGAGTGCAAAGACTGCATGGAATGTTTTCCTCTATGCCCCACCTCCTATCTCCAGGCAGCTTTTGTCTTCATCGAAGCCCTTGCGTTTCCCGAAGCCTCTTCCGGAATTCCGTCAAAGAAGCAGAAGCTAATTAATAATCAATAATCCTAGATTTTCCTATGACCGATAAGTCAAAGATTCTAATTATTGGTTCCACTGGCCGAAACACAGGAAAAACTGAGTTTGCCTGCAGGATCATTGAAAAACATTCGGCTCATAATGATATAATTGGGGTAAAAATAATCCCTATTGATAAGAACGAAGAGGAATGTCACAGAGGAATAGATAGCTGTGGAATATGCAACTCGTTAACCGGGGACTTTAATTTCATTGAAGAGACGACAGCAGATACATATAAAGACACCTCAAGAATGCTGAAAGCAGGTGCCAGTAAAACGTACCTGTTGCTGGTTGACAGGAATGAATTAGAAAAAGGGGTTGATGCGCTTTTTAGAATAATACCGGAAAATGCGTTGATTATTATTGAATCAAATTCAATTAGAAAAGTGCTGGATCCGGGATTGTTTATAGTAATCAAAGAGTTAGAGAATAATTCAGTCAAGCCCACTTGCGCTGATGTCATTGAATTTGCAGACAAACTAGTTGAGTTCAAAAACTTGATCTGGGATTTCCATCCCGACAATGTAATTATCCAAAACGAACGTTGGGTGATTGCCTGAGGATCTGTACAGTTATACTGACTGCTTACTCTCCCCGTGATATTCCACAACCTTCGCTATCATCCATTTTTGAGCTGTATCGCTCATCTCCTGCACGGAGTCCAGGTCAACACGCTGGCCTTCTGCTGTAAGCACCCGGGGGTAAAGAGGTTCTCCGATAACGGAGGTGATGGAGAGGATATTTTTTGATCTTACTTTGCCAAAAATCTTCCTGGGCCTGAACAGGTGAATGATTGGTACAACCGGGCAATTTGCATGATGAGCAAGGTAAAAGGGGCCTTTCTGGAAAAAATCAATATCCTGATATAGATGCCATAGCTCCGCTTCAGGGAAGAAATGGACGATTTTACCCTGTTTCACTGCACTCACAACCGGCTGAATGATCCTTCTGAGACCGATAGGGCCATCGGGGATAGGAAACCCTCGAAGGATGCGGAACATTTTCCTGAAATAGGGCGCTTCAAAATTCCGTTGTACAGAAGCATACCATGGCCTTCGGGGGAGCACTGACAGACCCGTAAGCACAGTGTCAAATAAATGGCAGTGATTGGCCACTGTGATAAACCCCTCATTTTTTAGTGGTTTGAGATTTCTCCTACCCCAGGTTCTCTGGCGACCAATGAGTTGAAAAAACCCGACACCCAATATCAGGTAAAAAGCCGTATAGGCAATATGGGAGAAAAACAGGTAATAAAAGTTGGTTTTTATAAATGGATAATCAGAAGGAATGGTCATTGGATAGACCGATTCCATTGGTACCTGTTGTTCACGAACCTTATCTGATTTCACGATCGTTTAGCCTTTTTGAGGGTAGTGGCTTTCCTGGGAGCAACACCAGGGATACGTTTCACAGCAGGAGGAGCAACCACATTCCTGATGAAGGTCTCATAATCGTCCACCGCTTTGTCGAAGCGATATTGTGTTGCTTCATCGAGTACCTTCTTCTTCATGTCAGCGCTTCGCAATTCAGCCCGGTGCTCATACCAGTAGTCAAGTCTTTCAGCCAGGTGATCGGGATCATCAGAGGTGAATAAAAACCGGTCGTCGAGGGCAAACTGGGGCGCCGCAGAATAATCCGAATCACTCACCAAACAGGGAAGTCCGCAGCCAATGGCCTCCAGGCAGGACAGGCTTTCAAGTTCAACGATCGAACCATGTAAAAAGAGGTCGGCTGTGTTCATGAACCTTAATTTATCCTCAAAACTGATATACCCGATGAAGGGTTCCAATGGAAGCTCTTTTGCCTTCTCTTTCATCTCCCCGGTTCGCTCTCCTCTTCCGGCAAGAATAAGTTTTATGTTGGCTGCGTATTTCGAACGCCTTACTCCCTCCATGAGCAGCAACTGCCTCTTTTCGTAAGCATGCCGCCCAACATTCAACAAAACCAGGTTATCACCGAACCATTCCGGTCTCTCATATTCCCCGGGCATGTACTCGACAGGTATGCCATTGGAGATTGGGAACATATCGGCGTTAATTCCTTCTGATTCCAAAAGATCTGCAGCAAATTGAGAAGGGCAGGTAATGGTATTAACCCTCCTGAACAGAAAATACTTAAAGAAGAACCAGATAGTCCACTCTATGCGTTTGCTTGTCTTACCCATTGCCGCCATTATATTCTGTGGCTGAACATGGAAAGCGCCCACAACCGGTTTCCCCATGCGTTTTGCTGCTTTAACCGCACCCTTCGCCATCAGGAAAGGAAATTGCACCTGCACGATATCAGCATCTTTCATCGCCTTTTGGTAGACCTTTTTATCATTACGGCCAAAAAGGAATTTCATGTTTTCCAGTGAAGCCTCAGTCCCGGGCAGTACAAAACCGGGAACCTGATAGAAGTCCGGATCAGCAGGATCTTCATGAATGGCTGTTACAATCGCGACCTTATGTCCACGATTCCGGAGTTCATCAACCAGCCTTTTGGTTGCAATGGTACCTCCGTTGGCATCATTGTAGGAATCAATAACAAAAACAATTTTCATAGCATTTATTTGTTTGGTTATCAGGCATTAAAATGAAATGGGTTAAAGTCTGTTGAGGGCTTTTCTGGCTTTGTCCTCAATATACTCATAGTAATCATTTTTATATAATTTGAGTGATTTCTCATAATACTCCTTTGCGAGGCTGATTCTCCCCATATTTTCATAAATGTTACCCAGACTTAATGCAGCCTCCGATGCAAAATAGTAATTTTTATCTTCTCCAAGTTCAATTACTTTTTTAAATTCGCTGATGGCCACGAGTTTGATCTTTCGCAATGCCTGATATCTGGCTTTGAGGAGGTGATACTCTATTTCATAGGCTAATATTTCTTCATGGTTCTCCTCAAATGACTTCATGGCATTATTAAATTCATCCAAATAACCGCCATCAAGAGACAATCGGGCTTTAACCAGGTTAACATCAGGAGGATAGTCCAGCCGAACATCATAAAGCGCTTCACGATCACGCTCGTTCAGATCCATTCCCTTCTCCTTTACAATTCCACAATACGTAAGGTATTTCTGGCGGTTGCCGTTGATTAAATTAAAAAGTGCCAGGTTGTAGTTCATCTCCTTGAGGTACTCTTTCTTCTCAAGGTGGCTCAGGTATCTGGCAAGATAATATCCGGCCTTAGGATCCAGTTTTCGCAAAAGTATTTTACCCATCAGATAGCTGTAAATGACATCCGAGAAGTCATTTTCATTATGATCTATTTGCTTCAGAATCTCCAGAGCTTCCTCATTTCTACCTGTCCGGTAAGCAATGTTCGCCCTGAAATATGTATGGATAAATGTCCTGGAGATATCGGGGTCGAGAGATTGAGTAAATTCATACACCATCTCCGGAGTTTTGTTAATTTTTGCTGCCAGGATGATATAGAGGGCAGTTTCTGCATTTATCCCTTTGATATTTTTTTGGGCAAGATAATTTTCATGAAGTACTTTAAAGCCATAATCCATATCTACGGTGACTCCGAAAACCGAGATAGCCCATTTCACAAATGGGGGAATATTTGATATACCAACATTGAAAAAACCGTCCAGCATTCGGTTTGGTTTGAATTCAGGAAATTTATCCAGATTGCGGTATAATTTCTTGTAGGCTGAATAGCCCTTTTTCAATCCGCTCCACTGCGCGCCACGCATGATGCTGAGAACCGCCACCTGCAGCTCCATTTCAGAATAGCAGGAGAGGTAGTAGGGGGAGCTTTCATCCTTTCCGTCCATTATGTCCCTCTTTTTGTCAAAGTTCTTAACAAACGCATCGTACTTCGCATCACTGGAGTTGATAAGCAACCCGAACAAATCGCACGTTTGATCAAGGTAGTAGGCATAATAGTTCTCCGGGTTTGATTTGATTTCGCTGGCGAGCAGCTTCCTGGCCTGGTCCAGTTTAAGGTCCATTACCAGCATCCAGGCTGTTTTGCAATTCTCATTCACATCATAGACTGCAACAGCTTCCTGGGTCAGAGAGAAAAGGAGGAGGAATGAAAAAATGACTTTGATCATTTTTTACACGGGAGATTTGCGGCTAAAATACACATTTAGATGTTTAAAATAGATTTAAATAGGATTCGGCACAACACATTTAAAATTATTACATAATTTTACTGAGCTAAGTTTGAGTTATGGTATTTTTACCATACCAAAAGAAATATTTCATGTATTTGTATAAGCCACAAATGAATGGGTTGATAAAACGTGCTAAAACACAGGCTATTCGTGCTACGTGGGTTATGATTACATGTTCAAATGTTCTCTTCTTTTCCGCATTTGGGCAAGACCCAAGCAGTTGTCCCAATTCAAACTTCAGTCTTGGAGATTTTACGGGTTGGGAAGGATATTATGGTGATTTCTGGAATCCTGAAGCCTACAGTGGATTTGCACCAACAAGGCATACGATCATTCAAGCTCCCGCAAATCCTGATCCACACACATGCAATGAATTAAATCCGGTTCCTCCTGGTGAAAAATACTCACTCAGGCTTGGTAATGCCAACATAGATGCCGAGGCTGAGCAAATCAGATATTCAGTAAATGTGACTGAAGAAACCAGTCTGTTTATTTACAAATATGCTGTTGTATTGGAAGATCCGAATCATGATCCTGAAGAGCAACCGAATTTTACGATAGAAGTCGCCGATATTTATGGCCATTTGATTGACACAGTCTGTGGTTATTACTATGTCTATGCACATCAGGGAATGCCAACCTGGCATTCTTGCGGAGTAGTTGTTTGGAAAGATTGGACCACTGTGGGAATAGATTTGACACAGTACATAGGTCAAACAATTTCAATAAAATTCACAACAAGAGATTGTTCTCAAACGGGTCATTTCGGATATGCTTATTTATCAGCGTATTGCAGCAAAGTACAATTAACATTCGGTTTTTGTCCGGATGATACAATTGCTATAGTCACTGCACCTCCCGGATTTTCTTACCTGTGGGCTAATGGTGACACAACCCAGTCAACAACCATTTACAATCCGGTTATTGGAAGGATTGACAGTTGTGTACTCACATCAGTGAATGGTTGTAAAGTCACTGTCACCGGTACATTTCAACCCACACTCATCAATGCTGATTTTGGTTACACACAAAAAAATTGTGTTGGTGCATCTGTCCCATTTTATGATTCCAGTACAATAAACCAAAATAATATAACAGATTGGACATGGGACTTTGGCGACGGTTCCCCTACAGTCACAAACTTTCAGAATCCGGATTATATCTATACCGACTCCGGGAAATTTTACACTACATTGATCGTTTCTTCCACTGATGGTTGTCCCGATACAATCACAAAACTGGTTGAAGTATTCAAAATCCCTGAGGTAAATTTTTCCACAAATTATCCTTGCGGTCCTAATTCATTTTATGACACAATATACTTCGAAGAGAAGGTTCAACTCGAAGTTTCTTCAGAGTACGATCGCTATTCATGGAACACAGGCGATAGTTCATATTCGATACTGGTTTCTGATGAAGGATGGTATAAAGTAACCATTGACAATGGGGGAACTTGTTATAACTCCGATTCGGTAATGTTGTTATATTGTAATGTACCACTGACAATGCCCAATGCATTCACTCCAAATAATGACGGTAAAAACGACCTGTTCCGCCCTGTTACACAGGTTGAAAAGATTACAACGTTTACAATGCTTATTTATGACAGATGGGGAGAAAATATCTTTGAAACACACGATATCTTTCAGGGATGGAATGGCACAATTAAAGGGAGACCGGCTCCTTTTGGAGTATATGTATATACGCTCATATACGGAAATCCATCCGGGATAACACAATTTGTGAAGGGTACATTTACATTGCTTCGGTGAAGGTTCATCTGGAATAACCGGTGCACCTGACCCCTTTTCGCCGATTTAAACTGACCCCCATAAATATCTGATAATAATGCATCTAAACTGTTCTGCTCTGATCGGCCTGTGGTGGTCAATACCGTCGGCTTGGTCACTTAAAGACAGCTTGGGAAAAACATTGGAAATTTTTTGAGATGTATGAAAGTGAGAATATTAACAATATACCTGTCCCACAGATTCAGCTCTATGATAGTCATTTACAAAAGGCATTTAAATATTTCAATAATCAAATTGACTACAATGCTTGCGGAACTAATTTGAGAATTGGACTTGAAGAATTTTTCAGAGGATTTCTACCATACAAATATTTTGTAAATAATGAGCATAATCCTGTTCCCAAAAACAATCTAATGCTTGATGCTTTACTTGTTAAGGCAAGAGAGTATTTCACTTATATTGGTTTTGACACTGCACCCATTGACAAGCTGGAAAGATACCGAACAAGAAGTTTGAACCCAACGGCTCACTTTAACCCAAGAAACGAATATTTCAAAAAAGAATTGAAGGAAATATTTTCAATTTTCGACGGTTTAAAGAAAAATATCAATGATCCTATATTAGAGAAGGACAGAAAAATAAAATTTGGAATACGAACCCAAAGTGGAACATCATATGTCTACACAGCGATTTTACTTGATGATATCCGTTTGTATAAAAAGGGGGACGGAACGCATAGCTATTTTAAGGACTCTGATGAAAGGGCTTATGTCATGCTTGGTTGCACTAAGGACAAGGTACAAACAGAATTGCTTTCTCACAAAATAAACAAATGCACTTTGAAAACACTTTACAACGACACAATTGAATACTTAAATAAAAGCGAAACTGTAATCTCGGAGGCTAATATTTACGAAGTGTTCACAGATGAGAATGGAGAGTCACTAGTAAGCCTAAAGAAATATTAGATTCTGTACAAAAAATTTGTCAAAGAGCATTTTTCTGAGTGAGGAATCAGATTATAACCTTCCCCCTGAAATGGAGGTTTGGTAGTAATTCTATCATTTTTTTAAATTTTGTGTTCTGCAATATATCCTATGTGTACGATATCTTTCTGGGAAGGTGTTTCATGGGTGATAAGGTAACTAGAATGTATATAAATAGAACCTCCTTCATTAAGTTGAACTTCTATAAAGCCAAAGGCATTAAAATTAGAATGTTTATAAAATCCCTTGCCATAATTATCAATGTTCTCCTCAATTAGAAAATTTCCATCAATAGGTATTTCTCGCTTTATTCTGAATCCTTCAAATGTGAAAAGATTTCCTTTTACAGAAAAAGTAGTTTCGAAAATTGGTGTTTCCAGGTCATTCTTATAGTACCATTGATAAGTTTTTCCATGATATGGTTTATAATATAATTTTTTGTGCTTTATCTTTTTTCTTATTTCAAAAATATAACCATATGCCAATGCTGCTAATATTCCTCCAATTAGACTAATCAGAAGATTGAGGATCACTTCTACTGTTATCATTTTGCATTGTCTTTTACTTGTTCACTAATAGATTATTCTTTTTTCAAGTTACTTAGGCAACGGAGAGGTCTAGTTGTCTTTTAAATATGTACATCAAATATATAAAAAC
>ERZ889078.3039-NODE-3039-length-11515-cov-12.827574_pt1 | contig 11515 bp, 9 predicted proteins | sample MGYA00521266_ERZ889078 | MGnify/ENA primary metagenome ERZ889078 (study PRJEB32303, sample SAMEA104408618) | aquatic metagenome | biome: Brackish water; feature: Pelagic; material: water | place: Baltic Sea | collected 2014-06-16T06:34:00 | depth 76,534 m ... | reverse complement strand
CAAGACAGTTAGGTATATCAACTTTAGCAGCAGGACACTCATTATGGTTAATGTTATTTCATAAAGATAAAAACGTCTTAGCATTAGCAACCACACAGGCCACAGCACGTAACCTTGTAACTAAGACTACTTTTATGTACGACGAGTTACCAAAATGGTTGAAACTACCAGCCGTTGAAAAGAACAAACTATCTTTGAGACTTAAAAACGGTTCTAAAATACAAGCAAAATCTTCTAATGCAGATGCAGCCCGTTCAGAAGCTGTATCACTATTGTTAATAGATGAAGCAGCGTTTATTGAAAATATTGATGAAACCTTTGCAGCAGCCCAACAAACGTTAGCTACTGGAGGTCAATGTATGGCTTTATCTACTCCTAATGGTATCGGTAACTGGTTTCACCAAACATGGGAAAAAGCTGAAACAGGAGAAAATTCATTTGTACCTATAAGACTACCCTGGACTGTACACCCTGAAAGAAATCAAGAATGGAGAGATACACAGGATAAAGATCTTGGACCTAGAATGGCAGGCCAAGAATGCGACTGTGACTTTTTAACTTCCGGGGACACTGTATTCGAACCAGTTGATTTACAATTCTATGAAGAGACCTACCAGAAAGATCCTGTAGAAAGAAGAGGAGTTGATAGCAACTTATGGATATGGGAACCTGCTGACTATACAAAAGACTATATGGTTGTAGCGGATGTCGCTAGAGGTGACTCTGCCGATTATTCTGCATTTCATGTAATAGAAATAGAATCATGTACCCAAGTAGCTGAATACAAAGGTAAGATATCACCAAAAGACTTTGGAAATGTACTAGTAGGCATAGCATCAGAATACAACGAAGCCCTACTTGTTTGTGAAAATGCAAACATAGGATGGGCTACAATAGAACAAATACTAGAAAGAGAATATAGGAACATGTACTATAGTTCTACTTCTAATATGGAGACAGTAGAGTCGTATATGAATAAGTACGAAAGAGATAAACTCGTTCCCGGGTTTACAATGTCTGCTAGGACTAGACCATTAGTTATAGCTAAGGTTATTGAATACGTGCGGGATAGATCAGTTACCATACAGTCTAAGAGGTTAATGGCCGAGATGAGAGTATTTGTATGGAAGAACGGAAAGCCGCAGGCACAGACAAATTATAACGATGATTTACTTATATCCCTAGCCACAGCGTTATATGTTAGAGATACAGCATTAAGACTAAGACAACAAGGACTGGATTTAGCTAGAGCACAACTATCTTCTTTTAGTAATTTAAACTCTCAAAACAGAGCAATTATGAAATCAGTTGGTTCCTATCAAGATAATCCTTATATTGTTAAAACAGCCCATGGAGATGAAGATATCTCTTGGTTATTAAAATAGACTATTTATATATAAAGTAAAATTACAATGGCAGATACTTCCTTATTTGGTAGACTTAAAACACTCTTTGCTTCTGATATTATTATCAGAAACGTAGGAGGAGATGAGTTAAAGATTGCCGATATTAATCAGATACAATCAACTGGTAGATATCAGACTAACTCGTTAGTAGATAGATTTAGTAGACTCTACATCTATAATAACAAAAATGTATTTAATCCTAACCTGAATTATCAGACACTTAGGATTCAACTATACTCGGATTATGAAGCAATGGATACAGATCCAATTATTGCTTCCGCATTAGATATTGTAGCTGACGAAGCTACTGTTAAAAATGACAACAACGAAATATTATCTATAAAATCTACTGACGAAAACATTCAAAAAGTTCTTTATAACTTATTTTACGATGTACTTAACATCGAATTTAACTTATGGTCTTGGACTAGAAACATGTGTAAGTACGGAGATTTTTTCTTAAAACTTGAAATAGCAGAGAAGTTCGGAGTTTATAATGTTCTACCTTATACAGTCTATCATATGGTTAGACGAGAAGGAGAAGATCCTGCTAACCCAGGAAAAGTAGTATTCCAACTAGACCCAGATGGACTAGCATCCACCCAAAGCCCTAATTACCTCCCTAAAAGAGAACAATCTAAAATAGTTGAATTTGATAACTACGAAGTAGCTCATTTTAGATTAATATCTGATACACATTATCTTCCTTATGGACGTTCTTATTTAGAACCAGCTAGAAAGATCTTTAAACAGGTAACTTTAATGGAGGATGCAATGTTGATTCATAGAATCATGAGAGCTCCGGAAAAAAGAACTTTCTTTGTTAACGTTGGATCTATTCCTCCTAACGAAGTAGAACAGTTCATGCAAAAGACTGTTAACACTATGAAGAAAACTCCTTATGTAGGAGAAGATGGTCAATATAACCTGCGTTTTAATATGCAGAATATGATGGAAGATTTCTATATCCCGGTAAGGGGAGGAGATACTTCAACAAGAATTGAAACTACCCCAGGATTACAATACGATGGAGTAACAGATGTTCAATACTTACAGGCTAAAATGTTTGCTGCCTTGAAAATTCCAAAAGCTTACTTCGGATTTGAAGGAGACTTATCAGGAAAAGCAACACTAGCAGCAGAAGATATTAGATTTGCACGTACAGTAGAAAGAATACAGAAGATATTAGAATCAGAATTAACTAAAATAGCTTTAATTCACCTTTATACTCAAGGATTCACCGGAGAAAGTTTAACTAACTTCGAAATAAAATTATCTACACCTTCTATTATATTTGAACAAGAAAAAGTAGCTCTAATGAAAGAGAAGATTGATCTTGCTAATCAAATGAAAGATACTAAACTATTCTCAACAGACTATATCTATGAAAATTTATTCGATATGTCTGAAGATACCTATATGGAGATGAGAGATTTAGTCAGAGAAGACTCTAAACGTTTATTTAGAATAGCTCAAATAGAAAATGAAGGAAATGATCCTGCTAAATCAGGAACAACCTACGGAACACCACACGATCTTGCTTCTATGTACGGTAGACGTTCTACCTCTACACCTAAAGGAGGAGAACCAGGATCAGTACCTGCAGGATATTCAGAAATGGAAGCTAAATGGGGGGAATCAGGTGAAGAAGGCGGTAGACCAAGAGAAAAAGCATCAGTTTACGGAACAACAGCTGCAATGGGGGGAAGAGATCCATTAGGGCAGCATGGTATGAAAGGCGGATTTCCATCCGATAATGATAATGTGATGGAGAGTCTATCTACCCAAGCAATATACCATAGAACAAAAGACTCATTAAAGAATATCGTTTTTACTAAAGAGAATACTAATGAACCTGATATGATGAAAGAAGGTAACATTAAAGATTTAGGTAATTAGTAGATATTTATAATCGTAAACGTGTACAATGAAAGTAAAACACTCAAAATTTAGAAATACAGGTCTTATTTTTGAGCTGCTTGTAAAACAGATAGCCTCGGATACTCTTAATAATAGAGACTCTGATGCTGTTCAAATATTAAAGAAATATTTTACAGGAAAGACAGCATTTGTTAAAGAATTCAAACTATATGAATTCATAGCTAAAAATAAGAATATATCACAATCAAAAGCAGAAGCAATAGTTTCTACTATTACTGAGATATCCCGTAGATTAGATCAAAAACAATTAAAAGAGTCTAAATATAAACTTATTTCGGATATTAAAAAGAGCTACAACGTAGAAGAGTTCTTCAGTATTCAGGTTAGGGACTATAAAGCATTCGCTGCCTTATATTGCTTACTAGAAGCACAGAATAACGCAGATATAGTAGATCCATCCGTATTAGTAGATAATAAAACAACTATATTAGAACATTTAACATCAGCACCACAGAAAGAAGAAGATGTTAAAGATACTTTAATAGAAGACTACTCTAAATACGATAAAGATTTAAGATTACTTACATTTAAAATACTTTTAGAGAAATTTAACCATAAGTATAAAGATTTATTACCAGAACAGAAAAATATATTAAGAGAATTTATAACCTCTGTTAATTCAAATGCAAGATTACGTAACATCGTTAATGAAGAGCTAGTAAAACTCTCTTCTGACGTTCAGGAATTAGCAAGCAGAGTTAAAAATGAAGTAGTAAAGATTAAATTAGAAGAAGTAGCTAAAGCAATAACACCTATAGCTAAAACGGAGAAAATCACTGATAGTCATTTAGTAAACTTAATGCAGTACTACGATTTAGTAAACGAGTTAAGAAACCTATAATGAAAAAATCAGAGTTAATAGGACTCGTAAAAGAGGTAATGAATGAGCTTGATGAAGCTAACGTTACCAATGTTGGAGGAGCATCGTTTACACCCGGTGACGGAGCACAGTATGCTACTCCTAAAGCTTTTGGAAAAGGTCATAGAGCAATTAAAACGTTAACAAAATTAGGATTCAAAAAACAAAGTCGCCCAAAAGCGACCTTCACATACTAAAGGATTCGATTACTTATAAAATTATGAGAGTAAAATCAGTAACAGAGAGATATAGAGCCGTAAACGAAGGCACTATGAGCAAAAAAGAGTTTGTTCGTCAAATGAGACAGCAATACCCTATGCACATTACCCAATTCAACGGATACGATGATTCAGTTCAAATCCTTAGAAATAGAGGTCTTTTATTCGAAACTAAAAAAGAAGTAGTTGAAGCACACGTATATGACGAAAGACCTGCTTTAACTTACTCTTTAGATGCTCTTGATAGAGGTATCAGAATCGAATTACAGACTCTTGGAGTATTACCAGGACAAGAACTTATCAAAGCAGCTGATTTAAAGAAAGCTACTGATAAAGCAAAAAAGAATTTAGAAAAAAGCGCAACCCATTATTTGGACTTAATGTCAGGTGAATCTAAAAAAGTAGACAAACACGACAAAATGAAAGAAACAAAGAGAGGCGCTAAAGATGCCGATACTTTTAATGCTATGAAAAAAGCTACATTAAAAGAAGGATATACAGAAGAACAAATCGAAGCTGCTATTCAGAGAATTAAAGAAAGAAAAATCTCAGAAGAAGAAGAAGTAGAAAATATAGATGTAGTTAAAGAAGCAGGTAAAACCGCTCTTATTCAAACTATGAATAATGCAATAGCAGCTATCAAAGGAAAATACGGAGAAATGCCCGGTATTGCAGGTATAATCAGAGACTTCTTAAAAACACATATAGATGATTTAGCTGATGGAGCAGATCCATTAGATGAATTTGAAAATTTTGTATCTGTTAACTATGATACATTAGATGAAGCGGAAACAGTAGTAGAAGGAAAACATAGAAAAACCAGAGGAGGTAAGATGGTACAAGAAGCCGATTATGATACCGGAGGATATGTAGAGTCTATGGGACCTAGGTTTGATAGAGCTTGTGATATGTTATCTAAAGCGTTTGGAGAATGGGCGGATGGTCCGATGACGGATCCAGGAATGCTATCCCCAGCTAAAAATGAGGTAGTAAGATATATCGATACAAAGTTAGAAAATGAGTTCTTAATGGAAGCTGTAGAAGAAAAGAAAGGAAAAGATCACGATGGAGATGGAGATATCGACAGTGATGATTATATGGCAGCAAAAGACAAAGCTATCAAAGGAGCTATGTCCGAAGAAGCTCAAATAAAAGAAGCAGTTAAAACTTTAATCAGAAAGGCTTTAACAGAAGAATCCATCAATGAAGCAGCTACCGGAAACTTATCTAAATTCTCAGACGATTATGCAGACTTTGCAGGAATGACTCAAATCATTAATCAACTTGAAAATCTTGTAACAGAGGTAGAAGGATTCTACGCTAAGACATCAGAAAAATTACAGAAAATATTTGACGGAATTGGAAATGTAACTAATGAAGAAGGATTAAAAGTTGGAGGATTTATCGCACCAGCTATTGAATCAGCATTCAAGAGAGATATTCAACCGGTAGTAAAAAGAGGGTTTATGAATTCAGTTCAAATCCCAACTATCAGACAAATCTCTCAAGCAGATATAGATGCACATAACTCAGGTGAAAGACCTTTAGGAGAAGAAGAAATGGAAGAGAAACAAACGATGTTTACTCCGGTAATGGAATCTAAAAAGAATAAATAATATGTCACAATCATTATTAGTAGACGTAACACCATTTAAACCTCTATTAAGAGAATCCAAAACAAAACCTGGAGTCTTTGAAGTAGAAGGTGTTTTACAGCGTGCAGTCGCTAAAAACCAAAATGGTAGAACATACAGTAAAGAGATTCTAATGAGAGAATCTAAGAGGTATACAGAAGAGTTTGTTAAAGTCGGTAACGCCTTTGGAGAACTTGATCACCCTGAATCTCCTGTTGTCTCTCTAAAGAATGCATCCCATGTAATAAAAGAACTATGGTGGGATGGAGACGACCTAATGGGACGTATAGAACTATTAAATACCCCTTCCGGTAATATCGTAAAAGAGATATGTAAGGCAGGACATACAATCGGAATTTCATCAAGAGGTACCGGTTCAGTACAACAAACAAACGAAGGTACTTTAGAAGTACAAGACGACTTTGAATTAGTATGTTGGGACTTTGTATCTAATCCATCCACACATGGAGCATATATGAACCCAGTATCATTAAATGAAGCAAAAGCTAAAACATCTAAATATTTCAATTTAGATCTAATTATAAACGATATTTTAAGAGCCTAATAATAACTCCCTCGGACGCTACCGAAGGCAGGTGTCGATTCCCTCACAGAAATGTGGGGGTTTCTTTTTTATATATTTATATACTATTTATTGATATAATGTACGATTTATTTATATCGTAGTTAAACTAACCTTTCACAATTACAGCTTATACATAGTTGTAGAAAATCACACAACAATTTATTTTTAAAATGGCAAACAAAGATTTATTTAAGCAAGCTATTGCTGAAGCTAAGTCCGTACGTGAAGCCGCTATTGCTAACGCAAAGCAGGCATTAGAGGAAACTCTAACACCACACCTTAAGGACATGTTAGCTGCTAAACTTCAAGAGATGGAAGATTCCGAATCAGAAGAAGAAGTAGCTGAAAACGCATCAGGATTTATCGCAGTACAAGCTGAAGCTGAAGAAGAAGAGGCAGAGGATGATTCAGAAGAATCTGAAGACGAAGCCGGAGAAGAAGGCGAAGAGGTAGCTAGCATAGAAGCTGGTGAAGACGAAGCTGGAGAAGAGGAAATCGACGGAGACGAAGATTTATCTAAATTATCTGTTGACCAATTCAAAGACATGATCAGAGACATTATTGCTCAAGAAGTAGGCGGAGACGCTGAAATAGGAGCTGATATGGATGCTGGTGATATTGAAGGAATGGGAGACGAAGCACCAATCGAAGAACCTGGAATGGATGCTGAACCAGAAATGGGAGCAGAAGACGAAGAAGAAATCGATTTAGACGAGTTACTTAGAGAGCTTGAAGCTGCTACTGACGGAGAAGTAGAGGAAGGAACACCAGGATTTGCAATTGACCCTTCTGGAGGAGAGAATGCATTAGTAAGTTTAGCAAGTAATTTATTAAAAGCTGCAAAAGCTGGAGATAAAGCTGGAGCTGCTTTAGCATTTAAGAAATTCGGACAATTTTTTACTACTGCTGAAGAAGCAGACGGTACTGATTTAGCTGAAGCTTTAGAAACTATTGAAACTTTGAGAAAAGATCTTCAAGAAGTTAATCTTCTTAACTCTAAATTACTTTATGTAAACAAAATCTTTAAGGCTAATAACCTTTCAGAGTCTCAAAAAGTTAACATCATAGCTGCTTTTGATAAAGCTGAAACAGTTAAGGAAGTTAAATTAGTATTCGAAACAGTTTCTGAAAATGTAGTTACTACTAGAAAAAGAAATGTTACTGAATCAAAAGTAAAAGGAATGGCATCTAAAGCTACTGGAATAACCGCTTCTAAACCAGAAGTAATCTCAGAAGTTTCAGACGCTGTAAGAAGAATGCAAAAACTTGCAGGAATTATTAAATAATAAAATAAAATAAAATAAAATAAAATGGAATTAAAAACCTTATTAGAAAGCTCGAACCAGTATAAAAGTGTTCAAGCTGACGCAGCTAAATTGTCTCAGAAATGGGCACAATCAGGCTTATTAGAAGGTATCAAGGATGAAAGAGTTGCCGGTAACATGGCAATGATTCTTGAGAACCAAGCTAAACAAATTGTAGCAGAAGCTAACTCAACTAACGTTGGTGGTGGATCTTTCGCAGCAGGAGCTGGAGAGCAGTGGGCTGGAGTAGCTTTACCTTTAGTACGTAAAGTATTCGCTCAAATCGTAGCTCAAGATTTCGTATCTGTTCAACCAATGAACTTGCCTTCTGGCCTTGTTTTCTATTTAGATTTCAAATACGGAACTGCAACTAACGGAAGAGCTGACGGAGACAACATGTACGGTAACGTATCTACGGCTAACTCTAAAATGGCTGTTGATGCTGATGTAGCAAACGGTCTTTATGGAGCAGGTCAATTTGGTTACTCAATCAACCAAGTATCTTTATCTGCAACTGCAACTGTAGGTTCTGCTGATTCAGGATCATTAAACCACGAAGTAGGATTAGCTCCTGCTGATTACGATACTGTATCTTTCGCTACACCAGCATCTGCTGACGTAACTGGAGTTAGAGCATTTAGAATCTCAGGTATTGCTGTATTAGCACAATACACTAAGGTTGTTGGAGCAAATATTGTATTTGTTGTTGCTTCTGGCGCTGCCGGATCAACTGGAACAAAGTCATTACTTTTCCACGCTCAACCAGCAGATAACGACAGAGGTGACTTTGAAGCTGCATCAGGTGCTGCTGTAGATACTTCAATCTCTATTCCAGAAATTGATGTTAAACTTGCTTCTGAAGCAATCGTTGCTAAGACTAGAAAGTTAAAAGCACAATGGACTCCAGAATTCGCACAGGATTTAAATGCTTACCATTCAATTGATGCAGAAGCTGAATTAACTTCTTTATTATCTGAGTACATCTCTATGGAGATTGACATGGAAATTTTAGATATGTTGATCGCAGGTGCTGTTACAACTGAACATTGGTCAGCTGAAAACAACAAAGTATGGGATGGTTCAAACTGGACTACTTCTACTTCTGATTTCTACAATACTCAAGGACAATGGTTCCAAACATTAGGAACTAAAATCCAAAAAGTATCTAACAAAATTCACCAAAAAACTCTTAGAGGAGGAGCTAACTTCGTAGTAGTATCTCCAACAGTTGCAACTGTATTAGAAAGTATCCCAGGATATGCTGCTAACACAGATGGTGATTCAATGGAATTCAACATGGGTGTTGCTAAAGTAGGTAGCTTAGCTAACCGCTTCAAAGTATACAAAAACCCATACATGACTGAAAGCACGATCCTTTTAGGATATAGAGGTTCTCAGTTCTTGGAAACAGGTGCAGTTTATGCTCCTTATGTTCCATTAATGATGACTCCATTAGTATACGATCCAGAAACCTTCACTCCAAGAAAAGGTTTAATGACTCGTTATGCTAAGAAAATGATCAGACCAGAATTCTACGGTAAGATTTATGTGAGCGACATCGCTACTATCTAATTTTATATTTAGATTTTTATACTAAGAGAGGCCTTCGGGCCTCTTTTTTTATGTACTGATATTAGTATAGTAAGTATTTATTTCGGATATTTATAATAACAAACTAAAACGTTATTCTATATGCCTGCACACCACCACACGGACGATGTATTTACTCAAAAAAGAAGACCAAAAAACCCAATTAAATTTAACGTACAATTAAATGAGGAGCAGAAACTAGCTAAACAGTTAATATTAGAATCACCAGTAACAGTTATTAGAGGAATGGCTGGTTCGGGGAAGACATTAGTCGCAACCCAAGTAGCATTAGATATGCTATTCACCAAACAGGTAAATAAGATTATTATAACAAGACCTACTGTGTCTAAAGAAGAAATAGGATTCTTACCAGGCGATCTTCAAGCCAAAATGGACCCTTGGTTAGCACCTATCTATCACAATCTATATATGTTATATAGTGAAGAGAAAGTTAAGAAAGAATTAGAGGAAGGTAGAATAGAAATTGTGCCTTTTGCGTTCATGAGAGGTAGAACTTTCGTAGATTCTTTTGTAATAGTAGATGAAGCACAGAATGTTACCCATTCACAAATGGAAACTGTAGTAGGACGTCTAGGAAAAGGATCTAAAATGGTAATTTGCGGGGATATGGCACAGATTGACCTAAAAGACAAAAGAGAAACAGGCTTTTCTTTCTTATCTAGATTAGAAGAACAAGTAAAAGGAGTTAGAACAATAAACCTACTTATGAATCACAGGCATGAGATAGTAGAACCGATACTTAAGGTATATCAGACCTTTAGAGATTAATCACTATTTATAAGTAAACTATAGATAAATGGCTAATGTAACTATATGGGACGGTAGTGCTAATTTCACACCAGGTGATACACCTTTTGGATTCTACGATACAGATGCCCAATTCCAAGCAGATTCTATTAAAGTAGCTAAATTTTGCGGTACTCGACTAGGATATCCAATGATGGATGTTGAGTTACAAGACCAAAACTTCTTTGCTTGCTTTGAAGAAGCAGTTTCTACCTACGGTAGTGAGGTATTTCAATATAAAATTAGAGAGAACTACCTTTCAATGGAAGGATCTAATAGTACTGTAGCAGTTAACAATAAGATTATTAACCCTACTCTACAAAGAGTAATAAATATTAGTAAGAATTACGGTACAGAAGCAGATGCTGGAGGATACGTAACAAGACATACAGGATCTCTACATACAACCGCATCTGTACAGGAGTATAACCTTGACCAATGGGCTGTAGATGCTGGAATAACAGGTAGTATTGAGATAAGAAGAGTGTTTTATGAAGCACCTCCTGCAATATTACGTTATTTTGACCCATATGCAGGTACCGGGACAGGTATACAATCACTTATGGATGCTTTTGACTTTGGGTCATTCAGTCCAGGGGTAAATTTTCTTATGATGCCAGCTTCTTTTGATATACTAAAGGTACAGGCTATTGAATTTAATGATCAAATTAGAAGATCAGGATATTCTTTTGAAATGGTTAATAATAGACTTAAACTATTCCCTGTTCCTAAAGCAAATAGTAAGTTAAGATTTGAATACTATAAGGTAGATGACAAAAAAGCAGCTACTTTCTTAGATGGAACAGGATTAATCACTAATGTAGGAGAAGTACCTTATGAAAATCCATCATATACTGGAATAAACAGTGTGGGAAGACAGTGGATCTTTAAATATACATTAGCTCTAAGTAAAGAACTCCTAGCATACGTTAGAGGTAAGTATCAAACAGTACCAGTTCCTGGTTCTGAAGCTACTTTAAACCAAGCAGACTTACTTGCTGACTCTAGAGCAGAGAAAACAGAGCTTTTAGCTAACTTAAGAGAGATGTTAGACCAAACATCTAGAAAATCACAGTTAGAACGTAAAGCTAATGAAGGAGAAAACCTTAATAAAACATTAAAAGAGGTTCCAATGGTCATTTATATAGGATAATGAAACTATCAGACATC
>ERZ889078.3038-NODE-3038-length-11517-cov-6.522073_pt1 | contig 11517 bp, 5 predicted proteins | sample MGYA00521266_ERZ889078 | MGnify/ENA primary metagenome ERZ889078 (study PRJEB32303, sample SAMEA104408618) | aquatic metagenome | biome: Brackish water; feature: Pelagic; material: water | place: Baltic Sea | collected 2014-06-16T06:34:00 | depth 76,534 m ... | reverse complement strand
AACTACACCTCTATATGGTTCAATAATTTAAAACAACTCAATTCAATGATTTTTTATTTGTGGCATCAAAGAAACCACATTGCTGCTTGAGTCCGATTTTTAACCTTCAATTTGGAAAAAATAGAACTGACATGAAATTTGACGGTGCGCGTACTGATATACAGGTTATCCGCAATATCACTATTCGATTTGCCTTTGGCGATCAAATTTAAAACCTGTTGTTCCCGTGTGCTGAGCAATTCCAGAGGCTTTGTTTTGGTCTCATGGATATTGTCCAGCAGTATCTGAGTGACACAGGCGCTCAGGTCTATGTCCCCATTTTGTACTTTGCGTATACTGCTGATAATTTCTTCGGCAGTTGACTTTGGTTTGCACTGGAAACCTTTAACCCCCAGATCAATGGACTGGGTAATGAGGTAATTGGTGAGACACTTTTCACCAGGTCGTTTGTTGGTGCAGTCGCATAGGGTAATGACTTTTAACTCAGGTAGTGATTCCTGAAGATTGCTCAAGCATCTGAAATATTCGACACTGGTTTCTTCAGAATTAACAATAATTATATCGGTCTGAATGTTGTTAAGGTTTGTGATGACTTCTTCATGGGTAGCCGCTTCAAAAACAATCTCCAGATCGGGCGTTTCAGAGAGCATACTTCTAATCCCGCACCTTATGATTGGGCTGGGATTACAGATTGCTATACGTATTAAGTCGGTCATAAATTCAAATTCTCAAGAAAAACCTTTTGTCAAGTAATAAGGATAAAGCTGATTTTCTCTTTAAATAATATTTTCAGTTTCCTGGATTTCCGATAAATTCTGGCATATTTTGTTCCAGATTAATTAATTTCGTTTAAATACAGATATTTACGAGTATTATCTTATATGTGTGTGATGCAATGCTCTCAAGTATCAGACGATAATTGTAAATTTTACTTTACGGTATCCATCAACATTGTAAAGTTTATGTTACAAACATTTCACGAAGTGTTAACAATTCAGATTTGGATTTTTGGGAGATTAGCCTGGATAAATTTGAGCTGGATATGAGTTTTAGCAGTGTGACATTAATTTTTATTTTAGCTTTTTCCTGAATCAGTTGAGCGTTGAATCAAGTGATGTGCGCTTTTAAAAAATCAATGATGTTATTCATACCTTAAGATTGGCTGTTACTAGCATCTCACAAATAATCAATGGGTCAACTGTACTAAGGTACTGAGTTGATTCTGTACTTTTTGACAATAAATCCATCCTTCAGGACAGTGATTATGAATTTGATTTTTGTTTAGCATAAAACTATCGACTAAGTGTATGGATTGAATGTATCGGTCTCTATTCACTTATTCAGGGAATTATTATTTATTCTTGATACTGGAGATTTCAATGATGAATAGGGCTAAACTTTCAAAATTTAATTTACATCTGGTCATTATTTCTTTGCTGGGCGCCATGATGAGTGTCGGATTAATCGGCTACTCACCTTATACCGATGCGGCACAGCAATTCATAGAAAGTGATGGGTTTACGTTGGTGGATATAGAGCCTGAGTTTGCAGGTCCTGTACCTTTCTATGGAAATACTCCCCCCTGTGATCCGAACTTTCATGAGGCCAATACAGGAGCGTTTGAGGGTGGTATTGATTGTACCTTATCTGACGCGCATCAAAATCTTCAGATTCCTGAGGCAGTTCAGCGTGGCGGCGGTGGAATCAATATACCGACCGGTGCCCCACCTAGCCCATTATTCGGTGCGCAACCCTTTACCCAAAAGATGTTACGGTTTGAAGAGTTTGGGTTAGAGCCAATGCCTGCCCCCTTAGAAAATGGAAGTTCTGCTATCAAGTTTCCATTGCCGCTGGATGCACAGAGAGGACCTGATTCGATTCTACTCGATGCCTTTCTTGGGCAGGATGTTCTATTTCCTAATCCGACCAAACAAGCAAACACTATAGATTTAAATCCCTGGAAAGATGCCATCAAAGGTTTTCTGGGACGTGATTTAATTACACCACCTGCTGAAGGTCGTCCACCTGGACCGCTTTGGGCACATCAGCGCTGGGAAACATTCAAGCCTCAGGCATACTTCAAATCGGCTCAGGCAGGTGCCAGGGATAATGGTGGTTTACGTGATAGTAAACAACGCCATAATTATGCGGTCGGTGAATTTGCACCGGGCGGGTTGTATCACAATACAGTCGGAGCGGATGGTTTTGATGGCACAACAAAAGACATTGAAATTAGGCTTCATCCCAAAATGCCAGTGCAATATCCAGAGTCAATCTTTACATTTGACGGAACCCTGCCTCCCAAGTTACTGACTGCTCGCTATGGTGAGACATTGTTATTTAGACATTACAATGCCTTGCCTATTGACCCCTCGGCGAACAATGGATTTGGCTTGCATACCATTTCCACTCACGAACATAACGGACATAACCCGGCGGAAAGTGATGGTTATACCAACTCCTTTTTCTTCCCTGGGCAATATTACGATTACAGATGGCCGATGCAGCTAGCCGGTTACGATAGTATCAATACAAACGCTTCGGATAATAGAGCGGCTATGCCCTGTTCTGCAGGAGAGGTTATTACGGTACTTGGTGCAGACAAGACTTGTGATGAATCTGGAAGAATTCAAATTCCGGGTAACTATCGAGAGACTATGAGTACACACTGGTTCCATGATCATATGCTCGATTTCACTGCGCAGAATGTGTACAAGGGCAATGCCGCCATGATGAATTACTACAGTGCGATCGATCGTGGTAATGAGGCTATCAATGATGGAGTCAATCTACGCTTTCCCAGTGGTAACGCTTTAGACTGGGGGAATCGAGATTATGATGTCAATCTGTTGATCGCTGCCAAGGCATGGGATCAGACAGGGCAGCTGTTCTTCAACGTATTCAATACCGATGGTTTTCTGGGTGACCGCATGACGGTCAACTGGCTCTATAAGCCAACGTTTGATGTGCGAGCACGTAAATATCGTTTCCGTATGTTAAATGGATCGGTATCCCGTTATATCAAGGTGGCTCTGGTAACCGAGACCGGTGCACCGGTTCCATTCCATATGATTGCCAATGACGGCAACATCATGAAGCATTCATTGCGTTTCGATAACGGAATTTTACCTACGCAATCGATCGCAGAACGCTATGACATCATTGTGGATTTCAGCAGATATGCTCCAGGTACTAAAATTTATATGGTTAATATTATGGAGCATCGAGATGGCCGGGGTCCTTTAAAAGATGCGGTGCCATTATCCGATGTTCTGGATGGTACCTATAACCCACAAATTATCGATGGTGAGTGGAAGAACGGCGATCCTGTTGTGGGCAAATTCCTCGAAATCAATGTTGTGCCCATGGCAGAAGGAGTTGTTGATTTAAGTATGAATCCTTCCGATTATGAAGCGGGTGGTCTTACGATGCTTGATTTGCCTGTGTTTACTCAAGCAGAACTGGACAATGCCACTCATCGTACCTTCGATTTTGGACGTTCCAATGGAACCGATGATAAACCATGGACCGTAAAAACCGATGGTGGTATGGGGTTCAATATGGATCCTCGTCGCCTGACCGCAGCACCTAATAAGCTGGCAGATGGTAGCGGTGGTGTTGAAATCTGGCATTTGAGTACCGGGGGCGGCTGGTCTCATCCCATTCACATCCATTTCGAAGAAGGTCAAATATTGAGTCGTGATGGATTGACGCCGCCTGACTGGGAAACTTTATCCAGAAAAGATGTGTACCGTATAGGTCCAGAGGTCAATAGTAGTCGCAATATGTCTGTCGCTATACGCTTCCGTGAGTTTGCAGGTACCTATATGGAACATTGCCATAATACCCAGCATGAAGATACGGCGATGCTGATGCGTTGGGATCTCGAAGAGTCGGGACAGGTAGCATTATTACCGACTCCTTTACCAACCTGGGATGGTGTTGAATTTGTAGATTCACATGCTTTGGCGACTTTTCGCTCGGGAGATGTTAATGCCACACTGGAGCTTCCTCAAGGCCCCGCGAATGGAGGCGACGCTAATGGGGACGGAGTGATTGATCGTATCTTCGACGACAATGAATTACGAGCCAAGGCACCTTTGGCATTGGATCCAGCTATGGTTCCTGATATGACTCATCTGGATGAGTATATAGCCGATAAAGACATGGCGATTGCTCTGGGTAAGGCCTTCTTCTGGGATCAGGCAGTAGGTTCTGATGGGCAGGCCTGTGCTTCGTGTCACTTTGCTGCTGGAGCCGACAACCGGTCTAAAAACCAGTTATCGCCGGTATCTGCAAACAGCGCTTATACCAATGGGTTTACTGGATTTGATGTTACCAATTCCGGTGGTGGCGGAGTCAATTACCAGCTTCAGGCTGCGGATTACCCATTCCCCAAAGTGGCAGGAAGTGGTAATTTCAATGATGTTACTGGATCACAGGGTACCAATGCAGCAAAACAGAAAGATGCTGCTCTTATCTCTAGTCGCGAGCAATACATAGCTTCGCGAAAAGGGATAGATGTCTGTACCAAACTACCAAGTGATTTCAGTTTAGACCCGTTAAACTATAGGCAGGTTACTGCTCGTAACGCACCTACAGTTATTAATGCGATATTTAACCATCGTAATTTCTGGGATGGTCGAGCCAATAATATGTTTAATGGTATAGATCCATTAGGGCGTCGTTCAAACCTAAATAATTCTGACCAGGGTATCTGGATCAACGATGAAGTTAGTCTGCGAAAAGAACAAGTCCTGATCAAGAATTCGAGTTTGGCCTCTCAGGCAGTTGGACCTGCATTGAGCGCTAATGAAATGGCTTGTGAGGGACGGATATTCCCACTGCTCGCAGAGAAAATGCTCGGTCGATATGCACTTGATCTCCAGACCGTTCATGCTCAGGATAGTGTGTTGGGCGGCATGAAGAGCCTTTCATCATCAAGAGGTTTGAAATACAAATATATAGATATGATTCAACAGGCTTTCCATTCTAAGTACTGGAATGCTGGTGTTGTGGAAGATGGTTTTGACCAGATTGAAATGAACTTCTCTTTGTTCTGGGGCCTTGCCATTCAAATGTATGAATCCACACTTGTTTCGGATATGACGCCATTTGATCAATTCGCACGTGGAGGTTCCGACCCTGTTTCGCTAGCCGCAGCTAATGCCGCACTGAATGAGCAGGAGAAACTGGGGCTTGAAGTGTTCGTTCGTGAAGATCGTGGTCACTGTGCTTCCTGTCATACCGGCAGTGAGTTTACCAGTGCCTCAGTAAGTATCCGTGCAGGTGGTGTATTTGACCCCGATTTGGGGCCTGCCGGAGGTATTGCACCGCCAGAGCCTTTCGAGCGTATGCGAATGGCTGATGGTAACGTTGCGGTTTACGATGGAGGTTTCTACAACACCGGTGTGACAGATACCGAGATGGATCTGTGTGTTGGAGCCGATCTTGAAGGCTTCCCTCTATCGTATTCTCGTCAGGCTGCGCTAGCTCAGATTGCTGATCTAGAAGCCGGTCAAGATGCGGCGGGTGATGAAGGTGATTTCGCTATAGTTGGCGGCCCGGTACAGCTTGGTGAACGCGTCGGTGTTGACGGAGCATGTAAAACGCCTACTCTGCGTAACGTCGAACTGACCGCTCCTTACTTTCATAATGGTGGTCATTCAACGCTGGATCAGGTTGTCATCGATTACATGACGAAGTTCAATCGCCTGTATGTACAGGAAAACCTGGAAAACATATCGCCTGATATTCTGGCGGTTGATATTCAGGGTCTTGCTTTTGATGGTGTCAGTATCAGAGGTGGAGAGATTCAAGCTCTGGTTGCCTTTATGAAGTCATTAACAGATGAAAGGGTACGATTACATCAGGCGCCATTTGATCACCCATCTCTTGCTGTACCCAATGGTCAAATTTCTATAGATCGAAATCGTGATGGTGCTGCTGATGATATCAGATTACTTATACCTGCTACGGGAGGCACTTCAGGTCTTACTGCACCTTTACCCAAGTTCCTTAATCTGGATTAAGGTACATACTTAGGCTCTGTTAAAGTGTTGGGCCATTGGTTGGCCCAGCACTTTATATACACCTAAAATATTGCAAGAAAAATAATATAATTTTTGATTGTTGCTGGTTTCTGAAATATTTGAATAAGGTTCTATGAAAATGACTATCTATTACCGCTGGATCTGTACCCTATTCATGCTTATTGTTGCTCCTCTTGTTAACGGTGTGGTTATGGCCCATCAAGGAGAAAAAAATTCCGCTCAATCAACATTTATTCCTCAAGATGCAGTAAAACCCAAGGCAGTGAGTAACAATAAAAAGAGAGCCTGGGGTAAAGATTATTTTCCAAACATAAACCTGATAACTCAGGATGGTAATAAGGTTAAGTTTTTTGATGACTTGATCAAAGACAAGGTTGTTGCGATCAATTTTATATATACCTCTTGTGTGGATTCCTGCCCTCTTGAGACAGCCCGAATGAAAAATGTGAAGGAAGTTCTTGGCGACCGGGTGGGTAAGGATATTCATTTTTATTCGATTAGCATAGACCCAAAAAAGGATACACCAGAGGTTCTGAAAGCGTATAAAAAGAAATTCAAAATAGGGCCTGAATGGACCTTTTTGACTGGAAACGAGACAGAAATTATTAATTTACGCAAGAAACTGGGGCTTTATCTTGATGAGTCCGACAATTCTAAAGAGGATTTGGAGAACCATAATCTCAACCTGATTATTGGAAACCAGTCTACCGGACGTTGGATGAAGCGTTCACCCTTTGAAAATCCACATATTCTGGCTTCTCAATTAGGGGACTGGTTACATAACTGGAAAAGTGCCAAAACAACAACATCTGGAAATAATTATGTGAATGCACCAAAGCTTCGTCAGTTATTACCCGGAGAAACATTATTCAGAACCCGCTGCAGTTCATGTCATGGATTTGGTGAGGTGGGTGTAGGACCTGATTTAATGAATGTTACGAAGACTAGAGATCATACCTGGTTGAAACGATGGCTGAAGGAACCAGATAAAATGTTGGCAGAAAAAGATCCTGTGGCGATATCATTATTTGAGCAATATAAAATACCGATGCCCAACATGCGCCTTACTCAACGCGATGTAGAAGATATTATCTGGTATATGGAGCAAGAATCAAAAAGATTGCAGTGATTGATCCGCTATGATCAATACCTCAATATTTTTAGATTTTTGTTCTTAGGTAAAAAACATCAATACTTAATTTCCCTAATCAGTTATCAATAGGTTTAGCAAAATATTTAATTCTAGTTTGCGTGATTATTACGGAATAAATGCTCTAAACATATTGATCAAATTACTTATGCACTCCTAAAATAGTTTAATTGTCTATAATATAAATTTAATAGAGGGACAGACTGTTTCTTCTATTCTCAAAAATTAATTATTTGTACACCCACATCTAATAATAATGCTCACCTTGTTATTTTGGGATTTAAAAAAATGAAAAATGCGATCATGATTCTCGGGCTTTTATTGCTGGCAACTAACCTTGCAGCAGATATAAAAGTAGTCAGGGAGGAAAAGGTTAGTGGGAATTGGGCTGGAGTTATGATGCAAAATCCTGAAACAGGCCTTCAGGTATGTGGCGTTAAGACCATGCTTGTATCTGTATCCGGCAATACTGCAATGTTATTTCTAACTACCGACGGAAGTGGCATCACAGATAAAGGAAGAAAAGTTCGTTACGACATGGCGGTTGGACCTTCTAAAGACTCCAGGATAAAAATTGATGATAAGGAGCCTCATAGAGTAGACCGCTATTTAGCAGGAGATCGAGAAAGGCTCGTCAAAGAATTTAAAAATGGAAAAAAAGCACAGATAGTTTGGCATGACCATCTAGGAGATGGTAAAGCTATGTTTTCGCTTAATGGTTTTACAAAAACTTATGATACTTCAAAGGACTGGTGTGAGCAGAGCACATTCGTGGCTGCCGATGAGGTTGCGCCAACCATTTCATTACTCGGTTCTGCTCAGGTCGATATTGAAGCGGGCACAGCTTATGTAGATGCCGGAGCCACGGCAAAGGATGATAAAGATGGAGATATTAGCTCAAAAATTTTACATGTTGGAAGCGTGAACACTAAAGAAGTTGGCCCGTATACCATTACCTATCAAGTCAGCGATGCAGCTGGGAATGCGGCCTCACCGGTTACTCGAACTGTAAATGTCACTGACGATAGAACACCACCAGTCATTACTCTTGTGGGTTATCCGTCGGTTAGTTTGGAAGTAGGCTCACCCTATGTCGATGCTGGTACAATGGTCACGGATAATATCGATGGCGATATAAGCACTCATGTTATTTCGAAGAATAATGTCAATACAAATATCGTCGGCAGTTATAGTGTTACATTCAATGCTCAGGATGCAATGGGTAATAAAGCCACGCCAGTAGTTAGAGCGGTGAATGTGATTGCAGATATGACTCCGCCAGTCATCAACCTGGTTGGTTATCCATCAGTGAGTGTAGAGCAAGGCTCAACCTATGTGGATGCGGGGGCTGTCGGTTTGGATAATATCGATGGTGATATCAGCAGCAATATTGTTGTGACAAATAGTGTCAATCACCAGATCGTTGGTAGTTATGATGTCATTTACCATGTTATGGATGCTGCAGGTAACAAATCTATTCCGGTATTTCGAAAGGTGAATGTAATTGCTGATATAACACCGCCTGTGATTACCCTGTCCGGTTACCCGTCATTAAGCATAGAGCGTGGAACTAATTATATTGATGCAGGGGCAATAGCTTCCGATAACATAGATGGAGATATCTCAGCTAATATTATTGTCACGAACAGTGTCAATTCGAGAGCATTGGGTAATTATAGTGTTAGTTATAATGTGAGCGATACTGCTGGTAATGCCGCGACTACTATCATTCGAACTGTAAAGGTAATTCCGGGTAACACTCCTTCAATAGATTTTCGAAGCTATGTAGATGTAATCAGGGATGAAATAATTGGTGGGGACTGGGCAGGTGTCATCATGAGAAGTCACATTTCTGGAGCGCATACATGTGGCATCAAAACAATGGTTGAATCTTCAGATGGGAATGCCATCGAGGTGTTATTTTCTTCACACGGTGAAGGTATATCACTAAATGGTAGTCCCATAGATTTTGATTTTTCAGTAGGGACTTTAAATAAAGCCAGTGTGCAAATTGACAAAAACAAACCTCATCTGGTTGATAATTACGTGGCAAGCGATCGGGTTCGGCTTATCAAAGAATTTAAGAAAGGGAGTAAAGCAGAAATTATCTGGATGGGTAATAAACGAGAAGAGAAGTTTGAAATCTCACTTAAAGGATTTACCAGGGCCTACGATACGGCTAAAGACTGGTGTAAGCAGGGTGTGAAAGAAACTTTAAAGAATAATATTCTTCTAGTGGATACCAAAGATGTATCAGAAGAAATAAAACAAGAAGCCACAAAGGAAAAAGTCATCAAGAATAAAGGAAATAAAACAGGTGTAATAATAGAGGAGGTGTTCAGCAAAAATTGGACCGGAGTTATGATGAATTCTGGATTATCAGGGGCAGAAGTCTGTGCTGTGAAATCAAAGGTGTTTGACTCTGATGGAAATAGTGCTGATGTGATTCTAACAACTCACCGGCTAGGTATCTCGAATTCGGGTGACAGCGTACGTTATGATTTATCGGTGGGGTCAGCTAAAGATTTAAATATAAAAGTTGATGACAATGTCCGGCATCAGGTTGAAGGGTATCTGGTAGATGATCGCAAAGAGCTGATAAAAGAATTTAGAAAAGGGACAGCAGCAACTATCTTCTGGCAGCAAAACTCAAAAGAAGAAGAGTCAACATTATCACTAAAAGGTTTTAGCAAAGCCTATAGGGTAGCTAAGGCGTGGTGCGATCTTAATTCTAAATTAAACTCGAATATTACCAACTCAATAGATATTGGGTCTGGCACTGATGTCATCAGAAAAGAAGTTATTAGTGAAAACTGGGCCGGACTAATGACGAAAAATGATACATCAGAATCAGAGACCTGTGGTGTCATCACAGTAGTAGAGTATTCGCAAGGTAAAACAGCAGAAGTTCTACTCACTACTCATAGTGGAAAAATCTCTAATAATAGCGACAGGAGAGGCTACGATCTAGCAGTTGGGTCATTGCAAAATGTTCACTTTAAGGTCGATGATGAAGAATTACATCAGGTTCAAAATCGAAAACTTAGCGATCACGAAAGGCTGATCAATGAGTTTAAGAAAGGTAAAGAAGTAAGTGTTTCATGGGATGATAATGGTAAGACTGAGTCGATTGCATTATCGCTAAAAGGATTTTCTAAAGCCTATGAAACTGCAAAAGGATGGTGTGAATAGTATCTATTAAAACTTTGATCAGCTGCCAGTGACGGACAATTTAAATAGCTCACCTTCTTTTGATTCGGTCAACATGGATTTCAGCGTTTTTACCGACGATTCCTTGCACCCGTACATAACTCCCTATAGCGGGATTTTTCTTGATACGAGTGCCAGAATGAATGGATAGCTTAAGGCCATCGAGTGCCCAAAGTTCAGTTAATTGGCCATGTAAACGTACTCGAGAGCCAGAGATGTCTGGTGCAAGATTTCCATTTGCGTCACGAGCACCATCATTAATCCATTGAGCGATGCGATCAACTTCTACTTCGGATAAAAAAGGAGGCCCGTTAAATGGCATGCGTGGTTTTGCATACCCTTTAATTCGACGATAAAGTTCACTGGCCAGTGCGTTTCCGGGCACTACTCGAGCTCGATCTGATTTAGACAGGGTTTCAACATAAGAATCTAAACGGTAATTTTCTGGTGGATCACCCATTATTCCATTTGGCATATGACACATCATGCACCGTCCTAAAAATATAGGGGCAACATCGTTATAAGTTAAGGGTGCCGCCTGAGCATGATGAAATGGAGATAAAGTGGCGATGAAAAGCAGGAGTATTTGTTTTAAATTGTTAGACATTGGCTACCATTCTCAAAATTTATTTTTTATGGCTTTTAGAAAGAGATATTCCCTCATTTAACGATAATGTGTTTCGCTCTTTCCTCTCGCAGTGTATTGATACTCACACCCTCAATCAAACGTTTGATCAGTTTCGCAGCATCGGGATCATCCCAGTTTACAAAGCTGCGTAACATGCCCAATGCCTGTCCATTACGATCAATAAAAAAGTTAGAAGGCAATACATCTACCGGGAAGAATTTACCGAGTTGTTGTGCAGGCTCAATATATAAATCTAATTTTTGAATGGCTAGTTTTTCGTTAAATATTTGTCGAGCAAGTTTGGGCTCTGTATCTACGGAAACTGTCAGTACGATAAAGTCATCGTCGCCAAGTCGGTTTTGTAATCGATCTAATGCCGGCAATTCTCGAAGACAGGGCTCGCACCAACTTGCCCAAATATTTAATAATACAATCTTGTTTTTAAATTCAGATAACGCAATCTGTTTTCCATTCCA
>ERZ889078.3036-NODE-3036-length-11520-cov-14.903445_pt1 | contig 11520 bp, 10 predicted proteins | sample MGYA00521266_ERZ889078 | MGnify/ENA primary metagenome ERZ889078 (study PRJEB32303, sample SAMEA104408618) | aquatic metagenome | biome: Brackish water; feature: Pelagic; material: water | place: Baltic Sea | collected 2014-06-16T06:34:00 | depth 76,534 m ... | reverse complement strand
AAGGAAAGTCTTCATACCATTATATATCGCATCAAAGATCAAACGAGGCTCATAGAGAAAATCGATGAAGAGAACAAGCAACTCGGGGTTGAAGCAGCGCCTATTACGCATAAAAATTTCCAGAAAAGAGTCGGCGATCTACTGGGAATCAGGCTTATCTGTCTCCGTCTTTCAGATATCAAGAGAGTCGAAGCGTATCTTCGACTTCTGGCCAAGGAAAAAATTTTACGATTCATCGGAAGACCGGATCAAAAGAGATCATTTGTTCTGCCGGTAGACCCCGGTGAGAAGATTCCAGAGGGCCTTGATCTTCGATATAGTGGATACTCATCCATTCACTACCAAGTACAGCTAGGCAAGAATTCAGAGGCAGCCGATGAGTTGAAAGGGCTTCAGATCGAGTTTCAATTACGGACTATTCTTGAGGAGGCGTGGGGCGAAATTGACCACAAATATAGATATGTGCATAGCAGAAGTGGCGATGTGATTCCTGATTATATACACTCAGGTTTCTACAATCTGAGTGCCTACCTTCAGGTTGCAGCTCTGCACGCAGAGCATTTATGCCGACAGGCAGAGGCTCATAGCCTATCAAAAACCAAAAAAGCGAAAGGAAAGTTGGCGGCTCCGGTTGTCGCTCCGCCCAGTTCCCACGAGATTTTTACGGATGGATCTGACCAGGCAACATTACCATCCGCGGTTCAAGCGGAACTGGAAAAGACCTTTGGCTTTAAGCTAACCGTCAGAACGCTCACGTATATTATGAAGCGTCTCGATGAATACGGGTACACAGAGCCGCCTAAAGTTCTCTTTCAGAAGATTTTTGCAGAGAACAGACTACAGGAATTTAGAACTATTTTCCGTGAAGTTCTTAATCGGGAAGCGTTTGAGGATAATAGTAAGAGAAACGTTGATGCAATAAATGCTGTAAATTTTGCACTGTTCAACGACATCCAAGGTGGAAGGGTCGCCAAGGAAGGATTGAAATCCGCTCTAAGATGGAGAAAAGACCGTTCAAGTTGGTAGTATTCTTTTGCGGCGGGGAATTTCCGGTGGGCATATTGAGGGCCGAAGGATATAAAAAATTCCTCTTTAAAAACGATCTTTTGATTGCTATATTGTGGCAAGGGTATGGTTGACCCACCCGCCACCGCGAGCCTGGGGTTCCGCTCAGGCGAGGCAGGCGGTTAGAAAATCTTTGCCCAGGGCGGCTCAGGAAGAGGAAATAATGGACAAGAAAAACGATAATGACACCACCGTTCCGCTAATCAGGCTCAAATACAAGAATGGAGATCTGATTATTAAGGAAGGAGATTATGGCATTTCCATTTATAGAATCATTGATGGGAAGGTCGCGATAACCAAGGAATCGGAAGGGAAAGATATTTTCCTGGCTGATCTGGGGCCCGGAGATATTTTCGGGGAAATGACGTTTTTAGGACGAACAAAAGAGGCCCGCAATGCTTCAGCCAGGGCTTGCGAGGATTCCATCGTGGAGGTTTGGCATCCCGCCAAACTGATGGATGAATATGCGAAAATGCCTCCCATTATCAAATTCATGACAGACCAGACGCTTTCGCGCCTTATTCGAATGAACAAACTTATTATTGAGCTGACGACACGGGAACAGAAGAAGAGAGAAGAGATGAGGAAGGAAGACCCTCTGAATTCCCGAAGACGATATTTCCGAAAGAAAGTTGATCTTGAATGCAATTATCGACCTGCCAGGTCTTCAGATAAGGTTCGTCTTTCCGGGCGCGCCATTAACCTCGGCCTGGGGGGCATAGGGATCGAGATTCCTGTAAGAAATGCTGAAATGTATTCGCATGTGAAGGGAGATCTTCTCAAAATACAGATTGTTCTGCCCGATCGAAAGAATCTGGAAATAGAATGCCGAATTGAGGAAATCACGAGAAATGCCGGTACGGAAAAAATTCTGGTCGGCATGTCCATAAGCGCCATATCACCAGGGTCCAGGAAATTGTTAGGCTTCTTTCTGATGCCTTGACGGGAGGATTATTCATTGATGGAAATAGAGAATCTGCTGTATGCCTATCTGGCAAGTGAGGAAAGATATGCCCCCGGCGAAGTGATTATTCAAGAGGGGACTATGGGAGACTGGATATATTTACTTATGGAAGGAAATGCAAAAGTAACCAAAAAGACCGGCAAAGGCGCCGTATTGATCGAAAACCTCAAAAAAGGGGCTGTTTTCGGTGAAATGGCCTTGCTGGAAAATCTGCGCGATTCGCGAAGTGCCTCGGTTGTCGCAGGAGATGTGCCGGTCAGGGTCGGGATACTGGATGGAGAGAAAATGGTCAGAGATTACGAAAGCCTCTCTCCGGAATTAAAATTGTTGTTTAAAGCCCTTGCCGGAAGGCTCCGAAAAGCCAACAGCAAGGTAGCGGCTCTCGTCGTGGGTTTGAACCAGATGGAAAAACCTGTTTTTTAAAGGACCCATCCAAAGCATCTCCAGACAACTGCGCTAACACCAACCAGCAGGCTCAGGCTTTTCATGTCATTTCCCTGCAGGAGCAAAAGACGCTTTTCGCTCAACATATTCTCTTTTGATTCTCTTCCCTGATGAATTTCAAGGTCGATCCAGCATTCTATGTCAGCCCAGCCACAACAGTATGAGAAAAGCAGCCAGCACTGAATTTGCTGCTGTGGGCATTTTTTCATTGAAAAAACTTTGTTTCTGTGGCTTACTATAATGTTCGTGATAGCGGAATATGACAAGGTCAATTTCCGAGCCTGGAGTACACTATTCCGGTTTGAGCGGAATAACAGCCGGGACCTCTTTGCGTTTGCGGCGTCGTTATAAAAACATGTTTGATTTTTCAAGGTTTACTGGTACATTGATGGCAATAAAAAACAATACGGAATCCGATCCTGCATGGCTATCTAAGAATGGTCTCTGATGACGCCGGACATGAAACCTGAATACAGAAACTGTTTCAGTCTTAGAGTGTGGAATGCCTGTCTCAGCATCCTCCTGATAACCATTCTTGCCCTATATGGATGCAGCTATTTTCATTCAACCGATGATAATGCAGTGATTGTTGTTGGGTCCACACACCTTGATTCCGATACCTTGAAAAAGGATGTAAGATTTATCTGCTCTGAATTGCCGATTCCTTTCCAGGGCGAATCCAGGATAAAGGAAAAATTGATCGACCGGGTTATCGACCACTACCTCGTCCTGGAATTTGGAAAGAAAAACGGCATCGTTATCTCACAACAGGAATTTGAGGAAAACCTGGTGGATATCAAAAGGCAGTACAGTGAGGAACCTTTCAGAGAGGCCTTGTTGCAGGCCTATATCAGCGAAGAGCAATGGGAGCTACGTTTCAGGGAAAGTCTTTTAATCCGCAAAATATGCGCCAAATCTATGGAAAAGGTTCCCGCACCCAGTTATGAAGAAACAAAGCGGTTTTTTGAGAAAAACCAGGGCAGGTTTGGAGGCCGTGAAAAAATACGATTCCTCCAGGTTGTCACACGAACAAAAGAAGACGCCATGGACCTCCACGGGCGAATTCAAAGAGGCGAAGATTTCATGAATCTTGCCAGGGAATATTCCATAACACCCGAAGCACAGCAAGGCGGTTCCGTGGGTTGGATCAACCGGGAACACCTGGATCAGGCTTTACGGGAAGCGCTTTCTACCTTAACGCCTGGCCAATTGGGCCCAGTAGTCAAGACGCCTTTTGGTTACCACGTGGTACGGCTGCTTGACACACGCACCGCGGATCAAGAAAAATTTGAGGACGTTTACCCCGAAGTCATGACGGTTTTGACCCAAAATAAACGCAACCATTTTTACGCGAATTGGTTAAAGGAACTCCGATCGCAGTTTCAGATCAGGGTAAATCAAGAATTACTCAAACAGGTGGAGTTTTCATAAGATGAAAGCTTGTAAGGTTTTCCGCTCGTTCATTTTATCTCTCCTGCTGGTGCTGACGGCAACGGCCCTTCTGAAGTCACCGGCATCAGCAGAAATTCGAAACAGGGTGGTGGCCATTGTCAACGACCAGCTTGTTACGCTTTACGAACTGAATATAAAAATCAAAGCACTGACAGGATTGGACCCGGAGGAAATAAGGACAAGGTCCGAGAAGGATTTCATGCAGGCCCGTCGGGATGTGTTAGACATGTTGATCAATGACAAGATCGCCCAGGGAAAGATAAAAGAGCTGGAAATAACCGTATCGCAGGAAGACGTGGATAAGGCGATAGAAAAAGTCAAACAGGACAGCCAGATCACCCAGGAAGACCTCCTCGCCAAACTGAAAGAGAGAGGAATGAGTCTTGAGGCTTACAGGGAAAATGTCAAGAATGAACTCGAGAGAATGCAACTGATCAATTACGAGGTCAAATCAAAAATCATTCTCAGGGAAGAGGAAGTCAGAAAATATTATGATGAACATAAGGGCGAATTCACCAGCCAGGGAAAAGTGAGACTCTCCATCATTTTTCTCAAACAGGAAGACCCTGCCAGTACAGTCGAAGCCGATGCCGTCAAGAAAAAAGGCGAGCTTATCATGCAGAAAATAAGAGACGGTGAGAATTTTGGCGCCCTGGCAAAAAAATACTCCCAGGGCCCCGGTGCTGACGAAGGAGGAGATTTAGGTCTTTTCAAGGAGCCTGACCTCAACGCAGAAATGGCGGAGATCGTGAAGAATCTGCCTGCCGGAGGAGTAAGTCCGTTAATCATCACGCCCAACGGCATACGAATCATGAAAGTAACGGAGAAAGATCCAGGTGGCGAAAAATCTTTTGAACAAGCTCAAGATGCCATACGTTCAATCCTTTACCGAAAAGAACTGGATGCCAAATATGCAGAATGGGTTAAAGAACTGAGAAAAAAAGCATATACAAAAGTAATTTTTTAAGTCACTATTCACGATACTATGAATGCATACAGAGACCAGCTATTGACTGTGGGAGATTCGAGTCCCCTTGACCGCGTCCATAACACGGGACTTGGCGCCCTTTTAAAGGGGAAGAGGGAGGAGATGGGTCTCAGTCGTGAACATATCGCACAGACAACCAAGATAAGGCCGCATATTCTTCAGGCGCTTGAAGAGGAAAACTGGGATTTACTCCCCTCTTCCGCTTTTGTTAAAGGTTTTCTCCGATCCTATGCCCGCTCTTTAGGCCTGGATGAGAATGTGGTGGCAGATGCCTATCTGGAAATCAGCAAAGATACGGATAGTCCGCCGAAAATCGAACGAAGACCAGCACGCAGGAAGAAAGGGAAGGTTCTGTATATCTTCTCAGCGCTCATTCTCCTGGCCGGGCTATTCTTTTTGTTTACTTATGGAGAACAGATCTGGGACAGAATCTCAAAGAAAGCCGGAAATGCCGTCACGGAGGACTCCTCCCCTGCACCAGTAGAGAAAGCCGACAAAATCTTTGAAAGCAAAGAGCTGGTTTCCACCGATGATCAGACAACGATACCGACAGAGCCGGCAATTTCTTCAAGAGACAGCATCCTTAAAAAGAGTCCTGAGATTGAAATAGCGGAACCGAAGACCGAGCAGCCGGAGGAATCCCTTGTGATCCCATCCGGAACAGCACGGATTTCCGAAGCAGATTCCCCGCCTGATGAAACAGTGGTTGCCGACCCTCCTCCCTCCTCCAATGGTCCTTCTGAGAAAAGCCTGTTACTGAAGGCGAATGTCAAGGAAAGGACATGGATCAGAGTTTTTGTAGATGACAGGGAACCAAAAGACTATGTTTTTCAACCTGGGAGCGAACCTGAATGGACCGCCGAAAAGGGCTTTGAACTACTGATAGGCAATGCAGGAGGGGTCGAGCTTGGATTAGAAGGAACGGCCATGAAGACCCCTGGGAAAAAGGGGCAGGTCATCAGGCTTAGCATCCCTGAAGGATATGAGCGGAGGAATAAAAACAACTAAATTGGAAAACGTCTACAATATTTTTGAAGAAAGAGGCTTTGTTGAACAGGTAACGGATAGAGAACAGGTCTTGCGACTGCTTAAAAAATCCACAACCTGCTATATCGGCTTTGATCCAACAGCCAGTAGCCTGCACGTGGGCAGCCTGGTTCCAATCATGTCCCTGGCGCATATGCAGAAGGCAGGGCACAGGCCGATTGCCCTGATCGGGGGCGGAACGGGGCTTGTGGGAGACCCGAGCGGAAAGACAGAAATGCGGCAGATCCTGTCCCGCGAACAGATTGATGAAAACGCCATGGGGCTCAAAAAACAGCTGTCCCGATTCATCGACTTTGGGGAAAAGGACGGCCTCATGTTGAACAACGCCGACTGGCTCACCAAACTGAGCTATATCGATTTTCTCAGAGACATCGGCCGGCATTTCAGCGTAAACAGGATGTTAACGGCCGAGAGCTATCGTGCAAGACTGGAAAAAGGCCTCAATTTCATTGAGTTCAATTATATGCTTCTCCAGGCCTACGATTTCTGGCACCTTTTTAAACACTATGATTGCCGGCTCCAGATGGGAGGAAATGATCAGTGGGGAAATATCCTCGCCGGAACCGATCTTACACGGCGTCTCGATGGAGAAACGGTTCACGGCCTGACCTTTCCCCTTTTGACAACTTCTTCTGGAATCAAAATGGGGAAAACCCACAAGGGCGCTGTATGGCTCGATGCCGAGCTCACAAACCCCTACGAGTATTACCAATACTGGATCAACCAGGACGACCGCGACGTGGAACGTTTCCTATCCCTGTTCACTTTCCTTCCAATGGACCAGATTGGCGATTTATGCAGGGCCCCCGGCTCGGATATCAGAAAAGCGAAAGAAAAGCTGGCATATGAAGCCACCTGCCTGTGCCATGGTAAAACTGAAGCGGATCTGGCTCGAAAAGCCGCCAAACAATTATTTGGATCGGACACAACCTCAAACGCTGAATCAATCCCCTCCCATACAGTACCTGAAGCAGAGATGCGGGCGGGAATACCAGCCTTTATTCTGTTTGAAATTTCGGGTCTCTGTAACAGTCGCGGAGCTGCGCGAAGGCTCATCTCCCAGAGCGGGGGATACATAAACGGGAAGAAGGTGGAAGTTTTCGACCAGATTATTGATCTGCAGAATCTGGAAAACGACTGCCTGCTGCTGAGGGCCGGCAAAAAACGATATATGAAGATTGTAGTGGATAAATGACAAAAGACACGAACATATCCGATCGGGAAAGAGAACAACGAGACTATGAAGACACTGATCTGACATTGGACCGTTCGGACCTTGCGCCTGCACTGCCTCCAAGAGAAACCTCTCTGGTTCCCTATGACCCCCTTCAGCTGTATCTCCTTGAAATCAAGAGATACCATCTTCTTACAAGAGAGGAAGAAAAGGAACTTTCCATTAAGGCCAGAGAAGAAAATGATGAAAAGGCCGCCTACACCCTCATCACCTCCAACTTGAGGCTGGTGGTTAAGATAGCGATGGATTTTCATCGATACTGGACAAAGAACCTTCTGGATCTTATCCAGGAGGGCAATCTGGGTCTATTACAGGCAGTCAAGAAATTTGATCCTTACCGTGGGATCAAATTTTCTTACTATGCATCATTCTGGATCAAAGCCTACATCCTCAAGTTCATCATGGATAATTGGAAATTGGTCAAGATCGGGACAACCCAGAGTCAGCGCAAGCTTTTTTTCAACCTCGCAAAGGAAAGAGACCGGTTGATTGCGCAGGGTTTCGCACCCGAGCCTAAGTTGTTGGCCGAGAGGCTCGACGTGAAAGAGGAAGAAGTTATCGAGATGAGTCAAAGGCTGGGAGGATGGGAGGTCTCTCTGAGCGCACCGGTGGGAGATGACTCAAAAGAGGCTTTTGATTCCTTTCTGCCTGATCCGGCAACCGCCGTCGATGAACAGTTGTCCGAAAATCAAAGCCGGAATCTCCTCAAAGACAGCCTGTTGGAATTTCGCAAAACACTTTCGGGCAAAGAAGCGGATATCTTTGATAATCGCATCATGGCGGACAAACCGTTGACGCTGCAGGATCTTGGCGACAAATACAATATCTCACGGGAGAGAATACGACAAATCCAGGAAAAGATTACAAAAAATATCACCAAATGGTTGAAGGACGACATTCCTGGTTTTGAAGAACAGTATTCCGATTTCTTGAAATGATTGGAGAACGATTGAAACAGAAAACCCTATTATTCAAAAATCCGCACGGGAATTCCACTGTAAGGACAGGGCAGCAACATCCGACAATGGCAATCATTTTTTTCCTCATTTTTGTAGGGTTCGTTTTTCCGGCATGTTCAACACTCAAATCGCCGGCGCCCGCGAGAGAAACGGACTTCATTGAGGAAGTCCCTGTTTCCAATGAATATGCCAGAGATAGTTTACAAAAGGCCTATAACGATTTCATGCTTTCTTCCCTGGCCATTGAAAAAGGAGAATACACGGAAGGGCAAAACTACCTGGAATCCGCCATTAAGAATGACCCCCAATCCGCCTTTCTCCATATCAAAATGGCTACCCTGCTGAAAAGCATGAAGGAATACCAGAAAGCACTGGTTTACGCCAAAAAAGCGGTCAGTCTTGATCCAAAAGATCCAGAGGGCATAACCGTTCTGGCCGACCTGTATGTACTTACCGGTAATGATGACCAGGCCATTGAACACTACAGGGAAATCCTCAAAAGTGATCCTGAAAACCAAAGAATAAGGCTGCTTCTTTCGACCATACTGGTGAGAAAGGGACAACTCACGGAGGCACTTGAGTGCCTGAACATTCTTTTAAAACAAAACCCGAAACTGGTGATAGGCCATTATTACAGGGGAAGGATTTATCTCGAATTAGGTCGCTTTAAGGAAGCGGAGAAGTCCTTTGACGACACCCTCGCGCTCAATCAACACCTGGAGCCCGCCCTTTTTGATAAGGGGACCCTGTATCTGATGACAAAACAATACGAGGAAGCGGCCCGTACCTATGAAATGCTGCTGGCCATGTACCCGGACAACCATCAGGCGAGGGAACGTCTGGTGGAGGTCTACTTTAAACTGGGACAGGACGATAAGGCGGCCGGCGAAGTAAAGAACATTCAGAACCAGTCCAAGCCTGGAACACCCGAGAGACAGGCCCTGGGACTGATTTATCTGAGGCACGGAAAACTGGATGAATCCATTGAAGAACTCAAACTGATCGTCTCTGCCTGGCCCAATGATAATAAATCCCGCTTCTATTTGGCCACAGCATACGAAGAAAAGGGCGACCTGGAGACGGCCCTGTCCGAGTTCAAAACAATCAAGCCGAAAACAGATTATTTCGTTGAGGCCAGTATCCACATGGCTCACATTCTTAACCTCCAGGAGAAATATGATGACGCCATAAAAAGCCTCGAAGAAGCCATTGCGGTCTCCGAAAAACGAACCGAACTCTACCTGATGCTTGCTTCGGTTTATGAAACCATGGAGAACTATGACAAAGCCGTTGCCGTAACAGAGGAAGGCCTGAAAATTGACAACCGGAATGTGGATCTTCTTTTTCGTCTGGCCATCCTCCTCGATAAGAAGGGAGACAAGGAAAGCTGTCTGAGAAAAATGTATGAAGTGCTTGAGATAGAACCGGAGAACGCTGATGCCCTCAATTACATTGGGTATACCTATGCGGAACAGGGGATCAAGCTGGATAAGGCCATGGAGATGGTTCAGAAGGCGTTAAAAATCAAACCGGAAAGCGGATACATCATAGACAGTCTGGGGTGGATCTATTTTCAGAAGGGTGACTATGACAAGGCGCTGAAACATCTTCAAAGGGCGGCCGAACTGACTGGGGATGATCCTACCATTTCGGAACACCTTGGCGACGTATATGCGAAAAAAAAGAGGTACAAACTGGCTCTCAAGTCCTACGAAAAGGCCCTCTCCCTCAAACATCCTGATGAGAATCGGGTGAAGAACAAGATCAAGGCGGTAAACCTGCAATTGAAGAAAAACAATTGAAGAACACCAAACCCGATCTGATTGCGAAAACCGTCGTATGGGTTGCTGTCCTTATTTTTTTCCAATCCTGCGCGCAGATGCCCATACCATCAAAGCCCAAGACTCCGGACCGAAGCGCCGTCGAAACGCTCGAGCAGGCCATGGATGGGCAGGGAAAGGCCGTACAAGCCATTGTTTCCTCAGGAACAGTTGCCTCTGGAGAATGGGCCGCGGGAACCGAACTGAGCACGCTGATCATAGGGACGTTGGATCCATTCAGAATCAAAATTGAGATTACCCATCCCTGGGGACGTCCTCTTCTCCATATCCTCATGACGGAATCCACCATAAAGATTCTTTCGTTTTCAGAAAAAAAATTCTATATGGGGAAAACAGGCAAAAGGGGAACTTTCACTATGTTAGGGATCCCTATAGATCCGGCGATCATATGGTCCTTCGTTCGCGCATATCCTGTTCTGCTTCCCCATTTCGACACTACGGCAACAACGACTGATCAAATCACCTGCATAAACAGCAAAAAGGAAAACATTCAGACCGTGGATTTCTATCCAAATCATTCGTATCCTCGTTCAAGCTTTTTCATGAAGGCGGATACGGAACTTTTCTTTTCAGATTATGACGAAACAGGAAACATTGTTTATGCCAGGAAGATCGTGGTAAACAGTCCGAGAGACAAAACCAGGCTGTTATTTGTTTTCGACCGGACAACGGTCAATAAACCTGTACCGGATGAAATATTCGAGATGGAAGTGCCGGCCCAATTCCAGGCGATTCCTCTCGGGGAAGAATAAATCACACAGAAGAGCGACCCGCAAATGCACCATAAGCAGAAGACAGGCGTGCCTATCTCCATTGCCATTATTACAAAGGATGAGGAAGACCGGATCAGGCCGTGCCTGGAAAGCCTTTCTTTTGCAGATGAAATAGTGGTCGTCGATTCCGGAAGCATGGACGATACGGTTCACATAGCCCGAACCGCCGGTTGCAGGGTCATCACGGAGAAATGGCGGGGATATGCAGGGCAAAAACAATTTGCGGTGGATCAATGCCGGAATGAATGGGTCATTATACTGGATGCCGATGAGCGGATTCCTCGGGAAACGGCAGGAAAGCTTGTTGAAATGCCATTCAATGCGGTTCCGTCTATCACTGCTTACAGCTTTCTTCGCAAGAATTTTTTTCATGAGCGTTGGATCAGGCATTGTGGATGGTGGCCGGACAGAATCATACGGCTTGTAAACCGTAAACAGGGGCAATTCAACAGCAGGCTGGTTCATGAACGCTGGATAACCGATGGAACCATACGGGATCTGAACCTGACCATCGATCATCACAGTTTCAGAAATTATTCCGATCTGGTAAACAAAATGCAAACCTATTCCACCCTCTCCGCCAGGGACATGCTCGCCCAGGGAAAACGTGCAGGGTCGTGGACGCCCCTTAGCCATGGCCTCTGGATGTTCCTGAGGACCTATATCCTCGAAATGGGGGTGTTGGAAGGTTTCGACGGCTTTATGATTTCCGCCCTGAACGGAGGGGGGTCATTCATGAAATATGCTAAACTA
>ERZ889078.3029-NODE-3029-length-11530-cov-5.832157_pt1 | contig 11530 bp, 8 predicted proteins | sample MGYA00521266_ERZ889078 | MGnify/ENA primary metagenome ERZ889078 (study PRJEB32303, sample SAMEA104408618) | aquatic metagenome | biome: Brackish water; feature: Pelagic; material: water | place: Baltic Sea | collected 2014-06-16T06:34:00 | depth 76,534 m ... | reverse complement strand
GTCACAGAAAATCCGACCGTATAGCCTTAGACGAGCAACACCACCATCAGGAAAAATATTAAAGCGTAAATGAGTCCACACTCCTCGGTTATCAATCTCAAGTAGATGATGACTATCGCCTTCCAGCTCAGTTATATTGATTAATGATACCCATTCAGTATTGTCATCCAGCTCTGTATCACAATAAGTTCCTTCCAGCGATGCCGCTGAAGGAAAATTACCGGTAAAAAATGACGTGTCGATATTGACACCAAATAAAATACTGGGCTGTCCCAGTTTAATAACCAGATAATCATGTCCATTATTACGTCGACGGCGGCTTTCCCAGCCATCCATCCACTTACCATGATCATCGTATTTACCTTCAATAAATACTGGAGGATCTGGGTTTAACAGGCGGTGTCGATCAGCAAAAAAATCATCACTACAGTCAATTATTTCTGTACCCAGGTTGGGATTACCAAGTTCCACTCCCAGCTCAACAAATGATGGGACTTCATTTTGATTTTTCTTCATGTTTTTAAAACTCAGTTGTCAGTTATTTTATTTCCTGAACCAGCTACAGGCTCAGGTTAAATACAAAATGGAAATATATTGCTATCGTGCCTTACCTGCGTTGACGAGCATTGTATGCGCCAGTTTATTATGCCTGTACACCAGACTTTCGATGTCTACATTTAACAGCTCACCATTTTGCACAATAATGCGACCATTAATTACCGACAGCCAGACGCCCGTTGAAGCACAGGTTAACAGTGATGCCACTTTATCGTTGTGGCCACCGGCATGCTGCAGATCATCAACCCGGAAGGCTACAAAATCCGCAGCCTTACCAGTTTCAAGGCTGCCTATATCCGGCCGTTGTAAAACCTTAGCACCACCCACAGTGGCCAGCTCAAGAGCTTCACGAGCAGAAAATCGGGATGCACTGGATTCAAACCCCGGCCAGCCAACGCGCTGTAATAACATAGCCTGGCGGGCTTCACCGAGCATCTGATTACCATCATTACTGGCAGAACCATCAACCCCGAGTCCCACCCGGATATTAGCATCTACCATCTGTCTTACGGGTGCTATACCTGAAGCCAGAATCATATTACTGCTGGGACAGTGACACACACCGGTACAACTGTGAGCCAGTTTTTTTATTTCTTCATCATCAGGATGCACCATGTGTGCAAACCAGACATCATCACCCAGCCAGTTAAGGCTTTCCATGTATTCGAGTGGACGTTTGCCAAATTTCTGCAGGCAGAAGCGATTTTCATCGATAGTTTCTGCCAGATGGGTATGCAGATTAACCGCCGGATAACTGCGTGCCATGTTCGCAGAAAGTTTCATCAAATCGGCTGTTACACTGAACGGGGAACAGGGGGCAAGCCCGACCCGACACATCGAAAACTCCTGCGCATCATGGAAAGTTTCGATCACACGCTGACTATCTTTTAAAATATGTTCCTCAGTGTCACAGATATTATCCGGCGGTAACCCTCCCTGACTTTCACCAAGGCTCATACTTCCGCGAGTTGGATGAAAACGAACTCCCAGTTCCTGAGCCGCAGCAATTTCATCATCCAGTCTGCTACCATTCGGAAACAGGTATAAATGATCTGCCACAGTAGTGGCACCAGATAAAATCAATTCGATCAAACCGAGCTTAGCGCTGGTATATACGGACTCTGCATCCATCTGTCCCCAGATCGGATACAGGGTCTTCAGCCAGTCGAATAGTGATAAACCAGCCGAAGTACCCAGAGATCTTGTTAAAGTCTGATATAAATGGTGATGACAGTTAATCAGTCCGGGTAACACAACAGTACCAGACGCATTAATCACTTCATCAGGAGTGATATTATGTTGATGAAGATAGCGATGCATCGCCATTGAATCATCGATATGAACTATTCGATTATCTTTCGCCAGTAATGCCCCATCGACTATTTCATTACGGCCTGCATCCATGGTCACCAGTACATCGGCATGCTCAATTAATAAAAAACTCATTGGCTAACTCTTTAAATTATCCCGCTGGTAACGACATTCACCCATGATATGAGTTGCTTTTATATTCCGGTCATCGCCTAAAATCATCAGCACAAACAGTTCATCTTCAAGGCTTTCACAATGACTCATTCGTCTTTTCATCAATGCTGTTGCATTAAGATCGATAACAATAAAATCAGCCTCTTTTCCTGTTTCAAAATTACCTGTTTTATGATCCAGATATAAAGACCTGGCAGCCCCTAATGTTGCCATATAAAAGCCCTGTAAGGGTGACATATTATAACCCTTCATCTGGCTAACCTTATAAGCTTCATGCAATGTCTTTAGCATACTAAAACTGGTTCCACCTCCCACATCGGTTCCCAACCCCAGGCGTAGTCCATGTTCCAGTGCAGACTGCATATCAAACAACCCGCTACCCAGAAATAGATTTGAAGTCGGACAGAATGAAACTGCTGTACCTGATTTGGCCAGACAATCTCGATCAGATTCATCCAGATATATGCAATGAGCATACACCGAGCGGTCACCCAGTAATCCAAAATGATCATAAACGTCCAGATAGCTGCGGCTCCATGGAAAAAGCTCTTTTACCCACTCCACTTCACCAGGACTTTCTGCCACATGTGACTGCAAATAAATATCAGTAAATTCATTAACCAGTTGCTGTGCCACCTTTAATTGCTGCTCTGTTGAAGTAGGCGCAAATCTGGGAGTCACAGCATACAATAAGCGCTCACGCTTATGCCATTTATTAATCAGCGCCAGCGAGTCATCATAACTACTTTGAGCCGTATCACATAAATAATCCGGCGCATGCCTGTCCATCATCACCTTACCTGAAATCAGGCGCATATTCTGTTGCAGGGCCGCTGCAAAAATCGCATCTACCGACTGCGGATGGATAGTTGCAAAAACCATCGCACTGGTAGTACCGTTACAGAGTAACTGGCGGATAAAAAAATCAGCCGTTTCCTGAGCCACCACCGGATCAGAAAACTTTTTTTCGGCGGGAAAAGTATAACGTTCAAGCCAGTCGAGTAACTGTGATCCATGACTGGCAATAATATCGGTTTGAGGATAATGCACATGCGTGTCAATGAAGCCCGGCATGATTAAATGACCGCTATAATCAATAAGCTCAATCTCTGCTGACAGGGTTTTATTTAAGCTCGCAAAATCACCGCAAGCCGTAACCAGTCCCTCTTCAACAATCAGTAAACCATCTTTGAAATAGCGAAAACTTTTTTCACCGGTTTCATATGGATTAGCAATAAAGTCTAAAATTGAAGCACGAAAGGCTGGCATTTATTCATCACCCACTTTGGCACCTTGAGCAAACCAGCTGGCTATAATTTGTCTCTCCTGTGCAGTCATACCGGTTAAATTGGCAATCGGCATATATTGATTACCTACAGTTTGCTGTATCAGAATTGCATGTTGGGAGATTTGTTCATCTTTCTTTAACACGATACCTTTAGGTGGTTGCACAAAACCGGGTTGTGTCGGTTTATCTGCATGACAGGCAACACAACGTGTATCAATTATGGCTTTCACTGCAGAAAATTCAATCTTCGACTGTATTAAATCCATATTGACTGGCCGCGGTTTAAGCCAGACGACAACGCCTGCTAATAAAGCGATCCCAACAGCAGGTAACCACCACTTAACCTGATGAATATGCCTCAACACAAAAAACTGGCGAATGAAAACGCCTGCCATCATGATCAGTGCCAATACCAGCCATCCATATTGATGACTATAGGTCATCGGGTAATGGTTACTGATCATGATAAATAAAACTGGCAGGGTAAAATAAGTGTTGTGCACAGAACGCTGTTTGCCGATTCGTCCATATTCCGGATTCGGTGTAAAACCATCGCGAATTTCCTGCACCATCTTTTTCTGACCGGGAATAATATGAAAAAACACATTAGCTACCATCATACTACCCATAATAGCCCCTACATGAATATATGCAGCTCTGGCACTAAATAACTGAAAAAGTATCCAGTCACATAGCAGGATATAAATAAATACCATTGCCGCCAGCAGGTTTTCATTATCCCCCAGAAAACGACACAGAATATCGTAAATTATCCAGCTAAATGCTATTATCAGTGCACTGATCGAAACTGCCTGCACTACCGATAAGTCTAAAACCTGTTGATCAATCAGATAGGAGCTTGCGCCGAACCAGTAAATAATAATAAGCAAACCCATACCTGATAGCCAGGTGGTATAAGCTTCCCATTTTGACCAGTGTAAATGTTCACTCAAAGGTTCGCCAACGGGACCTGCCAGAAATTTCTGGCTCTGATAAACACCGCCACCATGCACGGCCCACAATTCACCGGATACACCGCGTTGTTCATCCTTTAATTTAGCGGCTTTTCTGAGTGACATGTCCAGCATGACAAAATAAAATGATGCGCCTATCCATGCGATACCGGCTATTAAATGCAACCAGCGTATCAGTAAGTTTGCCCAGTCAAGTAAGTAAGCTTCCATTAATTACACAGTTTAATTAATCAGGTTTTAATTTGAGTTATGACGTGCAAGGTAATCATTTACCTTCGCAATGGCCGCAACTTTATTTTCATCCGATAAAAAAGCAGATGTAAAACTGTTAACAGCAAGTTTTGCTAACAGGTTTTTATCATTATCCAGAAGCCCGCTGATTGCTGCATAATTCTCGTTCAGATATCCGCCAAAATAGGCGGGGTCATCAGAATTAATCATAACCTGCAATCCGGCTTTAAGCATTGCAGGTAATGGATGATTTTTCATATCATCAACGACACAAAGTTTTGTATTAGACAAAGGACACACGGTTAATGGTATTTTTTCTGCAACCAGACGTTTCACCAGAGCAGCATCCTGCAGACAGGTATTGCCATGATCAATGCGTTCGACTTTCAGTAAATCCAGCGCTTCAATAATATATTCCGGAGGACCTTCTTCGCCGGCATGGGCCACCACATGAAACCCTTCTTCTCTGGCTTTAGCAAAAACTCTGGTAAATTTTGAGGGTGGATTTCCTGCTTCAGATGAATCCAGCCCGACTCCGATAATTTTATCTTTATGGGGTAAAGCCATTTCCAGTGTTTCAAAGGCATCCTCTTCAGACAGGTGTCGAAGAAAACACATGATTACCCCAAAGCTAATGCCAAACTGTTTCTGCCCCTGCTGAAGAGCCGAATAGATACCAATCAACGCCGTTTCAAAACTGATGCCACGTTCAACATGTCCCTGGGGATCAAAAAATATTTCCACATGAGTCACTGCCTGTTGACTCACCCGCTGCAGATAAGCCCAGGTTAAATCATAAAAATCCTGTTCACTGCGCAGTACATTCATACCCTGATAATAAATATCCAGAAAGTCCTGCAAGTTACTGAAATTATAAGCCTCATGTAAAGCTTCGACCGATTCATAAGGTAACGTAATAGCATTACGCTCAGCCAGTTTAAACATTAACTCTGGTTCAAAGGTACCTTCGATATGTAAATGCAATTCGGCTTTAGGTAAGCCTTCGATAAAAGATTTCATAATTATTTAACTCAAAACTTAGAAAATTAACCACGAAGAACACAGAGGACACGAAGATTAAAATTGAGGGCTATATCAATCGACTTAGGAGCCCTAATAAATTTAGAGTTACGACTGCTTGTGCAAAGTGCCTTTATGCACTTTGTTAATTTTATTCTGCGAAGAACAAAAGAGCAGTTAAGGTAGATTGCACTACTAGAACTTCGAACTCTTCGTGCTCTTCGTGTTCTCCGTGGTGAATAAAATTACTGAGGAAAAGTACCTTCGACACCTTCCACATACCAGTTAAGTTTGGCAAGATCTCCATCTGAAATCACTTCACCTGCCTTCACAACCACTTCACCTTTCTGATTCTTGATTGGACCCTGAAAAGGATGAAAACTACCATCAACGATTGACGCTTTTACCTTATCCGCTAAATCACGCACATCCTGCGGAACCGCATCACCATACGGAGCCATTTTAACCATACCCTGCTTGATACCATCCCAGGTTTCTGTAGATTTCCAGCTTCCATCCATGACTGCTTTTACCCGCGCGATATAATAATCCGACCAGTTATCTACGATAGAAGTTAACTGTGCTTTAGGTGCAAATCCTTTCATATCGGAAGCCTGTCCAAAAGCATACACACCGCGTTTTTCGGCAACCTGTAACGGCGCAGGAGAATCGGTATGTTGAGTGATAATATCCACGCCCTGATCGATCAACGCCTTTGCCGCATCGCCTTCTTTACCCGGATCAAACCAGGAATTTACCCACACTACTTTTACCGTGGCAGCTGGATTAACCTTGCGTAGAGCCAGGGTGAATGCATCGATACCACGAATAACTTCAGGAATAGGAAATGACCCGATATAACCAACAACATTAGATTTTGTCATCTTGCCGGCTATGGTACCTAAAATAGCGCGACCTTCATAGAAACGAGCAGAATAAGTACTCACATTATCTAAACGCTTATAACCTGTCGCATGCTCAAATTTTACTTTCCTGAATTTTTTTGCAACTTTAACTGTGGGATTCATATACCCGAAGGATGTGGTAAATATAATATCATTACCAGAGCTGGCCAGTTTTCGAATAACACGTTCAGCATCTGCACCTTCAGAGACAGATTCTACAAAAGTTGTTTTTACTCCAAGCTCTTTTTCAACAGCCTGACGCCCCTGATCATGCTGATATGACCAGCCATGATCACCAACCGGACCCACATACACAAAACCTACTTTTGTTTCAGCAGCGGCAATACCACTAAAACTGATACTTGATGCGATTAAAGCTGGCAATAAAATTTTTCTTAGCATTTGGAAAATCTCCTGAGAAACTTAGAGGGTTATGTGTGATGATTTACTTTATATCACCAATTAAGCTGCATTAATAATGTTAAACAATCAGCGCTATTACTTTGTGTTTATAAGCACTTAATTTGTGCATATATACAAAAGATTTTTTTGCCCGTCGTAATATGTGAATCATCAAGGTACTTCAATCACAGCAATGAATTCTTCGCCTCGATAAACCAGCTGAATTTTGGCGGTTCCAGATCCAATAACCGTAAATACCCAATTTATCGACGTTTGCTCTATCACAGCTGGCTGATCAACCGGGTCGATAATAAAAAAATCAAGAGTGTCATCTTGCGTAATATCACGCTGAGTATCATTCGAAAGATTCGCGTTAACAATAAGGCTAATTTCATCGGGTTTTGATTCAAGAAGCTGGCTGACATTATCCGTTAAAGCAATATCATTCGCACTAACCTCAAAAGATAATACACTGAGCTTATCAATATTGACAATGACAGAAGTATCCAGGCATTCTGTTTCACTGCTATTGACACAACTCAACTCACTATCCAGAATCACACCCTGAGTAATATCAACAATTGTTTGATCGATATTGCCGCAGGCTGCATAAACGGTGGCTCTATATTCTTCTATAGCGCCAGTCACATCGAGCTGCTGACGATCACTGGAAAATTCTATCGAGGCATTGTCCGGGTTACTGATACCCCACTGACTGTTGCGACTAATATTCTCATAAAAGTCAGTCCCGTCTGCATATTTATATTTGCCCACAGCCATCAACGAAATAACTGCATCCTGTTCCACGTTAACACTGCTAACACCACAGCTGCTTAAATTAGTGTCACTACTAAGACATATTTTAATGCCATGATCATCCACACTATCAGCGCTGCTTATTGCCTGGGTAAAGTCCTCAGTCAAATTTTCTTCTGTTACCTGGGAATAGGCAGCGGCATGAATAACAATGTTACCCGCTGCCCGCGTATGTAAAGTAGCCTGACTATCTAGTTTTTCAATATATGCCCTTTGCGCTTCGCTGGTAATGCCTTCTTCGTTAGTGGCCGTCCATTCGATAGTTTTAATCGTGTTGCTATCGACAGTGCGGTCTTCTACTTCGCCTTCATAATGAGCAAATGGTTGGATAGTTTTTGACTGGCACATATTGATCACAGAGTTCTCAGTATCCTGTAATTCTAGCCTTACTACTCTGTCAAATTTCGCCGAAGAGACCTGTATCTCTTTTGACGCGCTTAAATATCCGAATGTAGCCGTCAGGGTAATCAACTCATCATTTACTGCAGCTGAAAGTCGACCCTGTTGATCGATTGAACTGGCAGCTCCTACTGACAGAGACCAGTCAATATCATCAGTAATAGTAATCTTATCCACACCATTTGACTTTATACCCTCTATCGAAAAATCAGCCACACTATTAACAGAAACAGTTGTTTCTGTGTGCTCAGGAAAATCAATAGATACCAGATCCAGGCTGGCCATGGCGTTTAAATTAACCAGATTGGTCTCATTATCAGGATCACTACAGGACAGCAGAGTAAACACAAACCCTGTCAAAAATATTTTATACAAAGGCTCAAAATTCATAGTGAATACCCAGGCTCGTGGTATTAATATTAATCTGGTCTCCACGATATAACTGAATCCAGTCCAGCGATAGTTTCAGTTGCGGTAGTGACTTGAATGATTCCTCCATTCCTATCCCATAACTCATGCCATAAAAACTATCGGATAAATCTGCAATACCGGGATAAGTGGAATCAACCTTGACCTGACTGGCTCCTAAAATAAGATGCAATTTAAGGCTGCCATTGATCGGCGGTAAATAATGATAAAATAGTGAGGTTACCGAGGGTACATTTACTGTCAGCTGATTCAGGCTATCATCTGCAACACCGGACATAACAGCCAGTTCGAGCTGATATTGAGGTTTTGAGTAGCCCAGGCGAATATCGACCAGCCAGGGTTTTGTCGTGCCTTCCGTTGTATCTACATTCATTAATGCCGGTGATAACTCCAGATAATACTGGGCATGCAGGGTTGGACTCGCCATGACTAAAATCAACAGGCATTTAAAATAAAATAAAGATTTCATATTCCTTTATTAATTCGATAAAAATAGCCACTATAGCAGAATTTAACAGAGGCCTGTTAAGTTGAGATTTCACACCGATTTGAATAATCAGGTTGATTCGAAGCTTACCGTAAGACAGGATGATTTTCTTTGAAAATCCTTAAAAGCATGACCTGAATCAGGCCCGGATGGTTAAACAGGATTTGCTGGTCTTTGCTGGATTTTAATTTCTAACCACAACCCGTCACAGTCATTCCTGTCTGGCTAAAATTACTGCCTGCAATCCAGCCGGGTTCTTTTATTTATGACTCATAAACAGAGTCACCTATATAATTAATGTAAAATATCTAAAATAGAACTGGATCTGGATCTGGTGGAGCAATGCCATCTAAGGTCTCTGTTGCAGGTTGTAGTCCCGGGCCTATATTTACATTGCGGGTATTTGCAACTGTTACCGTGATCAAGCTTGAGCCTATAACAAGCCTCGACGCATCAGGCTCCTTTAAAGCAACTACTTTTATATCAGAACCAGCGGAAATAGTTACAACTCCAGGATCAAGGCATACCGTGTCGACCCCGGAACGCCATTGGCAGTCTCCTTCAAATAAAAAGTCAATATAAACATCTTCTTCAGCAGGGCTGTCGAGAACGACTGTTAAACTAAGATCATTGCTTGAAATGTTTCCTGATAAAAACATATCATTAATAATTGGCGCACCCGAATCAACCGTATCCACCACGACTCCCGTGTTATACAGCTCACCGTTGTAAACTGTCCAGGTTCCCGTATTAGTAGTTTGTAACGAATCAAGCGCATTACTAATTTTTGTAATGTTCATCGTTACTGAATGCTCCGCCCTGTCAAAATCATCAATCGGCCATGCAATTTTTCCTGTGGTTTCTCCAAAACCAATAACAAACCGATCTGAAACCAGATTACTCTGGTCACTGGTATCAATCATTTCATATACAATAATAATATCGCCCGAGGCCGGTTGCTGTAGTGAAGTCGTGACTTCAAGATATCTCGAGCCTTTGTCTGAAGGCGCTATAATTTCAGCTGAGAGAGTCGTAATGACTGGAAAATATATTTCAGCGCAAAATTCTGATACACCGAGCGCGCATAATTGTGCATCACTCAAACTGTCTACAGTGCTATTTTGGCTGAGGTTATTCAGGTCAAATACTTTTTCAGTTTTGAAAGAAAACTTAATATCGTTTATCGGTTTACCATCTTTACTTAAACCCGCCAGAGTTACATCATAGGTTGTCTCGGGATTAAATGAGCCAGACGGATTAAAGTTCAGTACCTGCCCACTGGTAGTCGTTTCACCCGCTATAGATGGTGAAATACTAAATGCACTTCCAACGGGTAAACGATCAATAGAACCAATAAACTCGATATTAATATCGCTGGATATTGAAACAGATTGCTTACCAGCTCTTGGACTGGAAGATACGATGGAGCGATTTAACAGTGCTGCGAAAGACTTTCCAATTGGACTTATGTCACCAAGTCCCAGTTCCAGGAAATTAATCCGGTAAGAACATAAGTACTCTGAACCGGAACTCAAATCAGCTTTAAAGCTAAGCCGTAATTTATTAGCATCCACTCTGAACGTGGCAAAAGAGTTATTGCTAACCGGTGTCGAGTAACAGGTTCTTAGAGTCAGTGAAGTATAATCTGGATGGATACTTACATCATAATCAGGCGGGTATACGCTAGCTGGATCTATGGTAAATATTTCTGCCCTTAATTTATCATTCCAGTCAGTGAGTTCGACATAATCTTTAAGTTCAGTTTTTTCGTCAACCCTGACAAAAGGTACAGGAGCAAATACATTAGTTGAAGGATCAATAACATTGGATGTTATTTTACTAACAAAATTTAAATGTAGAAAATAATCATCAGCCTGTAGAGAAACTGATACACAATCCAGCGGGAAAACAGGGGCGCTTTTTAATACGCTGTTACCCAGTCTATCTTTTAATTCCACATCCAGAATATTGTCAGCATCTTCCAGGCAAAGCTCATATTCGCCAGCCAGTAAAATAGTAAACGGGATTCGCTCAACAAGCTCGGATGTATTATCTAATGAAAATATTGCGACACCATTTTCATTCACTCTCAACGTACTATCTGCATCAAAGTCAGATTCAAAATAAATTGTTTTATTATTAGTATTACTGACTTCAGGTGTCGAATTAGCAGGTGATGTGCCTGAACCGCCACCACAACCTGTAAAATTCACTAAAACTATACAAGTAAGAACTGATTTGAAAATTTTATTTGTCATTTTACGAAATACCTGGTTTGCCGGACTAAATTATTTGATCAGAATTTTAACGTTCTATACCAAACACCAGCAGGTAACGTTCGTAACTATAACTATCACCAGCATTTCTTTCTTCACCATTTGTTTTTTCATAACTAATTCCTACTACCGGACTTAAACCATAAAACAGATTCATATTAAGTTTGATTTTGTATGAAGCTTTAAATATATGCTCAACTACATCAAATGATTCATTGGTAAACAGGCCATTTGAATCGAGTATATCCAGGGTATACTCC
>ERZ889078.3027-NODE-3027-length-11534-cov-13.176845_pt1 | contig 11534 bp, 8 predicted proteins | sample MGYA00521266_ERZ889078 | MGnify/ENA primary metagenome ERZ889078 (study PRJEB32303, sample SAMEA104408618) | aquatic metagenome | biome: Brackish water; feature: Pelagic; material: water | place: Baltic Sea | collected 2014-06-16T06:34:00 | depth 76,534 m ... | reverse complement strand
GGTCCGAAAGGTGCAAATTGCTTCAGAATGTTGAAGAACCTCGAATGGATGGAGAAAAGCGGAAGCTCCGCATCGATCTCTAATTCGGGGACCAACTCTACTCCAAGTAATTTTTTGGTGACGATCGCATCAAAACGAATTTGAAACTCTTTCAGGTTTTCAGGCTTTAGGGAGAGCCCTGCTGCGAATTTATGTCCTCCGAAATGCTCAAGCAGGTCGCTGCAGGAATCTATGGCATCGTAAATGTCAAAATCCTTTACTGATCGTGCCGATCCTGTAACAAACTCCCCGGCCTGGGTGAAGACGATGGTTGGCCGGTAAAAAACCTCTGTCAGTCGTGATGCCACTATGCCGATAACACCTTTGTGCCAATCGGGATTGAAGATTACTGTGGAGCGTGCATGTTTCAGCTTTTCATCGCCGTTGATCATCTCAACTGCCTCTTGAGTAGCCTTAGTATCTAACGTTTTCCTTTCGGTGTTGTAGCTATCGATCTTTTTTCCTATTTCCCAGGCCAGCTTGTAATTATCGGCGACAAGCAGTCTGACTGAGTTTCTACCGCTTTCGATCCGCCCGGCTGCATTGATCCTTGGTCCAACCAGGAAGACCAGGTCGGTGATGGTCAGTTCGCGGTTGAAAAAAAGATCACCATCATCCTCCCCCGTTTTGAGGATGTTGGCATACTTCAAAATCGCTTCAATTCCCGGACGAGGTCGAATATTAACCAGCTTCAATCCATAATAGGCCAGGATGCGATTTTCTCCGGTGATGTCGACAATATCTGCGGCGATACTGACTACGACCAGGTCGAGGAACTCTTTCAGCTCTTCGAATGGAATGTCATTTTTTTGTGCATAGGCCTGGATCAGCTTAAATCCAATTCCGCAACCGGAAAGCTCTTTATACGGGTAACTGCAATCAGACCGCTTGGGGTCAAGAACAGCTGCAGCATCCGGAAGCTCAGCTCCCGGACGGTGATGGTCACATATAATAAAGTCTACTCCGTTTGCTTTTGCCTGTTTTACCATATCCACGGCCTTGATGCCGCAATCGAGTGCGATTACAAGGGAAAATCCTTCATCGGCAGCGTATTCGATCCCTTTTGATGAGATTCCATACCCCTCGTTATACCTGTCGGGGATATAGAAGTTGGTCTTATCGGTGAGTTTTCGAAGAAAGAGATAGACCAGTGCTACAGCAGTAGTACCATCCACATCATAATCTCCATAAACCAGAATTTTCTCTCCCTTTTTCAGTGCCACTTCAATCCGGCTGATCGCTTTGTCCATATCCTTCATCAGGAAGGGATCGTGCAGCTCATCAAGGCGGGGTCGGAAAAAGGCTTTGGCCTGATCAAAGCTATATATGCCTCGCTGGACCAGCAAGCTGGCAAGGTGCTGGTCAATGTTCAGTTCTTTGGACAACTTTCCAATGATCTTCTCATCGCCACGCTCTTTTATGATCCAACGTTTTTCCATAGGTAAGTTTTATCCTTGTAAAATTACATAAAAAAGTTGAGGAAATTACCTCTGCCCTAAACGAGACTACCCCACCCCTTAATCCCCTCCCCAACAAGGGAGGGGAAGGTCCAGGAACAAGCAACCAAAGCCCAGCATCCAGGATCCAGCATCATTGTCATTGCGAGGAGCCGAAGCTGCGAGGGAACCGAAGCAGGAGCGACGCGGCAACAGCATCCAGGATCCAGGATCTAGAATTCTGCGTTTTTCGGGGTGCGGGGAAACGGGATCACGTCGCGGATATTGCTCATCCCGGTTACAAAGAGAATCAGTCGCTCAAATCCCAGACCAAACCCGCTGTGTGGTGCTGTGCCAAAACGACGTGTATCAAGATACCACCAGATATCTTTTTCGGGGATATTCATCTCTTTGATCCGCTTGAGAAGCTGGTCGTAATTCTCCTCTCTCTGGGATCCACCGATAATTTCACCGATGCGTGGAAAGAGTACATCCAGTCCTCTGACAGTCTTGTTATCGGCGTTCTGCTTCATATAAAAAGCCTTGATATCTTTGGGATAGTCGGTGAGCATAACAGGGCAGTGGAAGTGCTTCTCAACAAGGTACCTTTCATGCTCGGCCTGCAGATCTGAACCCCAATCGACAGGAAATTCCCATTTCTGCCCTGATGCCTTCAGGATCTCCACACCCTCGGTATAAGTAAGCCGTTCAAATTTACTCTCCACAATCTGTTTAAGCCTGTCAATGAGTTCATTGTCATACATCTTGTTGAGAAATTCAAGATCATCCATGCAATGATCCAGTGCATATTGCATCAGGTACTTCAGGAAATCTTCGGCCAGGTCCATGTTGTCATGGATGTCGTAAAATGCCATCTCGGGCTCAATCATCCAGAATTCGGCCAGGTGCCTGGGGGTGTTGGAGTTCTCGGCCCTGAACGTAGGTCCGAACGTATACACCAGGGATAGAGCCATGGCGCCAAGCTCAGCTTCAAGTTGACCAGAGACGGTTAAGTTGGTCTCCTTTCCAAAGAAATCTTCAGCATAGTCAACTTTCCCTTCAGGGGTAAGGGGTGGATTTAGGGGGTCGAGAGTGGTGACCCGGAACATGGCTCCAGCTCCTTCGGCATCCGATCCGGTGACAATCGGTGAGTGGAGATAAAAGAAACCATGATCATTGAAGTATTTATGAACAGCAAACGACATTGCATGACGTATGCGCAGGACGGCTCCAAACGTATTGGTTCGTGGACGAAGGTGAGCAATCTCTCTCAGAAATTCCAGCGTATGACCTTTCTTCTGCAGTGGATAGGTTTCAGGATCTGCAGTTCCAAACAATTCAATCGTTTGCGCCTGGATCTCCACTTGCTGGCCTTGCCCCATCGACTCCACCAGGGTTCCTCTGACAGCGATTGCAGAGCCTGTAGTTATCTTTTTCAGCAACTCCTCGTCAAAATTAGCCACCTCAACCACAATTTGGATGTGGTGAATCACTGAACCGTCATTCAGGGCAATGAAATTGATGTTTTTATTCCCACGTTTGGTTCGCACCCACCCTTTTACCAGCACCTCCGCGCCTCTCTCTTTCGATTGTAGGAGATCCACTACTTTTGATCTTCTGAGATGTTCCATGTTTTCAGAAATTAGCCTGCAAAATTAAGAAAAGTTTACCAGATGCCAGATACCAGATACCGGATGCTGGATGCTGGATGCTGGATGCTGGATACTGGATGACTGGATGACTGGATAGAGGGTTCATAAATTAGGATCCAGGATCTGGTATCTAGGATCCATCCGACAGATTGAGAAAATTAACCTACTTTTATCATTTCAAATGAGAAGTTATGTCTGAAGAAACCGTTAAGCCCCGTAAACGGCATCGTGGAGAAGCTATCTGGTCTATCATCTGGAACCTGATCTTCTTATACATTGTCAACAAAGTACCCGAATGGGATCTCCCCTTCATCAATGAACGGTACGATATGGTGCTTTGGATTTTTAACATGAGTATTGTTATTCAAATCATCGGGTGGACTCTGATTCTCTTTCTGGACTTCAGCTGGTTATGGCATCTGGTAAGAGCGGTTCTGGATGGAGTCAGCCTTGTAGTGCTTCTGGTACTCTATTTCCTTTATCCATTCGATTTTTCAGAGATGGGGGGATGGACATGGCTGGATATCATCCTGCCAGTGGTATTTATAATAGGGATGGTTGCCTCCGGACTTGGGGTTTTTGTTCATCTTTTCAAACTGATCTTCAGATCTTCAAAATAATCTGATGCAACACTGTTTCGATATCGAGCCAATGAGTCAATGGATGCCCTGCGGCGATAAACCATGCATCATTGCCGGTCCCTGTTCAGCTGAGTCGGAAGAGCAGGTAATAGAAACTGCAAGGGAGCTGGCGAAGATTCCAATGGTGAAGGTATTCAGAGCAGGATTGTGGAAGCCCAGAACAAGACCTGGCGCTTTTGAAGGAGTTGGGGATAAAGGGTTAGATTGGCTCATCCGGGTCAAACAGGAAACAGGACTGAAAATAACCACCGAGGTTGCTAACCCAATCCACGTGGAGAAAGCCCTGGCTGCGGGAATCGACATGGTATGGCTGGGAGCCCGAACGGTTGTAAATCCCTTTTCTATACAAGAGATCGGAGAGGCGCTAAAGGGCACAGAGATCCCGGTAATGGTGAAAAATCCATTGAACCCTGACCTAACCACCTGGATGGGTGCTCTCGAACGGATAAACCGGATGGGTATCCGGAAACTTGTTGCTATTCACAGGGGATTTTCCTATTACAAGCATTCACCCTATCGCAACGATCCTATGTGGGAGATCCCGATCGAACTGAAACGGCTCTGCCCCGAACTCCCTGTAATTGTTGACTCCAGCCATATCTGTGGCAAGACAGAGCTACTTTCTTCTATCTCTCAGCGGGCTATCGATCTGGAGATGAATGGTTTGATGATCGAGGTTCACATCCAGCCCAAAGAGGCACTTACAGACAGGCAGCAGCAGATAACCCCGGAACAGCTCAACCTTTTACTGGCGGAATTGATCCTTCGGAAGCCATTGGGTAGCGCCGAGTTCCAGAGCAGCCTGGAAGCATTTCGTTCAGAGATCGATAAAATTGACCAGCAGCTCATGGATATCATCGCACAGCGCATGGCTATCGTAGATCAAATCGGGAATTATAAAAAAGCGAATAAGATTACCATCCTGCAGTTAAAGCGCTGGAACCAGATCTTCAGGGAAAGAATCGAAAATGGGCAGGAACTTGGGTTAACGCGCGAGTTCATCATGAAACTGCTGGAGGTAGTTCATGAAGAGTCTATTCAGCGCCAGATTGATGTGATGAATAAAAAGGATTGATTACATCCACTTCCGTGCCTTGAAATAAATGATCATCGCAATAGCTATCACTGCCATGCCCAATGTGAGGATAAAAAACGAGAAAGGGTGCTTTGCAAAAGGCAGATCGATGTTCATCCCATAAAGGCTTGCAATGAATGTTAGTGGAAGCAGGATAGAGGAGATGAGGGTCAGTATCTTGATCACCTCATTGGTTTTATTCACCTGAAGGGAATCAAACGTTCTGGAATAGCCCCGTATCAGCTCACCGGCGTCTTCCACCATATCCCAGATCTTCTGGTAATAATCGAGGATGTTGCCCCAATAATCTCCCATGTTCTCTGCAAAACCCGGTATAGCTCCGGATTGCAGGCGGTTGAACAGAACGATCTGGGGTTTGAACATCGTATTCAGGAGTACCACATTCTTTTGAGTGAAACTGATCTTCTCGATCGTTCTTTGCGCCCGTCTGTTGAATAGTGCCTTTCCGCAGCTATCTACAGCCTTCTCAACCTTCTCCACCAGGAATTGTGTCTCCATCATAAGGCGTTCGAGAATCTTGTACAAAAGGGCGTCAGAGCTGCCAATCTCCATTTTCTTCCCGGCCAACGCACCTGACTTCTCCTGGCTGAACATATCCTTCACCAACCAGTGCGACTTCCCAATGGTGATAAGGAAATCTTTGCCCCAGAAGACCTTGATCTCCTTGATATCAACAAATGTTTCAGATGTATCGAAACTTGGAAAATGAAGGATCAGAAAATAGTAATCGTCATACACATCAATCTTAGGCCTCAGGTTAATCACGCTACGGCAATCTTCCAGGTCGAGAGGGTGGAAATGATACTGATCTTTCAGAATCTCAAGGTCTTCTTCTGACGGTCTCACGATATGTGACCATCGTAGTGTTCCGTATTTGATGGTTTCAATCATCGCTGATCTCCTTTCCGATTAGCAGGTTATCAAGTGTCCGGGTTTGCAAAAATACAAACCCTGGCTGATATTTACATCATGACTCTCAATTATTCCAGTGAAAAGTGCTGATCATGTGATCGATATCCTGTTTCAGGAAATCAATTACAGGGTTAAGGGAATCGTTATTGGGGACAATGTTGAAATAGAGGGCTCCCCGAAAAAATCTTGAAAGGCTGTCGGTGAGGTAAAACTGGTAGGGAGAAGCTGCTTCAGTCCCTTTAATAGAGAAAGTTAACCCATATACCCTCTTCTCCGGGTTTAAAAACTGCTGTTGAGTAATCGAGTTAGCTTTAGGGATATGTTTATTGACCAGGGTACGTGAATCTTCCAGGTATTTATGCAGGTTGTTGTCTATCTCCTTGTAGCTGATATGAAGCTGGGCTTTGAAAGCCGGGTAACTGATGTTTATCCAAAATGGTTCGGCAAGTCCGCTGGTATCCGGAAATATGGTCGCATAAATCGGATACTCGAATGAGTATGGAAACGTTGTATCAAAAAGACGATATTCATGTGCCGGAAGGTCAATCCTGTAATATCCCCGGGGTTTTGGGGAGTAGTCGGACTGGCAAGAGGTAACCAGAACGAGGATTAAAACGAAAACGGGGAGGTGTTTCATAAATGAATATAGTGCAGTGGTGCAGTGGTGCAGTGGTGACGAGATCTAAAGATTTCCCTTGTTTTCACCATGGCACCATTGCACCAATTCACTATTGCGTTTAAAAAGGAAGATCGTCTTCAGGAACAGAAGTTTCTACATCTGATGTCTCTGTTTTAGCTGCAGATCCGTTTCCGCTTTCTTCGAATGCGCCATCCCTTCTTGGGCCTCCGCCCAGCATGGTCATGTTATCACACAGAATCTCAAAGATGTACTTCTTCTGTTTGTTCTCATCTTCATAGTCCCTTCTGCGAATGCGACCCTCAATGTATACGGAAGATCCTTTTCTGAGATACTTCTCAGCAACTTCTGCCAGTCCACGCCATAACACTACGTTGTGCCATTCGGTATGGGTAGTCCGTTCTCCTTCGCGATTTTTGTATCCCTCCGTAGTGGCTACAGAGAATGATGCCTTCTTCACGCCATTGTCAAAAGTCTGAACCTCAGGATCCCTCCCAAGATTACCAACCAAAATCACTTTGTTTACTCCATTTGCCATTGCTTCAATTTTTTAATGAATGATTCCGTTAAACAAAATTACAAATTTTTCCCGGCTCCCGGGATTTGTTTGACATTAATCGGGTTTAGGGGCAAAAGGTTATATCTTCTCCCTTCAATTTTTCTATTATTTTTTATTTTTCTCACCTTTGCTCCCCTGAAAAACTCCCGGATGAACCGTAAAATCCTCCTTCTGGCTGTTCCCAATATTGTAACGAATATCACCATACCATTATTGGGAATGGTGGACCTGGGACTGATGGGGCATCTTGAATCTGCAATCTACATTGGGGCCATAGCTTTAGGGAGCATCATATTCAATTTTCTTTTCTGGGGCTTTGGCTTTCTTCGCATGGGCACAAGTGGTTTCACAGCACAGGCCTTTGGAAGTCGTAACCTGCAGGAATCAACGCGGGTCCTGGTTCGGGCGGTGATGATGGCCCTGGGAGGAGGAGTATTGATGATCCTGTTACAGGTTCCTGTTGCCAACCTGGCTTTTTTGCTGATCGGGGGTAGTCAGGAGGTGGAACAACTCGCCCGGCAATACTTCTACATCCGGATTTATGCTGCCCCGGCTACTCTGGTCATGTATGCCCTTACCGGTTGGTTCATCGGGATGCAGAATGCCCGCACACCGATGATACTTGCTATCTCGATTAATGTGTTCAATATCCTGTTCAGCCTTGGGTTTATTTATTTTCTGGAGATGAAATCTGATGGCATCGCTCTTGCCAATGTATTGTCACAATGCATCGGGGTTCTTCTGAGTATCCTCTTCCTGAAAGGTTATTTCCGGAAACTCAAGAAGTACTATAACTTCCGGGAAGCGATGAATTGGAAGGCGATTAAGCCATTTGTATCTGTCAACAAAGATATCTTCATCCGAACTCTCTGTCTCATCTTCGTACTCTCTTTTTTCACAACAGAATCCGCAAGTACAGGAGATACCATCCTGGCTGTAAACACACTTCTTTTCCAGTTTTTTTATTTCTTCTCCTACTTTATCGATGGATATGCCTATGCAGCGGAAGCACTGACCGGAAGGTATATCGGCGCTCGTGACAATACCCAGTTAAAGAAAGCGATCCGGTTGCTTTTTTTCTGGGGCCTCGCACTATCGGGAATTTTCACCCTGATTTATGGGTTTGGCGGAGAGTACATACTCCGATTCCTAACCGATAATCCAACAATTATCCTGGAATCGCAGTCCTATTTGTTCTGGATCTTCCTGATCCCTTTTGTTACCTTCTCTGCCTTTCTTTGGGATGGGATCTATGTGGGAGCAACCGCATCGGTACCAATGCGAAACTCCATGGTAATTATCACCCTGGTAATTTTTCTACCGGCCTATTATTTGCTTCGGGAGCCTTTGGGAAACGATGGATTGTGGTTGGCTATCATGATCTGGTTGGGTTCGCGGGGTATCTCGTTATGGCTTCTGTCGAAGCGGTCAATCTACGGAAGAATAACCCCTCCCCAGCCCTCCCCTGAAGGGGAGGGAGTAAGTCCCCTTGCGAGCGAAGCGAAGCAAACTCGGATTTAGGGGTGCCTTCTATTTGGTTTTCCGTTGATCCAGCAGATCGTCCACGATATCTTCTATCAAGACCATTCCTTCGAGTTGGTTTTCTGCGTTAATTACCGGGACAGAAAGCAGGTTGTATTTGGAGATAATTTCAGCGAGTATATCTATTTTGTCTGTATCAAGAACGGTGACCGGCTTGCTTTCCATGATCTCTGAAAGAGTTCTGGAGGGATCGGCAATCACCAGTTCTGCAAGAGGAATAGCAGAGATAAACCGATCATTATCATCCGTTACAAACAGGGTATTGATATTTACCGGTTCGGGCTGTCCTTTTCTGATCAATGAGATCACTTCTTCTACAGTGAGATCGGAAGATAGGGTATAAACCTCAGTGTTCATGAAACTTCCAACTTCATTGTCGTTGTATTCAAGGAGCTCTCTGACCTCCGCCGACGACTCGTTCTCCATCTCTTTCAACAGCAATTCCACTTTATGGTTTTCCAGTTCTTCAAGAATATCTGCAGCCTCATCCGCATCCATTTTTTCCAGGAGATCAGCCGCTTTTTCAAGAGGAAGACTTTCGATCATCTGAATCTGGGCATCCGGCTCCATCTCTTCCAAAACATCCGCTGCGTGCTCATCGTCAAGTGATGCAAAAACATATGTACGGGTGGCTTTATCAAGATCCTCAATTATATCAGCCAAATCGGACGGGTGAAGTGTGGTTAGCCTGGAGGTGGATTTTGAGAGCAACAGTTTGGATGTTGAAATATCAATAGACTCAATATCGTCCCATAGAATTTGCTGAACCTTTATGTGGATACCAATCCAACCCGGGATTCTCTCCATTAAATCCAGCAATCCGTGTTTCCTTAACCATCCGCTGAAACCAACATCAACAGCGATAGCAAAAGTCCCCGAAGGGATATAAACCAGTCTGACATCCCACACCTTTTCCAGCTTCTTTCCGCTGATATCGACAATCTGGCGATAAAGGATACTATCTTTCAGCCAGATCACATTTGTCAGGTATGCGGTAGAGATCTCCTCGATCTCAGCGCCTACAAACCGTAATGTGCGATTCTCATGGATGATCTCCAACGAAGAGAAATCAAGGACCCGCTCATACATCCCTGCTTTCACCTTTACGGCAATAACTTTGGGCCGGACAGGCTTGCCAGGGGAGGGATCCAGAGCTGAGAGGTCTATCAGAAAATCCTTAACTCTCCCAGTGATAGTACCATCGGATGAATAAAATTTCCTGCCTAAAATCTGGCTCAGATAGAATGTGGTTTGTGTTGTCATTACTGCCTCCTTCCCTTTGACTTTACCGAAGGAGGCCGGGACTGGTTAGTACTTAGCCGTCACCCTTCCGGTAAGCGGGTGGTTATCAAAGAATCGTATCTCAGGGCCGTCGTCCATGTAAATTTGAAACTTGAAATTCAGGGTGCAAAGATATAAAAATTCACGGATAAAGGACACGCATCGATTCAGGATTTAAAAAGGGGTAGTTTCACAGTAAAGACGGTTCCTGTTCCCACCTGGCTCTCAACCAGGATGGTTCCCCCGTTCTTTTCAAGGTATTCCCTGCAAAGCAGCAAACCGATTCCGGTACCTTTTTCACCATTGGTTCCTGAGGTTTTGAAAGGTTCATCGATGCTGAATAATTTGCCGATCTCCGTTTGCGGAATACCCACGCCGGAATCTTTAAATTGAATATTTACAGATTCATCCGAAACGATCGCCATTACCTCAATCATTCCCAGCTCCGGAGTGAATTTAATCGCATTGGAGAGGATGTTCCGGAATACAGTGAGCATCATGTTTCTGTCTACCCTGATCTCAATGTTAGCCGGGATTTGGTTTACTAGTTTTTGCTTTTTCAGGAAAGCCGAAGTCTGAAGGAGATTTACAACCTCGTCTATCAAGTCTGAGAGCTCAATGGTAGTCACTTCCAGGTTAAAAGCACCTGTCTGTAACCGGGCCCAACTAAGCAGATGTTCAAGAAGTGCGTATGCACTAACTGCAGATTTGTGTGTATTTTCAATTGCAAGCTTACGCTCTTCAGGTGTAAGTATATTAAATTCAGTGTGTAACAGATCGGAAAATCCGATGATGGTGTTAAATGGATTTTTCAGATCGTGGGCGATGATGGAGATAAATTTCTTCAGGGTGGTATTGGATATTTCTAACTCCTGTGCAAGTTTTTCGGTCTCCTGTTGTTGAATACGGATCTCCTGATTCATAACCAGCAACTCCCTGTTCGTTCTTTTGAGCCGGTTTTTCTGGCGGGCAAAAATGAAAATAAATACCATGGAACATCCTATCAGAATCAACAGAAACAATGTCCACAGTCTTCTTCTGTCCATCTCTTTCTGAACTTCTGCTTCCTCCTGTACCAACCGTATTTGTTCCTTCATGACAGTTACACGTTCTTCTGTCGTTTCATCCAGAAAATTCCGTGTGTAAAAGATAAGTTCACCTAGATAAAAATGGGCTTTCCTGTAATTGTTCTCCAGCACGTAGATACGCTCCAGCAGTGCCGATGTCATCCTGATATAGGTGTTGATGTTGTATTGTTTTGCAAGCTCATATGCCTCAATGGCATATTTTCCGGCCCGGGCAATATCCTCCATGTTAAAGTATACTCCTGCAATATTGATCAGTACCAATGATTCATCAACAGGGTTGATTCTTTTAACTATCTCAAGAGCTCTTGTCAGGTATACAAGTGCGCTATCAAGATCCCCTTTTCCCTCCTTCACCTTACCAAGTATATTCAGGTTGCTGTATTCTAATTTTTCATCATGATAAGTAATGGCAAGACCCATCGACAATAAACCGTACATTTTAGAACTATCCAGGTATATGGGGTACTCATATTCAAAATAAGTAGCAGCTAAATAGTTGTATGTTTGGGCCCTGAGGAGGGAGTCATGGAGCTGTTCTTTAAGTGCCAATGCCTTATACAGATATTCCAGGCTTCCGGAACGGTTACCACATGCCCGGAGAAAATCTCCCATATAATTATTACATACAATTTGTCCGCGAAAATCTTCATG
>ERZ889078.3025-NODE-3025-length-11539-cov-25.812609_pt1 | contig 11539 bp, 9 predicted proteins | sample MGYA00521266_ERZ889078 | MGnify/ENA primary metagenome ERZ889078 (study PRJEB32303, sample SAMEA104408618) | aquatic metagenome | biome: Brackish water; feature: Pelagic; material: water | place: Baltic Sea | collected 2014-06-16T06:34:00 | depth 76,534 m ... | reverse complement strand
GCCTGACTTGTTTCCATTAAAGAATTTCTCCTTTATGTATTGAGAGGACTATTGTTTAATGATATGCGTTGTTGGAAAGTATGGATGCTTTTCTTTGTACAGGATAGGGGGAAATTTGTCACACTTTTCCTCACATGCTCCGAAAAGCCAATAATTTTATTGACATGCCCATAAGCCTATGATAGTGGATATGATTTTTTCATTACTCACGGAGTTCTGTTATGAAAGCAGGAATGATTCTGAATAAAGAAGAGATTATCCAACATATTCAGGAAATTGCAGATCAGATCATCGCGAGACACGGATCAAACAAAGAAATTGCCCTGATCGGCATTCGTACCGGCGGCGCGTTCCTGGCAGCACGGCTACGGAGAACCCTGGTCGAATCCGGTGTTCCGACCCCATCCTTGGGCATTCTGGATATTACCCTTTACCGGGATGATTGGACAAAGATCAGTTCCATCCCCATCGTGGGAAAAACCGAATTGCCCTTTTCCATTGACAATAAACTGCTGATTCTGGTGGATGATGTGCTTTATACGGGGAGAACCGTCCGAGCAGCCATGGATGCCCTGATGGATTACGGACGTCCTAAAAAGATCGAGCTGGCCATTCTAGCAGACCGGGGAGCAGAAAACCGGGAACTTCCCATTGCCCCGGATTATAAGGGCGGCACATGGACCACATCCACGGAACAAACCATCAATGTGTATTTGGAAGAAGCAGGGTTTGAGGATCATGTGGCCATTGAAAAGAAGAAGGCTGCATAAATCATTTCTCTTTCACCGTGCTTTTCTCTCATCCCTTCTGAACGAATTTGCCATAGCAACACGCCAAGACTTTGAAAGGAGAGTCCCATGCCCATCACGGTTTCCGTAAAAACGACCGCCCGCGTGGATATGGTGGACATCACGCACCTGGTGCGGCGGGAAGTCGAAAAAGAAGGTGTCACCGACGGCCTTTGCGTGGTTTATGTCCCTCACACCACCTCCGGTGTGACCATCAATGAAGGTGCTGATCCGGCGGTCTGTTCGGACATCATCCAGAAACTGAAACAGCTGGTGCCACCCAATGACGGCTACCGGCACATGGAAGGGAATTCCGACAGCCATATCAAGGCATCCCTCATGGGCAGCTCTGTTACGGTGCTGGTGGAAGGCGGGCGTCTCGTCCTGGGCACCTGGCAGAAAATTTTCTACTGTGAATTCGATGGCCCCCGGTCCCGCAAATTTTTTGTAAAAACGATTATTTGCTAAAACTTCGTGGCTGAGGGAGTGAAAGGCCCTTAATTCGTCATTTAATGAAACCCCATATCTTGCTTACCAACGGCCGGGTGGTCAATGTATATTCGGGAGAGATCCTGCCACACAATGTGGCGGTTTCCGGTGAAAAAATATGCTATGTGGGGCCATCAGAAGATCTGATGGATTCTGAAACCCGGGTGATTGATGTCAAGGGAAGCTTCATCCTCCCGGGTTTTTTTGATGCTCACGCTCACGCGGATCTTTTCTATCACCCGTTTTCCTACGCGAATCACGTGGTCCCCAGGGGAACCACGTGTTTTTTCAATGACGGCCATGACCTTGCCAATGCCATTGGCGTGACGGCATACCTGAAAACCATGAATCAGCTCTCAAATAGTTTTCTCAGTGCTTACACGGGGATTCCCGCAGCAGCACCTCCCTACCCTGAAGTGGAAGGGGGCGAACTCTGGTCTGACAGGGATCTTGAAAAAGCCTATGCATTTGACAATGTGCTTTCCCTCAGTGAAATTACGCCATATCTCAGGTTGATCAATGAAGATCCGGTTTTAAAAAAGCGGATTCAAGCGGCCCGAGAGCAAGGACGGCTGGTGGAAGGCCACACCACCGGCGCCAATTGGGACAAACTGAATGTTCTGGCCACAGCAGGCGTTACGTCCTGCCATGAATCCCTCAAGAGTGAAGATGCCATGGAAAGATTGCGGCTGGGGTATTATGTGATGCTGCGTCATGGTTCCATCCGGCAGGACCTGCCTCATCTGGCGGAAGCGGTTCATCGCTCAAAAGCGTTTGATACCAGCAGAATCATGCTGGTGACCGACGGCATTTTTCCAGACCACCTGATTTCCTGGGGCAATATGGACTGGGTGGTTGCCGAGGCCGTAAATCAGGGCATCGACCCCGTCCGGGCCATACAAATGGCCACCATCAACCCGGCGCGCTATTTTCGGCTGGACCACCTGCTGGGAGGGGTTGCACCGGGCCGAATGGCACACCTTCTGGTGGTGGATTCCCTGGAAAGACCGACACCCAGGCTGGTGTTATCCCGGGGGGCCATCGCAGCCGAGGACGGCGTTTTGTCGGTTGCGCCATTACCCACCCCTGAACCGGACATGGGGAATCGGCCCTTCAATACCGGTTTCCTGAGTGCGGAAACGTTTCAAGTGGCCTGCCGTGAATCACTTGAAAAAGTCCCAGTGATTAAAATTGTCAACCAGACCGTCACGACCCTAGAGGAAGTTTGTCTTCGGGAACGAAACGGCTTTTATCAACCGGAAGGAGACATCCTCACGGCCACGTTGATCAGCCGGGACGGGGCCATGAGGGGCCAGGGCTTTGTTCAAGGTTTCTGTTCGGGGTTATCAGGATTGGCCTCCACGGTGGCCCATGAAACCCATGGACTTCTGGTGATAGGCCAACGAGCGGCCGATATGGCCCGGGCGGCCGAGGATGTGCTGGAAATGGGCGGTGGAATCTCCATGGTCCGGAACGGCGTCGTACAGGCGCGGGTTTCCCTTCCCGTTGGGGGCGTCTGTTCTCGAAAAAGTGTCCCGGATCTGGCGCAGGAAATCACGGCCTTTCATGGGCTGCTGGCAGATGCCGGATGTACATTGACTTATCCACTCTGGACCCTCGGATTTCTGACCTTTACTTCCGTGTTAAAGGTAAGGCTCACGTACCGGGGGATATATGATGTAAAGGCTGAAAAGATTATTTTTTAGTCAATTAAGGAGTCTGTTCATGGAAAACCAACCTTCAAACTTAGAAAATTCGGTTACCTATCAATCGAAAGACTTTATCGGTGTCATAACACTCAACAGGCCTCTGAAGCGAAATGCTTTAAACACCCTGGTGTGGGATGCCCTCGACCAGGCCATCGGTATGGCTGAACAGGATCCAGAGGCAAGGGTTATCATGGTTCGGGGTAAAGGAAAATCCTTTTGTGCCGGCCTGGACTTGAGCCCGGATAATGAAATTTTTGTCTCGTTCAACAAACCGCCCGATGCATCTCAAAAGGTATGGTTTTTTAAAGAAGTCACCCGTATACAGAAGATTCACACGCGACTGGAAAAGATTTCAAAACCCACCATTGCAGTGATCCAGGGACATTGTCTGGGAGCGGGACTTGAGTTGGCGTTATGCTGTGATATTCGCATGTGTGAGCGGAAAACAGTCTTCGCCCTGCCGGAACCCAAACTGGGGATCATAACGGATGTGGGAGGCCTTCAGCGATTGCCGAAAGTTGTGGGAAAAGGTCACGCCAGGGAAATTGCCTTCCGCGGAAACCGTTTTGACGCGGACCAGGCGGAACGCATCCAACTGGTAAACCACGTTTACGATGATCCAGAGACCCTTGAAAAAAGGTCAAGGGAAATGGCGGAAGAAATCGCCGGCAATCCGCCGCTGGCTGTGCAGGGTGCCAAAGAGGTTATGTGTTTTGATGAGGAGGCCGGTCTGGAAGAATCCCTTCATTACAATGCGGCCCGATCCAGCATGATAATCCCTTCGAAAGATCTCTTTGAGGCGGTTTCAGCGTATCTGCAGAAACGTAAGGGCAATTTCACGGGCGCATAATTTGGAATTTTCATTTTGATTTTTTCTTTGCTTTTCTAGTAAAATGAAGATTTTCAGGCGGTCTGTTCACGTCAAATTCGTGTTTTTTGTTTAGCGAGGATCATATGAAGCAGATTAATATTGGGATCATTGGATTTGGGACCGTGGGTGCCGGGACTTTTGAAGTGCTGACCACAAACCGGGAGATTATCACAAACCGGGTTGGGGCCGAGGTGGTCGTTCGAAAAATTGCAGACCTTGATCTCGAGACGGATCGCGGAATTCCGGAAAAACCCGGGAACGATATCCTGACCACCGATGCCATGGATGTCATTTCAGATCCTGAAATCCATGTGGTTGTTGAGCTGATGGGAGGCGTTACAAAAGCCCGAGAGTTCATTTTAAAAGCCATGGAACACGGCAAACATGTGGTTACGGCCAACAAAGCGCTGCTTGCGGAATTCGGATGGGAAATCTATGGCGCGGCTGAACGATGCGGGGTCAGTCTGGCCTTTGAGGCCAGCGTCGGCGGGGGTATTCCCATTATCGGTGCGTTAAAAACCGGGCTTTCCGGCAACCGGATTCAGACCTGTATGGGCATCCTGAACGGGACTTCAAACTATATCCTTACCCAAATGGCCCGTGAAAACCTTTCCTTTGAGAGGGCCGTAGAAGATGCCGTGGCCCTTGGCTTTGCGGAAGATCCCCCCACGCTGGATGTGGACGGAACCGATGCGGCTCACAAATTGGCCATCATGATCTCAATCGCCTTTGGCAGTGCCATTGATTTTGATCAAGTATTTCGAGAAGGAATTGTCGCCATAACGCCGGATGATATCCGCATCGCCCGAGAATTCGGGTATCATATCAAGCTGCTGGCCATAGCCAAGGATCTCGGGGATCAATTGGAAGCCCGTGTTCATCCGGTCATGATCCCTAAAAATCATATTCTGGCCAATGTTCATGAGGCCTTTAATGCCATTTTTCTTGAAGGGGATTTTGTGGGTCCCACCCTCTATTACGGCCTTGGCGCCGGTCGAAAACCCACCGGCAGTGCCGTGGCCTCCGACATCATAAGCCTGGCCAGGGATATGGTCATGGAAAAGCGCGGCATGGTGCCGCCCCTGGGCCACGTGAAACCGCCTGAAAAGGCTGTTTCCATTCAACCCATGGATGAGCTGGTGACATCCTACTATTTCAGGGTCTCGGCGCTGGATACCCCCGGCGTTTTGTCGACCATCTCCGGGATCCTTGCACAAAACGGCATCAGCATATCCTCGGTTATTCAAAAAGGGCGGGATGCGAAAGGTTCTGTTCCCATTGTCATGCTGACCCACGAAGCCCGGGAAAGCCAGGCGCAAAAGGCAATCCGGTTGATTGATCATCTCGATGTGGTAACGGATAAGACGGTGGTGATTCGCGTGGAAGGAAACCATATATGAAAAATGAAAAGCAAACCGAAACAAAATACATCCTTCTGGTTGGAGACGGTATGGGGGATTACCCCTTACCCCAATTGGACGGTAAAACGCCCCTGGAGGCGGCCCATACCCCGAACATGGACCGTATCGCCGCCTGCGGGATCGGACTTGCCACAACCATTCCCGAGGGTCTGGAACCGGGCAGCGATACGGCCAATCTTTCCCTCATGGGTTACGATCCCGCCACGTACCATACGGGCAGAGGCCCCTTTGAAGCGGCCAGCATGGGCATCCCCTTAGGGGAAAACGAGGTGGCTTTTCGAATGAACCTGGTCGCCCTGGATCGAAAATCAGACGACGAAATTATCATGGTGAGCAACAGCGCCGGGGGCATTACCACGGAAGAATCGGAAGTTCTGGTGGAAGATCTCAGAAAGAAAATGGTTGTGCCGGGGATCCATCTTTACCCGGGTGTTGCCTACCGCCACCTTCTGGTGTGGGACGGGGGGCCCGAAAGTGCCGAGACCATCCCGCCTCACGATGTTCAGGACCAGAACATGGCCACATATCTGGATCCACAAAGTGAGGACATCATTGTGGAAATCACCCGTCGTTCGTGGCCTTTTCTGGAGAATCATCCCGTCAATCTGTCCAGGAAAAAGAAGGGGCTTCTTCCAGCCAATTCCATCTGGTTGTGGGGCCCGGGCAAAGCGCTGAATGTCCCCCTTTTCAAGGAAATTTTTGGTCTCAGCGGGGGAGTGATTTCGGCGGTAGATCTTCTCAAAGGCATCGGCGTTTATGCCGGGCTCAAGACCATTGATGTGGAGGGGGCCACCGGGTATCTGGACACCAACTATTTGGGGAAAGCAACAGAAGCCTTAAACGCCTTAAATGAACTCGATTTCATGTTCGTTCACGTGGAAGCCCCTGACGAGGCCAGTCATGAGGGAAGCATTTCCAAGAAAATTCAAGCCATTGAGGCCTTTGATGAAAAAGTGGTGGGGACTGTCCTTGAGGGTATGGAAAAGTTTGAAGACTACCGAATCCTGGTTGCCGCCGATCATTTCACCCCCATCTCCACAAAAACCCATGCGACCGACCCCACCCTGTTTGCATGGGCCGACAAACAGGAACTGGCAAAAGGAAAGGGAGGTGTCCGGTTCACGGAGCGCTTTGCCCGGGAATCAGGAGTCCATTATAAGAAAGGCTATGAACTGATGCCCGCATTTTTGGGACAATCATAATGATTTCGACCGAATTCCTTGACAGGTGCAATGGTTTTGACCTATTTTCTGTAAAAAAATATATTGAAGGAGAAAAAAGCATGAAAATACTGTTTTTCGGACCCAATGGAAGCGGCAAAGGCACCCAGGGCGCAATCGTCAAAGACAAATACGGCATCCCTCACATTGAAACGGGCGTGATTTTCAGGACCAACATCGGCCAGGGAACCGATCTGGGGAAAGAAGCCAAAGGCTACATCGACAGGGGAGAACTGGTTCCCGACAGCATTACCATCCCCATGATTTTAGACCGCCTGAAACAAGATGATTGCAAAGGCGGCTGGTTGCTGGATGGCTTTCCAAGGAATCTCACCCAGGCCCAGGAGTTGGATAAAGCGCTTAAAGAAGCCGGCATTACCCTGGATATCGTCATCGATATGAAACTGGATCGCCAGATTGCCAAAGACCGCATCATGGGTCGCAGGCTTTGCGTCAACGACAACAACCATCCCAACAATATATTTATCGATGCCATCAAACCCGACGGCGATAAATGCCGGGTCTGCGGCGGAGACCTGAAAACCCGGAGCGACGACCAGGATGCGGACGCCATTGACCAACGGCACAACATCTATTATGACACGGAAACGGGCACCACGGCCGGATTGCTGTTTTATAAAAATGTTTCCGCCGAGAATAACGGTGTCCCCAGAATCGTTGACCTGGACGGTAAAAACCCTTTGCCGGATGTATCCGCCGAATTGATGGGTAAGCTGGACGTATAAAGAACAGGTGAACCTTATAAAAAATCGCGGCAAAAAGAAAGAGAGGCCCACCCAGAAGGGGGCCTCTTTTTTATTGGATGCATCCACCAAGAGCCCCTTGTTTCATGGGTTTTTTACGGTTGGGCTTGTCTTAAAAAGTCCTTGACAAAAACCGGTTTATTTAGAGACAATGAGCGATCATGAGATAGAGTAGAGAGGTTAGGCTAAGGAAGTTTCCATTAATTCACATTAGGAGGCGCGGAATGAAAGAGGAAAAGGAATTCTACGAAAGGTTGGAAAGGAAAGGGGTCTCACGAAGGGATTTCATGAAGTACTGTGGGGTGGTCACTGCTACCATGGGCCTCTCTTCTTCCTTTATACCCCAGGTTGCGGAAGTTTTCGCGGCCCCCAAACAGAGGCCTCCGGTCATATGGCTTCACCTTGGGGAATGCACCGGTTGTTCCGAAGCCACCATCAGGTCCATGTATCCCTGGATCGACGAGCTGGTCCTTGAAATACTGGATATTGCCTACCATGAAACCATCATGGCTGCTGCAGGACACCAGGCTGAAGATGTGCTGCATGCCGCTGCCAAGAAATACAAGGGGAAATATATCTGCGTGGTGGAAGGGGCCATTGCCACCAAATACAATGGTGCCTATGGAAAAATCGCCGGTCGGACTTTCATGGATATTGCCAAGGAAATCGTGCCGAATGCCGCTGCCACTGTCTGTATCGGTACTTGCTCCTCCTTCGGGGGCATCCAGGCGGCCAAACCCAATCCCGGCGGATACAAAGGTGTCGGAGATGCCCTGGGCGTCAAGACCGTCAATATCCCCGGTTGTCCTCCCAATCCCATCAATCTGGTGGGCACCATCGTCAACTTTCTGCTCCTGGGTAAACTACCGGCACTGGACGACATGGGAAGACCTCTCTTTGCTTACGGAAAAACCATTCACGATCAATGTCCCAGAAGGTCCCATTATGAAAACGATGAATTCGTGGAAACATTCGGCTCGAAAGAAGCCAGTATGGGATACTGCCTTTTCAAGATGGGCTGTAAAGGGCCTGATACCTACAACAACTGCGCCACGGCCAAATTCAATGACGGCACCAGCTGGCCTGTTGAAGCGGGACATCCCTGTATCGGCTGCAGCGAGCCCGCGTTCTGGGACAAAATGACCCCGTTCTTTGAAGAAAGCAAGTAACCGGAACGACCGTTAAGGTTCTGAATGAAACAATACTCTTAAGAAAAGAGAGGAGAAAATATGGGCAAGAGAATTATCGTCGATCCGATTACCAGAATAGAGGGTCATTTAAAAATCGAAGTTGAAGTTTCAGGCGGAAAGGTGGTCAATGCCTGGAGTTCCGCACAGATGTTCCGAGGCATTGAAATCATATTGCAGGGAAGAGACCCGCGGGATGCACCCCTTTTCGTACAACGTTCGTGCGGGGTCTGCACTTACACCCATTACCTGTCATCAATGAGAGCCGTGGAAGACGCTGTGGGCGTCACCATTCCCAAGAATGCACGCATCATGCGAAACCTTCTTCACGGAGCACAGTTCCAACAGGACCATATCACCCACTTCTATCAGTTGCATGCGCTGGACTTTGTGGACGTGGTGGATGCCCTCAAAGCCGATCCCAAGAAAACAGCCGCCCTTTCAGATAATGTGAGCAATGATCCCCATGGCGGAACCGCTTACTTCAAACAAGTGCAGCAAAGAATCAAAACCTTCGTAGACAGCGGGCAGCTGGGCCTTTTTGCCAACGGTTACTGGGGAAGCTCCGCCTACAGGCTCCCTCCGGAAGCCAACCTGATGGCTGCAGCGCATTACATTGAAGCCCTTCGTATTCAAGCAAAAATTGTCCGTATGCATGCCATTTTCGGCGCCAAGAATCCGCATCTTCAGGCACTGGCCGTGGGCGGTATGACCAGCGTGAGGGACTTGAGTCCTGACCGCATTGCCGAGTTTCTCTATATCTGGAAACAGGCCCAGGATTTTGTGCGCAATGTCTACATTCCCGACCTGGTGACCATTGCATCCTTCTACAAGGACTGGGGAGCCATCGGAGGGACCTCCAACTTCCTGTGTTGGGGTGATCTGCCCATGAGCGAAAAAGAGCCCGAAAGCCTCTTTCTGCCTCGCGGGGTCATCATGAAGCGTGATCTCAAGGGTGTCAAGATGGCGGATCCTGCTAAAGTGACCGAACATGTCGATCGGTCCTGGTATGAAGGGAGTAAGGCCAGACATCCATACAACGGGGAGACCAAACCCTTCCAGGGCGATCCCAAATATGACACCAACGCTGAGTATTCCTGGTCCAAAGCGCCTCGCTACGAAGGCGAGGCCTGTGAGGTAGGTCCCCTGGCACGGGTCCTGGTGGCCTATGCCTATGGCAAGAAAGATTTTAAAGCCGTAGTGGACAGCACCCTGAAGAAACTCAATATCCCCGTTACAGCCCTCTTTTCCACCCTGGGCCGAACGGCTGCCCGAGGCCTTGAAACCCTGGTGATCGGCAACGCCATGGAAGGTTGGGTCATGGAGCTGGTGGAGAACCTGAAAAGCGGCGATACCGCTACCTGTGCCGAATGGACCATGCCCAAAAGCGGCAAAGGCGTTGGCTTGAACGATGTGGCCAGGGGCTCTCTGGGCCACTGGATAGAAATTGAAGACAAAAAGATTAAAAATTACCAGTACGTGGTACCCTCCACCTGGAATCTGGGGCCGCGATGTGAGAAAGGAAAGCTGGGACCTGTTGAGGAAGCCCTGATCGGAACACCTGTGGCCGATCCCAAAAGGCCCATTGAAATTCTCAGGACCGTTCATTCATTTGATCCCTGTATTGCCTGCGGGGTTCACGTGATCGATCCGGACTCCAACGAGGTTTATAAAATTAAAGTCGTTTAGTCATTAACCATTGGCCGCCGGCTCCAGAGAGGGGTTCGGCGGCCAAGACCTACCTTTTAAGCAGCCGTTTCCGGTTTCCGGTAAGAAACTGTCAACCGGTAACCGACAACCGGAAATCTTCTTTTAACACCTTATGTCCCTGAAATCCAAAACATCCGTGACGGAATCCTGGCTTAAATATGTGGTCCAACATCCCCGGCGGATTATCTTTTGCGTTCTCCTGTTAACCATTTGTTTTGCCTGGCAAATCCCCCAGCTTCGTTTTGAAACTTCAATTTATGACCTGACCATTGAAGATCTGCCCCAGACCCGCGAATATAACGAATTTAAAAAGACGTTCGGATGTGAAGAGATTGTCCTGGTGGTCGCCAGGACTTCCGGTGTTTTTAATCCGAAAACATTTGCAAATATTGAAAGGTTGGCCAATCAATTTGAAAAGATCAAAGGTGTTCGACGGGTCATCAGCCTTCCCGGCATCAAAAAGGCCATGGACATTACTGAAAAATGGACCCTTTCCGATTTCAAACGGGAAATCGCACCCGTTACACTGCTGGAGAAGAATATCCTTTCCAAGGACGGCAAAACCACGGTCATATCCCTCATACTGGAAGATACCAAGCGAAAAGATCCTATTATTTCCTCACTTCAGAAGCTGATTGAAAAGGAAAAATCCACGCAACCCATGTATCAGGTCGGTATGCCCGTGGTTTCAATGGCTTTGACACATTTTACCGAACAGGATTTTTTGCGGCTACCACCCATTACATTTCTCCTCATCGCATTGATTCTTTTTCTTCTTTTTCGAAATCTTCGGGGTGTGTTGATTCCGACAGGTTCGGTGCTCATTGCCCTGATCTGGACATTCGGCCTCATGGCATGGACCGGCACGCCCCTTTCGCTCCTCACCATGATCGTTCCCATTTTCCTCATTGCCGTGGGCACGGCCTATTGCATGTATGTTTTTCCCGAATACGCATTGGCCCAGAAAACCTGTGAAACCCCCAAAGATGCTTCCTTTCAATGTTTCACGCAACTGGGTTTTCCCACATTCCTGGCCGTATTTACCACCACCATCGGGCTCGGATCGCTCTTGATCAACCGAATCAGTGAAATTCGGTTTTTTGCCCTTTTCTCGTGCTTCGGTATTCTGGCCATGCTGATCATTTTTGTTACTTTCCTTCCGGCCGTGATGGCCCTGTTGCCTTTTCCACGAAAAGCCAAAGGGTCGGAATCACCGGTAAAAGATAATTTGATTGATCGCTTTCTTTCATTCATCATCCGACTCAACCTTCAACATCAAAAATTGGCTCTGGGACTGATTGCACTGATCTCCCTCTTTGGAATTATTGGTATTTCCCGGATCCAGGTTGAAACAAACCCCATGGATTTTTTTAAAGAAAG
>ERZ889078.3024-NODE-3024-length-11543-cov-11.844011_pt1 | contig 11543 bp, 7 predicted proteins | sample MGYA00521266_ERZ889078 | MGnify/ENA primary metagenome ERZ889078 (study PRJEB32303, sample SAMEA104408618) | aquatic metagenome | biome: Brackish water; feature: Pelagic; material: water | place: Baltic Sea | collected 2014-06-16T06:34:00 | depth 76,534 m ... | reverse complement strand
TGTACCATGCGACAAAACTGGAAGGAAATTCCCGATATTGTAAAATATCTGAATGATGAAAATATTAAATTATCATTTACTACCGTCCTACGCCCCCCTGAATGTGCGTTATGGAATCTAAAATTCGATGAATTAAAAGAGATTGATAGACATTTTAAACGGTTCCACTATAAACCCAAAAACGCGCAGCATAAAGAGAATCTCCACTATTTCGATTTGCTAAAAGAAGAAGTAGCAATCTGGACCAGAGATGCCCAAAAAAGAGAAAAATTATTAAAGAAAAATTCGAATCCCAAGCTCGCAACCCAATTGAAAAAACAATTCATTGACCGAATCTGCTTTCAAATCGATCAACAGAATCATTCACAAGGAAACCGATCTGAATTGTTGAGATCAAAATTGGATGAAGTCTTCAGCCATGTAGATAATGAATTTACGTTGATCAGTTTTTTGAAGAAAGCTCAGAATTATCCAGTGGATGAGATTATTGCCGCTATTGAAAGTAGGCGCGTCGAGGAGCTGGTGGACCATGTGAGTCATAAATCCAGAGACGATTTTTGATCATCAGATAAATTCCTCCTTCATTTTCCTCTAACTAAAGGAATAGTACACTATGGCCACATCAGAAAAATTTAAGCGAATATTTTCCATTTCGAAGATGAATGGTTGGAGTATTGCTATTTTCGCAGGATTAATTACGTTATTTTCATTGCTATCCGGCAGCGTATCTGGAATCCTCATTGGCATATTGGTTACATCATGTGGCGTTCTTGAATTGATGGGCAGGTCAAAATTATTGGAATCTGATGAACGATCTGCATTTATTTTACCTGGAAGTCAATTATTGCTTCTGATCACGATCTGGGTGTATTCGGCATATCAGTTATTATCCATTTCTCCCGAATCCGTGAAGGCGGCCGTTTCGGAAGACATACTTCTTCAGCTAGTAACTCTCACCGGCTCTGAGTTGGCTGTCTTTGAGTTAGTGTCTCAAGCTTTGCAAATTACGTATGTCACCGTCATTGTTATCACGGCGATTTACCAGGGAGGTTTGGCAATCTATTACTGGAAGGGGAGTCGATACCTTTTAGAGAAAAATTCAGATCACCTTGCAGGATAAGTAACTTGTAGCGAAACATACTCATTGTACCCTAAAAAGTAATTTGCAGGAAGGTACAACATGAAATCATCCGCTAATTCTCCTTTTTTACTCATCAGATTTTCTAATCGATAGGTAAGCGTAATCTTCAAATCGGAGAACATCATTTTTGCTCCTGCAGATAAATGAGCGTTTTCTCTTCTGGTCAGATAATTGAGTGTAGTGCCGGGAAGATATTGTTCTCCCTCCACAAAGTGTTGGTAATTCAGAGAGAATATTTTCCAATTGAGAGCAAGATCAGCAGTTTGTCTATAACTGGGTTTTGCAGGAAAGCTTCTTGTATCATTGATGTCCAATCGGGTTTCATCGTAGGATACTTCTAGAAATTTATCAAATATCCCCCAGGAAATCCTCACATTATGGCCATTGATTTTGGCTTCATCTGTTTGCACAGGGATCGGTGGGGATGCAACTACATATTCGTAGTATGTTTTATTTAAGAACTGGTTATTAAAAATATTCCCTGAAAAGGAAATCTCCGATCCCAAAGCATCATCCCGGTACCAAATAAACTGATATCCCAGTTCAAAATTTGTCAAGATTTCGGGTATGAGCGTATTACCCTGATAAGCAACTATGGGAGTAGCCTCGATATTATAAATGTCTTCCAACAATGGCGATCGCATATCTTTACCCATATTTGTAAACAGATTGTATGAAAGTCTGGATTGCCTGCCTTCCATATTCATACCAATTTTTCGAGAAGTTAGTGTTCGTGTCATGGATTTTAAGGTGGTATCAATGCGACTATTTGAATACCCTCCACTAATTTGATGGTCGTCTGTTTTAAAAAGTTCAATATCGCTATCCTCGTATCGCAACCCCGCTTCAATCGTTACCTGATCAATGAGGTTTGCCAGATCTCCAGTGATGAACTTTACTGTGAAAGCAAACGCAGAATTGAACTGATCGATATCCATACTGGTTTCCCTGTGGTAAACATCATCAATATCGAACTCAGATGTTCCTTTAAAATATTTATTGTCCTTCTCGGCAAGAAATATAGTTGAGAATCCTCCCTTGTCAAACCCCTTCATAATAGTCCAATGTTGAGTGCGGTCTTTTGTGAGTTGGTTCATACCTGCCACTTCCCAGTAGTTATCACTGCTCCGGTCACTACGCATTGTCAATTGTGTTTGCCAGTCATTCCCTAAATATGGAATATCACCCAGATATTGCAGTGAAATGTGTGTGGTGCTGTCCACGACAAATGGATTTGAATACTGGGAGTCCACACGATAGGTTTGATCAAACCATTTCAAATTCAATTTCCCAGTTGGCAGAGTGGTTGTGATACCTGCGGTTCGATAATGGTTTGTGTACAAATTATTCGGTGTAAGCGGTTGAGTTCTGAACATATTTCGAAAAGTAAAAGCTATACGCTTCAGGACAATATTAAAATGTTGGAATTGATCACGATCGTTAGAGAAAACAGTACTTCCTCCATATCTGGCGCTAAATCCATTCCGATCCGGAAATTTGGTTTTCATGTTGATGATCCCACCGAAAAATCCCATTCCAAATAAGTTAGATCCCCCACCTTTCACCACTTCCAGATCACTTATGTCATACAGATTGATCCCGGATAAATCAGCGATTCCATTAAAGGGAGCATTCATAAGTACGCCGTCTACGAACACGCCCACTTCATTAGAATTTGATCCGCGTATGCTCACAGTCTCTCTGCCTTCCCAATTTCTTTGGATAACGACTGAACTTTCGCTAAGAAGGGATTGCTCCAGATTCCTGAATCCACGTTTTTCAATAGTCTCCTGATCAATTTTAAACACACTGGATTTCACCTGAAGATTCGACAAAGAACTCGCTCCCACTACTGAAATTACCGGGACTTGAACCGGTTTTCTTATTAGAAGTATTGTTAATTGTTCGCTGGATGTAATTATTTGAGTGGAAGATTCATATCCGATATGAGAAAATGAAAGCGAGGTTGGTTTTGTAGTGGATATGCTGGCTGAGAATCTTCCTCCATTGTCGGTGGTATAACCTGTAGTGTCTTGACCGGTGATCGCTAATATATTTACATCGGGTAGAGGTGTTTCTAAATCTTTATCCATGACGATTCCGTTAATTTCCCGAAAATCTGGCAGAGATTCTGCATGTAGAATAATTGTGAAAAAGGTTAGGTGGAATAACCACCGTAGAATTTGAAATTTTACTGATTTATATTTCAAAGGATTTCATCCTTTCATGATTTAAACCCGTCAGTGACGTTGTCAGAAATTGCAGATTATTCTAACTTCTTTTTCATCTCTAATATGGATTTTTCCAAATTTTCCAATCGATCACGCTTAGATTCCAGTCTTTCCGTAATCTCATTTTTTTTATCAGATTGGGTGATCTCGATCAGTTTTAATTTCCATTCGTCCTGATTGGAATTTCCCGTCCTGTTGGCCCATTCTAAATTCTTTTCATCTCGCTCGATTGAAGCCCGCAATTGTTCCAGTTGTTCTTCGCGGGTTTCTACGGTGTTCTTAAGATTCTTCTTCCACTCAAGATACCGGGTTTTATGTTCTGCGCGTGCAACTCTGAAAACACGATTCACTGCCTGTTTGAAACGATCCCAGATGGCTTGATTATCCTTCCAGGGTACAGGACCAACTTGTTTCCACTTTTCCTGCAGGGTCTTGGCGGTTGAGATGGAAACTCTTAGATCCCCCGTCATCGGAATGGCCTCAGCTTCTTCGCACAATTTTTCTTTTTCTTTCAGGTTTTCGTAAAATCCCTTTTCCTTTTCTTCACGGTAAGTACTTAGTCTTTTCTGAAAAATAGCCACAGATGAACGGAATCGATTTTCTACTGCATCATTGACTTCCGCTGGCAATGGAGGGATGGATTCCCAAGTTTTAATTATCTCTTCGAACTGGCTTTCTACCGTATTGAAACGATAAGAGTAGCGTAGTTTCTCAACTTTTTTGCAGAGACTCTCTTTTTGGGTTAACCTGTCTTTCCAATCCGGATCAGATTCATCAAAGAATATATTTCGGTTATCGAAAAATGAATCTGCCGCCTGCCTAAATCGTTTCCAGATGGCCTCGGATTTTTCCCGGGGAACCATCCCGATAGATTTCCACTCCCGTTGTAATTCCTTGAATCGTTCGGCAGTTCCCCCCCACTCTGTAGAGTCAGTTAGGCTTTCCGCTTGCCTGCAAAGATCTTCTTTCCTGGCTAGATTTTCAATCTTTTGATGCTTAAAATACTGATTTCGCTGGTCGAAAAATCGATTTGTGGCAGTTTGAAACCGAACCCATATTTTTTCAGACATTTCATGAGGCACGTAACCAACATTTTTCCATTCCATTTGCAATTCTTTAATCCTGGCTTCAGTTTCATCAAAATTTGATGAGTCACAAATAGATTCAGCTTCAACGCATACTTTTTCTTTTAACGTCATCAGAGCTTTCCACTCTTCATCACGTTGTTTATAGAATATTTTTCGGGCATCGTAGAAATCAACAATCGCTTTACGGAATCTTCTCCATATTTCATCTCGGTCTGTGAGTGGAACGTGCCCAATGCCTTTCCACTGAGATTGAAAATGGTTTAGATGGTCTTCTGCTTCCTTCCAGTTTGTGGTATTCGCCAGAGCTTCAGCATTTTCGCACAGCTCTTCTTTTAGCTTCAAATTTGAAGCCAATTCCTCCTGGCGTTCCTCAAAATATTGTGTCCGTCTGGCGTAAAAATGTTCAACCGCTTTTTGGAATCGCTGCCAGATTTCATCCTTTTGTTCATTGGGGACCAGACCTACTTTTTTCCAGTCCTCTTCTAATTGGGTTAGTTTGTCTTCAGCTTCATACCAGTCGTTTGATTCGCTAACAATTTCGGCCTCTTCGCAAAATTTTTCCTTCAAGATTAGGTTTTGCCTTTTGTTCTGATCCATCTCAGAAAAATATTCGTTCCGTCGTTTAAAATAAAGATTTACAGCGTTTTGGAATCTATCCCAAATATCTTCTGACCGATCCCCAGGTACAGGACCGATTTTTTTCCATTTTCTCTCAAGACTGGCCAGTTTGTCACCTGACGTTTTCCAACCACTTGAGAGACTAATCTTCTCTGCCTTTTCACAAATGGATTCTTTCTGTTTCAAATTGTCATGGAGTATAGATAAATGATAATCACTAGAATATGATTCCAATGCCCGCAATGATTGATGAAAACGTTTTTCCAGCTTTTTCATACTGACGGGAGGAACATCACCGATCTCTGCCCATTGTGATTTTAAATCATTAATTTTATTTTCCAGATATGGAAGTTGATCCGGTTCAACGGGTTGTTCAGCATCCTGACAGATATTTTCTTTGAGCTTTAAATTCTGATCAAGCAATTGTAAAATATCTGTTTCAAGAGACTTTAAGTTGTGTATCAGGGAATCAAAATCACCTAAACTCTGATGGACAATTACCTGCTCCAGTAAACGCTGGACAGTATTGAGCACTTCAGAATTAACTCCGTGGGTGATTACTTTTTTCTGGATTTTATCATATTGATGCTGGTAGGATTCAATATCAGATTCGAACTCCGCTCTCGGAGTTTCATTGGTCAGATGTTCTTTAATCTCATTCATATTCATTACAGCCCATAAATTTCTTCGTTGAAGAGTACCGCCAAACGAGGTTATTTTTGGAATAACCGTCAGTAAAAACAGCTAAAGTTAACTTGAATTATCCTCTTTGTACAATACCGAAGGGAACGACATGAGTTCAATTTGTAATTTGAATAAACTTCAAATTTACTGTTTCGAATCGAATGTCATCTCGATTGAATCTCCTCCCTTTCCCACTGGGTTTTTCTCAGTCATAAAATGTAAATTGCAAATCCGAATTTTAAGGAGATTTATATGCTTGGGAAGTTCCAGCAAAGTATGAAAGATGCATTAAAGGGAGGAGACAAGGCTGCAGTTTCCGCCTATCGAAATATCATTGCCAAATTAAAGATGGCACAAATTAACTCTGGTAAACCATTATCCGAAGAAGATGTATTAAAAATTTTAGCCAGTCACGTGAAGCAGTTAAAGGATTCAATCTCACAATTCGAATCCGCAAACCGTATGGATCTAGTGGATGGTGAGACCTTCGAATTACAATTGATGGATAAATACCTGCCCAAACAAATGAGTGAGGATGAGATTCGTCAGATCGTTAAGAATGTTATAATTGATATCAGCGCTGAATCCATTAAAGATATAGGCAGAGTTATGCCTGGCGTTATGAAAGCAATTGCCGGGAAAGGTGATGGAAAACTCGCACAGACCATAGTCAGAGAGTTATTATCGTGAGCGGAATCTCAATTGTAGACATTCTCATTGCTGGAAATCTGGTGATTTTTACTTTGAGCGGTTTAAGAAACGGATTCATCAAGGAAATCGGTAAAATCGCTGCTTTGATAACAGGATATATTCTTGCCAATCGGTTTTCCGATTTTATTAGCGCGACACTTTTCAGCTGGATAGCCGACGAAACGATCCGTAATCTCTCCGGGTATCTGGCGATATTTTTTGTTTCAGCATTAATCGTCGGGATCATTGCCAAAATCCTTGATAAAATGTTTGAGATTATGCTGCTGGGTTGGTTCAATCGACTTTTAGGGATGCTTCTGGGATTGGTGAAAGGACTCCTTATCATCGGTTTGGTCATTTTTGTATTGGAAACTATTCCCAAATCCAATAAGCTCCACACCAGGATGGTGGCTGAGACCTATCTGTATTCCACTTGCAACAGCTTTAAAAACATCCTTATCGGTTTTTCATCTTATGAAAATACGATCAATGATTTTCAAAAATCTATAAAAGAAAAAGCCGACGAAGAACATCTGGAAAATCTTAAAAAATATTTAAATAAATAGTATCTAATTATTAGTTAGGACCTGAATGATGGATTCTTTTCCATCATTTTACTAAATAAATCCAAGAATGAAGTGATATCCCAAATGTTGAAATTTTCTTCAAACTTATATAATGAACTGGGATTTACTGTTCTGCAGGATTGGCTATCCGAGCAAAGTCACTGTGAGGCTACTCAGACAGACATTTCAAATTTAACTCCAACTACCCAACATGCAGTCGCTATGCAGCACCTTGATCTAACGGGCGAGTTGGTTCGATTCCTTGAACAGGAATCTCATATTCCGATCCAGACTTTTCCTGATATTAGAACATGGTTGAAGGCACTTCGGATCGAAGGAACACAATTAAATTCAGAACAGTTTCGGGAATTATTGCTGATTTTGCAATTGGGGCGTTTGATCAGGAAAGTTGTAACCAGTGATGAGTCCTCCGTATGGCAGCAATACGAAAACCTGTTTTTTGAATTTCCAACTGGCGAGAGTGCCATCCACAAGGTTTTTGATGATGACTTCCAGGTAAAATCTTCGGCAAGTCCTGAACTATCATCCATTAGAAAGCAAATCCGTTCCACTGAAACCTCAATTCACAAACGGATGCAGTCCATTTTTCAGGAAGCCATGACCAACAACTGGCTGCAGGATGACCGTATTTCGTGGATGGAAGGTCGACTGGTCCTCCCTATGTCCGCATCACAAAAGCGAAAAATACAGGGGATTGTGCACGGTCGTTCCGGAACCGGACAAACTGTTTACATCGAACCCATGGAAATTGTTGAAAAAAATAATGACCTGCAGGAACTACGTTCATCTGAAATAGCTGAAATCCACAGAATTCTAACGGAGCTTTCACGGTTATTTTCTCCCCATTATGAGACTATTCACGATAGTTTTTTAATTCTCGTCAGATTTGATTTGCATTTCGTTTTCGCCAAACTGGCGGTGAAGCTGAAATGCTGCCGTCCACAATTCAGCCATAACGGAAGGCTACAGATCAGAAACGGTAAGAATCCCATTTTGGTCATGGCTGACAAAGACGTCATCCCCCTATCCCTCGTACTCACTCGAAAGGATCATATTCTGCTCCTGTCCGGACCGAATGCAGGGGGGAAAACGGTGGTTCTTAAAACGATCGGACTCTTTTCCCTGATGGCGCAATGCGGTATGTTTATCCCCGCAGATGATGCGATCCAACCGATATTTACCCGAATACTGACCGATATTGGAGATCAGCAATCCATGGAAAACGACCTCTCAACGTTTTCGGCTCACATTCGGAACCTTCGTGAAATTTCCTTCAAGGCGGATGGATACACTTTAGTCTTGTTGGATGAATTGGGCACCGGGACGGACCCGGATGCAGGCGCTGCTATCTCTCAAGCGCTATTGGAGCATTTACTTGATCGAAAATCTACGGTTGTTGCCACCACACATCTGGGACAGTTAAAACTATGGGCTCATGACACAAGTGGCATCATCAATGGTGGTATGCGGTTTGACCCGAAAAATCTCGTTCCTACTTATGAACTGCTGACAGGACAGCCTGGAGCCAGTTATGCGATTGAGATATCAAAACGGCTTGGATTATCAGAAAAAATCATTGTTAGAGCGAAATCATTATTAGGGGAATCATCGGTAAAACTGGAAGATCTTCTTAACAACCTTGAAAAAGAACGCTCAACAGCTGAAAAGCTGGCCACCCAGATGAAAGATCGTTATCGGCTCCTATCGATCAGAGAGCAAGAAATTGATAAACTGAAAAATGAGATCAAGCAGATTCGAAAAAAAGCCAAATCCGATGCCAGGAAAGCAGCTGAAGATTTGATCCACAATACTCGAAGGGAGATGGAGCATCTGGTGAGCCAGATCCGAACATCGGGTGCAGATCGGGAAGTACTCCGAAAGTCGAGAGGAATTCTCCAATCCCAACTAACAGAATTTCAAGCTGAAGATGAACAGGAAAATCCACCAATTAAACAATCTCTTTCACCCGATGAAATTGAAAAAGGGATGACCGTCCACATCCCTCATTTGAATGCGACTGGAATTGTTATTTTTCCGCCCGATAAGAAATCCAAAACGACAGTGGAAGTCAATGGTATTCGTCTGAACCTGGATTTTTTCTTGTTATCTGCTGCTGATCCAAAGGACAATACTGAATCTGTGTCGGAATCCATGAGAGGAAAATTTGAAATAACTCGCCCACAGAGTATGCAAATCGACCTTCGGGGAAAACGGGTCCATGAAGCTATGGCTGAGTTAGAAAAATTTTTGGACGGTGCACTGGTATCAGGACTTCCATCGGTAAATATCCTCCATGGGAAAGGTACCGGTGCAATACAGGAAGCAGTGCAGGCATATCTGAATGAACAAACATATGTCAATTCATTTTCCTATGGACATCCCGATGAAGGAGGTGCCGGGATCACCATCGTCCATTTTTAAGTAATATCATTTTCTACCACCCTTTAACATGATCCTTTTTTTGTATTAAGTTTTCACGATGGCAAAAATTTCTGAACATACGATTGAACAGGTTCGAAGCTCCGCCGATATCGTGGATGTGGTTTCCGATTACGTTGACTTGAAAAAACGGGGGCGCAATTTCTTCGGTCTGTGCCCGTTCCACTCAGAAAAAACCGCCTCATTTTCAGTAAATCAGGACAAACAGATCTATCATTGTTTCGGTTGTAGCGCCGGGGGTGGTTCTATCCATTTTGTGATGCAGATGGAAAAACTGGAATTTCTGGATGCCGTCAAACATCTGGCAGAAAAGTACAATCTGAAAATTCAATATGACGGTCACAGCGGGAGAAAGCAAATCAGTGGGCAGCTTGAAGAGATTCATGAAATTGCCAAAGAACATTTCCATCAAAACCTGCTCTCGCCTACAGGGAAAAAGGTCCTTGCTCATCTCGTAGATCGGGGATTGAGTCAGGACACTATAAAAAAATTCAAATTGGGGTACAGTCAAAGCGATTGGCAGGGACTGCTGAATATCGTTCGAAAACATGATTTTTCATCCGAAGCCATCCTACAAAGCGGTTTATTCATTGATTCCGAAAAAGGGTACTTCGATCGGTTTCGAGGTAGGATAATGTTTCCAATCCATAATGCCATGGGGAAAACCGTCGCTTTCGCCGGGCGAGTATTTGAATCTGATGATCCTGCAAAATATGTGAATTCCCCCGAGACGCCGATCTACCACAAAAGCAAGATTTTATATGGATTGTGGGCAGTTAGAAACCAGTTAAGGGAGACCAATGCCATCATCATTGTGGAAGGATATTTTGATTATCTGCAATTGTATCAGGCCGGACTTCGAAATGTATTGGCTGTATCAGGTACGGCGCTTACGGAAGATCATGCCCGTGAATTACGCAAATATACACGAAAAATTGTCATGGCATATGATGGCGACTCAGCAGGGTTTTCCGCAGCGATTCGTGCAGGATATGTCCTGTTACGAAGCGAAATCGAACCTCTTGTAGCAGTTATTCCTGTAGGGAATGATCCGGACGACTGGGTAAAAACCAAAGGACTGACTCCATTTAATTCGGCAGTGGAAAATGCGAAAGGATTGATTTCATTCCAGACTAGTAATTTTTCGGGTAATTTGAAAAATCCTGCGGATAAAATAAAATTTGCTAAGGATGTACTTAAGGAGCTCAACACTATCCTAGAGGAAACTACCCGTAATGTATATGTTAGGGATCTCGCTGAAATCATTGGACTTGATGAAAAAGCTCTCCATTTTACTCTTATGAGCATGACTAAAAGCCAACTTCAGAGGGGAATTAACCAATCGAAGCAAAATCCTTCAGAGGAAACCTTTTTAGGTAAAGTTGGTGAACACCAATGGTCAGAAGATGAGGTGATCCAGTGTTGTTTCTGTAATAACCAAGAAGTAAGATATCGAATTGTCAAAATCATTTCTCCAGATTGGTTTACCTCTATAAGGCATAGAAGGATATTCGAACAATTGGCAAAACACATTACCCTAAAGGTACTTCCTGATCATACACTGGTGATGGATGAATTAGTGGACTCGGGGGACAGGAAGAAATTATCCGCATTAATTTTCGAAGCAGATAAAATCGACCAAAGTATAAATTTCACTAAAGATTGTATTTATAATATTGAAAAACGCTTTCTTACCAAGCAAATGGATGACTTGCGGACTCAAATGAAAAACTCCGAATCCGATGGCGTAGATGTCACTTCGCATATCGTCAAGATTGAGGAAATAAAAACTTTGATCCGATCACTTCAGAAAAAATATACCGAATTATTTGCGGATGAGAAACGTTGAAACTATCCTGTAAAAATCCCCGATATTGATTTTGAATCTGTCAAGGTGATACTTGTAACTTTGCGTCCACGATTTTTTGATATAAATGCGAATTTTCTGAAATAAACTGAAAATATCAAAAGAAACAATCGGGCCCTTAGCTCAGTTGGTTAGAGCAGTGGACTCATAATCCATTGGTCCGGGGTTCAAGTCCCTGAGGGCCCACTATAAGTCCTC